>MDUS01000708.1_pt1 | contig 11444 bp, 9 predicted proteins | sample 811251 | NCBI WGS metagenome assembly MDUS01 (sample SAMN02905560, study PRJNA254808) | marine metagenome | biome: ocean; feature: oxygen minimum zone; material: water; isolation source: 300 m water sample from station 6 | place: Mexico: oxygen minimum zone off the coast of Manzanillo ... | reverse complement strand
CAGGCTGCCGGCCTCGGGGCGCTGTGGAGAGTGCCTGGTGTGAGCCGGAAGGAAGAACACCTCGCCCTCACGGATGGGGATGTCGACCGGTGGCTTTCCAGGTTCCTCCATGGTCCGGAGGAACATGTCGCCCTCCAACTGGTAGAAGAACTCGTCGACTGGGTCGTCGTGGTAGTCGGTGCGTACATTTGGGCCACCGACGACGAATGCCATGAGGTTGCCATCTGCCCAGATGAGCTTGTTGTTGACGGGTGGCTTGAGCAGGTCGCGGTGTTCGTCGATCCATGCCTGGAAGTTGAAGGCCTTCATGCTCTTGGCTGCGGGCATCGCCTACTCCTGGTTCTGGACGGGCCGGTACACAGTTACCCGTATCTCAATGATTATGTACGGCTCGGGAAGCCAGTGCACGGAAGCCGAGGTTACCTGGGCTCACCCAGCCCAAGATCCCGGCTGATGACGAGGCGCTGCATCTCGCTGGTGCCCTCGCCGATCTCGAGAATCTTGGCATCCCGGTAGAAGCGGGCGACGGGGGTCTCGTCGATGAACCCGTACCCACCGAAAACCTGCGTCGCCTCACGGGTTGCTGTGACGGCTGCCTCGGTGGCATGCAACTTGGCGATGGCCGCCTCACGCTTGAACGGCCTACCGGCGTCACGCAGGGCAGCGGCATGGTAGGTGGCGAGACGGGATGTCTCCAGTGAGGTCGCCATATCGGCGCACTTGAAGGCGATCGCCTGATAGGAGCCGATGGGCCTGCCAAAGGCTGTGCGTTCGTTCGCATAGCGGACGCACTCGTCGAGGCAGCCGGCGATGAGTCCGACAGCAAGGGCAGCGATGGCCACCCGACCATCGTCCAGTGTCGACAGGAACTGGGCGAAACCCCGGCCCGGCTCGCCGAGGAGGTTCTCTGCCGGTACCCGGCAGTCCTCAAGGACCAGACCGTGGGTGTCCGAGGCGTGCCAACCCATCTTTCGGTAGGCAGGCTCGACCGTCAGCCCAGGTGTGCCGGCGGGAACGATGACAGCTGAGACGCCGTCGTCGGTGCGGGCGGTGACGGAGACAAGGCTCGTGATGTCGGTGCCTGAGTTGGTGATGAACGTCTTGGCACCGTCGATCACCCACTCGGCGCCGTCCCTCACGGCCTTCGTCGCCGTAGCACCGGCATCAGAGCCGCCACCCGGTTCGGTCAGGCCAAAGGCGGCCAGACGGCGCCCAGTCACCAGATCCGGAAGCCACTGCTCCTTTTGGTCATCGGTGCCGTACTCGGACACAGGCCTGGCACCCAGCGACACACCAGCCTCGAGGGTTATCCCCATCGACTGGTCGACCCGACCTACCTCCTCAATGGCGATGCACTGCGTTGTGAGGCCGGCGTCGGCGCCGCCCCATTCCGCGTCGAACATGAGGCCGAAGAGGCCCAGGTCACCCATTGCCAGGACGGTTTCGGTAGGGAAGATGTGGTCCCGGTCCCATACCTCTGCATGGGGAGCAATCTCGGCCTCAGCGAACTCGCGGACTACCCCGCGAAACGCGTCCTGCTCCTCAGTGAACTCCAGCATCGGTGCCTGAATCCTGACACAGAACGGGGCTATTGGGCACTACCGCGAAAAGGCCCCTATGCCAGACTGCGCCGATGCAACCAAGCGGCACGCAGAAGGGGCCGAGCCTGGCCCCCTACTACCTGATCGTCTTCGGGATGTCTGCAGGCCTTGGAGGGGTGGTCGCCCTACTGGCCGAGTTGAAGCACGAGTTGGGCTTTTCGGATTTCGGCATCGGAATAGCCATCGCCACGGGATTCGCCACAGCCTTTGTTGCCAGCCTCGTGCTGGCACCGATGGCCGACAGGGGCAAGTCACCTCAACTCCTGAAGTTGGCGCTGACAATCGGCGCCGGATCTCTGGTCGTGCTGGCCGTAGGCGACCAGTTATGGCACTACGTGTTGGGCCGTGCAGCCTTCGGTTTCGCCCTTGGCGCCGGAAGCCCGGCTGCACGACGGACCGTGATCGTGGCCGACCCGGACAATCTGGGACGCAACCTCGGCCGGCTCGGAGCCTTCGATGTAGGCGGATTCGTCGCAGCCCCCCTCGCAGCCGTGGCCGTGACCGCCATCGGTGGTTTCCGTGCATGGTTCTGGGTGTCGGCCGTGTTCCTCCTGCTGCTTCTCCCCGCAGCCTTTCGGGCTCAACCCGACACCGCCGCACAGGACACCGAACGCCTCGGAATGACAGGACTGTTGCGGATAAGGCGCCTGATCGGCGCCCTCTGCGTCGCCTCGGCCTACTTCGTCCTCATCGGAACGTTCGAGTCGGTCTGGGTACTCGAGCTGGATTCCAGGGGCGCCTCGCAGGCACTCATCGGGTTTGCGCTGACCATCGCCGCGGTGCCACTTCCGATCTTCTCACCCATCGGAGGCGTCCTGGCCCAGCGCTTCGGCGCACGCCGCTGGGCTATGGGAACACTCGGCATCATGACGATCATGGTCGCGTTCTACGGCATCGTCCCGGGTGCCTGGGCCCTGATAATCCTGACCTCGGCAACCGCTGTAGCCGAGGGCTTCGGCTTTCCATCGACACCGATGCTGGCATCTGCCGCCGTGCCCGCGGAACGCCAGGCTGCAGCCCAGGGTCTGATGACAGCGGTCGAGGTGGCAACGGGTGCGGTGGCCTCCCTGGTATTTGCCGCCATCTACAGTGCCACGAGTGACACGACCGTCTGGATCACAACCTCCGCCGCCATGGCTGTGCTCCTGGTGGTTGGAGCAGTCCTCACCCAGCCCGGGGACCACAAACCGATACGCCCCGGAATACCATTCGGCACGATCAGGAGGCTGTTTCGATGACCAACGCATTACTTCACCCGTTCTCCCCACCCGTCAAGCCAGAAGCCGACTACCTCGAGATCGTACGCGGCGAGGGATCCCTTGTCTTCGACGTAGACGGAAAGGGCTACGTCGACGGAATAGCGAACCTGTGGCTCTGTCAGGTGGGCCACGGACGAACCGAGATCATCGACGCTGTCACAGAACAGATGCACCGGATCGAGGCGTACAACACCTTCGCCCCCTTCACCAACGGACCCGCTGCGGAGGTGGCGGAGATGATCGTGGAGCGTTCGCCTCATCCCGATGGGCGTGTGTTCCTCGGCTGCTCAGGCTCTGAAGCGGTCGACACCGCCCTCAAGTTGGCCAGGCTGGTCCAGCAGCGTCGCGGCCAGGAGGGTCGCCAGGTCATGATCAGGCGGACAAACGGCTACCACGGCACCAACTTCGGCGGCACGTCGGCCCAGGGCATCGCCTTGAACCGTGAGGGTTGGGGCGACCTCGTGCCCCACTTCATCGAGGTTCCCCACGATGACCTGGAGGCGGCGGCCACGGTGTTCGCCGAGCATGGTGAGCGCATCGCCGCCGTCCTGACCGAACCGGTGCAGGGGGCCGGTGGGGTGCACCCACCCGTTGACGGCTACCTCGAAGGCCTGCGCCATCTGTGCGATGACAACGGGGCCCTTCTGATCTTCGACGAGGTGATCTGCGGGTTCGGACGGACCGGCAGCTGGTTCGGCGCCCAGACCTTCGGCGTCACCCCTGACCTGATGACCTTCGCAAAGGGTGTTACCTCCGGCTACCAGCCGCTCTCAGGTGTGACCGTGTCGCTGAGCGTGTGCAGCGAACTCGAGGAGCCCGGCTTCCTGCTCCGCACCGGTTACACCTACTCGGGCCACCAGGCATCCTGTGCCGCCGGTATAGCCAACATCGAGCTGATGGAGGCCGAGGGACTGGTGGACCGTGTCGACAGCATCGGTGAGCGTCTGCGGGCCGGCCTCACGGCCCTTGAGGGCGATGGCCTGCTGGAGTCATGGCGTGGCATGGGAGCGATCTACGCAGCTGAGTTGGGCCGCGATGCCGTATCGGCCCGCGACAAGATGCTCGAGGCCGGGGTCATCGTGAGGCCAATGGGCACCTGCCTGGCCATCTGTCCGCCCCTCGTCATCACCGACGATGAGATCGGCCGCATCATCGACGCGATGGCCGACGCCCTGCGGTAGCCCCCCGGGGGTCGGTCAGCCCGTACCCCAGGAAAAGACCAGCTTCTGCCTCGTTGTCGGTACAGATCACCTCGGCCAGCACGTCGAAACGACCCGCCGTGATGAGCACGTACTCGGACTCCTCCAGAGCCGCAACGGCGGCTGCCACTGTACGCACGTCGCCCGTGACCGCTATCCCGACCATCGCCTGGGTCGACAACCCGAGGCTGAGCGGATCGGTGACCGCGACAACCTGCATCACGCCCCGCTCCGTCAGGCGCTTCACCCGCTGCCTCACGGCCGCCTGGGAGAGCCCCACCTTCGGGGAGAGCTGCGCGAACGGGATCCGACCGTCAATCTGGAGTTCGCGGATGATCGCCTTGTCGACGTCATCCAGCAGAAACACCTCGCTGTCGTCGGAGGCCATGGCCGGTCAGCGTCCCATCTCGGCCATCGCCCCGGTGAGGGCCTGGCGGAGCTTGTCGTTGATCTCGTCGAACTGCTCGGGCCCAGCTATGAGCGGCGGTGAAAGTTGAATGACCGGCTCACCACGGTCGTCGGCACGACAGATCAGGCCCAACTCCAGCAGGCGGTTGGAGAGAAAGCCCCGCAGGAGGTGCTCGCGCTCCTCGTCGCTGAACGACTCCCGGCCTTCACGGTTCTTTACCAACTCGATGCCGTAGAAGTAGCCGGCCCCGCGGATGTCACCGACGATCGGCAGGTCCGACAGATCATCGAGAGCGGAGCGGAAGACTGCCTCGTTGCGCTGCACATGCCCTATGACGTCCTCTTCCTCGAAGATCTTGAGGTTCGCCAGCGCCACCGCACAACTGACGGGGTGGCCGGCGAACGTGATTCCGTGCAGGAAGGAATCGCCCGTTCCCACGAAGGGTTCGACAACCTTGTCGCTCACGAGCATGGCGCCGAGCGGCGAATAGCCGGAGGTGAGCCCCTTGGCCGTGGTGATCATGTCGGGCTGGTAGCCGTAGCGCTGACATCCGAACATGTGGCCGATCCTGCCGAAGGCACAGATCACCTCGTCTGACACCAGCAGCACCCCATACCTGTCGCATATCTCGCGGACCCGTTCCCAGTAGCCGGGAGGTGGCGTGAAGCAGCCGCCGGCATTCTGGACGGGTTCCATAAATACGGCCGCAACGGTCTCCGGGCCCTCCCTCAGGATCGCCTCTTCGATGGCGTCTGCTGCATGCAGGGTGCAGTGCGGTTCGTCCTGGCAGGTCGGGCACCGGTAGTGGTTCGTCTCAGGGACCTTCACTGCACCCGGTACGAGCGGCTCGAACACCTCCTTGATCGAGTCCAGGCCCGTGATCGACAGCGCACCCATGGTCGTTCCGTGATAGGCGAGGTTTCGGCTGATGACCTTGATCCGTTCAGGCTGGCCCTTCAGCTTGAAGTACTGACGTGCCAACTTCCAGGCCGATTCGACCGCCTCGGACCCACCGGTCGTGAAGAACACCCGGTTGATGTCTCCGGGCGCCAACTCGGCCAACTTCGCCGATAGCTCGATCGCCGACGGGTGGCCGTATGTCCAGATCGGGAAGTACGCCAGGGTCGCCGCCTGGTCGCCGGCGGCACGGGCCAACTCGGGTCGACCGTGGCCAAGCTGGCTGACGAACAGGCCCGCCAGGCCGTCCAGGTAGCGGTTGCCCTCTGCGTCCCACACGTAACAGCCGTCGCCACGCTCGATCACACGCGTTCCGTCGATCGTGTTCTTGAGGACGCTGAAGTGCCCCCATAGGTGGCGCTCGGCCAACTGGGCGAGGCGCACGTGTTCGCTGACGGTTCCGGTCACTGCTGCGACCTCGTTTCCTTTCTTGGGGATGATGGTTTGGGAGCCAGCAGTGGCCCCGGGGTCGGCCTCTCGACCGACACCCGGGGCCGCCGGATCGGGGAGGATCAGGAACGCGCCCTCGATAACGCGTCCGTGTACTCAATCTCGAAGTCGCCGGTGTCCTTGATGAACTCCAGCTTCGACATGTCGGTCGGGTAGATGATCGGGTTGTCGAGGACCTCCTGGTCGATGAACGCCTCGGCAGCCGCGTTGGGGCTGGCGTACCAGTTGAAGTTGGTCAACTGCGCGCCGTTCTCAGCGTCGAGCAGGAAGTTCATGAATGCGAACGCCGTACACGGATGCGGGGCGTCGGTCAGAACCGCCATGTTGTCCACCCAGATGGTTCCGCCCTCGTCGGGCACGAAGTAGTCGTAGGTGCTCTCGCCCTCCTCGAAGTCCCAGAGGAAGTTTCCGCTGTAGCCATGGCCCACGACCGTCTCGCCGAGCACGATCAACTCGCTGTACTGGTCCGAGTCAAATGCAGCCACACGGTCGACGGCATCAGCGACGACCGCCTCGGCCTCAGCCAACTCCGACTTGCTGGTCGAGTTGAGCGAATAGCCCAGGTACTTGAGAGCAGCACCCATTGTCTCGCGTGGGTCGTCCAGAATCGAGATCTTGCCAGACAGGCCGTACTGGTCGGCAACTGCCTCGTCGAATAGGAGACCCCACGTGTGCGGTACGTCCTCACCCGTCACGCCCGTGTCGACACCGATACCCGTTGTACCCCACTGGTAGGCAGCCGTGTAGGCGGCGCCCGGGTCATAGGGCGGGTTGGCGAACCGCTCTGCAACATTGGACTTGTTCGGCACAGCCGCTTCAGAGACAGGCTGGATCATCTTCTCCGAAATGAGGATCGAGACCATGTAGTCCGAGGGGATGATCATGTCGTAGCCCGAACCACCCGCTTCGACCCGGCCGAACATCTCTTCGTTGGACGGGTAGAAGTCCTCGGTAACCGTCACCCCGGCCTCCTCCTGGAAGGCGGCGATCAGTTCCGGGTCCATGTAGTCAGACCAGTTATAAAAGGCCAGGTCGCCATCGGTCTGGCCAACCTCACAGTCCGCCTGGACCACATCGTCGTCGTCGCCGCAGGCGACGGCCACGATGGAGAACGCCGTAATCACGGCTACCAGGCTCATCCACTTCTTCATTGGGTTTCCTCCCCACTTGTTCCGGTGGCCAGGCGGTTACCAGGCCACTTCACCTCTTTCGCGAGCTGGTAGCCCGCTCGAGGACCAGGGACGCCATGACCAGGGTCATTGACGCCGCAAGGATCACTACGGACACTGCGTTGATGAGGGGGCTTACCCCCTTGCGCAGCATCCCGAACACGTAGACCGATACGGGTGTCGCCCCCACTGCGGAAACGAAGCTTGAGACAACGACGTCGTCAAGTGAGAGCGTGACCGCAAGGAGTGCGCCACCCAGCACACCAGGCATGATCTGCGGGAGCGTAACGCGCCGGAACGCCTGCCAACGGCTGGCATACAGGTCGGCGGCTGCCTCCTCCATGGCCTCATCAAGGTTGGCGAGGCGCGCCCTCACGACCACAGAGACGAACGAGATGTTGAAGGCAACGTGCGAAAGCACCAGCTTCTCCAACCCGTCGGTCAGGTCGACACCCGGTATGACGTTGAACAACTCCGCCGTCTCACCGAAGAAGACCAGCATCATCACGGCCATGGTGACGTCTGGAATGATGATCGGCAGGTACAGGACTGCGTCGAAAACCTTTTGGCCCCACCAGCGGAAACGCTCTATCGAAAGTGCGGCAAGGGTGCCCAGCACCACCGAGATCACGGTCGAGGCGGCACAGATCTTGACCGAGACCCATAGCGAAGACTGGATGTTGTCGTTTTGGAGGAACGCCTCGTACCAGCGAAGTGAGAAGCCGCTCCACCTTCCGACCAACTGGCTCTCGTTGAACGAATAGAAGGCGAGGACGACGATCGGGGCGTAGAAGAAGGCGTAGACGAGGGCCGAATGTCCGCGCAGTAGCCATCTGGTTGCCCCCATCGGCTCTGCTGTCGAGAGTGCTACACCCTTTCCCATCAGCCCATCGCCCCCATGGCGAGCCGTGACTGCATCACAGGCTCCTTCCGCCCTGGCGGAAGTAGATGAGGGTTCCCATCAACATGACAACCAGCACCAGCACGGAAAGCGACGATCCCAGCGGCCCGTTTCTGGCATCCATGAACTGGTCGACTATGTAGCTGCCCATCAGGCCCTTCTTGTTGCCGCCGAGGATGGCGGGCGTGACGTACGCACCGAACGAGGGAACGAACACGAGGATCGAGCCTGCTATCACACCCGGTTTCGACAGTGGCCAGACCACCCTCCGGAAGGCCGACCAACCCGAGGCGTAGAGGTCGCGGGCACCCTCCACGAGGCTCCAGTCGATCCGCTCGATAGCCGCGTACAGCGGCAGCACCATGAACGGCAGGTATCCGTAGACGAGGCCGAGTATCACGGCGTTGTTCGTGAACAGGATGCGGCCGTCGCCCAGGCCCACCCCGGACATGATCCTGGTGAATATGCCGTCGCTGTCCAGCAACACCCGCCACGCGTAGGTCCGAATGAGGAAGTTGGACCAGAACGGGATCATGACCCCGACAAGGAGCATGTTCCTCGTGGCCGGCCTGCGGGTGGAGATGAAGTAGGCGAGGGGGTAGGCCAGCACCAGGCTCAGAAGGGTCGTGACAGCAGCGATCCAGAGCGATCTGAACGCCACTGCACGGACAACGGCCTCACCGAGCCGTTCATACGCCTCGACATTCCATCCTGCCAACTCGGTGCGACCGGTGCGGGTCCGAGTCGCAAACGAGTACATGACCACGAACCCGAGTGGAATCACGAAGAAGACGAACAGGTAGATGATTGCGGGCAACCCCATGAGGAAGCCCTGTCGCGACCGTGCGCGCTCAGCCTGGTGTTCCAGGCCCGGATCGACCACCACGTCCATCAGCCGATGACCACCGATGCGTGATCCGGATCGAATGAGACCGTGACCTCATCGCCCACGTACTTCCTGTCACCCGCAAGCGTGGCCGGGCAACGGACGTCCAGGTGCATCCAGTCGACCGAGATCGAGTAGTTGATGGCATTACCCATATAGATGACCGAATCGACCACCCCGTCGAGACGATGTGTTCCCCCGGGTGCTTCGCCACGTCCGTGGACGGTGAGGCGCTCGGGTCGGACCGTGACGGCAACCGGTGTCCCTCCGGAATGTTCGGTCGACAGGCGGAGCCGATCGCCGTTGGCAAGGACCACCTCGTCCGCTGCAGTGACGGTGGCCTCGAGGAAGTTGGTCTGGCCTATGAAGTCGGCCACGAAACGGGTTGTCGGGTGCTCGTAGATGGTCTCGGGTGTGTCGACCTGAAGGAGTCTTCCGTCATGCATGACGCCGATGCGGTCGCTCATCGTGACCGCCTCTTCCTGGTCGTGGGTCACATAGACGAAGGTGATTCCGACCTCCCGCTGCAGTTCCTTCAACTCATGCTGCATCTGCTGGCGCAGCTTCAGGTCGAGTGCTCCTAGCGGCTCATCCAACAGCAGCACCTCGGGCCTGTTGACCAGCGCACGCGCCAGGGCGACGCGTTGCTGCTGTCCGCCGGACAGTTGGCCGGGCTTGCGATGGGCCATTCCGCCCATCTCGACGAGGTTGATGGCCCAGGCGACCAGGTTCTCCCGTTCGGCCTTGTCGACCTTGCGCATCTCAAGGCCAAAGCCGACGTTTCGGGCGACATCCATGTGGGGGAACAGGGCGTAGCTCTGGAACACCGTGTTGACAGGACGTTTGTTCGGGGGACGAATGCCCATTTCCTCGCCGTGGATCTGCACGGACCCGGCTGTCGGGAGTTCCAACCCGGCAACCATCCGGAGTGTCGTCGTCTTGCCACACCCTGACGGACCGAGCAGGGAGAAGAACTCCCCGTCGTGGATGTCGAGGTCCAGGTTGTCGACTGCGACGACGTCGCCAAAGTGCTTGGTCACGCCCTGAAGCCCAACGGCAACGCTCATGTCGCTCCCTACCAAGACCACTCTCCCCCTGATCACCCCGACTCGACGCCCACACGTCGACCTACTGGGCTGTACCCTCCGGTCGATGCCTGGACTACCGATTCAGCAGACTATGTGACACAATAGCAACTGATCTAGTTGATAGATGACCATATACCAACTGATTCCGTTGTCAAGGGATGAACGATGAGAGGGAAAAGCCACGAGGAACAGAGCGCTGCCTCCCAGTCGCTGGCCGGCACCCTCGATGCCGTGTTCTGGCTGGACCGACCCGATACACCTCAGCCGGTCGACGCACTCAGCGGCCAGACGACAGCTGACCTCGTCATCGTCGGTGCCGGATTCACGGGCCTCTGGACAGCACTCGTCGCCGCCGAAGCCGATCCCGGCCGCCGGATCGTCGTCCTCGAAGCCGAAACGACCGCCTTTGGCGCCAGCGGCCGCAACGGCGGCTTCTGTGAAGCCTCCCTCACCCACGGCCTCGCCAACGGGCTCGCCCACTGGCCCGATGAACTCGACACCCTGCTGAGGCTCGGCGACGAGAACCTCGATGACCTTCTTGACACCATCGACCGTCACGCAATCGACTGCGATGCTGAGCGGACCGGCAGAATGGACATAGCCGTCGAGCCCTGGCAGGTCGACGAACTCCTACAGTTGGCCGAGGCCTCCTCCAGGCTCGGTGTCGACCACGCCATGCTCGACACTGAAGCCATCCGCGCCGAGATCGACTCACCCACCTACCTGGCCGGCCTCTGGCACCGCACCGATGCAGCCATGGTCGACCCGGCCCGTCTCGCCTGGGGGTTGCAGAGCGCTGCAAGGTCACTCGGGGTGGTGTTCCACGACAACTCCCCCGTATGTTCTATCAAACGGTCAGGCGCCGGAATCGAGGTGCAAACCGACCGTGGCAGGGTCATGGCCGACCGGGCCGTCGTCGCCACCAACGCCTACCGCAGGCCACTGTCGCGGATACGACGCCACGTCATACCCGTCTACGACCACGTGCTGATGACCGAACCGCTCTCAACCGATCAGTGGTCGGCCATCGGTTGGGGAAATCGCCAGGGGCTCTCCGATGCGGGAAACCAGTTCCACTACTACCGGCGTACCGCCGACGGTCGAATCCTGTGGGGCGGCTACGACATCATCTACCACTTCGGAGGGCGCGTCGGCCCCTCTGTCGAACATCACGCTCCCACGACGCGTCGGCTTGCACAGAGCTTCTTCCACACGTTTCCCCAACTTGGAGGACTCCGGTTCACCCACCGCTGGAGTGGCCCCATCGCATCAACGACTCGGTTCACCTGCGCCTGGGGAACAACCCACGCCGGTCGCGTCTCATGGGCCGCCGGCTACACCGGCCTCGGGGTCGGCGCCAGCCGCTTCGGTGCACGTGTCGCCCTCGACCTTGTCGACGGCCTGACGACCGAGCGCACCCAACTCCAGATGGTGCTACGACGCCCATTCCCCTTCCCGCCGGAGCCTGCCCGTTGGCTGGCAGTCCAGGCGACACGTGCCGCCATCAAGCGGGCTGACCGTCGGG
>MDUS01000363.1_pt1 | contig 11522 bp, 10 predicted proteins | sample 811251 | NCBI WGS metagenome assembly MDUS01 (sample SAMN02905560, study PRJNA254808) | marine metagenome | biome: ocean; feature: oxygen minimum zone; material: water; isolation source: 300 m water sample from station 6 | place: Mexico: oxygen minimum zone off the coast of Manzanillo ... | reverse complement strand
AACAACACACAGAATATGGCGCTTTTTTGCGACTTCGAGAACATCGCCCTAGGTGTTCGTGATTTCACCGACCAGAAGTTCGACATGCGGGCGGTGCTCGAGCGACTGCTGCTCAAGGGCAACATCGTGGTCAAGAAGGCCTATGCCGACTGGGATCGCTACCAGGGTTTCAAGGGCGCCATGCACGAAGCAGCTTTTGAGTTGATCGAGATTCCGCACGTGCGCCAGTCGGGCAAGAACTCGGCCGATATCCGCATGGTCGTGGATGCGCTGGACCTCTGTTACACCAAGGCCCACGTCGACTGCTTCGTGGTTCTGAGCGGCGATTCCGACTTCTCGCCGCTGGTCAGTAAGTTGCGCGAGAACAACAAGTACGTGATCGGGGTTGGCGTCAAGAATTCGACCTCGGACCTGCTGACTGCCAACTGCGACGAGTTCATCTTCTATGATGACCTGGTGCGCCCCAAGCGCGCCACCCGCAAGAAGAAGGCCAAGACCCGTGCCGGCAAGAAAAAAGCGGGTATGAGTGAGGACGATAAACGCTGCCAGGACGCGATCGACATGGTGATGGAGACCCTCGAAGACCTGTTCGAGGAGCGCGGCGATACCGATAAGGTGTGGGGCTCAATGGTCAAACAGACCCTGAAGCGCCGCCACCCCGGCTTCAGCGAGCGTTATCACGGTTTCCAGTCTTTCGGCACGTTGCTTGAAGAGGCTGCGACACGTGGATTGCTACACCTGCAGCACGACGAGAAATCGGGCGGTTACATCATCACCGGCACCCAAGCCGACGGCTGAGTTGCCGGCTTCTTCGCGGCCCGCGCTGTGGCTGGGCCGCGCCCCCGGGCGCCGACCGCAACAGTGGTCTGCGGCAGTTGTGCGCTGCGGTAAAATGACTGTATTACCCGGTACCCCCAGTGGCCCGGACCCCTATGGAGATGGTGTAATGAAACGAGCCAGCATGCTCCTGGTTGTCTTGATGCTGTGCGGGGCACCGGCCGCCGCCGAGGAGGTACCGGCGGCCGTGCTCACTGCTGCTGCCAATCTGATTCCAGGTACGATGCCCGACCGAGTGAACGCAACCCCGATGCCGGGCATGTACCAGGTGACCTTCGGCCCACAGGTGGTGTACCTGTCCGAGGATGGAAAATATCTGCTCCACGGCGACCTGATCGATCTACAGAGCAGCCGCAACCTGACCGAGGATGCACGCAAGCACGGTCGCCGGCAGGTCATCGACGACCTGGCAGAGGAAGACATGGTGGTATTTGCCCCGCCACAGATACAAAGCACCATCACGGTGTTTACCGACACCAGTTGCGGCTACTGCGTGAAACTGCACCAGGAGATCGGCCAACTTCTCGCCGGTGGGGTCAAGGTGCGATACCTGGCTTATCCCCGGGCCGGTGTGCAATCCCCGTCGTACGACACGCTGGTTTCGGTGTGGTGTGCGGATGACCAGCAGCAGGCCATGACCGACGCCAAGTCCGGCCGCGCGGTGGAGCCAAAGACCTGTGAGACTTCGATCGACCGGCACATGGAGGCCGCCGAATTGGTGGGCGTGCGGGGCACGCCGACCATCGTGCTGCAGGATGGCCAGACGATCCCAGGCTATGTTCCCGCCAAAAAGTTGATTGGGCTTGCCAATGCCGCCGCGGCCAACTGAGCAGCGGGCCTACGCTGGGCGGTTGCACTACTTTGCCCGGGGTGGTGGTGATTTCGGGGCGCCGCCGGTACACAATACGCCGAGGTCGCTGATGGCGGAGAAGATTCCGACCTGCCAGGGCAGTTAGTGTGGCCTGGTCGTTGTTGCTGACGCGGCTCTCGGGGCACGGTGGCGGTCAGCCACCAGGTCGGCGCATCTAATGGAGTACTGGCGTTGAAAACGTTGCGTTACCTGATCCCGCTGGGGGTCTTCGCCGTAATTGCGGTTTTCCTCGCGTTGGGGCTAAAACTGAATCCGCGCGAAGTGCCCTCGCCTTTTATTGGCAAATCTGCCCCGGCCTTCGAATTGCCCCGGCTGCTGGCCGCCGGCGAGCACATCGGCACCGGGGCCATGCACGGGCGGGTCTGGCTACTCAATGTTTGGGCCTCGTGGTGCCTGGCCTGCCGCTCCGAACATCCGCTGTTGAACGAACTGGCGGCAGCGGATGCGGTAGCCATCGTTGGACTCAACTACAAGGATGCCCCGGCCGACGCGCGCCAATGGCTGGAGCGGCTGGGCAACCCCTACGGAGCCATCGCAGTGGATGCCGCCGGCGAGGTTGGCATCGACTGGGGGGTATACGGGGTACCCGAGACCTTCGTCATCGACCGTGAGGGCGTCATCCGCTACAAGCACATTGGGCCGATCGACCGGCAGGCGCTCGAGCAGACGATCCTGCCGCTGGTGCGCGACCTGCGCGGCTGACGCCAGGAACAACTGCTGGCACGCAGATACGGCGCAGGCTGGGCAGATTGGTGTTTGTGCGATAATCCGCCGCCCTTGCCGCCCCCCTGGCGGCCGTTGACCTCAGCAGACACCCGCCCATGAACCAACTCAAACTCGGTGTGCCTAAGGGCAGCCTGGAAGAGGCGACTATTGCATTGTTCCGGCAGGCGGGCTGGGACATCCGCTCGCATTCGCGCAACTACTTCCCCAGCATCGATGATCCCGAGATCTACTGTGCCTTGGTCCGGTCGCAGGAGATGGCCACTTATGTGGCGAATGGCACGCTGGACCTGGGTTTGACTGGCCTCGACTGGATTCTCGAGACCGGGGCCGAGGTCGAGGAGGTCTGCGACCTGGTGTACTCCAAGAGTTCTGACCAACCCTGCCGTTGGGTGCTGGTGGTACCACGAGACTCGCCGATCCAGTGCATCGAGGACCTCGAAGGCAAGCGTTTGGCGACCGAACTGGTCAATTTCACCCGCTCGTACCTGGCCGAGCGCAACATCAGTTGCGAGGTCGAGTTCTCGTGGGGTACGACCGAGGCCAAGGCGGTGGAGGGACTGGTCGACGCAGTGGTCGAGATCACCGAGACCGGCAACACCATTCGCGCCCATGGCCTGCGCATCGTCTGCGACCTGTTGCACACCCACACCCGCCTGATCGCGAATCCCGCGGCTATGCACGACCCCTGGAAGCGGCGCAAGATCGAGCACATCGCGCTGCTGCTGCAGGCATCTCTGGCCGCCCACCATAAGGTAGCGCTTAAGATGAATGCGCCAAAGGATAAGCTCGAGGGCATCCTCGAATTGTTGCCCAGCCTGAATTCGCCGACGGTCAGTGCGCTATCGGACGAGGGCTGGGTGGCGCTGGAAACGGTGGCAGACCGCCATGGCGTGCGCGACCTGATCCCCCGGTTGCGCGAACACGGGGCCGAGGGCATCCTCGAGTACAAACTGCACAAAATCGTCTGAACCGGCCCTGGGGAATCAAGCGTGGACCCCCAAGGTCGGGTTTTGGCATAAGGAGAGCCGCATGTACATCAATTTCGAAGAGCTGAAGCCCCAGCAGGTCTACTTCACTATGACCCAAACGGTGATCCCACGACCGATCGCCTGGGTACTGTCCGAAAACACCGACGCCAGCTATAACCTGGCGCCTTTCTCCTATTTCAATGCGGTGGCCAGCAACCCGCCGCTGGTGCTGATCTCGACCGGCTTGAAGCCCGATGGCTCGCCCAAAGATACCCGCGACAATATCCGCGAGCGCAAAGATTTCGTGGCTCATATCGTTAGTTTGGAGCACCTCGACGACATGAACCAGTCCTCGGCGACCCTGCCCCCAGGCGTATCCGAGATCGAGCAACTGGGCCTTGAGACGGTGCCGTTCGAAGGCTCACGGCTGCCCCGGCTGGCCGTTGCCCGAGTCGCTTTCGCCTGTTCGCTGTATGACATCCAACATGTCGGCGATGATCCCCAGTCGTTGATCTTCGGCCGGGTCCACGGCGTGTACCTCGATGATGCAGTGGTGGGCGAGGACGCCAAAGGCCGGCGCAAGATTCACGCTGATCGCATTGACCCTTTGGGGCGCCTGGGCGCCAGCGAATACGTCAGTTTTGGCGAGTTGATCAGCCGCCGCCGGCCCGACTGAGGATCGTCCCTCAGCGGGTCTGCGCCAGCAGTTCCCCCAGCATGCGTTCGGCCTGTGCCTGGTAGCCGCCGCCGAAGAGGTTCAGGTGATTGAGCACATGGTAGAGGTTGTAGAGCGCGCGGCGCGCGGGATAGCCCGTCTCTAGCGGCCACGCTTGCCGGTAGGCGGCGTAAAAGTCGGCAGGGAAACCACCAAAAAGCTCGGTCATGGCGAGGTCGGCCTCACGATCGCCAAAATAAACTGCTGGATCGAACACCACCGGCTGCCCGTCGGTCGTCACTGCCCAGTTGCCACCCCACAGGTCGCCGTGCAGCAGCGACACTGCCGGTCGGTAGCCGGCAAAAAAGCCATCCAGGCGCTCCAGTAGTTGCTCACCCAGGTCCACCAGATTGCGACTCGCACCATTACGCTGAGCCAGCGATAACTGGTGGCCAAGACGGTACCTGCGCCAGAACGAGGACCACTCCCGGCAATTGCTGTTGGGCTGCGGCGTCGCGCCGATATGGTTGTCACGGTGCCAGCCGAAACTTGACGCGCTTACCCGATGTTGGCACGCCAACAATTCTCCCAGCTGCGCAGCCGAGCGTACCGTAGCCGGTCTCAGGTTCAGTCGTTCAAGTACCAGATAAGATAATTGCGCAGTCACGCCCACGGTGATTACCCGCGGCACGCGGATAGCATTAGCTGAACGGATTGCCTCCAGCCCCTCGGCCTCGGCCTGGAACAGGTCATCGTCGTTACCAGGATGGATCTTGACAAAAAATGCGCGCTCACCGTCATCGATAATGTGGCTGTCGTGGATACAACCGCCACTCGCTCTTGTAATATGGTGGGGCGAAAAAACTTTACCCGTTACCCGACCGATGTCGGAAAAAATACTTTCCCAATAACTCATTTTTTTTCCGGTAATCTATACCTGTTTGCCATCATAAACTGCTTTACTCTGGTGCAATGCATTGGCACGCACACTTAACTCTTTTACCTAAACGCTTGATAGGAAACGATGATAAGTGAGTCCTAAACTACAGGTGATGGGTGCTCGTTATGCACACTGGCTGGCTGCTTGGCGTTCGCGGGTCGCTCACGTACCCTGTGGCGGTCTCTGCTGCGAATCAGGCCTGCAAGGCGTTGAAAATCAGTCGCTTAGTACCTGCGTAAAAAATAGGCAATTTATCCAATCGCTATTGCTCTGGCCCACACGGTTCCTCTGTGCGACCTTTATGCACAGAGTTATCCACAGCTCCTGTGGGCAACAGCGAAACCATAAAGACACTCAATTATTTATCGTCGATTACTACCAGATGACAGAAACTCTGCATGGTAACTCGACGTGTCGCCGACCGGCATGATCGCGCACACTGCATCACCTGCGAAGGTTGTACAAGTTGCTCTGCCGTTACCGGCACGCCGACTTTTTGACTACCGCTGCGCTGACGATGAACTTATACCGCGAGTAGGTGTACGTGTCATCGTGCCACTGCAGCGCCGCAGTGTTATCGGCATTGTCTGCAGCGTGGGCGATTCCAGTGAGGTGCCAGTGAACCGTTTACGCAAACTCAACTCGGTGCTCGATGAACAACCGGTTTTTGCATCACCGCTACTTAAACTACTGTTATGGACCGCGCACTACTACCATCATCCGGTTGGCGAAGTGTTGCAAGCCGCACTGCCAGTGGCACTGCGGCAGCAGCAGCCGTTGGCACCGGCGCTGTCGCGGCATTGGCGGATTTGCGCTGACGGCGAGCGTGTTCGGGCAGAGTTGCCCGCACGCTACGTGCTGCAACACCAGGTACTGGCGGCGCTGGCCACTGCTGGCGACGAGGGACTGGCCGAAGAAGCGATCAAGATACTGTCCGGCCGGCTGACCCCAGTGCTGGCCCGCTTGCATGAGCAAGGGTGGATTGCGCCATTTGTACGGCCGGCAGTTCTGCCGACCGGTGTTCGCGGCCGCACTGTTCATCTGACCGTGGCCCAGGAACGGGCCTGCCAGGGAGTAATCGGTGCGCTGGCGGGGTATGCGCCTTTCTTGTTGCACGGCGTGACCGGCTCGGGCAAGACGGAGGTTTACCTGCGCGCGGCGGCTGCTACGCTGGCGGCCGGACGCCAGGCCCTGGTGTTGGTGCCGGAGATAGCGCTTACTCCCCAACTGGTCCAGAGGTTTCGTGAGGCGCTGGATGTGCCACTCGCTGTTATTCACTCCGGGTTGCCGGTGGCACAGCGCCACCGGGCCTGGTGGGCGGCCCGCGAGGGGGATGCGGCCGTAGTGCTAGGTACTCGCTCGGCCGTTTTTACGCCGCTCGCCGACCCCGGGCTTTTCATCGTTGACGAGGAGCACGACCCTTCTTACAAGCAGCAGGAAGGTTTTCGCTACAACGCTCGCGACGTCATGGTCAAAAGAGCCCAACTGGCCGGAATCCCGGTGATCCTCGGCTCGGCGACGCCGTCCCTGGAGACCATGGCCAATGCCCGGGACGGCCGCTATCGGCACCTGGCGTTGCCGACACGGCCGGGGGCGACCCGTCTGCCGACGGTGCGGCTGCTGAATCTTGCTGACCTCGCGGTCAACGATGGACTGACCGCACCGGTGATTGCGGCCATCAAAGTGCGGCTGGATCGCGGCGAGCAGAGTATTGTCTATGTCAACCGCCGCGGTTTCGCCCCACTGGTAGCCTGCAGCGACTGTGGCTGGCAGGGGCAGTGCCGACGTTGTGATGCCCGGCTGACGTTGCACCGCCGCAGCCACAAGCTGGTTTGCCACCACTGCGGCGCGACCGCAGCGGCTCCTGTGCGTTGCCCACAGTGTTCGGCTGAGCGCCTCTACGGCATTGGTGTGGGCACGCAGCGGATCGAAGAGACACTCGCACGAGTGTTTCCGGCGGCGCGCATACTGCGCCTGGACAGCGACACCATCAGGCATCCTGCCCGGCTGGAGGCCGCGCTCAGCACGATCCGTAGCGGCGCGGCCGACATCCTGGTGGGAACTCAACTGCTGTCCAAAGGCCACGACTTTGCCGCCGTGACCCTGGTTTGCGTCTTAAGTACCGACCAGGGTCTGTACAGCATGGATTTTCGGGGACCTGAGCGCTTGTTTCAGCAGTTGACTCAGGTCGCCGGCCGGGCGGGCCGGGCAGATACACCCGGTGAAGTGCTGGTACAGACCAGGCACCCGGGCAATCCAGCCTACACCCGCCTTGCGCGCCATGACTTTAGCGGTTTTGCCAAGGCCGCTCTGGCCGAGCGGCAAGCGGCCGGCTATCCGCCCTTTGCTCGTTTTGCACTGCTGCGGGCCCAGTCGCCCGTAGCCACTGCCCCCCTGCAATTTTTGCGCACGGCGGCCCGGCTTGGCCAGCATCTGCTGGTCCGCGAGCAGCTGCCCAGCGTGCAATTGATGGACCCGGTGCCCTCGCTCATGGAGCGTCGCGCCGGTCGTTACCGCGCTCAACTGCTGGCGAGCGCCGCCACCGAGGCGCCGCTGCACCGTTTTCTGAACTGCTGGCTGGCCGCGCTCGAAGGCCTGCCTGCTGGTCGCCGGGTGCGTTGGTCCATCGACGTCGATCCCCAGGAGATGTACTGAGCAGCGCTGCCACCGCCAGCCCGCAGTTACCGGCGTAGCGGTTGCTCGACGGTGGCATTGGCAGGGCCGGGGTGTGTTTACCCCCAATTTGAGCCCAGCATGCACGTTATCCAGCGCTGGTATGCCAAGGGCCCGGCCTCAGGGGCGGTGGGCACTGGCGATGTAGCCGGTCGACTGGAATTCGCGCAGCCGGCTGGCAGTGCGCCGAAAGCCCCGGGCGAGGCGCTCGCCGGAGTAGAGCGCCTCAGGCTGGTCCGCCGCCGAGGCAACCACGTTCACCCGCCGGTCGTAGATCTCGTCCACCAGTTCGACAAAGCGCCGTGCCGCGTCGTCGCGCTCGGCATCGAGGCGCGGAATACCAGAGATCAGCAGCGTGTGGCACAGGCGCGACAGTTCGACATAGTCGGCCTTGGAGCGGGGGTCGGCACAGAGCACGTCGAAATTGAACCACATTACCCCGTCCGCTGCGGCCAGGGTCGCGAGTGGCCGGTCATTAATGGTGATGGTGCTGGGGTGCGGCTGGGCGCCGGGCGCAAGGCGCTGGAAGATCTGGCGTAGGCGCTCCTGTGCTACATCGTTGTCTGGCACATGATAGACGTCTGCCTGGTCGAGGGCTTCCAACCGGTAGTCGCGGCTACCACCCATATGCAAGGGGTGGGTATGCCGATTCAGCAGTTCGATAGCGGGTAAAAAGCGATCGCGCTGCAGGCCGTTGCGATAGAGGTCATCGGGCTTGGTATTCGAGGTGATCACCAGTGTCACCTGGTTTTCCAGCAAGGCCTGCAACAGTCCCGAGAGAATCATGGCATCACCGATATCGGCGACGTAGAACTCGTCGAAACATAGCACCCGGGCTTTGGCGGCAAGCTCCCGGCCGATCTGCGCCAGTGGGTCGCGCTGATCACGGCGGTGCCTGAGCGCACCGTGGATCTCCAGCATGAAGCGGTGGAAGTGCACCCGGCGGTTGCAAGAGGCAGGCAGGCTGTCGGCGAACGCGTCCATGATCAGAGTTTTGCCCCGACCTACACCACCCCACAGGTAGATGCCGCGTGGCCCGTAGCGCCGCTGACGCCCCAGATTGCGAGTCCAGCCGCTCAAGCGGCGCCCGAGAGTACGCCGGCGCGCCGGGTGTAGGCTGTTGAGTTCCCAACCGAGAGCATCAAAGGCCGCCAACACGGTCTGCTGCTCGCTGTCCGGGGTGCTGCTGTTCGAGAGCCGGGCACAGAAAAGGGTGCTGGCTGGGTCCATTTCGCCTGCTGCTCAGTCGAGCCGGGCTGGTGCCACCGCGATGCCATCGAGGTCGGCGTACAAGTAATGGCCGGGTTGGAAGTCGATGCCGGCAAAACGCACGGGCAGCTCCAGTTGGCCCCTGCCGCGCTTGACGCTCTTGGCCGGGCAGGTATTCAGCGCTTTGAGCCCGATCGGCAGGGTTGCTATCTCGGCCGCGTCACGGATGCAGCCATAAACCACAATACCGGACCAGCCATTGCTGACGGCCAGTGCCGCGAGAATATCGCCGACCAGGGCGCAGCGCAGCGAGCCACCGCCGTCTACAACCAGCACGCGGCCGGCGCCAGTCTGCTCAAGGGTTGCGCGCACCAGGGAGTTGTCCTCGAACACCTTGGCGGTAGCAATGGTGCCGGAAAAATCACTGTGACCGCCAAAATCCCTGAACAAAGGCTCACTGATCTGCAGTGACGCGGCGTGCTGGTCGTATAGGTCTGCGGTCTTGGTCATAGTTTTTATCCGGACGCGGGTCGGGCAAAGCGCCGTCAAAGTCTAGGAATACTGAGTCGATTTCGTTCCGGTCGATCATTATCGACGCCAGCGGTGAAAAGGGGCTGCGCCAATGTCATGCGGGCGCTGTGTGCCGGAAAGATTGTAACCGTGTCGCTGTGTGCCACCTATGAAGGCTGTGTTTTTGTGGCCCGCTGGGTTATTCTCCGGCGCCCGTATCCCGCCTGCCCGGGCCGGTTGCCGTGCCCACCAGCCCATGAACAAGTTGCCGCAAATCCTCAAGACCACGCTGGTGGCCCAGAGTCGCCTGTTTTATATCGAGGCAGTGGACCTGCGTTTTGCCAACGGGCAGCAGGCCAACTTCGAGCGCCTGGTGGGTCGGGGCACGGGCGCTGTGCTGGTGGTGCCGTTGGTGGATGCCGACAACCTGCTGCTGGTGCGTGAGTACGCTGTGGGGTTGGAGCGCTACGAACTGGGTTTCGTCAAGGGCCGGATCGATGCCGGCGAAAGCGCGGCCGCAGCCGCCCACCGCGAACTGCGCGAGGAAACCGGCTTTGACGCGGCTCGTATGAAACTGCTCGCCAACGTGGCGTTGACCCCGGCTTATTCAAATTACTGCAGCAGCATCTTTCTGGCGCAGGACCTTTTTCGGGCACCGCTACCCGGTGACGAGCCGGAACCGCTGCAGGCCGTGCACTGGCCGCTGGCTAAACTCGGGCAGCTGCGGGCGCGGGAGGATTTTTGCGATGCGCGCAGCCTGCTCGCGACCTACCTGGCCCGGGAAGCATTAGAGGCGCACGCATGAGCGACACTCGGCTGGTCGACCAGGTGGCTGCAATTGCGGCGGCAGCCGGGGACCTCATCCTCGAAGTGTACGACAGGGAATACGAGATCATCGAGAAGGCTGACGGCTCGCCGGTGACCACCGCCGATCACCGTGCCCACGATCTCATCGCCGAGCGCTTGCATGCGCTCACCCCCGACATCCCGGTGCTGTCGGAGGAATCCAGGGACGTCAGTGACGAGGACCGGCTGGGCTGGCCGCACCTGTGGGTGGTGGACCCGCTCGATGGCACCAAGGAGTTCATCAAGCGCAACGGTGAGTTCACTGTGAACATCGGCTTGATCGACAACGGTCAGCCAGTGCTCGGTGTGGTGTACACACCGGTCAGGCGTACCACGTATTTCGCGGCGCTCGGCGAAGGTGCCTGGCGCACCGTCGATACCCAGGTGCCGCAGCGAATCAGTGTACGGCCTTATGCCGGCGGCGCGGCGCGCATGGTCGCCAGCCGTTCCCATTCGGGGCCGCCGGTGCAGGCTTTCCTGCAAGCCCTTGAGGCGGCCAGCGGTGCAGAGGTGGAGACCATCAGTCTGGGTAGTGCGCTCAAGGTTTGCCTGGTCGCTGAGGGCAGCGCCGACGTCTATCCACGGTTGGGCCCAACCTCCGAGTGGGATACCTGCGCTTCGCACTGCGTACTCAACGAAGCTGCGCGCACATGCTCTCTTTTACCAAGATGCATTCCCTGGGCAATGACTTCGTCATGCTCGATGGTGTGCGCCGTGCCCTGGTGCTGGACAGCCAGTTGATCACGCGTATAGCCGATCGCCACACCGGCATAGGCTGTGACCAGGTAATCGTCGCACAGCCGGCCAGCGGCGCTGCGGATTTTTTTATGCGCATCTATAACGCCGATGGCAGTGAGTCGGGCCAGTGCGGTAATGGCGGCCGCTGCTTTGGCCGCTTCCTGATCGAACAGGGTCTCACCGACCAGCGGCAGATCACGGTTCAGACTATTACCACCGAGATGGCGCTGCAGGTGGCCGACGACTGGCAGGTGACGGCGAACATGGGTGAGCCGGTCTTTAACCCGGCTGCCATTCCGTTCCGAGCAGCCCAGCAGGCAGCCGAGTACACGCTGGCGGCGGATGGTGAAAGCGTGCGCATCGCGGCCGTTTCCATGGGCAACCCGCACGCGGTGCTACAGGTGGACGACGTCGATCATGCCCCGGTAGAGCGTCTGGGGCCGCTACTCGAGTGCCACGGCGATTTTCCACAGCGTGCCAATATCGGTTTTGCCCAGGTGCTCGGCCGCGACACGATTCGGTTGCGGGTGTGGGAGCGGGGTGTGGGCG
>MDUS01000487.1_pt1 | contig 11576 bp, 10 predicted proteins | sample 811251 | NCBI WGS metagenome assembly MDUS01 (sample SAMN02905560, study PRJNA254808) | marine metagenome | biome: ocean; feature: oxygen minimum zone; material: water; isolation source: 300 m water sample from station 6 | place: Mexico: oxygen minimum zone off the coast of Manzanillo ... | reverse complement strand
ATTTTCCCGTTTTAATTTTTCACATATGGCTTGACGCAGTTCAATCATTCCCGAACCGGCAGTATATTTTGTAAAACCCTCATCCATGGCAGCTTTTCCTGCAGCAATGATATGGTCTGGAGTATTGAAATCAGGTTCGCCAACACTGAAATTGATTACATCGATTCCCTGGGATCGCATATCAGCCGCCTTGGAAGCCATTTCCAAGGTAAACGAAGGCTTAACCCGTGCAACACGGGATGCTAATTTTACAGTTTGGGGCGTCACTTAGAGTTCGTGCTGCTTTTTGTGAAATTCAGGACTGTTGAATTTGTCATCATTTGAATTGGAAATTTCCTTCTTGGGCCGTCCGGGTTTTTTTAGTTTTTTAGCCATTGGTTGTTCTTCCTCTTCAATGTCAAATTCTTCTGATAGTACTTTTTTGGTACTCTTTTTAGGTTTAGACTGTTTTACCTTGTGACGTTTTGGTTTTGGAACATCCTCTACAGAAACCCCTTCCAATTCTGATTCTGCCATTGCTTTGGAAAAAGAATCATCTCCATCTTCAGTTTGCCCCTTTAAGCTTTCTTCATCAAATGTGAATGATTGAGGGTTAAACATTCCATACACTGCTCCATAACCGCGGGTAATTCCATTACCAATTCCCAAGTAATTTGGTAACAAAAAATTAGTTCTGAATTCACCTGAAAACGCTCCCCAATTACGTTCATCTACGGGCTTAGGAAACATGGATGTCAGGTTTACTTTTGTAAAAATTTTGTCCTGTAGTTCCACTCCCATTTCCCGGGATAAAAAGACAATATTTTGGCCCAATAATCGGTTCAAAAACCCGATACGTTCCATGTTATTCAAAAATCGATATCTGCTTCCTGTAGTTTGATTCAACGCTACCCACGGTGTCAACAAACGATAGCGAATCAATCGATCAACAGGTCGAAACTGGTCATCTTTTACATCAACTTCTGTATCAAAAACTTGAAACGTTATATTCCCAAAATCCAAGATATCCAAATGTTTAGCTATCTCAACAATGGGATCTACACCTTCATTGATTCCAATCATATATACTTGCTCATTCAAAATTTTTATCTGCACACGCGGATATAAAAATCGGTTTCTATATGTCCCATCCATCATGGGAATAATTTCTAAATCAGGATATTGGCGCATAAATACACCTTTGACCTGATAAGGGGTTTTTCTAACTGGTTTATCCGTTATTACTCGAGCAATAACTGTCCGAATTGGAGGACTGCTATATTCCATATATATACCTCTTACACTTTTTACACTTTTTATAATTGAAAAGCGCTACACCTTTCACTGGAAGTTAAACCTATTGGTTCATTGTTTCCATAAATTCTTCATTTAAATCCTGCGATCGCTTAAACGACGATCCAACACCAGTTCCATATTTCCAGTTCCCTTAAACTCTTCGAAAATAACTTCATCCATTCGACTGCCTGTGTCAATGAGAGCCGTAGAAACAATGGTAAGACTGCCACTTTCCTCAGTATTGCGAGCTGCACCAAAAAATTGTTTTGGTTTCTTCAACGCATTGGAGTCCACTCCGCCGGAAAGAATTTTACCACTATGTGGAATAACTGCATTATGTGCCCGCCCCAGGCGTGTTAAGCTATCCAGCAGAATAACGACATCATCACCATATTCCACCATGCGTCGTGCTTTTTGAATTTTGGTTGGGCAACAATCAACCCGCGTTGTCCTTTACCAATAGGAGAAACAATATCCATTATTCGAGTAGACAAATCTTTTGGATCTGATTCAAGGTTGAATTTTTCTTCAGGATATAGGGGCGTAAGGTTATCAAAAAGAATCGCCTGTTTGACATGGTCAGGGCTTTTATCATTCACTGTTTCCATTTTTAACAGTGCATAAAACCGCTCCTTGTCTTTTGGCTTCCGTATCTGGCCATAAATGGAATGACCTGTCCTGAGGCCAAATCGTTTGATCTGAGAGGGACTCACATATATATCATCGGGGCCTGGTAAATAGTTAAAATCGGGACTGCGCAGAAATCCGTAGCCTTCATTTAAAACTTCCAGTACTCCTTTAGCGTGTAATACACCTTCTTTTTCATTCTGTGTTTCCAGTATGTTGACAATCAATTCCTGTTTATTCAAACCGGAATAACCCTGGACCTCCAAGTCCTGGGCCATTTTTGCCAACTCTTTTATGTTTAAGGATTGTAATTGATTAACATCCATATATAAAAAACTCCAATATTATACTATGCATTAAAGTTGAGTTATTAAATACTGTCTAAAGAGTGATGCTCCTGCGGGAGCAGGTGCCTTTGATGGTTGAAATTACTCTAAATCACCGCTGTGTCAAAGGAAAATTGAAAATACTCAAAAACAGCTTCCGCAATGTAATGAGAGCCGAATACAAGGCCTGCATAGTCGCTCTGTAAATGGTCAGTAAAATCCCGAAGGTTTTTTACAGGTTCTGCAGAAATTCCCAATTTGTTCAAGTGTGCAGCCAATGTTTTTGATTTCATTAATAAGCCATTGGTATCATCCATAACAAACAATGTTTCAAATTGCCCTCGCAGGGCAGTGGCAATTAATTCCAGTTCTTTATCTTCCTTAAGGACAATTAAACCTAGTGGTTTTTGTTTAAACAACTGGTTAAACGTTTTTAAAACAGATCGGATACCTTGTTCATTATGTGCTACATCATAAATAACTGGCGGTGTTTTTGATAATACCTGGAACCGTCCAGGCCACGTGGTATTTTGTAGACCTCTTTTAATTTTAATATCAAAAATACCTTTTTCTAATTCTTGAACTGCCGCCACTGCCAAAGCTGCATTTAGAGCCTGGTGTTCACCAATCAGTGTTAATTGATAATTGGTATCTTTATAATGAAAAAATGTTCCTTCCATAGTTACAGTACAATCAGTGGGTGGTTTAACGAAAGAGATTTTTGTATTCATTTCCGCCGCCTTTTCCAGCAATACATTTTTAACCATATTTTCCTGGTGATTACAAATAACAGGTACATTTTCTTTTATGATACCTGCTTTTTCTTTGGCAATTGTTACAAGATCATTCCCCAGCAGTTCACGATGATCTAAACTAATTGGTGTAATAACGGCAATTTCAGGTGTAATAACATTAGTAGAATCCAGCCTGCCGCCCAGGCCTGTTTCTACGACAGCAATATCAACTTCTTCCCTGGCAAAATGCCAGAAAGCTATGGCAGACGTTGTTTCAAAAAAGGTATTCTCAATACGCTGAATATCTGCGGAAAACAATTCCATAAACTCAACAATCTTGTTGTTAGTAATAGGAATACCATCCACCCGGATTCGTTCATTGAAACTTACCAAATGCGGGGATGTATACAAGCCCACCTTTAAACCTATAGACCGCAATATTGATGATATAAATGCAGCTGTAGAACCTTTGCCATTGGTCCCAGCCAAATGAATGAATTTTATTTTTTTCTGGGGATTATCACACACCTCCAATAATTCGCAAGTATGTTCCAGGCCTGTTTTTATACCCAGTCGCTGTAAATTGTATAACTTCTGTAATAATTGCTGAAAATCAGATGTCATGTACAGTCTGGACATGGTCCATAGGGGCCCCTAAAAATCGCTGGCCGACCCTTTCAAAATGCAGGGGTATATCTGTTATAAAACAAGTTAACAAACTTTTTGCAGAAGCATCATTCATTTGCCCAGCTGCTGATAGTCTTTTTTTAACAGCTCCCGCTACAGCATCTGCAGAATCAATCAACGTTGTGCCTTTATTAACCTGACGGGAAATAACATCTTTTAACAGGGGATAATGAGTGCAACCCAGTATGAGTGTATCAATACCATTTGCATTTAATGGTTTAACATAATGCTGTACAACTGTTTCAGCTACGTCGCCTTCCAGCCAACCTTCTTCAGCCAGAGGAACCAGTAAGGGACAGGCTTGAGAGCTTGTTTGGATTTTTTTATCTAGATTACTTAATGCTTTTTCATAGGCTTTGGAAGATATGGTTGCCATGGTTCCAATAATGCCAATATGATTATTATTAGTTGCTTTAACAGCTTCCTCAGCTCCCGCGTGAATGACTCCAATTACAGGTACGGTACTATGTTCATGCAATTCATCTAAAACCTGCGCTGAAACAGTATTACAGGCCACTACAATCATCTTCACATCGTATTTTATCAAAAAATCGACGATTTCCATGGAAAATTCACTGACCAGTTCCTTACTCTTATTACCATATGGAACCCGGGCGGTATCCCCAAAATAGACTATGGATTCATGGGGTAAGGTAGAACGCAATGCTTTAACAACAGTCAGACCGCCCAAACCGGAATCAAAAACACCAATTGGTCTTGAATCAGCCATTAACCTTCGGCCAGTAATTCTTCTCTTACGGAGCGAAACTTTACAATGGCGCTGAAAATTCCTTCCGCGATCTGCTGGCGGTACGCAGCTTGCTTTAAGCGTTTTTCATCTGAAGGATTGGACAGGAAACCTGTTTCAATCAACACATTTGGCATACTGGCTCCAATCAAGACTACAAATCCTGCTTGCTTTACACCACGGTTTCTGGAGTCCAAGCGATTCCCCAGTTCACTCTGGATTAATGCCGCCAATTCTTCGCTTTCTTTCATAAACATAGATTGGGCCATAGTAGCCATGATCAGGTTTTCGCCGGTCAAATCCTTATATTTGTTGCCGCTGTGTTCTTCCAGTTTAATTACTGCATTTTCCCTGGATGCCAATTCAATTGCATCATCTGATTTACCTTGATTCAATAAATATGTTTCGAACCCGCGCGCTGTTCGGTTTGGATTGCTATTGGCATGGATGCTGACAAATATTTTACCATTGCTCTCATTGGCCTTCTGTGTACGTTTCCACAATGGAATAAAAACATCTTCCTCCCTTGTATACACCACGTTAATATTTGTTTTTTTCTCTAAAAGCAGGCCCAGACGTTTAGTAATATCCAAAACAATATTTTTTTCCTTCGCCCCACTTTTGCCAACCGTACCCCCATCTTTACCCCCGTGTCCTGCATCCAGTACTACCGTGTCCAATTGCCAGCGATCACGCAATGCCCGAATGCGTTCTGCGCTTTTATCAAATGGGGTACGGAGGGTAACGACAATAGCATTAGGGTCCGGACTTTGAAATACTTCATGGCCGATGATTTCTGACCTCAGGCGGAAGGAAATTTGAGCAGATTCAGCGAACTGGTTAGCTGTTACTTTAGCTATCACGCCTCGGGTTTCGGCCTTATTGATACGGGTGGTGTCTACTATTCCGTCTTGAACAGTCAAATAAAACCAACCATTGTCATGCTCAAATGAGCTGATATGCCCATCATAAAATCGTTCACGTGTATAGATAGACAAAATGGTGCCGTTTGCTTTTTGTTCAATACCAAGATTAGTAATATTGAATTCGACTACATCTATATCTAACCGTTGCTTAATGGCGTCATAGGTAATCCCGGGTAAAACAGTTTGTTTTAAAATATTAAATATTGGTACAGTCGGCAAAAAAATATCCACCCCGTTATCCTTAGCGGGGACAGGCATATGATACACTACTTCATCTACAAGGACGTAACTTGAATTGCTGGAAATTTTTATACGTGTGTCGGAAAAATAAAGAACCATTTTCATGCGTTCTTTATTCATATACGGCAGCCGTGAAGTGAGTACCTTCGAAAGATCGGTTGTTGATACGTAGGATGCTTTTGCATTATCCAATACCTGCAATTCGTTTTCTTTCTGATCCACACTGTTTACCACAAGAATAGCGGCTGACAGGTGTGTACAGGTCAAGAATGAAAATAATATTGTTTTATAACACTTAAACATAAGGGCAAAATTATTATAAGGAAGTTAACCCTGGCAATGTTGCTCTAGAAAATTATTTGGAGTGCTAACGCACTTCTTTGTTCTGGTGTTCCGATAAAACTCAAGTTATTCCAGACAGCCCGCCAGCGCATGTACATTTGGTAATTCTTTTTACTTTTTATTTGTATCTTGACTCCTACCAGTTGTTTATCCTCTGAAATGGCTACACTATTCATTTCCCCGGGAAGATTCAATTCCCAAAAGTATACTCGACTGTTGAAATCATCAATTTTTGCAGCAATCCAATTTCCAGTAATAATAAGCGAAGGTGTCTGCCAATTCATACGCGTTTCAAAGCCAAGGCCCTTCTGGTTATCATTATAAAGTGTAGAATTAATTTGCCAGCGCAAATCCAGTTTCCTGGTTGGCTTATATTTATAAAGCCCCTTCGTGGTAATCTTATAACTATCGTAAGCAGTTATATCAGGATAAAAGGTTTGGTTTTCTTCAGATTGATTACTTTTCTTGTATTGAACCAGAAAATGGTGTTTTTTACTTTGCCAACGCCAGCGTATTCCCGTTTCACTTTTTAGATTGTTATATACTACCGGATTATTTTCCTCTATTTTTTCTGCCAGATCACTATAAATCGAAAGTTTATTTTTACCATATTTGACCTGTACATTTTGAAAAATTCCTGTTTCCCCGGCAGCGCTACTTGTCCATTCAGAAAATGATTGTGTACGATACGTTCTGTAATCAGTTGGATAATAACGCCATGAGACCAGGTATTTAAGTGCTTTACTTTTGAATAATGCGCCACTAAAAAGAGCCGGGGTTGTATGTTTTATAAATGCACTTTCACCAAAAATATGCCAGTTATTCCACTGTTTCGATCCAAACATAGAAGCTGATGCAGCATTAACCTGTTTCTTTGAAGGATCTTCAATATTTTGTGTATTCACTAATAGACCTAATCGACCAAATTGTAAATCCCTACTCCACATTACAGTTGCAGCATTTTCCAGCAATTGATTCTGTTGATGTAAGTCACTGGCTGTTATATGCTGACCCGTAATATCTAATTTTACAGCACCATTTTCCAAGGTTCCATCCCGATATGTCCTGCCCAATGAAAACGAAACCTGTCCATAATCGGTTTTCCACTCTCCCCCGATACCCCGTGTACACCAATATTCATTACTCGAGCGGTATCCTGTTATGCCTTTCCCATGGCGCGGCAAAGTATTAATTGTTTCAAATCCTTTATGGGCTGCAACTGTACGCCAGGATATAAGACCATACCCGCCAATCAACTGGTGATCCCCCGTAATCATCTGCACATTTTCTGAATTCCACTGCACATATATACTGTTGTGGTCTGCTATATTTTTTTCCCAAGGATCTTTTTCCAGTAATATTCCAAAATGATAGCTACGACTTCTTCCCTGGGCGCGCCAATAATGACGTACACCATTATTAAACGATATCCTTTCTCTTACAGATAGAGATATCGGCAGCTGGTCAACTGTTTGAATACTTTGAACCAGGTATTCCGCTGCTGGAGATAAATCACGGTTTGTTTTTAAAACATGAATATTTTTTGAACTATTGATTATTTCAATATCAGTAAGGGATAAAATTGATATAGAAGTTAAAATACTTCTGGCGGCGTTAAAGGTAACAGGAGTTGCAATAATCTGCTGGGCACTGATAAGGTCTTCTTCAGAAACAGATGTTTCGGCATCATAGCCCAATACATCTATCCATTCATCAACTGAATGAATTTTTTCAGCGGAAAGAAAACCCCAGCCCCAACCAGTGAGACAAATCCAAATGACTATGTGTTGATAACGCATAATTGATTATTATTTGTTTATAGTTTATTTCTATTCCTGCTGTCGTTTGCCCGGGTGATATAGCATGACCAGTATGAATAGTAACCCAGGGTAAAAGATTGAATTGCCCGCCGAACTTCACTCTGCTGTCATAAATGGTATCCTGTTCCCATTCCACTATAACATTTGCCTGCGGAATCGGGGTATACGTCAAGGCAGAAACAAGAACTTGGGGCAGCGATTCCCGTGCTGAACCAATCGTAGGACCATTAATATTTCTCCAATAGCCTCGCCAATACAAAGTATCATCCAATTTCATATTCCAGCCGACATTGATACCCCAGCTGCCGGCCTGGCCATAATTCTTAATTTGTAAATCATAATACATTAATCCCATACCAATGCTCAATCTATCTGAAAACTGTCTGCCCATGATTAAACACCACATTTTTTCACTATAATGTTCATCCCCAAAAATACTTGCGCCAAAAGCCGCATACCCATTTTTAACAGGGAATGCTAGTGCGGCGCTCTGATGCTTCAGCAAGCTTAATCCAAAACGCTTACCTGAGGAAACACCAACGTGTCTATTTTGAAATGACGTTACACTGGCCGGGTCTGCAAATATACCAATAGCATTCGCCTGTATATTGATAGTTATAAGTCCTGACCCCACCGCAGCCGGGTCAGCGGGATAGTGTTCAAATGCAGCAGATAAATACGTACTTAAACACAATACATACACATGGATGAATGATATTTTTATCACAGTTTTTTTGATTTTCCGCTACTCCATTATTGAGAAAAATATGAAATATCAAAACAGTGTAGATAAAATCTTACAATCACTATAGATCACCTTAAGAAATATGATGTTCCACGAAATGAATATTTTATTTCCCGATGGCTTACAATTTCCAGTTCATGGGCTTCACCGGAATGGAGTCCCTGTTTGTAATAGAGTTTTGCTTTTGTTCCCATCGAATTAACGGCAAAATGACCAGTTGCATAACCTGACTCTAAATCACTTTTATCCAAGCGGCCTTTATCCCATGAATGGATAAATGTACCATCAGCATTCAAAATTAATTCATACATCCGTTGATATTGACGTGCTTTAAAAGTTGTTTTTTCTTTGCCCCGCAATAATTCAGACACTTTTTCGGAATTATTGTCCTCCTCCGGTATATTATTTTTACCCATTTTATCAATTATAACAAAATAAAACCCTCTGGTATGATTATTTAAAATGTCTTGAAGCTGATTTTCAATTTTATAGCGTTTCCCCGTTTTTTCATTGATCCATCCTGGGATAGCTTCACGATGGACATTTTGTCTGGAGGTCAATGTACATTGTACTAATCCAGAAAATTCCCTGTGGTTATTACCGTCAAATAAAACCCATTCTTCCTGCCAGGTTCTATTTTCCAGACCTGTTGCAATGCGCTGTCCCGCTATACGGCCCCTTGTGGTAATGATAGGAAGTTTACATGTGAAATCATCCAAGGTCCCGACCGTTTCCTTATGGCCTTTTTCATTCCACCAAGTGAACACATTGCCGTAAAATGAAAATTGTTTAACACCATTATTATACCAGATGTCAATACTGACTATTTGGTCATTTTCTGAAAAGATGGTCCTGGATTGTATCTGTCCATTATTATACCACCATAAAACAGGTGAACCTGTTTGCAACGTATGGTTAGCATACAGGCATTCATGTTTTTTTATGCCATTACTGTAAAAATGTTCTTCTTTTTTCAATTCATTAACAGCCAAGTCATAGGTACGGGTAATTAATGGCCGGCCGATTTGACTGGTGAGAACTACCCTTGTTTTGTAGCGCTGTTGGAATAGTGAAGTATCCGAACAAAAAGAAAACAAACATAAAAACAGAATTTGCGGGAAAATAATGAATCTGTTTTTAATCATTTAAGGGGATACAGATTGTTAGTGGAATGCAATATACGCAGATAATGCATAAACAACTACGCCCCGGCAAGCGGGGCGCAGTAATTTAAATGGATATTTGTTGTGTATTACTTCTTGGGGTACATAGCAACGAGAAAAATCAGTGCCAACAGGCCAGCAAGACCCGCATCACCAAATTGTCCCATTAGTCTACCAACTCCAGCAATCACGCCAAATGGATCATCAAATAGAATTCCGATGACGATACCGAGGACCACCAGCGTTTTCAGCAGGTCGGTTATTTTGGCTATCCATTCATTTACGCTGTCGAAAGCACTCATATTTCCTCCTATGATGACGTTAACAGGATACAGGGTTCCTGTGTTTCAAAAGGAACCCTGTTTTTTGTCATCCTGTTAATTATGCCATTGATACGAGAAATAACAGTGCTAACAGACCGGCCAATCCGCCATCCAAGAATGTATTTACCAGATCGACTACACCACCTACAGGATCAAATCCTGTTGAGTATAGAATGTTAGCAAACACAAAGAATACAATTAAGCCTTTAACAAGACTTACGATTCCAGCGACGACGCTATTGACAGTTGAACTCACATCAGCCATGATGTTCCTCCTTGGTTTGTTTATTAGTAAAAACGGAGGCACTTCGCCCCCGTTTTGGCATGTGTTCTATCTTAAGATTTGAGTTAAATATCTTCAAATCGTTTGAATTTAAGCACAATTCGATATTTGTCAACATTTTTATTCATCAATAAGAAATCGATTAAAATCCCTATTCTATCGACGAGAAACCGACCTTGCACCACGGATAACGGCGTCAATGACTTGGTATCTTGACAACCAATAACAATTACAAAAATGGTGTGTTTTATAGATAAACCAGCGTAGAACAGGATTAAACAATAAATATCCTTTTATTGATTTTATCCACTGTCCTGCCAACTCTTTTTCATACTGGGGAAATTGCACCAATAACGACGGGAGATTTGATTTCCCATAGTTGTACATCGAATTACAAAAATCTGTTAGTCCTCGGTGGTGGTGGTGCTCACACCCGGCAGAAAACGAAAAACGCAAGCCGTCTGGATATGTTTCCCAAATTCGAATAGCTAATTCGGTGTCTTCACCCCCGTAGGAAGTAATATTTTCGTCAAAAAGTTCAACCACATCAAACACGGATCGCTTCAGGGATGTATTATTGAATAAAAAATATGAGAACCCAATAGGAACACCTTCTCCAAAACGCCGGCCGCCCCTGCGGGGATTATATAAATAGTGATCAAGAGCATTGGGTGTTTGACCTTCCGGCAAAAGTAAATCACCTACAACACCTATTACACCAGTTCCTTCTAAAGTGTTTAAATGAAACCACTGTTTGATTCAAGGAGGATAATATGAACCTGTTTATGGTGGGCAAAGGAATCCAGTATTTCCCCGGTTGTATCAGTGGAACCATCATTGACCAGATAAATATTAATTGTATTTTCACTATAGGACTGTTCGAGTAAACTATTTACACATTGTTCCACAATATGGTCCACATTATAACAGGGCACGACAATATCAACAGTCGGTGACCAGCTCAAGCTATACCCCGTTCCTTATAATATTCGTATAATACATTGGCTGTATTATGCATATCATGGTTTGCAATCACCCACTCCCGTCCTGTTTTTTTATGCTCCTTAATTTTATCAGGGTTAACAATCAAGTCCTCCAGCGTTTCTTTTAGATTATTCCCATTTATATTTACAAAGGGATGGTCAGGGATAAAATCAACATACTCATCTACCAATTCCGTCACACAGCATAAACTCATTGACAAAGCTTCCACAGAATTCATGCCATAGCCCCAGCCGCCGCGGTTGTGCACCTGGTCAATTAAAATATCACATGATTGTTTAATCCTTTGCGCTTCGGTATTGGGCAGGTTTTCAATGAGCACAAATTCTACGTTA
>MDUS01000829.1_pt1 | contig 11657 bp, 14 predicted proteins | sample 811251 | NCBI WGS metagenome assembly MDUS01 (sample SAMN02905560, study PRJNA254808) | marine metagenome | biome: ocean; feature: oxygen minimum zone; material: water; isolation source: 300 m water sample from station 6 | place: Mexico: oxygen minimum zone off the coast of Manzanillo ... | reverse complement strand
TGCTAAAGAACAATTGCGTTGGATAATCCGTTTTGCCGGTTCCGGAGCGCTAATAGCTGCAATCGTATTCATTCGATACGGACAATGGGATGCCCTCTTTTTTGGCTGCGTTGTCGCATTAACGATGATTCTTCATTTATGGTTAACAGTGAATAAACAGAATATGTCCATTCCCGGAGAACTTGTGGGCGTTTTTGGTTTAACATCATCAGCGCCTGTCATTTATTTATTTCTTCATCAAAGTATGGATGTCAGAGGCTGGATTCTATGGTTGATCAACTTCCTTTATTTTGCAGGAAGTATATATTATATCAAATTAAAATTGCGAATTCAACCTCAGTTTTCTCAACCATCCAATCAAATCAAAATAAAAAAAGCAACACCTTTGCTCGTGTATAACATGATTTTAATTTTGTTTTTATGGATTACCATATGGATACGGAACTATACCTGGCTTTTTCTTCTGGCGTTTGGTCCCTATATCATAAAATCAATTATAGGAATTTTTACATGGCAAACTAAAGCAGCGCTCAATCCGAAACAGACGGGTTTTGTTGAATTATTTCATGCAATTTTCTTTTTAATAATCAATATCCTTGCTTTCAACATTCACTAATGATCTCTCTCGTTTTTTTAATCATTAAAAAGATTATTTTTATAATTCGAGTAAAAGGTTTGGCACCTCTTTTACATGCTCGGTATATTCCCGGGCTTTTTTCGCAACTAAAATATTATTTAATCCATGAAAAGTAAATTAACACCTCGATATATCATTATCGCCTTAGTGCTGGTCTGGGCATTTTATGCCATATGGCCCACAATCCAATATCAAAATCTTTCTGCAGATGAAATTGAAACCATGCAGGAAGAAGGTTCCTTGCAGAATTTGGAAAGTAAAATCATTAAACAAGGACTAGATTTAAAAGGCGGTATTTACATTGTTCTTGAGGTTGATCTCCCTACATTGGTGAGCAACCTGGCCATCAATAAGGATAAGCGCTTTGAACAAGCACTGGCGAAAATAAGTACACGAATTAAGGCAGATTCAGAACTGGATTTTTTCCAGGTTTTTCAAGATGAAATCAATTCTGAAGGTTTGCGCATTCACCGCTATTTTGATGTGGATTACGGCGGTAATATGGATGAAATTGTTGCAAGCCTCAAAGATCAGGCGGATGATGCAATTAATCGTGTTTTGGAGATTCTCCAAAACCGTGTGGATCAGTTCGGCGTATCAGAACCTACAATTCAAAAACAAGGTAACAGTAGAATAATTGTCGAATTAGCCGGAATCCATGATTCTGAACGAGCTCGGGATTTACTACAAAGCACTGCATTGCTTGAATTTATCCTGGTCAAATCTCCTGACCTTACGAATGATATGCTATTACGCATCGATAAAGTAATCAAAGGGAGTGAAGAACTTGTAGGGCTCACTAAAACAACTGAAGAAGAAGAAACTACGAGTGGCTCATCGGCTCCTGTAAGCGAAGATAAAACTATTTCCGTTAGTGAACTATTTGGCGAACAAGCTGCTCAAGCTGCTGCAGACACTTCAGATACATCTGTAGTCGTTGATCAAAATCTTTTGGAAGACAGGCCTTTCTCTTCTCTTTTAAGAGCACTGGGTAACGATATTGGTGCTCCAGAAAAAAATGTATATATTATTAAAAAAATTCTGGCAATGGACGATGTTCAAGATAAGTTGGATGCCGCCAATAGTCAATTTCTCATGAGTGATGCTCCTGAATCATTTACAAATATTGATGGCGGTCAAGAAAAAATGTACCGTATGTTCTACTTGGAAGGTGAATCTGAACTCACAGGTGGTGTCGTAGAAAAAGCCAGTGCCACAATCGGCGGAACCGGCAGCTCTGCTTCGGGGCAATCCATCGTATTGCTGGATATGAATTCGGAAGGTTCCCGAACATGGTCAAGAGTTACTGGTGGAAATATCGGACGTAGAGTTGCACTTGTTCTGGATAAAAAAGTTCATATGGCTCCCGTGATTCGTTCAAAAATTTCCGATGGTGGCACAATGATTGAAGGTTTCGCCAATATGGATGAAGCAAAGGATATTGCCATTGTGCTCCGTGCCGGTGCATTACCCGCCCCGGTAAACATTATCGAAGAACGGGTTGTGGGGCCTTCATTAGGTGCTGATTCAGTAGCAAAAGGGACACTGTCTGTTGTAATTGGATTGGTATTGGTACTCATATTTATGATCTTATATTACAAACTGTCCGGAGTTATTGCTGATTTTGCATTAATCTGGAATATCATTCTCGTTTTAGCCATTTTAGCTATGCTGGATGCGACATTAACTCTCCCGGGTATTGCAGCTCTTATTTTAACAGTGGGAATGTCAATCGATGCAAATGTAATTATATTTGAAAGAATTCGCGAAGAACAGCGTAAAGGCAAAACACCTCGAGCTGCCATTGATGCTGGTTATGACCGAGCGTTGACGACAATTATTGATGCCAATGTTACAACATTAGTTGCAGCACTGGTCTTATATCAATTTGGCACAGGCCCGATTCGTGGCTTCGCTACTGTTTTGTTTTGGGGTATTGTGATTTCCATGTTTACAGCCATTTTTGTTACACGAACTATTTTTAATACTCTTACAGAACGTAGGGGTTTACAGAGATTAAGCATATGAGACTGATCAAAGAGACTGATATCAAATTTTTAAGCCAAAGTCGCTTTGGATATTTTCTATCCGGAGCCATCATTCTTGCAGGGTTAATTTCGCTGGTTCTACAGGGCGGTCCCCGATTAAGTATCGATTTCAAGGGCGGTTCACTAGTTGCAGTACAATTCACTGAAGTAATGGATGTGAATAATGTACGTCAAGTTATGGATGCAGTTTCAATTGAAGGCCAAATCCATAATTATAGCCGAGCTGAGATAAAACAATTTGGCAGTGCAAAAGATATTTCTGTCAGACTTCCCATCCAGGAAGATCAACCTGATAACTTTCCCCAATTAATTGTAAATCATTTATATGAATCATTTCCTGATGCTGTACCGGCTGATCAAAATGATTTTATTTTATCCATCGAAAAAGTTGGACCAAAAATTGGTGCTGAATTAAGCGGTAAGGCAGTTATGGCAATCATGTCTGCATTATTATTGATCCTGATTTATATTTCAATTCGTTTTGAATTCAAATTTGCTATTGGTGCTATAGCTGCTTTAAGCCACGACGTTATTATTACATTGGGTATTTTTTCCATTATGGATTATGAAATATCCCTACCAATTATAGCTGCATTTTTAACGATTGTTGGATATTCTCTAAATGATACTATTGTTATATTAGATAGAGTGAGAGAAAATGTAAAAACTATGAAACGATCATCTTATAGTGATATGGTGGATCGAAGTATTAATGATTCACTCAGTAGAACCATCATTACATCCATTACTACTTTTATGGTTGTATTAATTCTTTTTGTGTTTGGTGGTGAAGTTATTCATTACTTTTCTTTTGCCATGCTGATCGGTGTTGTTGTTGGGACATATTCCAGTATGTATGTTGCCTGTCCCATTGTGGTTCAGCTTCATAAAGGTGTTAAATCCTGATTATTTCTCCTTTTCAATTCAATTATAAAAACTCCGCTGATGCGGAGTTTTTTATTTCAGAATTATGAAATCAAAATCCTACTTTTTGTACGTTGCTATTTGTCTCATCTGGGGAACCACATGGGTTATTGTGAAAAAAAGCCTCATTGAAGGAACACCTGCTATTTATGGTGCCGGATTACGTTTTTTTGCAGCTGGTATCATTTTACTATTAATTTCATTTTTCCAAAAACGATCCATCCCCCGTAATCGTGAAGCTATCAATATTTATATCTCTTTCGGCCTTTTGAATTTAGTCGTTGGTTATGGTGCTACGTATTGGGCAGCGCAATTTATTTATTCCAACTTGGCGTCAATACTTTGGACAGGATTCCCGATTATAATTGTAATAATGTCACATTTTTATCTTCCAAATGAAAAGATAAATTTACCCAAAATCATTTCCCTTATCATCGGTGTAACAGGTGTATTTTTAATTCTTTCGCAAGGAAAAACCCTGAGAGGTGAAAATGTTATTCTAGGCATGTCTGTTATTATCGTTGCTGTGATTTTAGCAGCATTGCCAAATGTCTATTTGAAAAAACATAACCAAGCGATAGATACACTAACCATGAATGCTGTTTGTCAAACAGGTGCAGGCATCATATTACTTACCATTTCCAGTTTATTGGAAAAAGACCAGGTCATGATTTGGAGCCCTTTTAATATTTTTGCCATGGTGTATTTAACACTATTCGGCTCCATAGCAGCATGGCTTATTTATGTCTGGCTTTTCAAATATTTGACCATGACTCAAATTGCTTATATAGCTTTTCCACCGCCCGTTATAGCATCATTCCTTGGTTGGACGTTTTTAGGAGAAGTATTAACACCGGTTACAATCCTTGGAGCTATGTTGGTTATCACAGGAGCTGTTGCGGTTAATCTCAAACACTAGAGCAAATCTCATAAACACTGGTTAAATTCAAGTCTTAATACGAATGAAAACTATTATTTACAGCACTGTTAAAACTCCTTTTGGAATTATGGGTATTACCAAATCAGACAAAGGATTATGCCGTATCTATTTCCCGGAAGAAGCTCCTTTTATAAAAGCACTGAAAAAAGATTTCCCAAATGATAAATGTGTCAAAAATGATATTGCCTGTGGTGAAATCAAAAAACAGATAGAAGAATATTTTTCCGGAAAAAGAACAACATTTGATTTAGACTTGGATTTACAATGCCCACCATTTTATAAAAAAGTGCTTAAGGAAGTAAACAACATTCCTTATGGTAAAACAGCTTCATATAAATATATTGCAGAACGGACCGGTAATTCAAAAGCCGTTCGGGCGACTGGATCAGCCAATGCTAATAATCCATTACCCATTGTTATTCCCTGTCATCGTATAATTAATACTAACGGCGGTTTAGGTGGATATGGCGGCAATTTACAACGTAAAGCGTACCTTCTTGAACTGGAAGGGATATTATAAACAAGTATTATGTGGACTCATATTAAACGAACGATACTGACCGGTGTATTTACCATTGTACCCTTAGTGTTGACTATATATATACTCACATTTTTATTCCGTTTTCTGGATGGTGTTTCTGCTCCAATTTTGAGAGTAATCGGTTTTCACATTCCAGGTTTAGGTTTATTGCTGACCATTCTTGCTGTATATGCATTAGGTTTAATCGTTCGGAATGTACTTGGAAATCGTTTGATTAGCTGGGGTGAAAAAATTCTTTTAACGATTCCCATCGTCAACACTATATATAAAACAATCAAACAGTTTATCAGTGCATTTTCCGGGACTGCTGATGGAAAAAACTTCCAAAAAGTTATTTTCTTACAATATCCCAGAGTAGGCGTTTGGACATTGGCGTTTGTTACCGGTGAATCTGTTGATGCAAATAGTGTTGAATATTATCATGTATTTGTGCCTACGACACCCAATCCTACTTCAGGTTTCTTTATCATGATTCCAAAATGTGAAACAATGTTGACGGAAATGACAGTTGAAGAAGGAATCAAAATGGTTATTTCCGGTGGTTTGATTGCTCCACCAGAAAATGAGCTGCATAATTTTCCTAAATAATTATTTTCTATGAGTTCAGCATTTGAATTAATTCTACTTCTATTTGCCAGTTATCTAACCGGTTCAACCCCTACTAGTATAATCATCAGTAAAATAACCAAGGGGATAGATATTCGCGAACACGGCAGCGGTAATGCAGGAGCGACCAATGTCTTTCGCGTTCTAGGCTGGAAATGGGCACTGATTGTTGTTGTGGTTGATGTTTTCAAAGGATGGCTGCCGGCGGCTGTTTATGCCACCACTTTATTCAAAGGACAGCCAATTGACGATATAGGCGTTGTTCAAATCTTATGCGGTTTTGCTGCTGTATTGGGGCATACATACACCGTTTTTGCCGGATTCAAAGGAGGCAAAGGTGTGGGGACATTGGGTGGTATGCTGTTGGCCCTTTTTCCCATAGCTGTACCTCTATGCCTGATTGTTTTTGCGATTGTGCTGATTCTAACCGGTTATGTTTCGCTAGGATCCATTATGGCATCTGTATCCCTGCCAATACTTCTTTTTATTATGCCGCCACTTGGTCTGGCTAACCCGCCGCCATTGTCGTTATTGATCTTCAGTCTGCTTGTACCGTGGTTCATCATTTTTACCCACAGGAGCAATCTATCTCGACTACGTTCGGGGGAAGACCCCAATTATTTCCAACAACACCCCCATCAGCAAATAAAATGCCTTGTAAACCAAATTCAGATTTAATGGGACCAAAGGGGGAATCCTGTTGAATTGCGTATCGTGGAATAATTGTCTGGCGGAGTTCAATGGACGAAAATGCACTGAAATATCCAAAACGGTAATCTTGTTTTCCACTTGAATATAATTCCGGATTTTCAATTTGCCAGCCGCGCACAGAATATCCGCCGCCCAATCCGAACTTAAACAATTCTTGATGCAAATTTCCGTGAGTAGAGTTGATCGTAATATTTGAACCTATGGTTGTTTTACGTTTCCCTTTAATGGGTGAAAAAAATGCACTATAGGAATGATTCCAAAACAATGCATTATTTTTTATATTGACAATACTTACCCTTTTCTGATAACCAAAATATCGTCCAACATTCATTTCGAAAGAAGATGTTTGTCTTTCAAGTGGAAGAAATACGTGATTAGAGAAATTCTTTCCTACCTCAAATGATACCGACACATGATCTCCAAAAACCCAGGGATTATTAAAATCAAAACCATAGGCATCCACACCGCCAATCATTCCACCAATTGTCAATGATTCATTGCGCCCTCTAAAATTATTTATAAATCCTCCAAATACAAATGACCACCCGGTTTCTTCTTCGTAAGAAGGAGAAAATATTGGAAAAAACCGAGTTGATTCAATAACGTGATAACGCAATTTTACGGTACCATCTTCTAAAGGAACAGCCTGCCATGTCACAGTACTAAAAATTCCCAAATTTTCAATTCTATCTCTGTCAGTTTGGGCAATAGAACTATCCAATGCTACACGGAGTGGATGCTGTATTTCTCGTTCGATGATGTATTCTCTGGTATTTTGATGACCACGAATATCAATACTCGATACAATTTGCGCAGAAGATATCGCCGTCATGACGATAAAATGGACACTATATTTAAACATGTTTTAACTAAATATTAAAGTTCGAAACCATCCATGAGCTGTTGTTTTTTCAGCTCAATACCCTCTTCAGAATATACATCCTGAATAGCATGTTTGATTTTTCGTTCTATTAATCGGCTGTGTACTTGTACTGCAAGATGTCTGTCATCTATAACCCTAACGGCAAATTCAGAATCTTTATCTTCATAACGATGCCATGCACCGTCAAAATCTTTGGGTGTACCATATTCCATAAGCACTTTGTGTTTTAACACATCATCTGCGGTTAGTTGTGGAAAACCCGTATCCAAAATTTCTACGGATTTTACCACAGCATTCATTTCAAAATGAGATAATTCATAATTTGTCACACTATAAATATTATCCACATTAACAAAATGGAGTTCGACCACTTCATTGGTCAAACGCGTCCTATGATGATAGGTAATCTTTGCTCGTTTAAGAGGGAGTTCAATTCCAGATGGCAAGGTTATGGGATCATCCCAGTATTCAGGAGAGGCGGCTGTATCAAATACAATTCCGAGGACTTCAGGTAAACTTGCTTTCCATCCTGCGAGCGTTTCGCGATTCATCACCCAGCCTTTAGGTAATGTTTTTAAAGGAATAATAACTGTTTTTTTCGGAGGAGTGACCACAGGGATTTCATTGATGACATCCATCACTTCAGGTACCTGTGGCGGTGTACAGGTTACCCAAAAAAAACAAAATATCAGTAATGTATAATGTTTCAACATTTATGATCAGGGTGTTTTTTACCTTGATGACATACCCAGCAGGATACTTCATGTAATCCCAAAGGTTTCATAGTAGTCGTATTAATATGTTTTACCATACGCATCATTTCTCGAGAAACAATTTTTTGTTCCTTCTCATCACTGGCATAATCTTTAATATTATGACAATAGTTGCATTTAACCCCTAACTCCTTGGTTACAGATTTCTTCATGAATTTCATGATTTCTGCCTTTTTAGTATAAGACAAAACCTGTACATTTTTCAACTCACTCTTTTTTTCATCTTCAGCGAAGATTGAAGAGATTAAGGCAATGCACAAAATTAACTGCAAATGTTTTCTTTTCAAAACCATGTATGAACCATCAAAATATATTCTGGATTTAACTCCGCCGTTTTCCCAGTTACACCCGTAAACCGTGCTTGGCATCGGACTTCCATAAAAGAAATCGGGTAAATTTCTGTCCCGAATGTAATACGATTTATGGATGAACCGGATGCGTCAATATTTTCATCAAAAAAATCATATTTTAATAACAAAGCTAATCCTTTTGTAAAATTATAATCTATTTCGCTGTAAGATGCCAAAACGGTACCTGTGGATGCATATTCTTCTGCAATGTCCACTTCCCCAGTCCATGTAATGTTTCCCACTGATATACCACCAAACAATCCATTAAAGCGAGTTAATCCTTGTTGAAGTATTGAACCACCAAGATAACCATTGATCAGTCCCAATGTAGGCCACCATTCCAACCGACTTGTAAATGCTTTATCATATACGTTTTCTCCAAAACCGCCGCTACTGGATTCATCGATAAACTGATTAGCAATACTCTGGCTGAAATTTAAATTACCGACATTGATACCGACTTCAATTAATCCGGGAGAATATAAATAAGGTGAAAAAGCCAGTCCTTCATATTCCAATGCTTTTTTACGAACATTGCCGCCACGGATAAATGATGTGTGATCATCAATATTCAATCCATATGCCGGTAAATCTTTACCCATTTTTACATAACCATTAAAAGGAAGACCTGACCAAAGTAGCCATACTTCATTTTGACTGCGTAAAATGTCTTGTTCAGCAAATACACCTACATTTTCATTCACGTACAAATATACTGCAATGTCCGCCTGCATAGGAAACAGTGTACTTTGTAATTGTCCATTTTCATTTGCGTTGTAATTCAAAAAGCGTATATCTCCACCTACACGGAGATATTCATTTATCATGCCTGAATAACCGGCAACTCGATCACTGCCTTGAACTTTGGTCAGTTCTGAGCTGGCTACGGAAATACCATAATCATTCCGTAAACTGCCTCCGTTGGGATCCACATGACATAAATTGCATGATACACCTTCCTGCACAGCAAAACGAGGTAAGGCTTGTATTGAAGCAATCAGGATCAGAAATAGGCTAGTTATCTTCAGCGCCGTCATCTATCCAAGTTGTTATTAGTTTAATTTTAGTGGAACTCAAGGCTGAACTGCCTATAGGCATTTGATCTCCAAAGGGCGGATTGCTTCCTAATTTTTGTATAATGATACTATCTGTTCCATTTCCGGGGATTACTACATCACCATTATTTCCACCAGACATTAATCCTGTGTAAGACGATAGATTTAAACCACCGGAAGTATTATTTAAATGACAATTATTCGCGCAATTTTGATTAAAAATAGGTTGGATATCACCAGTAAAACTAATGACGTCAGTGGTATCATTATCATCAGGATTGGAACCTAAATCAGTACAATTCCATAAAAATATCATAATGAATAGAGTGAAACCTGCAATGGTTGTATTTGGATGTGAAAAGTGCATATACATTGGTATGTGCTCAAGGGGTAATCTACAGAAAACTCATATAAAAAAAAAGCCCCCCCAATTGGGAGGGCTTATTAATCATCTTGGTATGATTATTATTTGCGACCTCTTGCCATTGGGGCACGAGCCACATCACCATTTTTATCGATGAAATACAGATAGCCTGCTTCACGAGTTACACCAGCTGATGCAACTTGCTCTGCATTACCGCCGCCTTTACCGGCACGGGCCATCTTTGAACGCCAGACGTTGCCATCTTTACCGAGGTAGTAGAGATAACCCTTTTCTTTTGATACGCCTGTACTTTTTACTGTTTCAGCCATTATTGACTCCTTTTTGTTGATTAAAGAAAAAAGGCTTTTAGTCTCTCGACGGTGGATAATACGCTCTCGACGGTAAACAAGTCAAGTTTTTTCTCGTCGGTACCTCGACGAGAAAAATGAGTGTTATTTTAGCTAAAATTGGTATTAATACATTCCCTCGAAGAGTACTAATTTTCCACCCTTAAAATGCCCCGGTAGCTCAGCTGGATAGAGCAACAGCCTTCTAAGCTGTGGGCCACAGGTTCGAATCCTGTCCGGGGTACAAAAACCCCCAGAACAAAAAATGGAATCTGGGGGTTATTAATATATTCTATAAAGTTACTTTCGAATTATTCTATACCCAATAACTCCACTTCAAATACGAGAGCGCTGTTGGGTCCGCCAGGACCGCGAGGGCTGTTGCCGTAAGCCAAATTAGACGGAATATATAATTCCCATTTTGAGCCGACGGGCATTAATTGCAATGCTTCTGTCCAGCCCTTGATAACACCTGTGACGCCAAATGATGCCGGCTGTCCTCGTTTATAGGAGCTATCAAATTCTTCGCCATCGATGAGAGTTCCTTTATAATGAACTGTCACTTTATCATCGGATGTTGGAATGGGGCCCTCTCCTTGTTTAACAACTTTATATTGTAACCCGCTTTCCGTTGTAACAACGCCTTCTTTTTTTGCGTTTTCAGTTAAAAATGCCTCACCATTCGCGAGATTTTCAACAGCTTGAGCTTTTGCCTTTTGTTGAGATTTTTCTTGCAAGATTTTTCTGAAATTATTTAACGAAGACAGCATATCTTCATCTGTCAGTTTTAGATCTTCACCTTTATAGGATGAACTCCAACCTTCAAACATTGCTTTTTCATTAATGTCCAGTTCTTGGGCTTTCATATTTTTCCCAATGTCTACACCAATACTATAGCTGACTGAATCCATGGCCGTTTCCAGTTTTACAGACGATTGACTGTCTGGTGATGTGCTGTTTTGATAATAATACCATTCACCTACTAATAATCCGTTTCTAAAAGTTCCTCTCTTTGTTTTATTTTCTTTTTCATCCCAATACAACCAGTTACCATTTTTTAATCCATTATTATAAATACCCGAGCTATCCTTTAAACCTTCTTCATTCCACCACGTCCATTTTCCGTTTTTTACTCCTTTCCTGAAAAAACCTTCTATCTTTTTCTCACCTGTATTTTCATCCAAATCAAAAACTTTACCTGTAAAAGGTTTGTCATCATTAGGTAGAAACATTTTACCCCCGTATTCTTCCAGATTATTGATGTTTACTTTTGACTGTGAAAAAGCGATAGTGGTTAGAAATACAAGTGAAGTTATAAGCAGAAATATCTTTTTCATTTTATTCTCCTCTGGTTAAACCAATTCCATATTAACATGTTGAATTTCTGGTTCGGGGTGTTTCTCTAATGCCCAGCTCCAAACTATGAAGTTGGTTATAAGTAATATCAAAACTATAAGTATAAATCTAATCCTCACATA
>MDUS01000311.1_pt1 | contig 12123 bp, 8 predicted proteins | sample 811251 | NCBI WGS metagenome assembly MDUS01 (sample SAMN02905560, study PRJNA254808) | marine metagenome | biome: ocean; feature: oxygen minimum zone; material: water; isolation source: 300 m water sample from station 6 | place: Mexico: oxygen minimum zone off the coast of Manzanillo ... | reverse complement strand
TGCAGATATCATGGCAAAGGCAGGGAGGCATTCCATACAACCTTATGTAGGAGTCGTATACGATTTCACTCATTCAAGAGATCGCGATAACGCTTTCGACACAAAGGGCACCATCGCAAACGGCAGAAAGATTGACAAAGATCTCCTGGGAACAGTTGGTGTTGATTTAAACCTGAATTTTGAGAGGTTTAACCTTGGTGTTGAATTTGCCAGAAACTTTGGAAAGGCAAGAAGCGATACTACGTCCGACCTGGCAGATGTGTCCAAGGAGATTGTACCATTAAATGATATGCAATCAGGTTGGATGGACGACATTACGCATAAAGGGTGGCTTTTGGTGGCGGACGCAGGCTATAATCTCGGGATTGTAAGGCCAAAGGCCAAGGTTGTCTGGGCTTCCGGGCCTGAGGGCAGACGTAAAGATGTGCTAAATGGCTGGTCCAGCAGCAACAATAACAGAACCTTTTCCGTCTATTCCCCGACAAATACCGATATCTTTGACTCCCATTATCAGAAATCTGGTATAGGTCCATATTTAGCAACTGCTTCTACATACCTGTTTAACTTTGGTATTGACAGGCCGGGTATTTTTAACGACCCGTTTGTAATAGAGAATGTTCGTTTTTTTAACGCGGGAATTGAAATTTTTCCCGTAGATAAGATGTATATGTCGATAGACTACTGGAAAATGCATGCAGATGAAGCGGGTTACGGCATAAATACTAGTACCGGGCCGGCTCTCCCAGAAAAACTGCCTTCTGAGCTTGGAGACGAGATTGACATTTTTGCAAGCTATAACATAACGAAACACATATCAGTAAATATGCAAGGAGCCCTTTTCTTCCCAGGAGAGTATTACAGAGTCAAAACTAGAGCAGATTTAATGACAAGGGGTGATCTGGGACAGAGCCCTGTCCTTCCGCGTGATAAAAGTGGAGATCCCAGCGACGCCTTTTTCCTCGCCCTGGGTTTAGAGTTTAGTTTCTAAAATTCTCATCTAAGATTACCTTAGTACCGATATTATACGTAATTATTCGCCTGAAAAGAGAGGAGATGTTATGAATACTATTTCTACTGTTACCATGAGTATCTATCGCGTCACTCCAAAAAACTGTGGATTAATCTTCCTGGCTTTCCTATTGATATTCTCCAGTGGCTGCAGTTATATGAGTGCCAGGAACAAAGAACGGGTAGGTACTGCCCAATTTCTGGCAAAAGATTATGAAAAATCCACAGAGACCTTAGAGAAATCAATAGCCTTAAGGCCGGGCTCAACATCCACCATGGGTATGTTAGGGTGGAGTTATTTTAAAGAGGGTAAAACAGATAAGGCACTGGATGCATTCTATACCCTTTACTGCCTGGACAGCCGCAGTCTTGACGCCCATGAGGGAATGGCATGGTGTTACGTCATGAAAGGGTGGACTTATGACGCAATCAGGGAATTCAAAACCCTCCTCTTTCTGGATTTCACGAAGTACTCTGCTTACACAGGTCTTGGATGGAATTACTACCAAATTGCTGATTATGAAAACTCTTTAAAGTCATTTCAGCGTTATCACATGGAATTTCCCGCAGATGCTGATGGTATGAAGGGAATGGGATTCTGTTATTTTCAACTTGGAGAATATAACAGGGCTATTCACTATCTCAAGAAAGTGGCAAAGAGGAAGCCAGAATTGACTCGTGTTAGGCATTTACTAGCTAAAAGCTATTACGAACTTGGTGATTTTGAAAAATCGATAAAAACACTGCATAGTTTGACTGCCAGTTTCAACGATTGGGCGGACCCATATGTTGACCTGGGATGGAACTATGCGAAGTTAGAGAAATATGAAGAGGCCCAACACTCCTTTGCTAAGGCAAAAGAACTCAATCCCTACCTGTACAGTGCAGACATAGGTGCTACTACTGTTAAGAGGATAGTTCTTGCCAAGGCACAGGATGATGCATGGAAACACTATAAGGAGAATAAATATGATGAAGCAGTAAAGCATTTTAAACAGGCCATCAAGGAAAACCCGTTAGACTCATATCTGCACAGCGGGCTTGCCTGGTGTTACTATGAGACTGGTAATAAAAAAGACGCCAAAAGTGAGTACAGAGAAGCCTTGAAATTGTACCCTCAGCTTGCGGATATAAAACTCATCGAGATGATTGAAAGTGAAGAATGGTGGGATCTTTATACTGCTATGGGATGGGGATATTACAATCAGTTTCTATTTCCAGACGCAGATTATTTCTTTAGCAAAGCCCTGGAAAAGCTTCCCAAAGACACTGATACAAGGAAGGGTTCAGCCTATACGAAATTAAAGATGGCGAAGTACAGCCAGGCCATAAAAGACCTACGCGCCTTCCTCAAGGATAATCCAGAGGAGGATGAAGCAAGGCTCATGCTGGGGCTTAGTTGCCTCTACAACTTGCAGTATGATGATGCTATATCTCAGCTGGAGCAGGTCGTGGAGAAACACCCTGATTGGGCAAATGCCTATGATGGGTTGGGATGGTCTCATTTCTGGAAGAAAGAGTATTTAGAGGCAGGCAGATCGTTTAGAGAGGCATTAAAGCTGCTTCCCAAGCATGTCTCTGCTAACGATGGATTGAGAAGAGTAAATGCATGGAGATATCAAAACTCTAATACAGCCTGGAGTTATTACAATGCTGGAAATTATGATGAAGCCATAAAGCAATTTAAGAAGGTAATTGGTGATAAGAGTGGCCGTTTTCCAAAGAATGAAAAATGGTCTTTGCATAGTGGTTTGGGGTGGAGCTACCACTGGAAGGGTGAATATAGTGAGGCGGAGAATACATTCAATAAGTCTTTAGAACACTTACCCGAAAACGCTGACGCCCTTAAGGGACTGGGATATAGCCGCTACAAAGGCAAAAAGTACGAGAAGGCAATAGAAGCCTTCCGTGGTTCCTTGAAGCTCCTTCCCCTGCAATCAGATATTTTAAGCGCTATAGGTGAAAACCTTCATGAACTCGGCAGATATGAGGAGGCTGTAGAAGAATACCGAAAAGCAATATATATGTATTATCCCCTTGCCAGCGCACACTATGGTATGGCATGGAGTTACTATAGCAGTGAGAAAAAAGAAGAAGCCCGGAGAAAACTTAAGGATTACCTGTATTTGTCACCACGAATGGAAACAAGGATCCTGGACGTACTAAAAAAGGAAGAGTGGTGGGATCTTTATACTGCTATGGGATGGGGATATTACAATCAGCTTAAGTATGTAGAGGCAGAAAACAACTTTAAAAAGGCATTGGCTAAAGATCCGGGTAATGAAGAGGCTGTAAAGGGTATTGCCTTTGTAAAGGTAAGGATGTGGAGATACAAAGACGCTATTAAAGATTTGCAGGAATTCATTTCCAAACATCCAGATGCCGATGATGCCAAGATGATGAAAGGGCTGAGCCATCTCTACCTGATGGAATATGACACTGCCATTGATGGGCTAAAACCGATAGCAGAAAAACACCCTGACTGGGCAAACGCACATGATGGAATGGGGTGGTGTTATTACTGGAAGAAAGAGTATTTAGAGGCAGACAAATCCTTTAGAGAGGCGTTAAAGCTGCTTCCCAAGCATGTCTCTGCTAACGATGGATTGAGAAGGGTAAATGCATGGAGGTACCAAATGTCCAACATAGCATGGAGTTATTACAATTATGGAAATTATGATGAAGCAATAAAGCAATTTAGGAATGTAATTGATGACAAGAGTAACCGTTTTCCAAATGATCAAAAGTGGTCTTTGTATGGTGGTCTGGGGTGGAGTTACTACTGGAAGGGAGACTATAGTAAGGCGGAAAAAATATTCAAAAAAACACTCAAGCTCCTTCCTAAGAATTCCGATGCTCTAAAGGGTCTGGGCTACGTTCAATTCAGGAAGGATGAATACGAAAAGGCCATTACAACCTTAGAGCAGAGTCTTAAAATCTTTCCCGGACAAGCAGATGTTGTTTCAATGATGGCCTGGACTAACTATCGGTTAGATAACTACGAAAAGGCAATAAAGGGCTTTAAGGATGCTATGGGGATCAATCCATACCTTGCAGACCCATATAACGGAATAGCCCATGTGTATTATAAAACCGGAGATAAAGTAAAATCATTAAAGAACTATAATACCGCTGTAAGCATATACCCATCCATTGATGATGAATTCGAAGCAGCGCTAACTGCCGAGGATGGATGGTATGCTCTTCTTAAATATTTAGGCTGGAGATTATACAATACCAAGCAATATGAAAAGGCAAAAGATATTTTTGCCACTTCTGCAAAAAAGAATCCAGAGGATGCAGAGGCGTTGCAAGGTCTAGGGTATGCATATTATCAGTTAAAGGACTATGATAATTCTATCAAATCCCTCAATAAGAGCCTTTCCATAAAAGAAGAATCCCTACCGATTCAGGAGTATACAAGTTTCCCTGGGACAGCCGGAGAATTCCTCGTAGTCAGTAATGCAAGAGGTACATTAGCCTGGAGTTTCTTAAGTATTAAGGAATACGATAAGGCAATAGCAGAATTTAAAAAAGTGGCTGAAAAGAATCCTACATGGTGCGATCCCTGGGATGGCTTGGGATGGTGTTACTTTTTCAAGGAAGATTTGGAGGAAGCCCAGACCAGTTTCCTGACGTGCCTGAAAAAATACCCGTATTACGCTGACGCCAACAACGGGCTCGCAGCCATAAAAGCAGCAAGGTTTGGCAGTTTTAACCTTGGATGGGCACATTTCTATCAGGGAAAATATGATGAGGCTATCAAAGTGTTTGAGGAGACAATAGCCGACACCACGGGAAAATTCCCGGATAAAGAAAAATGGCGGGCACGAAGTGGCATAGGTTGGTGTAATTACTGGAAGGGTAATTACGAAGAGTCAATGGAACAGTTTCAAACAACCATTTCAGATGACCCAGATAATGTTGACGCCTTGCGTGGTTTAGGATTCGTATATTACAACGACAAGGAATATGAAAAATCCATAGAAGCATTAAAAAAATCTCTTGGTCTCCTGAAGGGCCAATATGATGCCCAAAACACCCTGGCATGGTGCTATAATGAGATGGGAGATTATGAAACCGCGATTAAGGAATTTCAGGCTACGATAGCGATTAACCCATACCTTGTTGGCCCCTATGATGGGCTGGCCTGGAGTTACTTAAAGAACGGCATCAAGGATAAGGCTGTCGAAACCTTCCGCACAGCGATAGGTATCTATCCTGCTTATGTTTTTGATGATGAACTGAAAGAAATGGTTGAGGAAGAAAGTATGTGGGGGTTATACAACACACTGGGATGGACTTACTATAATCAACTCAGGTACCCCGAAGCAGGAGAAGCCTTCCAAACAGCATTATCTAATATGCCGGATGATATAGAAGCTGTAAAGGGACTGGGCTACCTGAATTACGCCCAAAAGAAGTTTGCTGACGCAGTAAATGAGTTTGAAAAGGTACTTTCTAAAGACCCGACAGCCAGCGCTATTAGATTGACTGTTGGGTGGTGCTGGTATAAACAGGACAATTATGACATGGCCATAGATGCGTTCAGTAAAGTTAGCGAAGAGCACAGTGATTGGGTAGATGCTTATAATGGTCTGGGGTGGAGCTATCTCAGAAAAGAAAATTATTCCGAAGCTAAGAAGTTTTTTGTTAAGGCACTTAAAATTAACCCTTATTATGCCAGCTCCCTTGAAGGAATAGCAGGGATTAAGTAGTTATATATTTGCTGTTGAGTGAGATTTAAATGGGAAAGAGAAGATGCTCTGTTGTAAAAAAGGGAAAACAGCACTGTCGCAATTCAGTTATTGAAGGATTCACGTTTTGCGAATCACACATTAGCAAAGCAGACTCTCTAATCAAATATAGGGTACCAGACCATATAGTTCTCGAACCCTCTGATAATGGCCAGGGTTTTATCTTTGATTCAAACCTTGGCCATATTTATTTCCTCAATTCAACAGGATTATATATATATTCAATGATGAAAGAAAATAAGCTAATCTCTGTAATCACCAAATCAGTGTCGAGAAGATATGGTACAGGCCCAGCTAAATCCTTGTCTGACCTCCGTAAATTCTATGAAAATTTAATGGACATGGGTCTTATTGTACCATATGAAGAAACTTAACATCGCAGTTACAGCACTCAATGCAAATAACAATCCAGGACCAGGCTTAAGTATAAGTAGGGCTATCAAAGAATCACATATTACTGGTATCAGGATTATTGGGTTAACGTACGATATTCTCTCAGCCGGTGCCTATGATGATTCCATACTGGATGAGGTATACATAGTACCATATCCATCAGAAGGCGAAGCGCCTTTATTGAGCCGGTTAATAGAAATAAATAAACTCGCCAAACTGCACATAATCATTCCTTCCCTAGATGCTGAAGTAATGTTGTATTCCTCTCTAAAATCCAGTTTGGAGAAAATGGGAATAAAAATGCTCATACCCGACCGGATGAAGGTTAAAAACAGTTCGAAACAAATGCTCATGAACTTTTGCAAAGAACACAACTTTAATACACCTCAGACTAAGATAATATACGAATTTAATGACATACAACACGATAAGACCATCGGATATCCATCTGTCCTGAAAGGCTCTTTTGCAGATGCACGTAAGGTAAATTCGGTAGAAGAGGCAAGAGTTTTCTTTGGTAGACTGGCCAAAGAATGGGGACTCCCCCTCGTATGGCAGCAGTTTATACCAGGAGAAGAATACGACGTAGCAGTATTGGCAGATGAAAAATCTAATGTCGTGGGCAAGGTTCCAATGAAAAAAATTGCCCTTACAGAAAAGGGTAAGGGTTGCGCAGGTATAACTATAGGAGATAAGAGTATATTATCACTAACGGATAAAATCATAAAGGCATTAGAATGGGTTGGTCCTTTGGAATTGGAATTTATTAAAGAACTTTCCTCTGGCAAAATGTATCTTTTGGAGATTAATTCACGTTTCCCTGCATGGGTATATCTGGCAGTAGCAGCAGGACAGAATTTACCACTTGCAGCGGTCAAATTGTTATCGGGAAAGAAAGTAACACCGTTTCATTCATATAAACTGGGAACGATCTTTGTGCGTACTATTGAAGAACATATTTGCAGTTTTGAAGCCCTGGGCAATCTTACTACCCGGGGGAGTTTAATATACCATAATAAAAAAAAGGGTAACTCGTGAAGAAGTTATGTGTTGGAATAACGGGTCTTGATATTTCTGACAATCCAATGTCAGGATTAGGTATAGCTAAATGCCTGAAATTGAACAAAAATATCAAGGTTCTTGGTATCAGTTATGACCCATTATCCCCCGGATGTTATACTAGGGATATATTCGACGAAATCCATCTGATTGACAACCCTTTGCAGAATAAGGATAAACTTTTTGAGGATATTATTAGGCTTAAAGAAGAAAGTGGCTTAGAAGTCGTCATCCCTGCCATACCCCGGGAGGTACCTGTCTTTTCGGTATTAAAAAAGAGGCTTAAACGCAGAAGAATAGAAATCGTTACTCCTCAAATGGATAATATTATAGATGCTCTTGATCAAAAGGTTTTTTCTTTTATACACACTAAACAAGAACATGTTAGAATACCGCCTTATACATTGATTAATGATAAAAGGGATCTGAAAGGAAAAGTTCCTTTTCTACGCTTCCCACTAATCATTAAAAGTGTTACAGAGAACTATAAGGCTGTTGACATTGGCGAGGCAGAGGTTTTTGTTAATTCTCATTTTCAACTTACAAATGATCCGTTATGCATGCAGGAGTATGTAAATGGAGAGGAATATTCAGTAGCTGCACTGGCTGATGAAAACAGTAAATTATCTGGTATAGTCATCATTAAAAAACTGGTTTTGACAGATCAAGGTGCACCCTGGATTGTAGTATCTATTTTTAACAAAAAACTCGTAGCCTTCACCGAAAAATTAGTTAAACATTTTAAGTGGACAGGACCAATAGAGTTGATATTCATAAAAGAGATAATCTCAGACTCTTACAACCTTATAAAGTTACAACCTTGTTTTCCATCCTGGATTTATCTTACTGCCAGGGTGGGACAAAATCTACCTTTAAAAGCCATAAAACTCGCCATGGGTAATACTGTCAGGGCTAGCATTAAATACAAGACGGGCTATATGTACATCAGGACTACGAAAGACATATCTAGTGACGTACATACATTTTTTTCCCTAAATTCGTCAAGGAGATTGATCTATAATGGCTAAAAAAACTAAACACATTTACGAAAAACCAATAGTAACACTTCATTCTCCATTTGCTCTTGGAAAGCATGCAGGTATGGTTCTTGATTCAATGCCTTTTAAGGAGATAGATGGTTTTGCTGTAGAGAATCTTTTAGAAAAGTACGGTTCACCCCTTTACGTTATATCAGAGAAAATATTAAGGAATAGATTTAAAGAATTCCAAGATGCTTTTGTTTCCCGTTACTCTAACACAACGATTGCCTATTCTTACAAAACCAATTATCTTAGCGCAGTGTGTGCCATTGCAGCACAGGAAGGGGCATGGGCAGAGGTTGTTTCCGGTTTTGAATATGACATTGCAGAAGATTTAGGAATACCAGGAGACAAGATTATCTACAACGGTCCTTATAAACCTTTAACCGATCTAGATAGGGCTATCAAAAACAGATCTATTATTAACGTAGACTCCTTCCATGAGCTTTATCAATTAGAAGAATTGGCACGACGCTTTAATAAGACTGTAGAGATAGGTCTTCGAATCAATATGCAACTAAACTGTCCCACATGGGACAAATTTGGTTTTAATTATGAGTCTGGGCAGGCCTTTGATGCATGTCGAAAGGCTATTAGTACAGGATGGTTAAAAGTCATTGGGCTCCACTGTCATGCCGGTACATATCTTGCCGATCCTAACATTTATACTAATTTAGTTGATAATTTTGTCAGATTGGGAGCAAGCCTTGAGGATGAATTTGGTATAGAAATTGAGTTTCTTGACCTGGGCGGTGGATATGCATCTCCTAATACTCTCCATAAACACCTTATGCCCGGACTTACCACTTGTCCCAGTTATGAGCAATATGCAGATGCCATATGTAATCCTCTTAAAAAAAGCTTAGATCAATTTGTAGGTAATCCTCGACTTATCCTGGAGCCAGGGAGGTCCATCGTAGATGAGTGTATGTTTTTGCTGACTACAGTAGTGTCAACAAAGCGCTCAGCAACTGGCTCTAAGGTTGTTATAGTTGATGCGGGTGTAAACCTTTTGCCTACAGCATTTTATTTCAAACACGACATATCCCCTATACATAGCGCCGGTATGTCTGTAGAAGAAGCAACCATATGTGGACCTCTTTGTATGCAGATAGATGTATTACGCCAGAGTATGCGTTTGCCTCCATTACAAAAGGGACATGTCCTAGTCATAAAGAATGTAGGCGCTTACAATTTCTCTCAGTCGATGCAGTTTATTTTTACCAGACCAGCCATAGTATTGCTCAATAATGGTAAGTCTGAATACGTAAAACGACCGGAGACAACTCAGGATGTTCGCAAGCTGGAACGAGTACCACGAAGACTCCTTTCTAAAAAACGATAATAAACTTTATTTTAGTATATGCTTAAGCCTTTAAATTTCTTTGAACTGTTTGATAATTGGCTACAAAGAAAAGAAAGAAGACTTAATAAATACAAGGGTTTCTGGTTTATAAATGCAACTTTTAAGGGCATCGGACAAATACTCTTTTGTTGTAGTTCTTTATCAGGGTTGCTATTTCTTGTAGCCTTTGCATTCGGTTGGTGGGTTATTGTACCACATTGCCTCTTGGGAAGTGCTATTGCAACACTTACGGCTCTCCTTTTCAGACAAAAGTCAGTTTACATAGAGAATGGTTTATTTGGTTATAATGGAGCTCTTATAGGATTGACCTGGCCATTTTTTTGGCCTCTGAGTTATTTTAGTATAACCATTCTTATCCTAGCATCCAGTCTTTCTACCTTATATGCAATCCTTCTGAGGAACACCATCAGTAACAGCAAGGCGAATCTACCAATTACCAGTATTCCTTTTGTGGTAATCTTTCTTTTATTTATTAGTTATGCATATGTTTTTGGACTGTTGCCTAAGCATTCCTTCGAACTTATCCCTCTAAACCTGAGCACTTTAGACATGACAAGCGTACAAGATAGAATCTTCCAATCTAAAGAATGGTTTTCTTTGGGGAATAGGTTACTCAACCATGCAGTTACTATTGGAACATTTTTTACCGGTATCTTGCTCTATTCCAGGATATCTGCCTTATTTGCTTTTGTAGGCGGAAGTTTAAGTTTCATAACCGCATACTTACTTATGGGTCCAGAAGGGCTCAAACTCAACCAACTTGGGCTTCATGGTTTTACCAGTGTGCCTATTGCCATAGCTCTTGGTGGCTTCTTTATTGCATTTAATATTCCCTGCTTTTTGTATTCTATGTTTGGCACCTGCCTAGGCATTTTTCTGTGGTTACTGATTGCTCCTCTTTTAGCACCTCACGGAATTCCAATTCTAACTATCGCCTTTAATGTTATAATTATTTTATTCATTTTGCCTCTTAAACTACCTTACTTTGCTACAAAATTCCCATGGCTCTTTGCGGTAGGTCTGAATCGAGCTGTTCGTCCGGAAGAAACCTTACGCGAATATAAGCGACACAAGAGTGCCGCTCTTTATTGGAAAAACGTAAAATGAGCACAGTAATGAAAAAATTAGCATCGGCAATATCAAACAGCATTCGCCCGGTTTTCCTTACAGGAGCCGGTATTAGCACAGAATCAGGCATCCCTGATTATAGGGGTACGAATGGGCAGTTTTGGGGAAAATATAACGTTACGGATTCCTACATATCGAATTTTGTAAATAACAGTGAGAGTAGGAGAAGATGCTGGCAGGCATGTGCTGAATTCTATACAGTTATCCAGAATACACTACCAAACTATGCACACTCTGCCCTTGCAGAACTAGAAGAAATGAAACTCCTGCGAGGAGTTATAACCCAAAACGTGGATGGTCTGCATCAAAAAGCTGGTAACAGTTCTAAAGCCGTTATTGAAATCCATGGAACATTTCACTCAATTTCCTGCTTGGACTGCGGAAAGAAATACGACTGCAAAATTATTTATGCGTCTATAGCGAAAGGAACAATAGTGCCTTATTGTGATTGTTGTCAGGGTATCTTGAAGCCGGATACGGTTTTCCCCGGACAGACTATCGCACCAAACATAGCACGAAAGGTTATGAGGATGGTAAACTCCTCAGAACTCCTCATCGTTGTCGGCTCATCCCTGGAGATACAGCCGGCAGCCTATTTGCCTGTAAAGGCAAAGGAAGCAGGAGCCAAACTCGCAATTATCAACTTGACTCCCACACCCTATGATAAATATGCGGATTACCTGATCCACGATTCCGCAAGCCGTATCCTTAGTGAAATAGTACATACAGTAAAACTTAATTTGTTTCTATAAGTTGGGTAAAAAGATGATAGCAATATCTCAACAATGGACTGATTGAGTCAATAGTATTGATTTTTTAATAATTGCTGTTTTCTCTTTAAGTCTCATTATGGTACCAGTACAATTTTTCCGAACTGTTTTCTATCTAACATTTTTGTTTGAGCTGCCGGCAGCGTGGATAAGAACAGTTTCTCCCGTTGCTAACCCTCCACGTGTTTTTAACATGTTCCATGCCGTCAGAAAAACCAATGGTACAGCTGCCCATTCTTCAAAAGATAATCTCTCTGATATCGGAATTATGTTTTCTGCAGGAGTCTTTGTATATTCTGCATAACCGCCATCTACCTGAAATCCCTTCTCTTGTCCATATATCAAGATCATTTATTCCACATGCATTTACCTTCACGAGGATTTCTGAAGGAGAAATCTCCGGTTCTGCAAAATCAGTATATACTAATTTATCAATACTCCCATGTTCATTAACAACTACAGCTTTCATTCTTCTATTTTCTCGAATGCATCTTTGTTGGCACCACATGCCGGACAAACCCAATCATCCGGTAATGTTTCAAAAGAAATATCAGGCGGAATACCATTTATGCTATCTCCTTTTTCCGGATTATATATATAAC
>MDUS01000281.1_pt1 | contig 12776 bp, 8 predicted proteins | sample 811251 | NCBI WGS metagenome assembly MDUS01 (sample SAMN02905560, study PRJNA254808) | marine metagenome | biome: ocean; feature: oxygen minimum zone; material: water; isolation source: 300 m water sample from station 6 | place: Mexico: oxygen minimum zone off the coast of Manzanillo ... | reverse complement strand
CATTTATGCCGGTTAGCAAATTTGATGATCCCCTTGGTGATGGTATGGCGCAGTTATTTTGTTTATGAAATTCTCTTTTTCTGGGGTTTGTCAGCAATGCTGCAGGCTTCTTTTACGCCAGATATTGCTGCCGGTTTTCCCCATTTTCATTATTTTCGTTTCTTGGTGGGCCATCAAGGTGTAATCCTGGCGTTAATCTATGCCACTGTTGTATATGAAATTCGTCCCACATTTAAGAGCCTCATCAAATCTTTCATTGCGTTAAATATTTTTCTGGCAATTGCTGCCATTGTGAATCTGTTGCTTGATTCTAATTATTTTTGGATTTGCGGCAAACCGGTTAATCATATCGGCGAACGTATTCCCACGCTTTTAGATTATATGGGCCCCTGGCCGTGGTACATACTTACAGGTGAATTTGTAGCATTGGCCCATTTCTTGTTAGTTTATAGCCCATTTTATATTATGAATAAACGAAAGGTGCAGCCATGAAGCAGTTTCTAATTTGGTGGTTGATCATCGGTATTGCATTTGCAATAGATGGAGAAGAAGATCAAAAGGAAATGAAAAAACTGGAACCACCCAAAGCCGAAAAGATCCCCCACATTCTTTCAGCACACGGTTATGACAGGGTAGATAATTATTATTGGATGCGTCTCACAGACGAACAAAAGCTGGCCAAGGCACCCGATGAGCAGACCCAAAAAGTGGTTGCTAACCTTAAAGAAGAAAATGCGTACAAGGATGCAATTCTAAAGCATACAGAAAAATTCCAGGATGACCTTTTTAATGAGATCGTAGGCCGGATCAAAAAAGACGATGAAACGGTTCCATATGTAGATAATGGCTATTGGTATTACACCCGCTACGAAGAAGGAAAGGAATATCCCATTCGCTGTCGGAAAAAAGGAACGATGGATGCTGACGAAGAGATCATGATCGATGTGAATGAATGGGCCGAAGGGCACGATTATTTTTCATTATCAGGGTTATCTGTTAGTCCAAACAATAAATATTTAGCATTCAGCGTGGATACCTTGAGCCGCCGGATCTACACCATCAAGGTTAAGGATCTGGAAACGGGAGAATTATTGGAAGACGAGATCAAGAGCACTCAAGGCGGAGCAGCATGGGCCATGGACAGCAAGACATTCTTTTATACAGTAAAGAATGAAACCACATTATTGAGTGAACATATTGATCGTCATACTTTAGGAACACCGCAAGCGGATGATGCTCGAGTATACACGGAAAAAGACAATACATATTATATAGGTGTATATCGAACGAAATCAGACAAGTTCATGATCATTTATAACGGCCATACTTTGAACAACCAATACCATATCCTGGAAGCTGATGATCCCTATGGCGAATTTCGAGAATTTTCTCCCCGGGAAGCCGTCAATGAATATTCCATCGATCATTACAAAGATACGTTCTACATCGTGACCAATTGGGACGCCCTGAACTTCCGGTTGATGGCAACGCCTGATGATGCCACAGCAAAGGAGAATTGGATAGAGGTTATTGCTCACCGGGACGATGCCATGATCCTGGGCATTGATGTATTTGCCGATCATTTGGTCATCAGTGAACGGATCGATGCATTAAGACAGATCAGAGTGCTCGACCAACGCAATGGCGAGGAACATTATATCGATTTTGGTGAAGAGGTATTTACATCGTTTACGACCACGAATCCCAGTTTTGACACCAATATCCTCCGCTATGGATTCACGTCAATGAAAACGCCCTTTTCCACTTTGGACTACAATATGGATACACGTGAAGCAACGCTGTTGAAACAAACAGAGGTTATTGGCGGACATGATCCGGATGATTATATCACAGCAAGGGTGTACGCACCTGCGCGAGATGGGAAAATGATCCCCATTTCCATTGTCTACAAGAAAGGATTTAAAAAGAATGGAAAAGGAAATCTTCTGCAATATGCATATGGTTCTTATGGTTCATCAATGGACCCGGGATTTAGTTCTAGTCGATTAAGTTATCTTGACCGCGGATTCGCCTTTGCCATTGCCCACATTCGCGGTGGACAGGAATATGGCCGCCAATGGTATGAAGACGGGAAAATGTTTAATAAAATAAACACATTCACCGATTTTATCGATTGCAGCAAATTCCTCATTGCAGAGCAATATACCAGCTCGGAACACTTGTTTGCCATGGGCGGCAGCGCAGGCGGTTTGCTCATGGGTGCTGTTCTGAATCTGGCTCCGGAATTATACAAGGGAATCGTCTCTTCAGTACCTTTCGTGGATGTGACCACTACCATGATGGATGAGACCATACCCCTTACATCAAATGAGTGGGATGAATGGGGCGACCCCCGTGAAAAGAAAGAATATGAGTATATGATGACCTATTCACCTTATGACAATGTGGAAGCCAAGGAGTATACCAATATGCTGGTGACCACTGGTTATTTTGATTCACAAGTTCAGTATTGGGAACCACAGAAATGGGTGGCTAAACTCCGGGACATGAAGACCGATGATCATCAACTCTTATTCCATATAAACCTGGAAGCTGGCCATGGAGGTAAATCCGGACGATTCCTGCGTTACCGTGAAGATGCTCTTGAAATGGCCTTTATGTTCGACCTCGTTGGGATCAAAGAATAATGTTCAAAAGGTTCATTGTATTTTTTGTTTTAACGGTCTGCCTTTTTGGTCAACAGCAAAATCGTCTATTTTGGGATGGCGGCGACTGGAAGCGCGTCAAGCAATTGGCCGGTGGCGACTTGGAAATGGAATACCGTATCAAAGCTGCCTATGTAAATGGTGTTTTGGATGGCCGTTTATTCTTCTATTTAAAAACGTGGTCTGTGGAACAAGGCTTGGCCGACAGCCTGTATGCGGAAACTATCGATTATTTGAGCCCCCGGGAACTGGTGCGCTCATTGGACAATTTTTATGCCGATCCATTAATGGTTTATGTGCCTGTGCCGTCGGCCATGATTATTGCCAATATGTATGCCGAAAGAATTCCCCTTAAGATTATTGATGCTTATGTACAACAAACAAAATTCTGGATCAATGACCTGCACTTACGCATGGATGAACATAGTCCCGCGGAATTGCTGGAAGAGAAACATCAAAAACATTTGGACAAACAGCCTGAATAGGTGAAGGATAAAGATAAGGATTAAAACTAATCCAAGTTCCTTATCCAAATTCCTAATCTTAATCTATTCTATAAAACCCGATCTCCGGGTGGTAGGTATATACTTTATAATCTCCTGAAAACGTAATTTTGCTGACATTAAACCTGTAAGCAGGAAACGGATCAACCAAATCCAGTTTCACATTTTTTGAAACGGTTCTATTATGCTGCAAAACAGGGTCCAGGGGGCCAATGATAATCAACCTTTTTTCCTCAAGTACCTCACCGCCATCCGTAATAACAGTTAAAAATCCCTCCAAGTGATTGATGGATCGTTTTGATTTATTGTCAATTTGGACAACAATGCTTACTGTCTTGTCATCAACAATTCGCGGGCGAATATCTATCTGCAGGGGTTGGCCAGCAAAAAGTCCACTGAGTAAGAGGAAGAAACACAGCTTTTTCATACGTAAACTTCGGCAACGTTTGGGAAACACGAAAGAAAAAGTCGTGCAACCTTTCAAAATATCAATTGTAGAATGAACTGTCCATGAACGAAGCACAATTCCGTCAAACTTTAGCCAAGCTGGATGGTGAATTTTTGATGCAGAAGATCGGTGAATCCAACGGTAAGTGGATCGCAGTCGGGCGCATACTCACCGGTTCTGACCTCGCTGATATTCAGCGCATATTAAATAAAGAACCATTTGATTATACTGTTCGTTCTGAAAATGGAATGTTGACCATAACCGGTATTGGTGAAGATAGAGTTATCCTGCGGATCCCAAAAATACCAAAATTGCACTTGGGTTTATTCCTGGCCACGGTGTTGACTACATTACTCGCCGGTGCCATGATGGAAGGAGCCAATATTTTTTCAAACCCCATGGAAATCACTAAAGGGATTCCTTTTTCATTTACATTATTGCTGATTTTGGGCTGTCATGAGTTTGGCCACTATTATTACGCCATGAAGCACAATGTGGATGCTACACTGCCGTATTTCATCCCGGCGCCGCCCTTTCTTTTTCTTATTGGTACATTCGGCGCCTTTATCAAGATCAATTCACCCATTTACCGAAGAGATGCATTGTTGCAGATTGGTGCCGCCGGCCCCATTGCTGGATTTGTTATCGCCGTCCCGGCATTGGTTATCGGTTTACTGTTATCCGATGTCGTTGCCGTGGATAGTGAACAGGTCGGCATTATTTTGGGCGATTCCATATTGATGAAAATGCTTACAGCCATCATCCATCCGGGCTTACCGGAAAATATGGATATTCTGCTCCATCCCATTGCTTTTGCCGGCTGGATCGGTCTATTGGTTACCATGCTGAATTTGTTACCCATTGGACAGTTGGACGGCGGTCATATCGCCTATGCCATGCTCGGTGATAAACATAAACAATTGGCTAAAGCTGCATTCCTGGCCTTGATACCGTTGAGTTTTCTATCTTTGAATTGGCTCATCTGGGGTCTGCTGATCCTGGTCCTCATGCGTACCACAAAACATCCGCCCATCCAGGATATGTATACACCACTTTCAGCACAGAACCAGAACGTTGGCTATGCCTGTTTAGTGATTTTTATATTATGCTTTATTCCAGCACCATTTCAATTCCCCGGATGAGAGTTTTTACTTTTATTACCACAATGAGTTTGCTTTTAAGCCAGGTTCGCGTGGGGGATTGGGCGGCCTATACATCCCTATTGGAAATTGCCGATTTGGTGGAAGTGGACTCCTTATTAGTCTGCGCCACCAACGGTGGTGTTTTGGTATATGACCGTACACTGGATGATTTCACTACAATAACCAACATGCAAGGTTTGATCAGTACGGATCTTGCTGTTATTGATGTTGATGCGTATGATCAGTACTGGGTAGGGGGCGCATCACCGGAGGGCTTCATTCAAATCTTTGATGATCAATTTGCATTAAAAACTTCTTTTGACCTGGACCTTACAGCAATCGTGGATTTTGCCCTGACTGATTCCATCGCCTTCGCTGCGTTTAAACAAAACCAGGATTGGGGTATTATGGAATTCCGCTACGATGGCGAACAGTATTTTTATAAGGATGTATACAATAATTGGCCGATTACTTTGAATGATATATCCGGATTGTTCATGGAAGGGGAAATGCTTTATGTAGGTACTGACCAGGGCATGTTTACCGGTAATTGGAGATCGACGAATCTGAAAGACCCGGCTAATTGGGAGCAGAATGATGAATTGGCGGGTGTGATATCAACATTCAAACAGAATAGTAAAAATATTTTGCTGGTCATGGATAATGATGTGTATGAATTCAATCCATCGAGTGCGACTGCAAATTTATTGTGGGATTTTTACCATGATACCCATGAGATCTATGATGTGATCCAGGATGCTGATGGCAGTTTGTGGTGTGTATTGATAAAGAATTTCGTTAAAATGAGTTCTACGGCTGTGGAGTGGTCCAAACGGTCCGGCGAAAGATTCAAGCGGATATTTTACCTGGCGGATGGCACCAAAGTTGCGGGCACGACAACAGGGCTGCTGTTTTTAAATGAAGATACTCAGACCTTTACGCGCAAAAAACCGAATGGCTTGTTGATGAATAGTATTTCAGCTTTACATGTAATGTCTGATGGTCGTCTAGTTGCCGGCTCGCGCTACGGCCTTATGATCAAGGAATCTGAAGGGTGGCGTAATATTGTAGGTTTCAACGGCGATGACCTCATTATTTCCGAAAATAAAGACTACACCCGATTTGCAGCCGATACAATACCAGTGCATTTTGGCAATTATATCGCTGATATTGAAGAAGGGCCCGGTGGGCTAGTTTATTGCGGAATTCGTGGAACATACCCCGAGCCACAGCGCCACGGCGGAGGGATTGTTATCATTGATATTGATAATCCGGCAAATTTTACACTTATTGATACGAGTCATCTGGATCAATTCGAAGATGAATACATGATAGTCAAGGATATTGCCAAAGATCCTTTCGGCAACCTGTGGATTGCCGATACCTACGCCACAACGAATTATGAACCCATAAAAGTGCTGCAGACCGATGGCACGTGGGGTGAATATGATGTTTCAAGTTCAGGGAATGTATTGAGCCTAACACCCAATTCGATTGATTTTGATTCCTGGGGACGGGTGTGGATCGGTTCTTTTGAAGATAACAATAATGTCGGTAGCGCCAGTAATGGTGGTGTGGCTATGCTGGATTATTCCGGAGATCCCGCAAATCCCGAAGAAACAGAATGGAATAATATCAATGTCAACACTGACGCCTCAACCAATACTGTTTGGTCACTGGGTGTAAACAGCAGTGATGTCCTCTACCTATTATCACCCAAGGGGTTAAATGGACTGACTCTCCAATTTTCAAATTCCGATCCGGTCGCACATTATGGGTTTACCTATTATCCCAATATTGCCTTTAGTTCCGGTTCCAAACTGCGGATTGATCCCCGGGATAATGTCTGGGTGACGTCACCGACCCAGGGAGTGTATGTGCTCACATCATCTGCGACTTACTGGCCGAATATCAATGGACTCACCGCGGACAACAGTTATTTGCTGTCCAACAATGTTAATTCTGTAGCTTTTGACGAAGATGAAGGGCTGGCTTATATTGCTACAGATAAAGGTATCAGCGTGGTGAAAATGCCTTTCGCCAAGAAAAATAAATCATATTCCAATGTTGAAATTTTCCCCAGCCCATTTCGCGTGCCCACTGCAACTCCGCTTACCATTGATGGGCTTATGGACGAATCTTCATGCAAGATAATGACTCTTACCGGAAAAGTATTGAAAACAGTAGAATCCCGTCCGGATGTAGAAGGCTACCAGGCTTTTTGGGACGGCAGGGATGAATCAGGGGATTGGGTAAGTACCGGTGTCTATCTTATTGCCTTATACACAAAAAATGGTTCATCTTCATTCGAGAAAATCGCGGTAATCAGAAATTAAATGATCACAAAAGCAGTTAAGCAAACAATTAAAATTGTAGTTGGAGTTGTCCTGGTCATCATCGGTTTGATCGGCGGACTGATCCCCATTTTCCAGGGCTGGATGTTTGGTATTCCGGGGTTATTATTATTGAGCAGTGTTTTCCCGCCTTTGCGGAAATGGTTAGACAAAATGAAAGCGAAAATTAAGAAAAAAGGAAGCTAGTTTTTTTGTTCAATATACTCGGGCATAATACCAAATTCTGATTCCAGTTCTTCTGCTATATTCCTGATCATTTTCTTACGGGCGGCGTAGTGCAAGAAAGCACTTTTCATAGCAGTAATGGTCATTTCCCGAAAATCGTGTAATCCAAATCCAAATAATTGTTTAGCGATCTTGAATTCATCTGTAAGGGTGGTTCCGGACATAAGACGGTTATCCGTGTTTAGGGTCACACGAATGCCATTATCATAATAATATTTGATTGGATGATGTTTTAACGAACGAATGGAGCGCGTTTGCCAGTTTGAGGTCAGGCAGATCTCCAGGGGAATACGATGATCATTTACATAATGCATGAGTACCTTATCTTCTTTCAGCCGCGTTCCATGGCCGATGCGGTGGGCTCCGCAATAATGGATTGCCTGGTGGATAGATGCCGGCCCAAAGGCTTCCCCGGCGTGAATAGTAGCATTGACATTGTTGTTGTGGATGAGATAAAACGCTTCGCGGTGTTCTTTTGCCGGAAAATTTTCTTCAGCCCCGGCAAGGTCGAAGCCAATGACTCCATTATTTTTGTAACGTACAGTTAAATCAGCCAGCTTCAGTGAAACTTCAGCAGAAATATTGCGAATTCCGCAAACGATAATTCCTGACTTAACACCATAATCTTTTTCTGCTTTCAGTAATCCTGCCCGCACGGCTTCAACTGAGTCATCTGGGGTCATGTCTTTTTGAGTATGCAGAATTGGGGAATAGCGAATTTCAATATAGCGTACGTTTTCCTTGGCTACATCCTCAATTAATTCATATGCACAGCGTTCCAGGCTTTCCGGGGTCTGCATGACGCTTAACGTAATATCAAACCGGGCAATATAATCTTCCAGGGAGCCTCGTTTTTCCCCAACGACCAGGTTTTTCCGTAGCCTGTCCAAATCAGTCGTGGGCAGCTGAACGCCATCTTTTTCCGCTAAATCCAGGATGGTTTCAACGCGCAGGCTGCCGTCCAGGTGGCAATGTAACTCCACTTTAGGCAAACGCTGCAGGAGTGATCGTGTTACTCTCATTTTTTGGTTACAGTATTGTAAATCCAATAAATGACACCAAGAAAAGTGATGGGCCCAATCAAACTTAATCCGGAGATATGCGGCCACCAATCCTTGTTGCCGGAAACAAAAATCGGTACTGCCACCAGGATGCCCATGAGTGCTTCACCTGTGATGAGTCCGGAGGCAAGTAATAATCCTTTCTTTTCGGTGGCTTCTGACGCGCCTGATTTTTTACCGAGATGGTTGATCATACCGCCGATAAAAATGGGTACTGTCAGCTCGATGGGCAGATAGATACCAACTGCTACTGCCAAGACGGGAATACGAAAATCGGAACCCCGTTTTTCCTGGCGAATATCCAGCAAAATAATTATTACTGCTATGAGTGCGCCTAAGTATACAAAATTCCAGGGAAGGTTACCGGTGAATACACCATCCGCCACTGATCTCATGAGTGTCGCTTGTGGAGCAGATAGGGTGGGTGAACCTATCACATAAGCTGTATGCAAAATGTCCAGGACTAAACCCAAAACTACAGCTGCGCTGATAGTACCTACTACTTGCATAATCTGCTGTTTCCAAGGAGTTGCACCGACGATATAACCGGTTTTAAGATCCTGCATATTATCGCCGCCGATTGCTGCTGCACAGCACACCACAGCACCTACCATAATAGCTCCCGCGGCTCCTACGCCTGAATCTGTACCGAGCAATACCAAAAGAAGCAATGATGTAAAAAGAATCGTGGCTATGGTTACACCTGAAATGGGATTATTGGATGAACCCACAACACCAGCCATATAGGCAGCGACTGCTGAGAAAAGAAAACCAAATACTGTCATCACAACTGTCAATAAAATAGCAACACCTACAGATTGAATAATATCGATATATAGAAGGAACACTGGAATAAGCATGGCTAAAAGAACAATACCGACATAGTTAATAGGAATATCTTGTTCTTCACGAGGTATGTCACCACCGCTGCTGGCGTGTTTCACTGCATCTAAACTGGCCTTAATACCAGCGATAAGTGGCTTAAATAGTTTAATCAATGACCAAATCCCGCCAATAACCATTGCGCCTACACCCATATATCGGATTTTCGAATTCCAGATTGTCCATGCTGTTTCCATGGGAGAACCTTCAGCACCGGTCATGGCTGAATAAATGGGAATGGCAACTGCCCATGAGATCAATCCGCCGGCCACAACAAGAATACCAATATTTCGACCAACAATATATCCTACAGAAATAAGTGCAGGGGATAGGTTCGTTCCAATACCAAAGATGGACCCACCCATACGCATGGCGCCTTCCAATACGGCGTGCCACATGGCAAACCCTTGTTCTGCGATCTTCATGATACCACCTACCAAACCGGCTATGGCGATGGTTTTTAAACCGCTTTTGGAATCAGTTGATTTTGAAGATCGTGCTTCATCGCCGGCTTTTAATACTTCCGCAGTGGCGATACCTTCAGGATATTGAAGTTTGGCTACTACAATCAATGCCCGCCGCAATGGAATGGTGAATAATACACCGATGATACCGCCAATGGCAGCGATCTTGGCCACTTCCATATAATCAAATGTTTCCCAGTAACCCAGCAAAACCAAAGCTGGAATAGTAAAAATCACGCCTGCCGCCAGGGATTCCCCGGCAGATGCAGCGGTCTGAACAATATTATTTTCTAATATATTAGACTTTTTAAATAATGCTAAAACACCCATGGAAATAACGGCAGCGGGAATGGAAGCAGAAACGGTCATACCGGCAAAAAGGCCCAGGTAAGCATTAGCCCCGGCAAGGATCATGGATAGGATTACACCTAAAAACAGGGCTTTGACGGTGATTTCAGGAAGTTGGTTGTTATTTGTCATGGGAATCTTTCATTAATTGACGGCGAAAATAGACTAAAATGCAGATGAACAGCAAGGGGAGTGATTGGTTGATTGACTGATTTAATTATTCATTCTATCATTTTCTTCTAATACATTTGTAAATTGTATCATCGATCGGGGTGCTATTCCGAACCAGATGGAATTGCTGAGAAAACACCCATGAACCTGATCTGGATAATGCCAGCGTAGGAAGCATTATGAAACACACATTAATCATTTTATTTACTGCAACATTGCTCTATCCGCAAATCGAGGGAATTATTGTGGATGCTGAAACGGGCGATCCTATTCCCGGTGTAAATATAATGTCTGGTGAAACAGGCGCTGTTTCTGATAACCGAGGGCGATTTATTATACATGCTGAAAAAGACTCACGGGTGATTTTCTCGCACGTAGCTTATGAAAAAATAAGGTCTAAAGCACCTGAATCATTTTGGAAAGTCAGGATGGTTACGAAGGTACTGCAAGGGAGTGAAGTGGTTGTCACTGCTGGTCTGAAAGATGAACAATTGCAGCGATCTACCTCAAGTGTAACGGTAATAGATAATCGGCAGATCAGCAATGCTGACGGCAGTCATTTCCAGGATGTTATGCATGATGTATCCAACTTGAATTGGGCTGGAGGTACAAGCCGGCCCCGATATTTTCAAATCCGGGGAATTGGCGAGCGCAGCCATTATTTTGCAGAAGGTCCTCCCAATTTTTCAGTGGGTTTCGTTATCGATGATATCGATTTAAGTGGGATGGGAATGGCTGGGCTGCTTTACGATTTGGAGCAAATAGAAGTGTTTAAGGGGCCGCAGTCATCCGTATTCGGTCCGAATGCCATGGCTGGATTAATCAGTATGAAATCAACCGATCCCCAGAAGAATTTTCAGGGAGCTGTTAGTTTAACAGGGGGGATGTATGCCACCAAGCGAATCGGTGGAATGATCAATATTCCCATGACAGATCGCATTGCATTACGGGCAGTGTATCATACAAATTATGAAGACGGTTATAGAACCAACGTATTTTTGCAACGGACAGATACAAATAAACGAGAAGAAGCAGTCCTGCGTGAAAAGCTATTCATAGAAGCGAATGAATATTTAAACTTTACTTTAACGAGGGTAAATACTTTTATGGATAATAATTTTGATGCCTGGGCCCCGGATAATAATGAAGAATTGACGACATACACCAATGACCAGGGCCAGGATAATCAAAAAACAAGTGCGTTTTCTCTGCGCTCACAGTATAATAAAAATGATTTAAACACCACTTTAATTTATTCAAGATCGAAAACAGACATGGTACACAGTTATGACGGTGATTGGGCTAATAATTATTATTGGGAACAAGCCCCGCACAACTTTAATCCAAATCTTCAAGGATGGAATTATGAGTTTTTTGATGAAATGAATCGATTTCGAACAAGCAATACAACTGAAGCCAGGATACAGTATAAGAAATTTATTTTAGGTCTTTACTTGAAAGAATTGAAAGAAACTGATGAAGCTTCAGGATGGTTGTATGGCGGTAACGCTATTGCTGCATCAAGTGAATTTATTATTGATATCAAGGCTGTGTACAGCCAATATGAAGTATGGATTAATGATAAATTAAAAATAATGGGAAATGTACGATTTGAAGAAAATCATCTTAATTACACAGGTACATCTTATGGATATGATTATTATTATGAGTTGGTAGAACTCGATCCCGTTGCAATTAAAGTTAACCATAACTTTATCGGTGCTAAAGGTGTTGTGCAATATTTGATCAATAATGAGACAAATATTTACAGCAGTGTATCACAAGGGTATAAAGCAGGTGGTATCAATCAACATCCATACCTGGCAGAAGAAAACCGCCCTTACGATCCAGAAAACATATTGAATTTTGAACTTGGTATACGCAGTTACAAAAAAAACAGCTTTGTCAGGTTAACTGCATTCCACGCACTGCGTAATAATCAGCAAGTTTCCATTTCAAGCCAGCAGTTGGCTGGTGATCCCAATAGTTTCATGTTTTATACTGACAATGCTACCAGCGGAACCTTAAGCGGTTTGGAATTGGAAGGTAAATACAGAATCAATACGCAATTGAATGTATCTGCTTCCCTTGGTATGATTGACAGCAAGGTAAATGCTTTTTATTTTAGCATGGATCCGTCAAATAATACAAAACAAGGTGACAGGGAGCCGGCCCACGCACCAAAATATTCATATAGTTTAAATATTAATTATAGAAATAAGTATGGATTATTCGCCCATTTAAACTTTTCAGCGAAAGATGAATTCTATTTTTCAGACAGTCATAATGAAATTTCTGAACCATACCAGCTCTTGAACGGACATATTGGTTTTGATTTTGGAAATTGGTCTGTACGCGCATGGGGTAAAAATATCCTTGATGTCCGTTATGCCACGAGGGGTTTTTATTTTGGACTGGAACCCATTTGGAATGAGGAATTCCAGTACCACGAATATCCTGACAAAAAATATGTCAGTTTTGGCGATCCGGCAAATTTTGGTGTGTCTGTTGA
>MDUS01000266.1_pt1 | contig 13104 bp, 10 predicted proteins | sample 811251 | NCBI WGS metagenome assembly MDUS01 (sample SAMN02905560, study PRJNA254808) | marine metagenome | biome: ocean; feature: oxygen minimum zone; material: water; isolation source: 300 m water sample from station 6 | place: Mexico: oxygen minimum zone off the coast of Manzanillo ... | reverse complement strand
CGCTACGGCGGTAACCTCTTAAATTGGTTCATTCGAAAGGACATAAAAACCATTTTTAGTTACAGGAGAAATAGAATTAAAGAATGGCACTAGCTCCTGAAGTAACTTGCAGCAAGAAAAGTTTCTGATAGCCGTAAACGATTAAACATGTTTCAAAGGAGGTTTTCCAAGCGGAAAAACATTAAAGCCGATTTCAAATAATTGCTGATGATCAAGATGATTACGTCCGTCAAAGATAAAAGCAGGTTTGACCATTGTTTGAAAAATTCTCTCAAAATCAAGTCTACGGTACTCTGTCCACTGAGTAACAAGCGCAATTGCATGCGCGCCTTCAGCAGCCTCATAAACATCTTCGACAAATCTCACATCGCCCTGCATTTCCTGCAGATCAATCTTGGCGTTTTCCAAAGCTTTTGGATCATGCACTCTGACTTTCGCATGTTCGCCCAATAATTTTTCACAAAGCGGAATTGCCGGAGAGTCGCGCGTATCTCCGGTATCCTGCTTAAAAGCAAAGCCAAGCAGTGCGACAGTTTTTCCGGCCAAAGTGTTGAATTGTTGATGGAGTATATTTTGAAAAAAACGATCGGTTTGCCATTCGTTGATCCTGACTACGCTGGCCCAATAATCAGCTACTTCCGGAAGTCCATAGTACTCACAAAGATATGATAAGTGTAAAATATCTTTGCGGAAACATGAACCCCCAAAACCAACGCTGGCTTCGAGGAATTTTGAACCAATACGAGTATCCATCCCGATTGCTTTGGAAACTTCCGCAATGTCCGCTTCTGTACGTTCACAAAGTGCGGAAATACTGTTGACTGAAGAAATACGTTGCGCGAGCATAGCGTTGGCCACCAGTTTAGAGAGCTCACTGCTCCAGACATTGGTCAGCAGCAGACGTTCCCGCGGAACCCAGTGCGCGTATAATTCTGCCACAGTTTCCGCTGCTTTACGGCCATTTTCATTTTCTTCTCCTCCAATCAAAACACGATCCGGAGTTGTTAAATCTTCAATTGCGGTGCCCTCTGCTAAAAATTCAGGATTCGAAACCACCGAAAATTGGGTTGAACTTTTTCCGGACTCAAGGATTCGCGCCATCGCTTCTGCGGTCCGTACCGGAAGAGTGCTTTTTTCAACCACAATCACATTTGGCTTCAGGCAATTATCCAAAATTTCACGTGCGGTTTTTTCCCAGAATTGCAAATCCGCCGCTTTTCCCGCACCTTCTCCAAACATTTTGGTGGGCGTATTTACTGAAACAAAAATTATGTCTGCATCCGTGGTGGCTTCAGCAACATCAGTATGAAAAAACAGATTTCTACCGCGGGCTTGCTTCACAACTTCCAGCAGTCCCGGTTCATAAATCGGCAGGTCATCACTGTTCCAGCGGTCAATCCGCTCCTGATTTATGTCAACAACGGTTATTTTGTGTTCAGGACAATTTTTAGCAATCATCGCCATTGTTGGTCCACCTACATAACCGGCGCCGATACAAAGAATATTCTTCATTTAGTTTGTTTGTCTGTAAGTTGAATTGTATATATTTTTTATTCAGCAAAAAGCGCTGGTGCCAAGTCATCCGGAACTGCCTGCCCAAGCAGGACGAAGTTTGTGGCCGCAACATGACTCAAATTGTTGTTGTGATTTACACTAAACGGTTTCAGTTTATAATCACCATCATACAGCGGATCATAAACCAAGTACGGTACAGGATTGATTGAGTGTTTGGTGCTTTTTTCCAAAGTTCCGCTTTTATTTACGATCAGCATTTGATCCGCATTGCCGTGATCCGCTGTGATAACCAGCAACCCGTTAACCGCGTCTATAGCACGTACAATATTGTCTAAAGCCGCGTCTGTGGTTTCAACTGCCTGAATTGCAGCCTGTAAATCTCCGGTGTGACCAACCATATCCGCATTTGCGAAATTTATCAAACCGTATTGATATTCTCCGGAACGGATAAATTCTACTGCTTTTTTACTTATTTCACTGGCTTTCATTCCCGGCATTTCTGCAAAGGATGGAATTTTATCAGAAGCAATCAAATGATAATTTTCCATCGAAATGTCCAGCGGTTCACGATAACCGCCATTGTAAAAAAAAGTAACGTGCGCAAATTTTTGTGTTTCTGTTAAACGGAACTGCTTGAGCCCGAGTTCCAAAATACGTTTGCCGAACGGATCGTCAACTTCCGGAGTTCCTGCCAGAAAATCCGGAGGAATCTCATTGTCCTGATCGTACTGTGTCATTCCCGCAAACATCACTTTGGGACGCACCTTTCGTTCAAAATGCGGAAAATCATCTGCCAGCATCGCCTCTGAAAATTCACTGGCGCGATCCCCGCGGAAGTTCGAAAAAATGAGAGCATGCTGATCTTCAACTTTAGCAACCGCCTCTCCGTTGCGCACAATCACAAAGCCGGGAATATCCTGATCTATGATCTCCGGATCAAGTTTCCGGAAATGTTCAATCGCACTCCGGATGGACGGAAAGCGGTTTTCTGATTCTCCCTTCACATGAATCTTCCAGCCTGCTTCAACTTTTTTCCAGTTGTTGTCACGATCCATTGTAACAACTTCACGACCTCCGCCGCTAGCAAAAGCATAATCTATTTCAGCACGCTGGCTCTTTAATTCACTAAACAGTTGCTCAAACGGTTCCGTAAAGCCCAAAGCAGACTGCACCCCAACGTCCCTTCCGTCCAGCAGCGCATGTAAATAACAACGCCGGATTCCGGACTGAAATGCATAGCGGATTATTGCTTCGCTGTGATCAACGTGGCTGTGAATATTGCCGTTAGAAAGCAGACCCAGCAAATGCAGCGGAGTATCATGTAGCACACAGTTCCGGGTGATCCGCTTTAAAACCGGATTTTCAAAAAATTCTCCTGATTGAATCAGCTTCTGGATCAGCGTCGGCCCCTGCTCCTTGATCATCCCGGCACCCATCGTCATGTGCCCAACTTCTGAACCACCCAAATCTTTTTCATTCGGCAACCCGACGTGCAGACCGTGTGTCCACAATTGAGTGTAGGGACAACCTTTTGTCAAACGACTCATCACCGGCAGATCTGCTTGATAAATGGCATTTGTCTCATCAGCTTGACCAACACCCCAACCGTCCAAAACCACGTGAATCAGCGGGCCTCGACCGGAAAAATGTTGTGGGAGGTTTTTAAGCGCAAGCATTAGCTTTTGTTGAGTTTCTTATTCAACCCGAAGAACACATCCTTCCGGTAATCGTTCATAAAGAAAATGGAAGGCTTTTTCCAAATAAGCAGAGTCTCGACACTCAAGAGTCAATTTTACGTCATAGTCTTCACCTGTTACTTTCGGATATGATCCAAGCATCAGTTGCGGAAATGCTTCCTGAGTTGAGTCCAGAGACTCAGCTATTACGCCTTCATCTGCTTTGAGATAGATTTGTTTCAGCACAATCGGAGTTGTCCGGAAGCGTTCCTTGATGCCTGAAAAACGGATTTTAAGATATTCCGGAATTCCCGGAAACACAAATATATTATGAAACTGCAACTGCGGCCCGCGGCCTTCGGAATATTCAATCAGTTCCGAACCTTCTGGAATCATGGCCATTCTGCGGTGTGCAGCAGTCATTTTATCACCATGATAATTATGGATAGCCTGCATGATTCGGGGTGATTCAAAAAGTTCTGTGCCAAAACCTTTGGCAATTGAAGCAACGGTAATATCATCATGAGTTGGACCGATCCCGCCGCTGGTGAAAACCCAACTGAAACGCTCTGAAAAATCAACTGTAGTTCGGCCGATGATTTCCGGAAGGTCCGGAATAGTGATAATTTGCTGAACCTCTACTCCAAGCGTCCTCAGTTCCTGACACAGATATGGCGAATTTATATCTGTAACTTTTCCGGATAAAATTTCATTTCCGATAATGATAATACCCGCGGTTTTCAATTGCTTCCTCCTCAACTTTACAAAAATAACCTCAGACCTGGCGTTCAGATGTGCTGAGAAACAGGAATGTCCAAGATCTTATTTTTTCAGTTATTGAATGCGTTTGATGATGTGATAACCAAACTGCGTTTCTACCACACCGCTTACTGCACCTGGTTCCAGGCTGAAAACCGCCTGGTCAAATTCCGGCACCATTTGTCCACGTGTAAAACGTCCTAAATCTCCACCTTTAGGACCGGAAGGTCCGTCAGAATATTGACGTGCTAACTCCGCGAAATCAGTCCCATCTTTAAGATCTTTCAATATTTTCTCTGCTAATTTTTTGGCATCTTTTCGGTCACGCTTTATTGTAGCACGCAAAGCACCTTCGTAGGTTATCAGGATGTGACTAGCAGTTACAGCTTCAAAAGATACACGACGGAAAATTAAATAGCCAAATGCTGAATCGACAGGATCACTGATTTGTCCTACTTTTAACTTAAAAGCAGATTTGAGGAAAGCAGGCAAATTAGGTTCTTTTGAAGATAATAACGGCAATTTGGGCTGTTGGGCCAGATCAGAGAAACGGTCGATCAGTTCCGAAAAAACAACACCTTTTCGTCTGGCCAGATCAGTCAGTTTTTCTGCAACTTTTTCAGCAGCGGCTTTATCGTAGTATATATTTTGTTTAGGTGTACGTGCACCTTTGTATGTCACAACCAGCATTTCAACACTTACTTCCTCTGCCGCCGGCTGTCCTGATTTTGGAACAGTTTCAGGATCTATTTTTGCGGTTGCTGCAGGAATTACTTTCTTATTTTTTTCAGTAAGTTCTTTGTTACGCTGTGCAAGCAGTTTTTCCGCGACTTCCGGATCAAACAACTTTGCGGATTCCCCATTTCTGAGAATTGTAACCGCCAGAAGCTGATCTCCTTTTTGAATAGCATTTACAACATTCATCCCCTCAACGACTTCGCCAAAAACCGAGTGTTTTTTGTCAAGATGCGGTGTAGGAACATGTGTAATAAAAAACTGACTGCCGTTTGTATCTGCACCAGCGTTGGCCATGGAAAGTATACCCGGTTTGCTGTGATTCAGGTCAGGATGAAATTCATCCGGGAAATTATAACCCGGCCCGCCGGAACCCGTTCCCAGAGGGTCTCCTCCCTGAATCATAAAATCCTTGATCACACGGTGGAAACTCAAACCATCGTAAAATCGCGTTTTGTTGTTTTTTCCTGTAACAGGGTCTTTCCACTCTTTTGTGCCTTCTGCAAGTCCGACAAAATTGGAAACTGTCACAGGTACGCGTTGGTAAAAAAGCCTTAACACTATTTCGCCTTTCGAGGTTTTCATTTGTGCATAGAGTCCATCCGGAAGAGTACCGGCCAAAACTGTACCTGAAATGTGAACTGCCACAAAAGAGAGTAACAACAGTGTGATGATATTTTTGAAAAAATACGTTATGCCTGAAATTATATTAGTCATGATAATTCTTATTTATGGTCATACTATAAATTATATGAAACTTTGACAAATTCGTGAACAATCTAAAATACACAATTTGTCATTTCGACCGTAGGGAGAAATCTTAATGATATTAGAGTGGCGGCTTAAAGAAGATTTCTCGCTTCACTTGAAACGACCCAGTTTTAGGACTTTTTCCATGTTCATCAACTATGATTTAAAACAATTAAATGAGGAAAAGTAATCCTTTAACACTAGCTTTTTGTGCTGTTGGTCTCAAGTTATTTGTGCAAATCAATAGCGCGCTGCTTTAGATCATCACAGGCAAATTCCATCAAGATTTAAGTTCAGGTTGAATTTTTCAGCAAAAACTCAACTGCCTCCCACAAATCTGCTTGCCAATAATCCGGCTCTGCGGATACCTTCCTGTCCCGACCTGCATGTCCGGTACGTACACCAATCGAGCATGTGCCCCATTTGGCGGCTGCCGCAAAATCACTGGTGGAGTCTCCAATAAAAACCGTTTCCTCTGCACTAAATCCATGTTCCGCGGATGCCTGCTCGAGCAGCAGGGTACCGGGTTTACGGCAGTTACATGCTTTTGCTGCTGATCTACGTTGACCGTTTTCCCAGTCCGGATGATGCGGACAATAATATTGACCGTCAATATGCGCCGCAGATTTTTCAAGTTCAGCACGCATTTTCTCTGTTATAGTTTGAAAAACGCTCTCGCTCAAATCACCTCTGGCAAATGCAGCCTGATTCGTAATTACGAAACAGCGCCAACCCCTGGCATTAAGTCTGGCAAGTGCTTCAGCGCTTTTGGGAATCATCACAAACTGCTCCGGGCTCAGGATCGGTCCCGGCTCCTCATTAATTACACCGTCACGGTCCAGCAGAATGACACGTATATTATTAAAAATAGAGTTGGACATTTCCTTCGAGTTTATTAAGATTGCTTCGTAAAATAAAAATTATTGAATTTTATAATTTTGACAGTTTCCGGACTGCTTCAAAAAACTGCGGCCACTGTTGTCCATGTTCTTCAAAAAGAAGAGAAAATTTTTCTACCTGACTGTGATAGCGTTGTACACCCAGCAAATGTGAATTATTCAGCTTTTTAGCAAACCAGTTACCATAGGAAAGCACTTGAAATTCTTCCTTGCGACTCATGTAGTTTTCACGCAATTCATTGAACAACTGTTGTTTTTTCTGCAACTTTTCAGAATCTGGAAAATTTTTCGCAAATAAGATCTCCATTTTATCAAAAGTTGTTTTAACCAGTTTCCGGAACAGGATGCGATCTTTACGCGCACTCAAATACCACTGATAGGTTTTTTCCACCTTGCCTTCTATAAACTTGGAATTTTCAGCTTCGTCAAGAAATTGCCGCAGACCTTCCTGTTCCACAAAAACCGCGAATGATTCATTAAACGCTGTATCATTGTTAACATAAACGATTTGATGCGCCATTTCGTGGATCAGTGTCGCAATCAGTTCTGCGTCATTCTTAAGCAGAAAAGTACTCAGAACCGGATCTGAAAAATAATTCGGCAGCCAAGGCTTGTTGAGCCAACCTAGAGTAGAGTAGGCGCTTACCCCTCCCACTGAAACATCCAGCTTCTGCTCTTTCATTTCCAACGCGAACACTTCGGCATCCGCTTCATCAAAATAACCGCGGTATTCCTGACAGCCGACAAACCAGTAACACCATTGCTGTGCTTTCAACTCAAGAGGCAGTGCCGCGGTAACAACCATAGTCACAAAAGGACGTCCCAGATCAACATATGCGGTGTAAGCTGCATTATCCGGAAGCCCCATTCGCCCGCTCGCAAAAGTGCGGACACTTTCAACCAGTTTCAGTTTTCGTTTTAATTCCGCAGATGTCTCAGGAGATTCCAGTAATTCCTGAATGTCCTGCTTACGGTTTAGCAATTCGAGGTGACCGGACGCAGCCTGCCAGTAATACCCAAGTTCTGAACAGCTACTCAAGAAAAATACTGCTCCAAGAGTTAAGAATATTTTTATCTCAGAACGCACAGTTTATTTTGATCAGAGGGAAAATTAGTTCAGAAATTCTAAAAATTTCTCTGCAGGTTTTATAATTCCAGCACGCTTGGCCAGCAAATTATCATCTGCATCTAGAATCACGTACAATGGAAGGGCAACGGTTTTGAATCTACTGATTTGCATACGTTGGTTCTCGTCCGCTTTTTCACCACCGTCAGTATAAAGCTGAACCAGTACAAATTTCTGCTGAAACCGGGTCATCACATCCGGATGAGAAAAAATGTTTTTTTCCATCCAGCGGCAGTTAACACATGTGTATCCAGTATAGTCAATAAACACTTTTTTGTTTTCCACTTTCGCCTGTATCAAAGCAGCAGGCAAATCTGTTTGCCAAGGCAGGGCATGTGCCTTAACTTCTCCGGAAGTTTCATAACTTGTTGTAAAACCGGTTCTTGATTCTGAAAATGTTTGCAGCACAGGCGGCAAGTATGTATCGACCCATGGATTAAGCGGTACTCCTACCAGCCCCCGCAGCAGATAAATGCCGAGCATGGCAAACAGGAAGGCTGACGCAAATCCGCTACCGCCTGTCAATTCAACTCGTACATGGTGAATGTTGATCCCTCCTAACAGAAAGAGCGCTGCAATCGTACACAGTATGACCCATGCAGCCAACACAAAATTCCTGTCAATTATACCCAGTTGCCAGACTAAATCTGAGTTACTGAAAAATTTAAAGGCCGCCGCCAGTTCCAGTAATCCAAGGATTATTTTCAGATGCAGCATCCAATCGCCGGACTTGGACCGCATTGACTGGATAAGACGGGGGAAAATTCCCAGCAGGAAAAAAGGGAAAGCAAAAACCGTTGAGAAAACCAGCATACCCACAATGGGCCAAAACCACATGCCCTGTGAAGCAGCGATCAGCAGTGTGCCTACAAATTGAACTGTGCAGGTGAAAGATGTCAGCGTGAAAGCCAGCCCCATGGCCAGCACCCCTGCAATTCCACTCAAATGCCTGGACCAGCGGTCCACAATATTTCCCAAACCACCCGGTGCGTTCAGTTGTATGAAACCCATCAGACTGAAGGCAAAAAGAGTAAACATCAGGCCAATTGCTAAATTGATCCAGCCGTTAGTGGCAAACTGTACGGCACCTGCTGCACCCAAAACCATGGAAAGCAGCATCCCCGTTACAGTATAAGTTCCAACGATTCCCAAACCAAAAAGTGCTGCCAGCCGCAGCGTTTCCCTGGGATTGGACTCACCTTGTTTGGTGAAAAAAGCGACAGTAACCGGAATCATTGGAAAGACGCAGGGGGTCAATAATGCCAAGAATCCCGCAATGACAGCCAAACCGATAAAACTCCAAAAACCTCCCTTGAGTGCATCTTCAAGTTCAGAAATATCTTCCGGAGGATTATCAACCGCAAACTGCGGAATTTTATATTCGCTACGTGTCTCTCCTATTCCAAGCGGAATTTCGATAGAAAACCGATCAGTTTTGGGAGGCAGACAAACACGGTCACTGCAGGCTTGATAACTGAGATTTCCACTGTTTTTCCAAACAGTACCTCCGTTCATTTCCTGCGGAATCTGGGCGTTTTGGAACAGACTGACTTGCTCTTCATGAAAGCTCAACACCATGTCCAGAAAAGGATCCGGAGCAGTAATAGGGTTACTTTCGTAGACAGGACCTATCAGGAGCAGAGACTCATCTTCGAAAGTCAGAGTGGTGGGAATAGGGGCGAAATCTCCTTCACCGGGTATTACGGAAAAAACGTGCCAGCCCTGATGAATTTTCAAATCCAAAATAATACGGACGTGTTCTCCCGGACGTGGTTTTTCAGGTTCTAAACGTGCCTGAAAAGTCACAACGTTTTCCGGAATTTCTACATCATCTTCAAATTGAGCAAAGACTGAGTTTGGCAGCCAAGAAATGAACAGCAAAACCAGCAACAGCAGCCGCCCCGACAGAAGTATTGATTTGCTCAAATTTGTATTAGTTGAACTGAAGGGGGGCATGATTTGTGACATTAGGAATTGGCTGTACATCTTGCAGAAGAGGCAAGTGAAAAAACAGTCTGTCAAGCTGCTGAAAACGGTGACTTAGATTTTGCGACTGTTTTTAGCAAAGATTTAGCGTTGCTTACTCGTCATTTCCTACAAGTATCGGTTCCATACGCATTGCTGGACTACCGTTCTTGACCCAAAGGCGTACCCGTTCAACGGTCACACCGTTTGGCTTGGTGATACTGGAAAGTTCTTCTGCGTAAATAATATCTTCTGACCTGAATTCGAAAACGTCACCACGTGATTCAAGCGGACTTGACAACAACAGAATCATGTTAGGATTGTAGTGTGGACGCAACGCACCGCAAAATGACATTGCCTCTTGTTCCAAAGTTTCGGAACGTCCACTCCGCTTTTGTATTTCGAAATACTTGCCTTCTTCAAGTAACTTGACAAAACCCATAGTGACCTTAACTGATGCTTATAAGTTTTCCGGACGCAATTGACGTAATACTTTCCCGGCCTGCCACATTTCCTGATTGCTGACTTCCTCAAGCTCCTTTTCCAATTTTTCACGGTAATCAGCCTGGGAGTTGGAATCGATGGATACTTTAGCTTCAGTTCCATCCAGCACACTCTGATAGCAATTTTCTACCACAGGTTTTATTGCATCACGAAAACGCGGTGCCCAGTCGAGCGCTCCACGTTGAGCAGTAGTCGAGCAGTTAGCATACATCCAGTCCATGCCTTTTTCTGCAACCAGAGGATATAGACTTTGCAGTGCTTCTTCAATTGTTTCATTGTAGGCTTCCGAAGGCGAATGTCCATGTTCACGCAAAACTTCGTACTGCGCGAGAAAAGCTCCCTGAAGCAGTCCCATCAAAACACAACGTTCACCGGTGAGATCACTGTGAACTTCTTTCTTAAAGGTAGTTTCAAAAAGATGTCCGGAACCAATTGCGAAGGCTGTTGAAATGCAGCGTTCTCTGGCACGTCCAGTATAATCCTGATGAATTGCGAAAGAAGCGTTAATTCCGCGTCCTGCTTGAAAATGTGTACGCACGGTAAGTCCGCTGCCTTTTGGTGCAACCAGGATCACATCAACATTTTCAGGAGGTATGATGCTCGTATCCTCATGAAACACAATTCCGAAACCATGGGAAAAATAGAGAGCGTCGCCATCATTTAAATTTGATTTTACCATGGGCCATGCAGCAATCTGTCCGGCGTCTGAGAGCAAATATTGCAGAATAGTCCCGCGCTGTGCAGCTTCTTCTGTTTCAAAAAGCGTTTCGCCTTCAACCCAACCATCTGCCAGAGCTTTGTCCCAGCTCCGACCTTTACGCAGTCCCAAAATAACCTTGAAACCCTGATCACGCATGTTCAGTCCCTGTCCTCTACCCTGCGGTCCATAACCTAAAATTGCAGTTACTTCCTGTCCCAGAATGTTTTTGCATTCTTCAATCGGATAATCCGAGCGCTCGACGATGGTTTCCTTAATCCCGTTAATTTCTATATCCTTCATTCTCTCTCCATTGTGAGTATTTTTTTAATTTTCAAGCATTCTTTTTCAAGAATTTATAACTTACACTATGCTAAAATAAACCTTAAATGTCAATTCAATCAGCTATTTTGCGGGCAAAACAATCTACAACTTGAGGCTTGTTACGGTTGTTTACTTTTTTCAGCAAAGAGTATCGGCAGGGAAACCAGCGAGACTTCTGATTCATCTGCAGAAGAAGTTCCTGCAGCAGCATCTTTAGAATCGTCATTCAGTTCTGTGATTCTACGCAGTATTTCTTCAGCAGTAGCTGGCAGATTTAGTCGAGGTATCGAGTCATTTCTTACACACGATAAAGCATGTTTGACCGCAATCCAGACTGACAGACAAAGCATCAGCGGCGGTTCGCCAACCGCCTTGCTGCGGCGGACGTTGATTTTATGTTGCGGATTTTCGATTGTGTCTAGATTGAAAATTTCCGGAAGATCCTGAATATTCGGAATTTTGTAAGTTGTCGGAGAATAGGTCAAGAGCTCTCCTTTATCAGAATAACGCAGATCTTCATTTGTAACCCAACCGACTCCCTGAATGAAACCTCCAATAATTTGCCCCCTGTCAATTCCTGGATTTATTGTCTCACCAATGTCCATCAGCAAATCTGCACGCTCCAGTTTGAGCTGTCCCGTAAAACGGTCAATCAGCACTTCAGAAACTGAGGCGCCGGTTGTGTAATAATAAAATGGTTCACCTTTCTCCGTTTCACGGTTGAAATCAATTTCAGGCGTCGCGTAAAAACCTCGCTCGCCTAAACTGATCCTTTCCATAAATGCCAGCTTTACCAGTTCCCGGAAAGTAATTTTATATTCCGGAAAGCGAACCTTACACCGATCATCATAAATTGTTCCGTTTTCAAAAATGATATTTTCCGGAGATGGATCAAAACCACTATCAGGCGACAACAAATAACTACTGGCAAATTCCGTCAAATTTTTTCTAATTTTCCGGCATGCGTTTAGCGCAGCCATGCCGTTCAGGTCGGTTCCTGCTGAAGCGGCAGTCGGCGGAGTATTGTTGTTTTTTTCCGTGGAAGTAATCATTATCCGTACATCGTCATATGAAATGGCGAATTCATCCGCGACTAACTGCCTGATTTTAGTATTCAGACCCTGCCCCATTTCTGTACCACCGGTTGAAACCTGCACCGTACCGTCCTTGTAAACATTCACCAGCGCATTTCCCTGATTGAGGAATTTTGTAGTAAAGGAAATTCCAAACTTCATCGGCGTTAAAGCGAGTCCACGCAAGTGAGTAGTGGACTGTCGATTGAATTCCTCCACTTCCTGCAAGCGCTGGCGATATTCCGAAGTTTCGGCAAGTTGATCCAGAATTTCCGGGAGGAGATGATTGCGTACGACCTGTCCGTATGGAGTTATATTGCGTTCAGCGTGAGCATAACAATTGAGGCGACGAATCTCAAAAGCGTCCTTTTTCAAAACGAGGGCAATTTCCTGAATCACGTATTCGATATTCGCCATGCCCTGCGGTCCTCCAAATCCTCGGAATGCTGTATTTGGCGGAAAATTTGTCTTACAGATAGTTCCTTTAAAAAAGAGATTCGGAATAAAATAAGCATTGTCTGCATGGAACAAAGTACGTTCCAGGATTGCGGTTGACAAGTCTGCTCCGGCTCCGCCATTGGAATAAATTTCCAAGTTCACGCCTGTGATCTGACCTTCAGCGGTGAACGCGGCTTTGTAATAAATTTTGTACGGATGCCTTTTTCCGGTTGAACGCATATCGTCGTCTTTGGTGTAGGCAACCCGCGCCGGACGTTTCGTTTTTGCCGCTACCAGTGCCGCCATGACAGCCGGAATCACCGCCTGCGTTTCCTTACCGCCAAATGCGCCTCCCATCCGTTTGCAGACACAAACCACTTCGTGAAAACCTAAACCCAAGGCCTCTGCCACAACTTCCTGAATTTCCGTAGGATTCTGACTTGAAGAATGAACATGAATCTCACCGTGCTCTCCCGGCCACGCGATTGCAGCTTGTGATTCAAGGTAGAATTGCTCCTGACCGCCGCATACAAAAGTTCCTGCCACAGTGTGTTCTGCTGTGCTCCAGGCTTTTTCAAAATCACCTTGATTAAACACACGTGAGACACCGATAAATTGTTTTGCGACAAGTGCCTCATCGATA
>MDUS01000239.1_pt1 | contig 13679 bp, 8 predicted proteins | sample 811251 | NCBI WGS metagenome assembly MDUS01 (sample SAMN02905560, study PRJNA254808) | marine metagenome | biome: ocean; feature: oxygen minimum zone; material: water; isolation source: 300 m water sample from station 6 | place: Mexico: oxygen minimum zone off the coast of Manzanillo ... | reverse complement strand
CGGATGAGACAGTTGTCCCTCACACATCTTTTTCAGAGTTAAATCATTCCCAAGTCACTACCGGTTTTTTCATGCCGGAGCTGACGGGTTTCGCCAGTTTTTTCCAAGCCAGTGAAAAAGTCACGGAAAACCTGATCCCAGTCGGAACGCCTCTCCACCTTTGTGAGATGACGATCCTTAATAAAAGTGGAGAAGAGTTACCTAACGGCGAACCGGGACAGATAGCGGTGCGTGGGCACAACGTCATGAAAGGTTATTTCAACAACAAAAAAGCCAACAGAAAAGCCTTTTCCTACGGTTGGTTTAATACGGGATTGACCGGTCTTTCTCAGATAGGTCCTGAAGGAGTTAGGTCATTCTTTGTGACAGCTCCCTAATTCAAACTAACCGATCTCGACTTCGGACCAATCGATCCGGCCGTCGTCGAACATGAGCATGCTGTTGACAACTGACAGCGCTTTTTTTTGCTCATTCCATATCAGTACCTTCACCGCCTTCTCGAATGGAAGCCACTGATAATCCTCATGTTCTTCCGAAAGGCGAACTTTGGGTGAGCCCACTTCCACACCGAAAACAGGGACACTGTTTATTCTGTCGTTGTAACTCTGGTAGAAGGACGTGACATGATCGGCTACAAAAACACGCTTCGGGCAAAGTCCCGTCTCCTCCTCAATCTCTCTCAGGAGCGTTTGCACTGCCGTCTCTCCCTCTTCAATCTGTCCCGCAACGCCTTGCCAAAGGTGCCCGTAACGTTTCTTCACTTGTCGCCTTAGCATCAGGTAGAGCGGACGACCGTCCTCGCCAAATCGATAAAGATAACTGTCAATATGTGTCACTGCCATATCAGCCATCTGAAGGAGAGACTGCTAAGAGTGTATCTTTTGCCCATGGGGCAAAGGTCCCTTCTTCAATCTCTTGTCGGATAGTGTCCATTAGTTCGATATAAAATGTAACATTATGGAGAGAAGCAAGGTGAAGGGCAAGAACGTCATTCAGTTTAAATAGATGCCGGAGATAGGCCCTGGTGAATGTTCCGCAAGTATAACAGGAGCAATTTTCACTGATGGGAGAGAAGTCTTTGTTGAATTGGCTATTGTGGATATTGAGTTTCCCTTCCCAGGTAAAAAACTGGCCATTCCTTGCGTTTCGGGTCGGAATGACGCAGTCAAACAGATCAATACCTTTTAACACAGCATTGATAATATCTTCCGGCTTTCCCACACCCATGAGGTACCTCAGTTTATCTCTGGGTAAAATATCGTTCATCAACACTACTGTTTCAAACATTGCTTCTTTTTCTTCACCTACAGCCAGTCCGCCTATGGCAATTCCAGTTTGGGCAAAAGGGAGAACAGTTTCGGCACTCTGTTTTCTGAGTTCTTCGTCCACACCACCTTGCACAATGGGAAAAAAATGAGGGCCCGACTCTCCAAATCCTTTATTTCCCTGCAGGAATTTATAGCAACGATCAGCCCACTTTTCCGTTCTCTTGACGGCTCCCCTTAGAGTAGCGTCATCTGAGCCGCCGGGCGGACATTCATCAAATGCCATAATAATATCAGTGCCCAGCATCAGTTGAATCTCCATAGAAAGTTCTGGCGTCAAGAAATGTTCACTGCCGTCAAGAGTCGACGTGAATATGACACCGTCGTCGCTGATTTTCCTCAACTCAGCCAGGCTGAAAATCTGGAAGCCACCGCTGTCGGTAAGAATGGGGCTCTCCCACGCCATAAACTTGTGGAGTCCCCCCGCATCTTTGATAATGTCCATCCCCGGCCGAAGATAGAGGTGGTAAGTGTTTCCCAGAATGACATCAGCACCTACCTCTTTCAGATCTCTTGGTGAGAGTGTCTTAACGGCACCATAAGTACCGATTGGCATGAAAGCAGGCGTTGGTATCTCGCCCCGGGAAGTCACTAGGTGACCAACGCGAGCTGAAGAAGCAGTGTCTTCTGATTCTACTGTAAAACCCATGCCTCACCCGCTGTTGCAGGCACACGCCTCTTCACATGCATCCATACTTTCGAACGGAGCAACCCCATCACAACCACCCCAATAGAAGAATTCGCAGTCACCGGATCGCTTATCAAAATAGTATTGAATAATTGCCGCTTCACAAGGTCCCGGATCAGGCTCAAGCTTGCAGGCAGAATCCTCTTCCCAACACGGCTCATTGCACCCAAAGAATAAGCAAGCCAGAAAAACCGCTGTTAAACGACTATAACCAAATTTCATTTGCCGTAAAAAAGCCAGCGCCGAAAAAATGCCGTGGAGTTTCAATCAGAAGATCGCTTTGAAGGCTTCGGACACGGTTCGGCATGTCGTCAGATGGAGCCCTTGCACTTTCTTCGCCCCTTTGTGAGGAACGACGGCCTGTTTGAAACCGAGCCGTTTTGCTTCTTTCAGCCTGCCATCCATGCCAGCTATGGATCTCAATTCTCCGGCAAGACCAATTTCTCCCATAAGGACGGTATCACCTGGCACCGCTTGATCTTTCTTACTGGATGCTACAGCGGAAATAACTGCCAGGTCCGCCGCCGGCTCATCTATTCGCATGCCACCCACCACATTCACAAAAACATCACTCGTTCCAACTATTACACCCAACCGTTTCTCCAGCACTGCTAGAAGCATTGAAAGACGCCTCAGATCGAAGCCGGTAACATTGCGCTGAGGCGTTCCAAAGCTGGCATTGGAAGCCAATGCCTGAATTTCCACAAGAATTGGCCTGGTTCCTTCCATACTGGGGAAAACTGCCGAACCGGCTGCATCAGATTGCCGCTCAGCCAAAAACATTTCAGACGGATTCTCTACTTCTCTCATCCCTTCGCCAGTCATTTCAAAAACACCAACTTCATTGGTAGAACCGAAACGATTCTTCTCCGCCCGGAGTAGACGATAGTCGTGACGAGTGTCTCCCTCAAGGTAAAGCACTGTATCCACCATATGCTCTAGCATTCGCGGTCCGGCAATAACGCCTTCCTTGGTGACGTGACCGATAATGATTGCGGTGGTACCTCGGGACTTGCATACATCAAGGATCTTCTGTCCGCACTCTCTCACCTGACTGATGGCACCGGGAAGTGCATCGCCACCTTCCGTGAAAATGGTCTGAATGGAATCAATTACGAAATATTCCGGTTTCAGCAAACTGATCTGTTCCTCAATCCTCTCCCATCGATTTTCCGATGTAATGGAGACTTTTTCTCCCGAGGCACCGAGCCTTTTCGCCCTCAACCCAATCTGTTCCTGACTTTCTTCAGCCGAAACATATAGCGTTGTACCTCCCACCGCCGCCGCAGCCTGCAAAGCCAGTGTCGATTTACCGATCCCGGGATTGCCACCCAGCAGTACCACGGCCCCCCTGAGGAAACCACCGCCTAAAACACGGTCCAGTTCACTGATGCCTGTGGTAGCACGTTCAGAATCTCCATTGGTGAGGATGTCTTCAAGAGATAGGAGGGGCGGAGTATTCGCCCGCCCTTTTCCTCGTTGGCCGCCAGCGGGCGGTGTGTACTCTTTCAGCGTTCCCCATTCATTACAGGCTGGACACTTGCCGTGCCACTTGGAGAAATCGTTGCCACATTCAGAGCAGAGAAAAACGGTTTTGATTGAGGCCTTAGCCATTACTGAGCGGGATAAAGTTGATGATTCCCCCGAGGAAAATCAAGCACAAAGAAGGCTCTCGATGTTATTCAGTAACAGTCAGATAAAAAAATGTGATCTAGAAATCAGTACCCAAGGAGATATAATACTGCCAATCGGAACTACCGTGCATGGTATAGTCCTTGGCGGCATCGAATCGGATGATTGTATAGCCGATATTCAATCTCAATCCCGCTCCATAGGTGGCAACAAAATCGTCAAAATCGGTGAGACCTGTGACTGGATCGGTAGATCGGAATTGGAAATTATCATCCCATGCCGCACCAGCATCAATAAAGAGAACTCCCTGAATGTTGCCGAGGATGATTCTTAGCGGGAAACCGAGTGCAAGATAATTCACAAATGGAAATCTGAACTCATAATTTGTCAAAAATACCTTTGTTCCGTTTTTCTCCACCAGCCGGGCACCTCGAATAGGAAGGACGAAAATCGAGAAATACAGATCCTTAAGGTAGTTACTGTTTTCACTATCCCAAATGTCAGCATCCTCATCATCATTCCACCGAGCAGGATCGCGTTTACCATCAGTGTAGCCGGTACCGAATAGCCAGTTCTGCGTGCCACCAAGAAAAAATCTCTGTGGATCCGCGCCTAAACTAAATCCACCCATGGCTCGAAAGGCAAAACTGTAGAGTCTGCCAACTCTGAAATAACGGCGAGCATCAAAAAGAACTGTCTTGAAATCAAGGGGATATCCAAAAAGATCGAGACTTTGTGTGAACAGTGCATTGGTCCTCCAGCCGTCCGACGGACTGGTAAAACCCCACTGGCTGTTGTCATAAGTCCAGCTCAGAGAATATGACAAAAGGCGTAGTGATTCATCAAAGGCGAGAGAGTACTGGTTGTACGCTACAAGAACATACTCCCTGCTGTTAACGAAATGATTTGTTAGACCAAAACCGAAACGCTGGAATCTGCTGATAGGTCTGGAAACAGACAGATCCATACTGAGATATCTTAGCCTCAGAAAGTTCCACTGCGAACCGAAGATGTTGGACGTATGGAAAATACCGACATTCAGATCATTTCGTGGTTTCAAATAGCTGTACTGGACAAAATAATCGCTGTTCTCTAAATTCATCACCATTTCGGTACCGACATAAATCCGGTGATCTCCCAAGATATCACTGAACGCGAAAACAGTTGTACCCATGGCACCCCAGAGATTGCTGTACATAGCTTGACCGCTAACAAGATCTAGTGTAAAGCGGGTTTTATAAGCCTGGGTAAGGAATGAACCATCAGAATCTCGGTAATTCGATACGGCAAGTGGCTCAATAGATTCCACAGTAGTCGAATCAAAAATTCCGTCATTATAGTGTGCATATTCCGGAGCAAAAATCCACCTGGCAAAAGCATTATCTGCCCATCCAAGATCAATCTTATTCCCAACAGTGTCTTTCTCAACCTTTACAAGATCAAGAGGGTCCTCATCCGTACTCGTCAGAACGAAATTAGAAGGTTTAACCTTCATCGCTTCATGCGAAAGGGGATTGCTTAAAGAATAAATATCCCAACCTACTCCCGAATAGCCTGAGAAAACCAACATCTGGTCATCACTCGATAAGCTGAGCTGGAAGATACCGGTCAGGACATTGCTGATAGCACGGGATTCATCTTTATCCAGGTCAAGTATATAGAGGTTCCATACACCGCTGGCGTCTGATGTGTAAGCCAACTCACTAGACGTATGGGCGAAAACAGGAAAGTTCTCACTGAAAGACGTATCGGTAAGTCGCTTAATTGTTCTCTTCTCAAATTCCATAAGAAAAAGATCTGTCTGCTCATAGTCGTGTTGAAACATATTATAATCATTGGGAGTCTCGAGATATTCACCACGGTCCGAAACGAAAGCAATGTATTGACCATCAGGAGACCAAGTTGGTTCCGAGTCAGAAAAGACATCATTGGTCAGATTCTCCAGTTCCTTGCTCTCAAGATTATAGAGATAAAGGTCACTCGCATAGCCCTTGTTACCAATAAAAGCGATTTTTTTTCCATCAGGACTCCATGCTGCAGTGAAAATACCATCAAGATCAAATGTGATTTTTTCCTTTTTTCCACTATCCACCTCAATAAGGAAAAGAGCATCAGAACCGCCCGCCTTTGCAGCGAGAACAATACGTTTCCCATCCGGAGACCAGGATATTCCCGGTTGCAAAAGCTTCAGCTCTTCAAAATCCGGCGTCCTGTTTCCTTTTACAAGTTTCTTTACCAATTCACCATCATTCGCGGAAATCAAAATAACATCTGAATAACCACTTCGGTCGCTGATCATTGCAATGCGGCTACCATCGGGAGAAAGAGCAGGAGAAATGTTGAAATAGTTGTTAAGCTCTTTGTGATCGGTAATTTGCTGGGCGTAGTCTTCAAGCTCATCCCGGCCGGCCACGTCAGGCCAATATTCTTTTTTCAGATGTTTATGCCATTGGTCCGTAAGATCCTCAAAACCGAGCCCCATAGACTTCTGAAATCCTCTCTGAACATTCTGCCGTCGTTTGGATTGGGCAAAAATCTCACCCACTTTCTGCCAGCCATATTTCTCAACGATAAACTTCCAGACGGACTGCCCACCCTTATAGGCCATATAATAGTTCAGTTCCTGAATCTCGGGAATCCTGTCGTGTACGGCTACATCCCTCATTGTCATATCCGCCTGAGTATCCCACTGACTGGAAAGGTATTCGGCAAGACCTTCATTCATCCAGAGTGGAATCACCAGTTGTATTCTGTTTGAGACAATACTTTGTGCTGAGCCGCCATAGATCAAGTCGTTGATTATGGCGTGGACAAGTTCATGGTGGATCACATGACGAAACTGATCGTAGGAACCTTCGAAAGGGATCACGATCCTATTTTTAAAAAGCTCCGTCACACCACCAACACCCTCCGGCATGTACTGCATGGTAACGTTAGTCTGTTGAAAGTCATTGTGGGAATTGTAGATAATGATGGAAACACGCTTACGGAGTTCCCAGTCAAGATATTTGGAGACTTGAGAGTAAGCTTTTTCTACCGCTTCTGATGTAAACTCGGCCAGAGGCTGACCTCCCTTGTAGAAATAAATATCAAAATGAGGTGACTGAATAAATTCCCAGTCGAATTTCCTGTACTGGACCTTGTTCTGACCAAAAATCTGAGCAGCGGCAAAATCGGCCAGTAGGAAAGTTGAAAGAATAATTAAACTAACTTTTTTCATTCTCTATTTCTTACTCAATACAAAAGTGTGAGTTCCTTATAATCCAATCTCTACATACAAGGTAAAACATAGGCAGAAAAATATCTTATGTCAAGGGAGGCGGCACAGATTCCTCCCCACATTTTATTTGATTGACGAGAAACCTTAAACTAAGTTTCCGTGCTATGAAGCTTCCGTTGTATTTCATATCAGATGTTCACCTTAATCTGAACAGTTCTGCCAACGAGGTCGAGAAGCGAAAACGACTGATTGAGTTCGTCCGGTACGTCTCCAAGACGGGCGGAACGCTCTTTATCGTGGGTGATCTGTTCGATTTCTGGTTCGAATACAAACATGTCATGCCAAAAGCGTATTTCGATATTTTGACTGCCCTTAATGACGCAAAGTTAAATGGTGTGGATCTGCATTTCATTCCGGGGAATCACGACTGTTGGGGACGGGAATTCCTAGATGAGACACTTTTCAATAAAGTATACCCGGAAGGAGTCACCCTCGACATAAAAGGTAAACGATTCCTGATAAGCCACGGAGACGGCTTGCTGTCCTGGGACCGGGGTTACCGGGTACTTCGGAGTGTGCTGCGCAACCGGGTTTTTGTATTCCTCTATCGTTGGCTTCATCCGGACATTGGTTACGCCATCGCAAAAAACTTTTCAAGGAACGATGACTATGACCACTATTCAGCGGAACAGAAAGAACAAATCGTTGAAGAACTAATACAATACTCTGAAGAGCAATGCAAAAATGATATTGATTATGTCATTATTGGGCATTACCATCAACATAAGGATATCCAGCTGGAGAACGGACAGTTTCTCATCCTCGGCGACTGGATTAAGTACCATTCCTACGGTTTCTTTGACGGAGAAAGTCTGTCCCTGAAAAGTTGGGAGAATGAGAAAGTTGAATATTGACCCAAAACTAAAAAGGTGGGCTGTGGTGATGCTGATTGCGCTCACGAGCCTTTCATCCACAGGATGTTCCCAGGCAAAGAATCTGATCAACCGTTTCAAGAAAAAGGGTGATGTTGAAACTGCCTCTCCCCAGACTGTTGAAGAACTTCGCGTCACCTACATTCAAGGCGATATGGGTGCGTTGGAAGAACTCATCGCTATTTATCAAGATGAGGAACAGCAGCTAGATGTACGGAAATCGGCTGTTCGTGCCATGGCAGAAACACAGCACCCTCTTGCTCTAGATGCTCTCGCTGAATATGTGAAAAAAGCCGAAGCACTCAATATTGAACTCATGGTCACAAGTGTGGGAGTCCTTTCGCAATTCCAGGATGATCCTGTAGCATCAGGTGCCCTCATGGAATCAATCTTTGCCGTCGATGACAAACTGAGACAAATTCAAGCTGCCACCTTCAAGAGCCTAAAAAATGTGAAGCCCGAGAATAAGGTTCTGGCACTCATTGACATTTATGAGCGGAGCCGCGCCGCTTTTTATAGCACCGCCACCATGGTTTCTAACACCTTGTCTTCTATGGATGAGGATGAAGTGATTCCTGTACTCATTTTCCTGGCGAAAGATGAGACACTGGATGTAAAGGCGAGGAATCGTGCACTGGAAATCCTTGCTGCGAGAAAGAATGATGCCAGGGTTGTGGAAATGTTCGTGGAGATGCTCACCGATCCCTCTATGGAAGCTCAGATCCGGGACTTCGCTATTCATACTATGAAGGAAGTAAAGGAGGAGCGTCTTATCCTCGCACTGCTGGATACCTACAGCCAGGGGCAGGCATCCTACTACTCCCTACTTAGCACACTCCTGGATGCCCTGGGTAACTTCAACGACCCGGTAGTGAAACCGACTCTTGTTGAGATCGCCATGCAAGATAATATGCCCCGGACACTCCGAATCAAGGCTATCCTGAATCTGGGCAATTTCAAGGATCCAGGAACATTCGAACTAATTCTTCCTATGCTGAAAGACCCTGAAAGCTACGAATATTATCCATATATCATTGAGCTGGCTCATTCGCTCGATGCCTATGATACATACAAGACAGAGATCAGAGATGCCGGTCTTATCGCCCAAGAGAAAGCGTTAGAAGCTTCTAAACTGGAAAAATGAATATTCCCCCCCGGTTATTTCTTTATCTCATTGCTCTAGCCATGATCTGGGGATGTGGCGGCTCTCAGGCACCCCAGTCCCGCCCCTCACCGCCTAAACCGATAGCCACCACTGCTCAAGTTCCCACCGCCGGAGGGTCAGCCCAGGAGCGACTGGAGTTTTTCCCCACCGCCAACCGGGTACGGGAAAATATCGGTACTCTTATCACACTGTCTGAAAGCCGCGTAGATGCCACAATCGCAGCCTTGTCTGATGAACTGATTGCAACAAGTGAAAATAGCGAAATGACCGGTCTCCAGTCTCAGGAAGAAGCCACCTATAAAGATCTGATTTTTGACCTGGACGCATTCATCGGTTATCTACCGACGGATAGCAAATCTTACGCAGCTACAACTAAGGGTAGGAACAATCTGGAAGCCAAATATGCCAGTTATTCTCTCTCTGTCTCTGGCAGCGCTTCTGATGAGGTCATGGATGAAATCGAGAAAAGTGCCGTGGAATCCAATGCCCGTGCGTTAATGGAAGAACTCCGTACCATCGAATCAGCCTTGCCATTGCCACCGGATAGTCTCGAAACGGGTAGCACTTTTATTTTTGAGTCTGATTCGGTGGATCTCTTCTTTGAGGTTGTAAAGAGCGTAGAGGAGATGACGCAAGAGATGGAAGAGTTGAGGCAGACAGTGGCCGATTATGGTGCGGCCAAACAGGAAATGGTATCTTTTCTTGATCGGGAGAAAAAACTCACCACCGATTTGGAGGAGAGTAAATCACGTATCGATCAAATGAGTGCCAGAATAGATACAACACGTACCATGCAGGCGCAAGCCTCTGACTCTATGGGCACTGTCATTCGGCAGACTGATGCGGCGCTAAAAGATCAGATCGGAAATCTTTCAGTAAGTATCATTGACAGCATCACAAGCCAGAAAGGGAAATCAGATTCACTTTTCTTTTCACTGGGTACAAGTATGTCATTTTTCCGAACTCAGATCGATTCCCTTAAAGGGGTGGTCCGCTACTACGATATCGCTGAAAAAGGGCTCCCTGAACTTGACGAAGATGTCCTGGACATTTTGAAGCTTCCTGTACTACGGCACAAGATTACTTTAAAAAACGGCACAATTATCGTTGGATTCAAACTTGCTGAAACTCTGGATGTGATCGTTATGGAAACTACCTTGGGAAAACTAGTGATAGACCAGAATTACATCCTTGAATACGATGAGCAATATTTCCCTGGTCCTAAAGTAGAATTTGTCGGTGATTATGAAAAAGTAGAGTTTCCCAACTACGAAGAATTCTTGGGAAGAGTAAGAAACATCGGAAAAAAACGGGCAGATTTCGTGAAAGTCACATTTTTTCTCTGGGCCTCTACAACAGATCCCTTAGGGGTTGGCGAAGCCATGGTTGACGGTACCACTACCAAGTTCACCACAGGCGTGATCAGCGATGCATCACTGGAACCGGGACAGATGGGCACATACCGCGTTGTGGTCGAGAAGCAGAAGGGAAGCAGGATATCCTACCGCACCAATGAGGTGACTTGGCGGGATTATAAAGCCAAGGAATAAATTTAAGAAACGGGCTCAGTAAGCTCGGCCATTTCTATCCAATTATCGAGTCTTACCTGTGGGATTTTGTATTCCCTGTACATTTTTTTAGTATAACCGGTTAGGTTCACCCTGTTGTAAATGGTGACGAACAGTATCCTGAATGAGTGATTAGGATCATCTACGATTTGGGCGAGGGTAGAGGCGGGTACGGAAACATTCCATTCAAAACTCACCAAACCTTCATTTCTCGCCTCTTCACTCTTCGAGGACACACTGTCTCTCACACTTTCCATCAAAACAGTTCCATCGGCAGTGACGATTTTGAATCCCTCGATGGGGAAATCGTACTCCCCTGAAAAAATAAACTCAAATGTGGGATTTACTTTCCCTTTCTTAGCAAGCTTCAATTGAAAATCTGAAACAAGATGGCCATGATACTTCTCCGCTGTGAATCTGTTCATGTCCAAAAGAAAGCCGTATTTCTCAGCCAAGACATCACCACTTCGGGACGATTTAATCTCCACTTCATAAAGAAGAGCCCAGTATTCAGACGTGTTCAAGAAATTATCGAGGATTATCTGGCGGTACGCTTTGATAGCATCATCCAACTCTTTCAAACGTTTTTCGCCCGTTTTGTTCGTCTCTGCAAAGTCTTTCTGGAGTTGTTTAAAACGGTCATATTTCACAGCATTCGTCTTGATACCGTCCATGGTGGCGATGTGACTGATGAGGTCTTCCCGAGCCGTCCTGAGGCCGGTCAGCGCCTCTCTCGAAGCATCCAATTTCAAAGCAATATCAGAAAATGACGACGTCAACTCAAGGTAAGGTGAGTTGACATCAGAAAAACCGGCAGGTATACGGGCCATGAGTGAAGAATAACGGAGGCTGTCTTCAGTAAACCCCGCCTCCTCTTCCCGGATACTGGCATCGAGAGAGGCAATGCCTGTCTCCATATCTTCAAGCACATCCTTGAACTCAGCAATAAGTTCGTTTAAATCATCCAGTTTCCTTCGCTGTTGATCAAGAGCTTCTGGTTTGGCTTTAAGAAGAGTCTCAAGTTTTGTCTGCCTATTTTGGATATCATCAAGAGTTTGCCGGGCGGTTTGTTCCTCTTCGGGCTCTGTTTTTCCTGCCAGAAATCGATCAAAATGTGCGAGAGTAGCCTGAAGAGAATCCTGATAGCTATTGTATTCATCTTGCATGGACATCAGTTGTTTTCTAACCAAATCACCCTCTGAAAAAATTGGGTAGGTTTCAATGCCCGCAGACACATCTAAAAACCGAGCCTCAATTTTTTCAGCTGCCTGATGATTTTTCTTCACTTCTTTAGTGAAAGAACGGAGTTTCTTATCTAAATCACCCCTAGCGTCCGCCACCTCTTTTCTGAAATCATCCATGTCACGGCTCACCTGCTCCAGCTCTTCCCGCTGAGCTTCGAGAATAGCCGGTGATGCCTCGAGACTTGAAAGAAGTTTCATACGCTCATCGTTGATTGCATCAAAAGATTTCCAAACCGTCCCTTCCTCACCAGGGCTGGCAGCACCGGAAAGGAAATGTCTGATCTGCTTCTGAATATTCTCTAGAGTCGTTTGATTGCCACTGTACTCTGATTGCATTAAAAAAAGCTGTTCACGAATCTTGTCTCCTTCTTTGGAAAACGGGTATTTTATTAGCCAGGTTGAAACATCTTTAAACTCTGATTCAACTGTTTGAGTTGACTTCCGGTTACGTTCTACTTCGCGGGAAAATGATGACACCTGTTTTCCCAACTCTTTTTGAAGCTCAGCAACCTTTTCAGATCGCTCTAGAATATCCTGCAGGAATTGATCCAAAGAAGGCACTTTGGCAATATCTTCCTGGATCGAAGTCAGAATTGCCTCTAATTCATTGGCAAGCCGTTTCGTTTCAGCAAACTCATCATCTTCAGTCGTGATCTCATCTTTTCTTTTTAAGACACCACCAAACATTTTTTCGAAAGCAGCACCATTTTTTTTGAATAAGGGCTCAGCTGTATTAGTTCTTTTTACAATATCGCCGTAGGAAGTGTATTGCTCTTTAAGCGAAAGATAAATAGGCGAATTTTGCGAACCCGTCGGAAACTGTTTTTTTATAGCTCTCTCTATACTCTTGAAAGAACTTTTCGTTTCTTTTACAGCGGCAAGGGCATCTTTGACACGTGCGCTAAACTGATCCCTGCTGTAGGTCTGCGCAGATAGAGATGTTAGGAGAAAAAAGAACAGGCCGGTGAATAAACACCGGAAAGTGCGGCAAGCCTTAAGACCTGGGGCTATGTTGCCCCCATGAGTGTGACCATGATCGCTTTCTGGACATGCATCCTGTTCTCAGCTTCATCAAAGACAATGGACTGAGGGCTGTCAATCACATCGTCCGTCACTTCATCGCCTCGATGTGCTGGAAGACAATGGAGAAAGTAGGCCTTTTCGCCAGCAGCCTCCATCAGTTCTGAATTGACTTGAAACGGCTGGAATATTTTCGCCCTATCTTTCGTTTCTTCTTCCTGCCCCATACTTGCCCAAACGTCTGTATAGACAACATCAGAACCTGTTGCAATATCAAAAGGGTCATGGGAGATAACAATTTCACTCAAGCCGGTTGAACGCGTCTTTTCAACCAGTTCCTGGTCAGGGTCATACCCCTCCGGACATGCCAGTCCCAACTGCATAGGCAGTCGCTGAGCGAGAAAAAGCCATGAGTGAAAAACATTATTCCCGTCTCCGATGAATGAAACCTTCAGATCATCCAGATGACCCCGGTGTTCTAATACCGTAAAAATATCTGCCATGACCTGGCACGGATGATTGTAGTCCGTGAGGCCGTTGATGACCGGCACAGTGGCATGCTCGGCCAGCTGGAGGATATGCTCATGATCGAAAACACGTGCCATGATTAGATCGTTATAGCGGGAGAAAAGCTGAGCCAGATCCTTCACCGCCTCACGCTTCCCTAGTCCCACATCAGCCGGCCCCAGAAAAAGCGCATGTCCACCGAGCTGGCACATACCGGTCTCAAATGAGACCCGGGTCCGGGCCGACGGTTTCTGAAAGATCATTGCTAGTGTTTTACCCCTGAGAAGATGATGAGGCTTCCCTTTGTGAGTCTCCATTTTCAAGCGAGTGGTAAAATCAAAAACGGCTTGAATCTCTTCCGTTGAGAAATCTGTTATG
>MDUS01000237.1_pt1 | contig 13733 bp, 6 predicted proteins | sample 811251 | NCBI WGS metagenome assembly MDUS01 (sample SAMN02905560, study PRJNA254808) | marine metagenome | biome: ocean; feature: oxygen minimum zone; material: water; isolation source: 300 m water sample from station 6 | place: Mexico: oxygen minimum zone off the coast of Manzanillo ... | reverse complement strand
TCCATTTCACTCTTTAATATATAGACATAATACACAAAAGAATATACTGTTTAATACGATCTATTTTTATTTTTCACATCCCGCAGTATGCGGGACGCCCTAAGCCCCGCTGAATGCGGGGCCACCTCTCCAGATATAACGAATAATTATATATTTACAATTATTCAGATTTTTCTTCGGATGGTGTCTCTTCTGACTTTGGATCAACAAGTTCTTCCGCTGGCGCATCATTTGATGCTTCAGTCGATTCGTCTACTTTTGATTCTTCTTCAGATGGTGCTTCAGCCTCAGCTACCGCTTCTATCTCTTCTTTTTTTGAGTCATCCGACGCATCCGAAGGAGCTTCTTCAGCTACAACTTCAGTGGCGTCAGCCTCAGCTACCGCTTCTTCTACTGCAGGTTTCGAGCTATCAGCGCTTAAATCTGTTAATTCAATCTCTGCTAAATTTGTATCTGAATCCATTGCTTTGAGCGTTGCCTCTAAGCTTGTACCTTTTTCCATTGATATCATGGATTCATTAAAGCGCCAATACCCCTCTTTATCCGATTCAACACTTTTAACAAATTTAACGTGAGCCAGATCTTTACCACCATGTTTGGAAGACTTCTCTGCAAAACTTTTTTGTTTCTTAGCCATAAATAAATTTCTCCTGTTCAAAAATCATGTGAAAATAGCCGGCGAATATAATGAGGAATTATCTTTTTTCATTGAACAATTAACATATTAACTACTCTGGGCGCCACTCATATTCCATTACTTCTCCATCTTGCCAGCTTCGTGGTTTTTTTTCTCCGGTCACTACACGCATATGCGTATTGTCAATAAATTCCATTAGACTGATTCTATTTTTCTTCGGATTATCCATATCCAAAGTTAATACCCAAGGTTTTCGACTAAAGTCGAATTCAAAATCACCTTTTTCTTGATCGCTAATTTTCGTTCCTAAAGATAGTCCCTGCATAAACCGACCTTTAATACCTGAGTCATCAGGATCAAATACCCATACGACTTCAATAATTTGACCTTTATAGTACCATTTACCTGCCATACTACGAATATATTCAATTTTTTCTACCTCCACAGGTTCGGCTTGATTTTTTGCAAAATCTTGAGCGTCCACTGAAAGAGAATAGATTACGCTGGCACTCAAAGTTTTATCCATGGGAAGTTTTGCATGGGGATGCACCCCTTCAGTCAAATATTCGTTATATAGTGGTATTTTTTGTCTTGTAACACTAGATTTTAGACCGCCTGTTCGCGTCCATACCATTTTGCCATCCATGAGATCTTCACTGATTTCAATCGATATTTCTACACCCATTAAGTTCGATTTAGGCTGGGGATTATGAATCGTTATTACCGGACGGGTAATATCATATTTTACACTATCAATCAAATTGGATTCTGACGTATTCATGGCCAAATCAACACCCTTAAAAACTATATTATAAATAGAGCCATCCTGCAATACAGGTGGATTTTTAGGTAACTTTGGAGGGTCAATAATTGTTTCAAGTTCTGTTCCAACTAAATCAAAAGTAACTGGTGAGTTTGGATCAGACACGCCGCCAACTTGTGTGTATATAAATTGTCCGGTACTTAACCCTTCTGAAATTCCGTAAGCCACATCCAGGTGATTAACTGCAGTTTTGGATTCGGGGTATTTAATTTCTAATGTGGGTGGAATATCATCAAACACAACACTCATAATGAACTTTTTACCCGTATTCCCTGCCTTGTCTGTACCCTGTAACGTAATTCGGTACATGGCATCTGTCACTAGTGCTAAATCTGGAAGCGTGGAATTGTCATGCGATGCTGCGCTCAATAATTCGGGCGTAAGTTCAAATGTATGTGGTGCAGACGGATCCGCATTTCCGCCCATATGGATCCAGGTATACTTCCCACTGACCAGCTCTTCATTCGCCGTCCACTTAAGCAATTGGGAATTCACCCTTGCGCTGGTGCTTGGAAAAACGTCAGTAAATTTTGGTTTCGATTTGTCGTAAGTGACATTATTCGCTAAAGATAATTCTGCCTCATTTCCGGAGCGATCGATGGCCGTAATGGATAGATTGTAAATTGTACCATCTGTTAAATCTAATTGGTTCGTCAATTTTCCTTGAGAAAAAGGTCCTGCCTTCAGTTCATCGCCGATCATATCGATTGATAGTGGGCCAGAACCATCAATAGGTGTCCAAATTAAATTGGCCATGAGTAGCGGTTCATTCAATGTATAGCTCACTTCATTTATATTGGTGAATCCATTTTCTATTGGGAATAAAACAGAAACCACCGGTGGTTCATTATCGAAGAATAAAGACCCTAATTCGGTGGTAGACGAATTGCCGGCTCGATCTGTACCCGTATATACAACCCGATACCATGCACCACTGGTTAAGGCTGGTGCTGGATCAAAATTCACTTCTGGATAATCTCCATCCAACAATTGATCTCCAATCATTTTTGACACATGGGTGCCAGCGGGGTCTGGGTTACCTTCTACCCAAATCCATTCAACCTGCGCTTCGGAAAGAACTTCATTCGTTCTAAGACCGAGAGTCGGTGTATTTATATATGAATCCGGCGAAGGTGAAGTGATAGATATTTCAGGAGGAATATCGTCAAAGGTTACCCCAGTGATTTCCGCTGATTTGCCCTTGTTTCCAGCCATATCCTGGCCTTCTATTCGAATATTATAAGTGGTATTGCTTGTTAAATTGGTGTTCGAATTAATATTGATTCCTTTGATCTGTCCTGCATTTAATTGATCTCCCAGTAGGTCAATTGTATGCGGACTCATGGGATCATTATTCCCACCTCTTCTTTCAAGAATAATTGAACCGGATGCTAATAATTCCTTTAACTCATAATCTAAATTGATTTGATTATAAAATCCATTTTCTATAGGTTGTGTTATGGCAATTTCGGGTAGCGTTATATCAAAGGTAATATTATTAATGGACACTAATTCGGAGACATTGCCAGCTAAATCTTCCCCAGAGAATTCAATGGTATATATGCCACCATCTTTTAATGCCATATCATTCTCAAATGATTCGTCATAATGGTCACCCTGCTTTAGCCGCATTCCCGTCATTTCTATCTCATGAGGACTGAGAGGATCTTCCGCTCCACCGGACCGGACAAAACGCATTTGCCCTTTTCTCATTTCTTCTGATGTACCATAGGTAAGGACAGCGGTATTGACGATGGAACCTGACTTAGGTGCTGATAATGATAACGCTGGCGGTAAAATATCAAAATAGACATCATTAATTGGCGTAATGGTTGCCGGATTCCCTGCTTTATCCCATGCTTCTATTGAAACGGTGTATCGGCCGCCATCGGCCAATTGTGACGTAATGCCAATGTCATGATCGCTATGCACACCTTCTGTCAACAATGCGCCTGTTAAAGAAACCCTATGCGGCGAGTTACCATCGATGGTACCACTGGTTTGGCTATAGATAACCACAGCCTCTTTTAATAGTTCGTTACTCATGTATGACACAATAGTCTTTTTAATTTGCTCGGAATCAATGGGGCGACTGATGGATAACTCAGGCGGTTGGTTGTCAAATACAATATTCGACAATATAATCGGAGCGGCATCATTGCCGGCGTAATCCAAACCGTTAAATTCAATTTTATAAATCGACCCATTCTGAAGATTTGGCCCATTTCGCAATGCTTGGTTTATAAAGTTTCCCCCATTGAGTTCTGAGTCAGAAAGGGCCACCGTGTGTGGCGAACGAGGATCTGGCGCCCCACTGGTTTGGGTGAATACGATGGTGCTGTTCTTTAAATTCTCACTCAAAGAATAACTTAACGCATTGGTATTTATATAACTATCATTCACCATATTGTCTATTGTAATAACCGGAGGTGTAATATCATAAGTGATATGAGATATTTTAGACTCTTTCGCAACATTCCCTGCAGGGTCTATGCCGTTAATTGTTAATGTATATGTGGCACCATCCACCCATTTTAATTCAGGGAATCTTGATTTTTCAAACAACCCCGATTGAAGATATTTGCCTTCTAAGGCAAATTTATAGGGTGCATTTGGATCGGCTTTATCCCCGATATGAGATAATTCAATTATCCCTTCTGTCAAATCCTCACTGATTGAAAACGAAATGTCTTGTGTATTTCGGTATGAATTATTCACCGGATCAGAAATAAGTATAGACGGCGGATCGTTGTCAAATACAATCTCAGTAACCAATACGACTGGCGCCATATTCCCGGCAGCATCTAAGCCTTCAAATCGAATATTGTATACGGCACCATTCACTAATTTGACAAATGAGGCTGGAAGTTTCCCACCTTGCACCCCTTTTTTCTTTTTATCACCAGCAAGGGTTATCATGTGAGTTGTTTTCGGATCCGATGTACCACCCACGTGATCAAAATATATTTTTCCAGAAACCAAATCTTCTGTAAGCGTATATTCGATATTTGCTTCTCTAATATGCTGTTTATCCATAGGCGTGACATTTACAAATTCTGGTGGAATCGTATCAAATAGAATGCCGTCTACTGAATAGGATTCTGACAAATTTCCCGCAAGATCGCTTCCTTCAATCGTGATGGTATAGGAGACGCCATTCACCAATTGAGGTGGTGCAGAGAATTCATAATCAATAAAGTCTCCCCCCGTTAGCAATTCATCTTTCAATGGTCTGATATGGGGCGATTTAGGATCATTACCTTCGGTAGCATGCCATCGAACAGAACCGAATTCTATGGGTTCGCTAATACTTAAAGTAAGCTTTGTATGATTTATGGGCGAATTTGATAGAGGGCTGAGAATGGTTAATACGGGTGGCGTCACATCAAACATGACATTTTCTATGGGGTCCGATGTTCTTTTATTGTTTGCCCGGTCTATCCCTTCTATGGTAATTCGATAAGGCATATCTTCTTCTGGAGTGATGCTATAATCTTTGAGAATATGTTTCCCTGATGATAAGTCTTCACTTCGCAGATCGAATACCATTTTCTCATCTCGTTCATTGATCCATATCATTTGGCCCGAGAGTAACGGTTCATTTACCGAATAGACCACATCCAATATATTTACGAAGCTATCTGATTTGGGCTGGGTTATAATAATTTCTGGTGGCGAAATATCATAGGTGATATCGTCGACCGAAGATGGCTTAGAAATATTACCCGCAAAATCGGTCCCTGTAACAGTAATGGTATATTTCATTCCGTCGCGAAGATCAACACTATTCTCCAATCCAAGAGGAATTCGATCCCCAGCATTTAATTCTAAATTTATTAATTCAGACACCAACTCCCCATCTGTTCCTGCGTGTTGAAATGACACGGATCCTTCAGCGATATCCTCTGATAATGTCCAACCAATATCCACTTGATTAATAAACGAGCCAGATTGAGGCGTAAATGCGGTGAATTCAGGCGGCGTGAGATCGATCTTCACATCACTCAGGGTGGCGGGATTGGCCATGTTTCCTGCCCGATCTGAGCCATTTAATGTAATTGAATAAGCAAACCCATCTTTTAACGACGGAATTGTTAAATCATCTGAATTAAAAGATCCCTTATCTAAGACATCGGGATAAGAAAATGTAATGGCATGGGGTTCACTTTCTCTACCTAAGCCATCCCATTGAATATTAAAATTATATATGGCTTCTGACACATCAAACAGTAGCGTTGTTTTCGTCGTAAACACTTGGGATTCCGGATAGGTGAATGCCAATGTGGGTGGCGTTACATCATAAAGAATGTTCTCTTTACGCGTCGTATCACTCTGGTTCCCTGCCGGATCGAACGCCACATATAGTATTGAATAAATAGCCCCATCCATTAATGTGGGCGGTGTCGCCAAATCAAGGGGACCCAATTCTTTTCCATGAAGTTCTTCACCGGACAATTCTATCATATGGGGGGATGATGGATCGGGTATACCACCGGTTCGTCTATAAATCATTTGAGCCGATGCCAGTTTTTCACTATTCATAAAATGAATTTTTTTATGGTTAACAGCGTCCCCATTCTCTGGGCTTATAATCGTTAACTCAGGTGGCGTAAAATCATATTGCAACCCTGGGACAAAAGCGCGTTTGGTTTTGTTTCCGGCCCGATCCGTTCCCGTAATGGACATTGTATACAGTGCATTCTCCACCACTGTTGGGTTATTGGATAGTTCAACTTCTATATGATCCCCCTGTTGCATTTCTTCTTCAGTCAATATGGCCGTATACGGTGCTAAGGTATCTTTGACACCGCCCAACCATATCCATTTAAATCTACCCGTATCAAGATCTTCGGATAAGGTATAAGTCACGGCACTCGTTCGAGAAATGGATTTTGGTAAAGGATAGTTAATGGTTATCTCTGGCTGGGTGATATCGTAAAGCACATTTTGAATATTAATATGATTAGATTCATTCCCTGCCGGATCAAACCCAACATAGCTTATACTATATATACCGCCGTCAACCAAGGGCGGTTCGTTTGTAATTAATCCGGGTCCAAATTCATTTCTCGACAATTCTGGTCCTTCTAAACTCATAACATGAACACTGTCCGGATCGTCCACCCCATCAACCCAAGTCCAGGAAATGGTACCTGATTCTAATAATTCGCTATTGCTAAACTGAATATTTTTATGATTGACTGCTTCTCCATCTTTTGGCGATATCCAAGTTAATTCCGGTGGCGTAAAATCATATTGTAATCCTGGAACAAACGCCGGTTTTGTTTTATTCCCAGCGCGGTCACGCCCTGAAAACGTCATGGTATATAGGGCATTTTCTACAACAGTAGGGTTATTATATAGCTCAATTTGAGAATGGGCACCGCCAGACCGTTCTGCTGAATTAAGAATCGCTGTATATGGGGCAAGTGTATCTTCCACACCCCCAAGCCAAATCCACTTAAATCGACCCTCATGAATATCTTCCGACAAGGTGTATGTCATGGCTGTGGTATTGGATATTGATCGCGGCAATGGATAGTCAATGACCATTTCTGGTGCGGTATAATCATACAAAATATCCGATATGACAATTGTGTCTGCCACGTTTCCTGCTCGATCTGATCCTGTAAATAGAATTGAATAAATGCCACCATCGGTGAGTTGAGGCATATTGGATAAAACAATACTATCATGGCGTCCAGCCGTTAATTCAATATCTTTTAACTCAACCCGGTGTTGACTGGCTGTATCTCTTTTTCCATCTACCCACGACCAAAGAATAGCACCTGTAAATAAATTTTCAGATACTTCGTAGGAAACCGCCTGATGATTTAAGGCCGAACCAGAGCCTGGCGCCGTATATGTAAATGCCGGCGGAGTGGTATCAAATAATACATTAGAAATTGTAACGGGTTCACTTTCGTTTCCAGCTAAATCCTGGCCTGTAAACAAAATGGCATACACGGAACCATCGGTTAAAACCGGTGCATTCTTTAATCGAATATGAATTTTTTCTTCTGCGGACAGTTCCGCATCTACAAGAGTCACAACGTGGGGAGACAATGTATCCATTGTACCCTCTATTTCCGTCCATAAAAACTCCCCAGCCAATAGGATTTCACTTGACGCATAACTCACGGATGGATCTTTGATTGCCGCATCATCAAATGGGTAAATCATTGTGAGTACGGGTAGCGTAATATCAAAATGTATGGAATCAATTGAAACCGCATCTGATTCATTGCCTGCTAAGTCTGACCCCACGATTGAATAGGAATAAACACTGCCATCGTTTAATTGAAAAAACGCCATTAAATCCTTGTCATCACTCAATTGAACTGTATCTGAGAAAATATATGAATAGGGGGCGCTTTCATCAATTAAACCACCCTGCCACTGGGCCGTTATCGTCCAATTCTGAATGGGTTCATTTGTACCCATAGAAATGTTTTGGTGGTTCACCCAGGCACCTGATAGCGGCTCTGAAATGGTCAAAACTGGTGGTGTAACATCATAAATCACATCCTGCCGAATGCCCGGTTGTGACAAATTACCTGCAATATCGAACCCATAAATCTCTGGATCATACATCACACCATCAACCAAGTCCGTTTGATGGCTTGGCCTAAATCGATCGGTGGCTAATAGTTCATCGTGTGTTAATATAACCGTATCGGAAGCAATATGTGTAAAATTGGAATCCGGCGCCCAAACGATAAAGGCCGAATCCATGGGTTCAGAAGAAGTGAATGAGAGAAATACTTCCTTGAGATACTTATCCATATCTAATGTCATTAGGGGCGGACTAATATCATAGGTAATATGGTGAATGGTTCTTTTGGTTGCCCTATACCCTTTCACGCCATTGCCATCAAAATGGATATCATAAACCGCACTATCCCTTAGGCTACTATCAGTTTCAAGGGACAGTGTATAGTCACCTCGCAGGATATTGCTGAGATCGATGCTGGCGCTATCATTTTCACCGGGAACCGCCCAATGAATAGTCCCCCAGCTGAGATCCCCATCCAGATTATAGGCTACAGTACTGTGATTTTGTACACTGGTGTCTGGCGGGCCCGTAAACCAAAATATTGCTTCTGTACCATCGGGACTAAGTTTGACGTCCATAATGAGCACGCCGTTTGAATCATATTCAAACATGTGGGTGATGTTGGTATCATCATAATAACGATATAAGAATTTATGCATGGATTTATCATCGGGCCTTCGAAACCATTCATCCCGTGTGACCCTGCCTAATGAATCGTAATCAATTTCTTTACCCCCATACTCAAATGCATCCACGTCATAAAACCGATAATTATCTGGTTTATCGATCTCATTCAAGTCAGATGTGGTAAAACGATCATCCCATTTTTTAACGGAGTCTACGCCAAATACCCATTCGATATATGAAATTGAATGTGGCTCCCGACCAAAAATCGCTTGATGGAATATATGTCCTGAATCATCCACTAAATCCTTTTGGCGAATAATCATATTTGTATCAATATATGAATACTGTTCTTGAGAAAGGATATCGCCACGCGCATTGAAATTTGATTTTAAGATCAATCGATCTTTGTCATCATATTCTGCCTGCACATGGGCTTTTTGAATTACTTCAGATTTGGGTACATCATGGCCAGACATGAAATCATGCTCTGACAGAAAGTATTTAATCTGCCGTTGTTCTGCGGCTAAGCATAGTAAAAGAAAGGTCAGGAGTGTGAGTTTCGCAGTTTTCACAATCCTTGAATTTATGAGATTACAAGGGTATTAGAAATGAGTGAATGAAGGAATTGATAAATTAAATTCGCACCTTAATTCAGGGCAATAATCAGAAAATATGACATGCGTTTGCCAACTAAATTTGGATAAAATTAATCCTTATTTTCTTTGGCGCGGCGTTTGGCCCGAAGTTGATCTTTGGCCAATTCTCGCATATCGGCGACTTCATCGGACTCATCCATGATTTCCACACCCAGCAATGTTTCGATACAATCTTCTAATGTAACAATCCCTGTGGTGCCGCCAAACTCATCGGTTACAATGAACATATGAGAACGGTTTTTGGTAAATTTGTTTAATACCGATTCTACAGTTTGTTTCTCATAAACAGAATCCACCGGTTCTACAATATCGGCCATGGTTTTTTCGAAATAATCATCCGCCATGGTTTCTAATAATGTATCCTTATAAACAATGCCAATTATATTGTCTATATTCTCATGAAATACGGGTATTCGTGAAAAATTAATATCTTCATCCGCATCCATCACCTGCCCCACCGTTTGGGTATCTTCAAATGCATAAATAACTGAACGGGGTGTGAGAATTTCCTCCACAACCATTTTCTTTAATCGAAATAAATTTTCAATAATATCCGACTCTTGTTCATCGATCGATCCTTCATCTTCACCCATCTCAGCCATGGCGGTAATTTCTTCTCTACTCACTTTTTTCATTTCATCTTCATCTGGTGCCAATCGGGCCGATAATGCATGGCTCAGCCAAACAAATGGGAATGTAAGGACCATAAGTACTCGAATTGCATAAGCCGATGGTGATGCTAATTTCCGCCAATAAGTAGCCCCAATTGTTTTGGGGATAATTTCTGAAAAGATTAGAATACACAGTGTTAAAATACCGGAAGCGATGGCCACCGACCCGGAACCATATACCCGAAGGGCCTGTGCCCCAACACCAGCTGCACCCACTGTATTGGCGATGGTGTTGAGTGTGAGAATCGCAGCCAAAGGTCGATTGATATCGTCCTTTAGGTGTTGAAGCAATTTACCGCTACGATGGTTGGTTTTGACTAAAGTACCAATATGAGAATGGGTGACAGAAAGTATAACCGATTCCAATGCGGAACAGATAAAGGATACGCCGAGGGCGAGGAAGAAGTAACCGAGTAATGTGGACATTTTCTACGCCAAACTTACGCAGTTTTTGATGGTGTAAACCCGCCTTTTTCCTGTTGATGTACAGAATACCACATGGGCAGATAAATCAATCCCATTAAGGCAAAACCCACCAATTCAAAGGTGATTAAATAATAGGGCCATTCCCCGATGAGAAAGGGATTGTCCCCACCTGGTTTGGCACAAATGAACCAATAGTTTGCGCCATCACCAAGAATTTTATTCACCACACCGATAACAAAAACGACACCATTGGTAATTAGAAATGTGTTTAATAGCGATCCTTTTCTGCAACGCATTCCGTCCACCCAAATAAGCCAGATTACATTAAGTATTATAATTCCATGAGAAAGAAAATTCCAGAAGATGGAAATATCACCATATGGCCAACGGGCGGGATCCGGTGTAATAATACTCTGGAATGCGCCCACCAACCCCCAGAAGAATGCCAGTTCAAAAGCAGCTTGTGATTTTTTCCATAAAGCAAAGGCTGTAAGAAATAAACCAATACCACACATGTGGAGTGACAGATCATCTTTAAGAAAAAAATCATCGATATAAATTTGGAATGCATCAAAAAGTACTTCTTGAAAAATGGTGAATACGGCCAGGAAAAGGGCAACCCCAATCCGTTGAGAAGGACTAAGATAATTTTTTCCGATAAATGGGAGTACAAACCAAATGGCCAATAAGACACCATTATAGACCATATGCTCAGTGCCAAAGGTGGGGAAATCAGTGGGTGACATAGATGGTGTAGTGTTTCAGTGTTTTATAAGGTGACTTTTTGAAATGCTTTGGCTAAATATACGGCATTCCCATCTTGGAAGGCATTGTAGATCTGTGAATCTTTTACACCTGCGAAATCTTTAAAAGCAGATTGGAGCACCTTGGGTACATTATCAGCAATCATGGCCATTTTTCGTTCATGAATTTCATCCAAAGCCTGTATCACTTCTTTCGTAATGGTTTCATTATGAATTAATTTAAGCTCAGCCAAATTAAATGTTGATTCCGTTTCGACTACCATGTCCTTTCCCCTTAAATCCACCCAACTGAAATAACCACCGGGCTTTAATACGCGAGACACTTCTTTGATGAATGCTTCCACATTACCATAACAGTGAGACGATTCAACATTAATCACCGCATCAAACGTATGATCCTCAAATTGCAAGGATTCTGCGTCTCCTTTGATAAATTGAAGATTCGGTACATCTTTATGAAGTCTTCGAGATAATTCAATGGCAGATTCAGAATAATCTAACCCGATCATTTCTGATGGATAATGATATCGTGTAACAAAGGATGCGCCTCCTCCCCGGCCGGACCCTACCTCCAGCACCTTTAAACCATTAATAGGGATTTGCGACGCGGCATAATCATAAAGTTGAATGAACAGCCTATTAGCTTCATCTTGGGGTAATAATTCAAGGGGTAACTCAACATTCCGTGGTGTAAAGCCATAATTCATGAAGGACCATCCCGTTTCCATGCCGCGATGAGCCAATCGTTGGTACCACCACTTCCATGCAGCCCTTTTGAGAGCAGGCGAAACGTTCAGCAGTGAGATAAATAATTTTGCGAGCATATATTAAACCCTCATAAATCCCAAACTTCGCCTACCCGCCTTTGGATAGTATGAGGGGAGGTACGTTGACAAAAGTGGTGAGTTTAATCACCGGGTCAAACGATAAATTAAAATGGCTGCTCGCGTAGTCGTTTTCGGGAATGATAGTAAATCAAGGCCTTCATTCTCAGAATGGTCCCCAAACCCATCGGGACCCATGCCTGCTAAGCATGCATCTACATGAGGCGCCACAAAAGAAATGTCTGCTGCACCCCGTTTACTGGGGTCTAATGGTTCTAACTCGCCATAACCCAAGGCCATGTTTACGGCTTCAAATTTGTCCAACAATGCATAATTGGCTTTGGTGGGTTCCATAGGTGGATAACTGGTTTTAAATTTGATATTGGCCGTAGTCCCGGGCAAATTCCGAGAAGCGATTTCTTTCATATTTTTCATGGCATTTTCAAACTGAGGTATTGAAATGGTCCGAATGCCTCCATGAACTGTGACCGATTGGGCAACTACATTGGTTTTACCAAATGTGGTGCCTTTCGAATTCACCGGATCATAGTTCACATCGGTGCCGCCTACAATCGTCCCGGGGTTGAATGTGAGATACTCTTCTGGCGCTAATTCTTCCCGAAATGCATTCAAAATACGTGATGCTTCAAATATGGCCCCATAACCGAGATGATCTTTAAATATTTGAGATGAATGACCTTGAATCCCTGTCGTGGTCAACACCCAGGATGATGCACTCCGTCGGGCAATGGTACCCGTATTCATGCCCACGGCACCTTCAAAACCCAAGCCGATGTTGGCCCACTTCCCAGCTTCCACCAATTCTTTTCTGACAATAGAAACGGGACCGCCGGTTTTTTCTTCGTCTCCCGTAAAAACCAATGTGAGATTCAAATCTTGCAGAACACCAATTTTATCGAGTGCTTTCATGATATAAATCATGGATACATCGCCCGCTTTCATATCCGAAACACCGGGACCGTAAGCTGTATCCCCTTTTCGAGTGTATTTCTGGAAAGGGTGGTCCGGTTCAAACACCGTGTCCAAATGGCCGATGAGGAGTATATTTTTTCCTTTTCCACCGCGCATTTCTGCAAACAAATGTCCAGATCGTTTCACATCATCAGGGTAAGTGACCCAGTAGGTATGAAACCCAAGTTTATCTAATTCAGCCTGAAAGATTTTCCCAACTTTTTTATTCCCTTCCATGTTTAGGGTACCGCTATTGATGTTAACCACTTTTTCTACCAGATCAATGGCTTCATTGGTATGATTGTCAATATAGGATCCAATTTCCTTTTCTTCCTTCGATAAGGATTGGGAAAATCCAATGGTAAGTGTCAGTAAAATTGTTATTAGTTGTTTCATGTTGTTTCCTTTTCTAACCCATCAAATATAATTACTTTTCTCCCCCCCTTTTAATTTCTTCCCTCACTGCCTCTGCAATCGCCACCGCATTTGGCGTATCACTATGAATACAAATTGTTTGTGCATTCATTTCTATGGCCTTTCCTTCGAAAGAAATTACTGTGCTTTCCACCATATTTTTTGCCTGTAATGCAGCTTTATTCGGATCAGTAATCAAGGCATCATCATATTTTCTATTTCGCAATGTTCCATCCGATTCATAAGAACGATCAGCAAAAGCTTCTGCCATGGTATCCAATCCCAAACCATCAAATACAGATAACATCTTAGACCCTGCCAATCCCATAACTTTTAATAATGGATCCACTTGAATAATGGCTT
>MDUS01000227.1_pt1 | contig 14042 bp, 9 predicted proteins | sample 811251 | NCBI WGS metagenome assembly MDUS01 (sample SAMN02905560, study PRJNA254808) | marine metagenome | biome: ocean; feature: oxygen minimum zone; material: water; isolation source: 300 m water sample from station 6 | place: Mexico: oxygen minimum zone off the coast of Manzanillo ... | reverse complement strand
AATCTGTATTTAATATATTTCCACATTTTTTTATCCTAGATATTCTTTAATAGTTTCTTTCACGTCAAATCCTAAATCAAAAATTCCAATCATCATAACTAATTGTTGTTTCAATTATCAATTGTATATGTCCTGAGTTCTTCCTTCTTAATTACACAGGAACGTATCTTGAAGATATCAAGTTTTGGTAATGAAAGTAAGGCGTCTACGTCTTTCAATGATTTGCAATCCTGATTGAAAAATTTAAAGAATCTGACAGTTGTGATACATCGTGTTATTAGAAATTTATGAAAAATAATACAAAAAAGATGATCAAGAATTTGAAAGCATGGGGACGCGAAATGAAATCGATTATAGGTGATCGAGAGATAATTGCTTCAGTCTCTGGAGGAAAAGACTCCACTGCAATGGTATTGGTCTTCAAGGAAGCAGAGATTCCTTTCAAGTGTGTTCATATGGACACTGGATGGGAACATGAAGAGACCGAAAAATATGTCCTTGATTACCTTCCTAGCGTAGTGGGTAAAATTGAAATCCTTCGCTGGAAGGGCGGTGGTATGGCAGAGCTTGTCAAGGAGCACAAAGGCTTCCCAGGCGGAAACATGCGTTTTTGTACTAAGGTGCTCAAAATCGATCCTTTGCGTAATTACTTTCTAAAGTATGAGATTGAACCAATTAATGCTGTGGGAATTCGTTCTAGTGAGAGTCAGGCGCGTGCCGCGATGCCAGTTTGGGAATATAATAGTACCTTACGCTGTGAAACTTGGCGACCTATAAAGTTTTTTACAGAGCAGGAAGTAATTGACATTCATAAGCGTCACGGTGTTCGCCCCAACAAACTTTATCTAATGGGAGCAGAACGGGTGGGATGTTGGCCTTGTGTCTACGCACGCAAGTCTGAAATCAGACTAATTTCTGAGATAGACCCTCAACGCATAGAACTGGTTCGCCAATTGGAATATGAAGTACAATTGGAACGTAAGAATAAGGATATTAAACTTGGAACGAAGGGTAAATATGTTCCTACCTGGTTTATTCACAAGAAGGCAGGATGGGGTATTAACAAAGTCGTAGAATGGTCTAAAACCAAGCTCGGTGGAAAGGACTTCGAGCCATTCATGCCTCCATCTGGAGAGGAGGGATGTATGCGGTGGGGACTTTGTGAAGGAGTAGATCTTCCATCCGATAAGAAACCAAGAAAAAAAGTAAAAAAAAAATTAAGATAAAGTAAAACTGATCGAGAAAGTATGAATTCGAAAGTCTATTTGGATCACAACGCGACTACACCAGTTGATTCTCGTGTACTAGATGTGATGCTTCCATATTTCAGTGAACATTACGGAAACCCTGCCAACAATACACACTCCTTTGGTAAACGAGCAGAAAATGCTATAGAGAAGTCCAGGGAACAGCTTTCTCGATTGATTGGTGCAAATCCAAGAGAAATTTTCTTTACAAGTGGTGCTACTGAATCAAATAACATGGTTTTAAAGGGCATACCCTCTTTCTATGAACATAAAGGTAACCACATTGTTAGTGTAACGACTGAACACAAATCGGTGCTGTGTTGCTGTGAATTACACAAGAAAAATGTTGGAAAGTTAACACTCCTGGATGTTGATAATTTCGGTCTCATTAAGACAAATGATGTTGAAGAATCTCTCTCCGACGAGACGTTGCTTTTGTCAGTGATGATGGTAAATAACGAGACAGGTGTTATTCAACCCATTGAAAAAATTGGCAAAATTTGTCGAGCTCATGGAGTGCTCTTTCATTCGGATGCTGCTCAGGCCATTGGCAAGATCCCTTTCAACGTGGAGTCTATGATGGTTGACTTAGTGTCTATAAGCTCGCACAAAATGTACGGTCCTAAGGGAGTAGGAGCACTCTACATGAAAAAAAACAAACCAAGAGTTCATCTGACCCCCTTGATTGATGGTGGTGGACAGGAGGATGGCATTCGTTCAGGAACACTCAATGTACCTGCGATTGTTGGATTTGGAGAGGCGGCACAAATAGCCATGGAGAGACTCAAAGAGGATGGTCTTCGCTTGATCGCACAGAGAGAACACTTTGAACAAGGGATCAGTGATCAACTATCCAACATAAACATAATTGGTTACACCAGTAGGCGTGTTCCTGGTACTACGAATATTAGTTTTTCTGGTTGTAATGGTCAAAATCTTGTCAAAGAACTAAAAGGTTTAGCGGTGAGCAGCGGATCTGCCTGTAATACTTCAAACGTAGAACCTTCTCATGTACTTACTTCAATGGGTCTTGATTACGACTCGGCTATGGGGGCTGTACGCTTTAGCTTGGGACGAGACACTACAGATGCGGATATAGAATTTACAATAGGCCACGTAATAGAGACCGTGAAAAAACTACGAACTTCAATTTAGAAGACTTTGCGAATGGAAAATCAACAGAACCCTAAACAAGAAGCTTCACGAAAAACGACTTCTGTTAAGCGGTTAAAGGAACTTACTAAACACGAAGATAAGTATGTTCGCAAAAAGATCGCAAAAAACATTAAAACACCCTTATCTCTACTCAAGAAACTCACTAAGGACGAAAGTATGACTGTGCGAGAATCGGTAGCAGGAAATATAAATTCGCCGGGTTCGTTGTTGGAGAAGTTAGCGGATGACAAATATGATTATGTCCGAGAATCTGTCGCAGGACATCCAAATACACCTCTTACGATACTGAAAAAATTGGCGGTTGACAAGAAGTGGACGGTACGAACACATGTCATCAGAAACAAAAATACAACCCTTTCTCTTTTAGAAAAATTGGCGAATGACGATGAATGGGAAGTACGACGAAATATATCTGTAAACGAATCTACACCCATTTCGATCCTGAATAAGTTGGTAGAAGACAATAACAAGCACGTTCGCCAAGGCTTGGCAACAAACACAAGCACACCTGTAGAACTGTTGGTAAAACTGGTGGATGATGAGGACGAATATGTTCGCTCATGCTTAGCAGGAAATCCAAACATGCCAGTAACACTTTTGAAGAAGTTGTTGAAGGAAAAATCTTGCAAATCCAATCTAGCAGCAAACGTAAATATCCCAGCACTGCTTCTAAAAAAATTGGCTGCGGATGAGGACAAGAATGTACGGCTTAAAGTAGCTAAAAACCTCAACACAGATTCTAATGTCTTGAAGAAACTGGCGATTGACAATCATCATAAAGTACGCGAATCAATAGCCGAAAATCCAAACACCCCACCCATTGTACTAAAGAAGATTGCGAAAGATGAGTCTTGGTGGGCACGCAGAAATGTTGCAAAAAACACAAATACACCCGTTTTGGTCCTGGAAAAGCTGGCGGAGGACGAAGATTCAAGGGTGCGCGAAAGTGTTGCAGAAAATGCAAATACACCCGTTTTGGTCCTGGAAAAGTTAGCAGAGGACGAAGATTCAAGGGTGCGTGAAAGTGTCAAAAGAAATTAATAAATTACAGATGTCTAAACAGTATATTGGGAAACGAACACCGACAGCATATTACATTCATGTTTCGCAATTAAGTTCACTCTCAAATGAAGAACAGGCGACCATTATAAAAGGGCTTGATCGAGCTGGACTCAAGACTGATTCAGAGTTCAATGTTCTGAAATTATCTAATGATTTATCCTCTCTTTCCTTCTTGAATTATCCGAAATTTTTCGATGAAGGATTCCCGGAACTTGAATCTAGTTGGCATGTGGATTTTAAACTTGACAAATGCACTTTCCGAACTTATTCCAATTCCTTCAATCCGCCAATCCTCCACAGAAAAGAATTACTGCTTTCAGAAAATCACCCACAAAGAGAATGCTTTACAAATTTAACAAAAGAAGCTGAAAATCTTGGACTTTTCAAGGATGTGTCAAGAATTGGATTTCGAAATCAGTGGGAAAAATTAGTTAATAATGAGGGATATTATATCGAAGGTCATCAATTCGTTCCGTTGTTAAATAAAGATAAATCAGGCATAGAACAATCTGGAACATACAATGAAGATTCTGACGAATCCGGAATTCAGCGCCACCGTACTGCAATGGTGCGTTATGGATTTTCAGCGCCTATTCAATCTCTAATGCGTTTAGGTTTTCTTGACGGAGACTATTCTGTTTTTGATTATGGTTGTGGAAAGGGAGACGACTTACGAGGTCTTATTGAAAATGACATTGAAGCTTATGGTTGGGATCCTCACTACGCTAGTGATAAACAAAAAATTGAAACTGATATAGTCAATTTAGGTTATGTTCTAAACGTGATTGAAGATTTTCAGGATAGAGTTGATGCATTACAAGGTGCATACTCTTTAGCAAGTGGATTACTTGTGGTTGCCGTGATGTTGGAATATAACAATAAAAATCAAAGCGAGTCTTTTCGAGATGGTGTACTAACTGGTAGAAAAACTTTCCAAAAATACTATGCACCAAAAGAATTGAAAGAATTTATAGAAGAACATCTGAATGAAGAGTCAATCGCGGTGGCTCCCGGTGTTTTCTTTGTATTTAAAGATAAAGTCCTACATCAACGATATTTGCTCAGCCAAAGCAGATCTCATTCATTTTTGAAGCGAGCAAACCTCAGGCTCGCACCTAGACGTACTCCTGAAGAAAAAGATAAAGAAAAATATGAAGAATACAAGGAGTTATTAGAAACTTTATGGATTCAGTGGATTGATTTTGGAAGGGAACCAACATCTAATGAGGTTCAGAATTTAGATCTCCTGAAAAAAGCATTTGGTTCACTAGGTCGCGCATTACGTTTTTTGCGTAGCCAAAAAAATGACTCGTTGTTGAATGCAGCCGGAGAATCTAAAAGAAATGATTTACTCGTATTTTTAGCATTAGAATTGTTCAAGAAGCGTACTGCTTTTAATAAAATGCAATTTTCATTTCAGCGGGACATTAAAGTTTTTTTTGGAAATATCGGTAAAGCAAGGAACGATGCCCGTGATTTACTCTTTAAAATATCTAATGTAGAAGAAATTGATAGAAACTGCTCAAAAGCTGCTTCAGAAGGTTTAGGTTTGTTGTTACCAAAAAAATCTTTGCAACTTCATACCTCTTTAGTAGAGCGACTACCACCCTTGCTTAGAGTTTATGTAGGATGTGCCACGGTACTCTATGGTGATGTTACATCAGCGGATTTGCTGAAAATACATATTCTATCTGGAAAAATATCTTTGATGCGTTATGACAATTTTGCTGAGGAAGCTATACCTCGATTATTAGAACGTACAAAAATTGATTTCCGCAAACAAAAACTTGAATTCTACGAGTATGGAGATGAGTTTGAACCTCGGAATTTGTATCAAAAATCAAAGTATATGAATGAGGAAATGGAAAGTTTTGCTCAACAGTGTACATTTGATGAACAATTAGAAGAACTAAAACTTTTTGATTTTAGAGAATATGGGCCTGCCCCAAAGGAATTTTTGCATAAGTTGGAAAAACAGAGATGGCAAGTCGACAAACTTTCACTTATTCGAAGCAAAACAATTCCAGATATTGACACTGCTTGTGGTGAAAATTACTTTTACCGTAACTTCATTGAGTGCGGAGAAACACAGAAAAATTCAGAGATTGAAAATCTTCCAAAGAATCCTGACAGCTACACCGCCCTTCAAGAATTAGCTCAGGGATTATTAGATCCGATTATAGATTATTTTGGCTCAATCGAATTAACTTTTGGTTTTTGTTCGACTGAACTCGCAAAACTAATTCCTGGGCGCATTGCACCTGAACTAGATCAACATGCTGCATACGAATTAGATCAGAATAATAAGATAATATGCCCAAGACTTGGAGCTGCTGTTGATTTTATTGTTGAAGATGAAGATATGATGGAAGTAGCCAAATGGATAGATGAAAACCTCATCTTTGACCGTATGTATTTCTATGGACAAAAACGACCCTTGCACATTAGCATTGGTCCTGAAATGTTGCAGCAAGTAACACTGATGTTGCCAGATAAAAAAGGATATAGAGTAATTCCCAGAACATTAAAAAAAGGTGAGTTTAAGGAAATTGATGGAAATAAAATTGCTCCATTGACATAAACATATGAAGGGGAGCTTGAGAAACTTAAAGAAATAATTTAATGATCGTCATACCATCAATTACTTCTACTAATTTTATGACAATTTTATAATTCGCCCAAAACGAAGATGATCCCCTGCATCTCCATCGGCAGTAATTACCCACAATAAAGGGCAAGGTGGACGAATTGTAGGCTCGTCAGCACATCCATCTGTAAGGTAAATGCATCCATCGTAGTGAGTGAGACGATTGCTCCTAAGAAAAGCAAATACCGGATCAAATTCAGTTCCTCCCCTTCCGGCAACTTCGGTGGGCAATTGACCTTTGTAATTGTAGGTTCGTTGCACTTCCGCATCACATTCAATGACCACGATTTCTGCCCCCTGCTTGTACATGGCATCAATTTCTGTGAAAAAAATACCTAGATCTGTGTCACTGACAGATCCAGAAGTGTCAATCGCCACTGCTATCTTTTGAAATTGTTTGACTTTAATTCCCGGGCGGGTGCCGTAGCGTTTGCTAATACGATGCATTGTCGAAAAGATATAAGTCCGGCGACTGTTCGTAGCAAAAATTCGCAAAGTTCTCCTCCAATCCACCTTGGGTTTTCGACTTTCAATCAAAGAGTCAATGAGGGCATTAATTTCTCCGGGTATAGTACCATGATATTTGGACGGAGTTCGTTCTCTTGCTTGGATGATCATACGATCTAGTTCCGTTTCAGCACCATATGCATCGACCTGGCCTTTTGCATCTTTGGGGATTCCCCAGTGACTATGATCACCGTGAATAGTTTTATCCAGTTTTTTTGACAAAGCTTCAGCGCTTTTAGGGAAAGAGTCTCTTGCAGAGGAAGAATCTCGAAGTTTTATGAGCTTTTTATAATACCACTCTACGGTTTGATTCTGTTCCAATTCTAAGTCTGGAAATGATCTTAGTGTAACTGCACTATCAGGCAACTTCCAGGAACCTATAAACTGATTTACAACTAAATCTGCAGCTATATTGAATAAAGAGCGATCATATTTTTCTAAATCCATGCGAAAAAGATGTTTAAACAAAAGATGTAGACTCTCATGTTTAATAACCGCCACCCTATTGGTTTGCGACCGAAGTTCTTTAATGAAAAAAGATTCATTTATCAAAAGTTGAATTTTATTCCCTGAAAAACTTACTGCAGCGGTTGGGACCTTTTTTGTAACTACGCGAACTACTCCACTTAGTAAGTGATTGAAAAAAGGTTCTTTGAACAGCATTTGAATAATGCAGCGCGACAATTCTTCCTGTACATCCTTCACACTACATGCCGCCAATTAGTAATTTTGCAAGACGCTTGTCTCGAAGCATTTTTTTCACTTTTTCTGATCCATTTTTCATGAGATCGGAGTGAAGACTCATTCGTAGATCGTTGGGCAAACATTCTATCAACATAAATTTAACCAGATTATCAGAATGATTACTTTGGGGTTCGTATTTTTCTTTGGTCAACGTCAGATACAATCTAGTGCATATTGTTGCAAGTCTGTCTACTCTTTTTCCTCCCTCTTCTGTTTTTTTTTCTCCCACGTCTGTTTTACTTAGACTTTCGATTCGTTTTGAAACTTTTTTAAAATCTTTTGCTTGTAATATTTCTTCTGAACTAACAAGTTGTTCCAGGTTGTCATTGACAAATCCCAAAAAAGTTCCCACAGTAACATCATCCAGAGAACTGAGAGCTAAAGTAGAGACCATTTCTATCTCATCCTTGAGATTAGGTATATCCTTGATCTGTTCAAAGAACTGCACCAGAGATCTCGGTGTTGTGCGTTTACCAGAAACTATTTCGGGATATGTCAAAACAAAATCAATTCCTCGGGAGTCTACTCCAGCACTATCTGCCCACTGTGCCCAAGTTTTAGGATCAAAAACCATCGTTAGATGGAGTAGCCTTGTCAGCATAGCATCATCCATTGGTGTAACAGAATAATCTCCTCCCTCTGGATTTGCTGTTGCTACAATTTGCCATTTTGGTGGCAATTGCCATGAAAACAGCTCAAAGTTTTGTAATAATTGCATTAAACCCCTCAATATTCGATCATCTGCTCTGTTAATGTCATCGAGAAGGAGAATTCCGGGTCCTTTCTGTTTAGGTACCCAATCTGGAGGAGCAAAAGCAGTATATTCATCTCCAATTATATTTTTATCAGGATCTACTTGATATGGCATACCGTGCAGGTCTCCCATTTCTTCAAACTGGGCAGGTGCGCAATATGCTAAGTGCCATTTATTTTTTTTTGCAAACTCTTGCACTAACATCGTCTTTCCAAGTCCATGCGTTCCCCAAATACAAACTGGGGTTCCTCGCTTACCCTTATTCTGAAGTGACAAATTTGTTTCGAAAATATGTTCGAGCGCTGTTCCAAGTTTTTTGGAATCTAATTTTGCTCCATAGAGCAAGAGGTTTTTCTTCATAATTTACACCTATTAAAATCTGAATCATATTATAATAATTAATTATTGTATATTCAGTTTTCTAATTATTTGTTGTCATCAAAATCATGTGGTAAGTCATCATAATAACTAATTGTTGTTTTAACTATAACTTTTAAATGTCCTGGCAGTTCTTCCTTCTTAATTCCACAGGAACGTATCTTGAAGATATCAAGTTTTGGCAATGAAAGTAAGGCGTCTACGTCTTTCAATGATTTACAATCCTGAATAATTACTGATTCAAGGGTTTTTATACCCTCAAGTCCCTTAAGATTCTCGAGTTTTGTACAGTTCTTGATTACGAGTTTAGTTAAATTGATCAAATTTCCAAGCCCTTCCAATGATTTAATCTGATTGCAAGATTTGATTTCTATTCCCATTATTCGTGGAATTTTCTGAGTGAAGTCAAAACTTGTTAGATTACAACCAGAAAAGTTAATTCTTCGCAAACCATCCGCGTAAGCCAATCCATCGAGGTTTAATGATTTTGCTAAACCAGGAATATTCAATGTTTTTAACTTGTTGCACCCCTTTAATCCATTTAAGTTTTCAATATTTTCAGATTGGATATCAAAATCTTCTAGGTTTTCACACCCAGAAAGACCATCGATATTCTTCAATTTTATTGCATCAAGATAGAAATAATTTAGAGCCTTCAAATTTTGCAAACCATTTATATTTTCTAATGAATCCGATTCAATACGAAGCAATTCAAGAACAGAACATCCCCTTAACCCATCAACATTTTTCAATGAGGTAAAAATGGATAAATCTACATCCTTTAAATTTTTCAAACCTCTGAGACCATCAACGTTTTTAATAGGTTGTTTTTTGGAATTTCCATCCCAAGATCCTCCGCTAATTGTAATTTTCTCAAGGGAATTACATCCATGTAAGCCATCTAGATTTTTTAAGGATTCCGAATTACTAATATTAATTTCCACAAGAGAACTACATCCTTTTAAACCATCCAGATTTTCTAAGGATTCTGCAGCATCGATATTAATAGTTTTCAATGACTTCAATCCTTTCAATCCATTTAGGTTTTTTAATCTTTTAGCGCTTGATAATTTAATAGATTTAAGTTCTTGGCAACCACTTAGTCCTTCAACATCGATTAATTTAGTACACTCTTCAATATCCAATTTTTGTAACTCTCTACAATTCTCCATTCCAATAAGTGTTTTCAGTGCAGATCCTCCAGATAAATTGAGTTCTCTTAATTTTTTAAGATTTGAAAGCCCTTTCAGGTCCTGATCATCAGGAATAAAGTAACCATATATATCTAGATAAGTAAGTTTTTCAAAAACTGAGAATTTATTTAAAGATGAAATGGTTGGTTTATAACTCTCGGGTGAATTATAAGAATAAGACAAAGATAATTTTTCAAGGTTTGTAAAATTTGAAATGTCTCCAAATACATCAAGTTGCAAATCCTTCACCTCATTTCGGATCTTTTGCACAAAGTCGTTCGGAGCATTATTGATCAGCTCTCTCATTGCATAATTCAGATAAGGTTGTGCCGGACCAGTTCCTTTAAATGTAGAATTTGGGACAAGACGACCCTTTACCTGTTCTTCAGCATTCCATGTTTTAGATTTAAAAATTTTATACTGAATCCCTTTAAGAAGCTTCTGATATAAGGAGTGGTCTTCCAGTGAACGGACGAGTTCCAATCCTTGGTTAATTAAATTAATGTCACGGACAGTCAGCAGCTTTTTGACTTTAGAAAATGTTTTCTTATCAACAGAAGGTTTATTATTTTTAGATCCTATAGATTTTTTTTTTGCAGTTACAGGTACATCTTTCCCAAGTGCTTTTAACAGTCGCAATTGATATTTTTCCACTTTCTCCCGATCTTCCATCACTTTAGGACGGGGAAGAGGATCCACTTGAGTACATCCATCCATTTTCAATTCTGCTAGATTTGGCAATTCTGACAATGAACTTACTTCTTTCATTGCAGTACATCCTGTTAAATCTAACTTTTCTAGATGTTTCAGTTTTTCAATTCCAATTAGATTTATTAGTCTTTCGCATTTTTCTAAACTTAAATAATTAATGTTTGGGAAAGCATCAATACCAATTAGGCTTTTAAAGGATTTTTTGTGGACAGTTAGATCGGTGACTGATTCCCATACCTTAAAACCTTCTAAAGATGTTGGTGTGCCTGACGCACCTAAATATAAATGGAGTGTTTTGACTTTAAGATTACTTAAATTTTGCAGCGCATTTATATTCATATCAGAGCAACTAAGACTCTCTATTTCAATGTTTTCTAGTCCTTCTGTTTTGCTAATTGAAGAGCATCCATCTAAACTCATTCTTTCAATTTTAGAGATTCCTTTCAGGGCCGTAATATCCTTCAGAGAGGAACAATTGTCAAAACTGACGTCTGATCCAAAGACATTTGGATTTGGTACCCCTTGCAAACTTACTAATTTGCTGCAATCATTCACATTAATTGACTCCAAAAAATTTAATTTTTCTAGCCCATGAAGGTTTTGAATTGAATTACAACTACTTAAATCCAGAGTCTTCAACTTGGTTAAGGAATTAATTCTGGTGATGTCTTTCAGATCTTTAGAACATATTGTTAAATCAGTTATATTAGGAGCTTGCTCGAGACCTTTTAGACTATTTAATTTATCACAATTTATAACCATCTTGTCCAGGGCAGTTAGATTTTTAAGACCATCTAAACTTTTAACAATTCGGACATATATATCTAATATCTCTAGTTTAGGAAGTGACCCAATACCTTTTAGCAAGGTCAAATTATCGGAACTTATATAAAGTTTTTTAAGAGACTTCAGCCCTTTTAGAGCAGTAATGTCAGTCAAACTATTATTTGTAATACTAAGAGATTGAAGTTTATGAAAATTCTGGATCCCTTTCAGATTCTTTATTGAATCAAATCCATACAAATCCAATTCAGTTCGACTTTTCTCCAAAACTTTAAGACCTTCTAAGGACTCTAAAGCTCTAAGGCCATCCTCCATCTCAACTTCTTTTAAATGAGTTAGATTTTTTAGTGCATCTACGTTCTTTAATTTATCACATCCTACAAGCACAATTTTTTTCAAATTATTCATGCTTTGAACACCCTCAAGATTTTCTAAATATCGAAAATTTCTTAAATCTAATGATGTCTTCTTCAGGTTTTTATTAAGCAAACCTTTCAAACTTTTCAAAGCATTACAGTTATTGATCTCAATATGTTGCAGCTTTTTTAACGAGGCAATACCATCAAGGTCTTCCAATCCCTCTGAGTTACTTAAATCCAATGATTCCAAATTTTGAAACGCTGCCAATGGGCTTGAAATCGTAGTCTCAATATCTAGAAATTTAACAGAATTTTTTAAATTGTTAGCAATTTCACAATCATCAGGAGCATAAGCAATAACCCCTAACAGGGCATAATTCAGATAAGGTTGTGCAGGAGCGGTTCCACTAAATATAGGGTTAGGAATAAGACGACCATCAGCCTTAGTTGCATATTGAACCTCATCTAGAAAATATTTGGATACATCAGCATTTTCCAAAGAACGAAACATTTCGAGACCTTGAGAAATAAGATCGTTGTCACGGCTGATAAAAAGTTTTTTTAAATTATTCAACACTTTTTTATCGACTGTATTAGGAAGGTCTTTTCGTGGTTTTACTTTTCGTTTTATGGGTTTTTTTCTAATTGCAGGTAAGATCTCGATAAAACGTTTTTCATCCAGAATCAGAACATGATTTAATTTCTCTGCCTTCTTTACTAATTGTTTATTTGCATCTTTCCCGTTCACTATCAAGTTGATCTTTTTATCAATATTCTGAACGACTAATCCCCCCAATTTTTCGATCCTCTGAATAACCTCTTCTGTATCATTATTTTTCAGGTCCCCGTTAAATATCATTTTTACATGTGCGAAAGTTTTTCCTCTTGGAGGGTCTCCATCGGGATATTTAAGTGTTAAATAGTTGAACAGATTTGGACCAATGCTAAAGCTACTACCGTATCCCCCCCAGTTAATGACTCCAGTTTGGATATTTTCCAAAGTTATAGCGTAACCCTTACGCGACATCTCAATCCCATTATTTTCACAAAAATTAAATAAACAGGTTAAATCTTCTGAACTTCTTATTGCTTTTAATAGACTTTTCATTGTGAAAATATTAACATTTTGTCAAAAAAAAATTTTTGACTTATCTTAATAAAATTAATTTTTTTTATCAACTTTTTTAAATTTATCAGGTAGATTTTCTAATTCATATCCAGATTCTTGAACTATATTTAATGCTTCTTTTCTATCCATCACTTATCCTTATTAACTATTGCCAGAATATCAGGATTATTTTTTAAACTGTCGTCTACATATTCAAGTGCAGAGACATCTTGTTTTACTGCTATGAGTACGATTTTTTTATTTCCTTTTAACTTCTTATCGGCAAATTCAAGAGCTCGACCAGATTGTTTTACCGCTGCAAGCACAACTTCTTTATTAGCTTTTAACTTTTTATCGGCGTATGGGAAATAATAGACATCTTGTTTTATCGCTACAAGAACAACTTCTTTATTGGCTTGCATCTTCTTATCGGCAAATTCAAGAACCCGACCATCTTGTTTTGCCGCTGCAAGCACAACTTCTTTATTAGCTTTTAACTTTTTATCGGCATATTGGAGATTACTGACATCTTGTTTTATCGCTGCAAGAACAATTTTTTTATCGGCTTTCAACTTCTTATCGACATATTTAAGAGCCCAACCTTTTTGTTTTACCGCTGCAAGAACAACTTCTTTATCTCTTTTTAACTTTTTATCGGCATCTTGAAGAGCTCGACCATCTTGTTTTACCGCTTCAAGAACAATCTCTTTGTCTCCTTTTAATTTTTTATCGGCATGTTGAAGAGCAGAGCCTTCTTTTTTTACTGCTGCAAGAACAATTTTTTTATCTCCCATTAACTTCTTATCGGCATATTGAAGAGCATCACCATTTTGTTTTACCGCTGCAAGAACAAACTCTTTATCTGCTCTTAATTTTTTATCGGCATGTTGAAGAGCAGAGCCAGATTGTTTTACCGCTTCAAGAACAATCTCTTTGTCTCCTTTTAACTTGTCGTCGGTATCTTGAAGAGCTCGAGCATCTTGTTTTACCGCTGCGAGAATAAACTTTTTATCTCCTTTTGACTTCTTATCGGCAAATTCAAGAGTTTTAAAATTGGGATTATTTTTAGCCGCTCCGCTTACAGATTTATCACCATCCTTTGCTAATTTGTGTAATATTTCTTTGCTAGCATTAGGATGCCCAGCGACATTAGAGCGAACACTATAATGTTCATCCTTAGCAAGTTTTTTTAAAATTTGTAAGGGTATATTTTTATTACGAGCAAGTGCTTCGCGCACATCTGGTTCACCATCTTCTGCCAACCAATTTATATTTACGGAATTATTATCAGGTGACCATTCTTCGGCCCATTCGACTTTATCTTCAACTGAACCTTTTTCATACCATTTAGGCATTTATTATTTCCTTTATTT
>MDUS01000223.1_pt1 | contig 14089 bp, 14 predicted proteins | sample 811251 | NCBI WGS metagenome assembly MDUS01 (sample SAMN02905560, study PRJNA254808) | marine metagenome | biome: ocean; feature: oxygen minimum zone; material: water; isolation source: 300 m water sample from station 6 | place: Mexico: oxygen minimum zone off the coast of Manzanillo ... | reverse complement strand
CATTACGAATGCGTTGCTCTACCAACTGAGCTACGGTGGCGGAATTGGCAAGAAAATTTACAGACATTCACTTTACTCTCAAGGACGATTATTGGCTTCAACAGCCGCCAGGTATGCACCTATGATTTCACCCAGATAAAAGGTAGCGGTCAGACCGCCAAAAATAACTGTTCCAGTTGAACTGTTATTTGTGTGGCTTTTGTAGGTGAGATTCGCCATGGTTGCGAAAGTCAATAATCCGAACAGTCCATCCCAGGTCCGGTTGGCATAAATACGGCCAAGTCCCGGTGCAACAGTTGATAGTACAGATGCGACGGCAGGTGATTTTTCTCCTTTGGTATCTGAGAACAGTTTAATAGGTACGTGGTTCAATAGTCTGCCATCGTTGTGGAACAGGGGTTCTTTTGCTTTAATGTGATAGTGATAGGCCATGGGATTGCACCGGGCAATCCTGTCTGCTGCCAACGCACTACCAAGGATCACGCCATGTTGGGCGATGGACTGTGCCCCGTAGTTGCTGCAGCTGGGATAAAATTGACAATTTAAAGAACCAATTCTGTAGCTGAGCCGCTGCCAAAGTGAGATGGGTGAAATGGCCATTTTTCGGACCAAAGGAGTATTCGAGGAGTAAAGAAGTGAATCAGCTGGATGAATAGGTTGGGCAAAGCAGATAATACTGCTTAGAATAAGTGAAGAAAAAAATCTCCCCCATAAATCCATTGTTTGAAAATTACGCTTGAAATAAAGCCCAATTCCATAGATATTCTCTAATGATGAAGCCTTACTTTATTAATCAACTCTTATTCCTGATTCCCTTTATAGTCTGTCCGATTGCTGTTTCAGCTGAGACAGAGATTTCAATTCTTTATACGAACAATACGAACGGAGCGTTGGAGAACTGTCTCTGCCCTGATAAGGCTTACGGATCGCTTGAGAAACGCGTCCTTTATATTCGCGAATGGTTCGAGGACAATCCCAATTCTCTTCTTCTGGATGCTGGAGATTTCCTCTCGCCTACCCGAAATGCATTGAAAGACAGTATCGCCTTCCGCATCTATGAAATGATGGCTTACGATGCCATTGGCCTCGGTGATCAGGAGTTTTTCAAAGGAGCACAGTTTTTTAGTGATCTGATGGAAAGTTCATCGTTGCCTTTTATTTCAACGAACCTGGAAGAACCGAATTTGGCAGATTTGAAACGCGAAATTGTTATTGTGCGAAATGGTATCAAGTTTGGTGTTCTATCAGTTATTGATCCCGGTGTTTTCCTTTTTTATCCCAAGCGAGTGAAAGACGAAGTGGCTGTGACCGATTTCAGTTCCACCTTGCAGTCTCAGATCGATCAGCTGAAAGAAAAAAATGATATTGTGATCCTTCTTTCTCACAACGGCATAGACGCAGACCGCCAGATCGCCCAGTCATACACCGGTATCGATGTCATTGTTGGCAGTCATACACAGACGGTCAAGGAGGAGCCGGAAGTGGTGGGAGAGACCATCATCGTCCAGGGTGGTAAGGACGGTTATTATGTGGGTCACCTTACTCTTCAGATAGACAGTGAAAAGAACATTGTTTCCCATGAAGGAGAGCTCATCCCTATGGATATCTCCTTAACCAACGATCCTGCGGTTGTGGGCATGATTGTCGATTACAACCGCATCGGTCGGGAGCGGGCCGGATCCAGAGTGGAGAGGATTGTTCCAGTACCGGCTGAGTTTGTTGTCAGTTCTTCAGAAGCCTGTGCATCCTGTCATTCTTCGGAATATGACCACTGGAAAGTTTCCCGTCACGCGGCATCGCTCAAGACTCTTAAAAGTGAACACAAAGAAAAATCGCCGGAGTGTCTGGCCTGCCACACCACAGGTTTCGGCAGAGATGACGGCTACCTCAATTATAACATCACGTCCGAACTCAAAAATGTCAACTGCACGGAGTGCCACTACGCATCTGCAGGCCATCTGGCTGAACCGGCCGCCTTTGCAACAGAAACGATTGAAGAGGCGAATTGTCTCCGTTGTCACGATGAGGATAACAGCCCCAGCTTCGCATTCACTTCATTCATGGAAAAAAGTAGACATCCTCTCCTAGAGCCTGTAACTGAAACAGTTACAGAAACCACAATAGAAGAAGCGGAAGAGGTTTCCCTGGCGGAAGGCGAAATGGTCATTTCTGGCGAAACATTTGATATAACCACTCATACGGTGCGTAAAGGTGACACACTCTGGTCCCTGTCAGAGCGTTACCTTGGTGAGGGGGATAGATGGAACGAACTGTATGAAGCGAACCGCGAAACGCTCTCCGATCCGGATCAGCTGTTGGTAGGGATAGAACTGCGGATACCTCAACAGTAACATTCTCCTTTGGAATCTCTGATTGAACAGTTGACCACCAATCCCGTCATGCTGGCGGTGGTTATGGTACTGGCAATCCTTATCCTTTTCTCCGTCATAAAAAAACTCATCAAACTGGCGCTGGTGACTGTTGCCCTTCTCGCACTTTATCTCGGATACCTGGCGTACACCGGCAAGGAAGTACCTACGACGCCTGATGAACTGAAAGTGACGATTCAGGAGAAAGTTGAAGAAGGGAAAGAGGTGATCGACCAAAAGGTGAAAGAGATGAATCGCTCTCTCAAGAAAAAGACTTCAGAATTGATGGAGGAAAAAGTGGAGAAGCTTTTTGAGGATACCAGTTCAGTCCATCAAGACAGTAGTGGCTAAGCGTTAGCCTCACGCAGACGTTGTGTCAGGATTTTGACGATACCTTGCATAATCTCCATCCTGCTGGCCATAAGGTCATAAAAGTCTTCACCGTTAATCTCAAGTAAGGTTGTCTCTTCTGTAGAAGTGACTGAAGCTGATCTCGGTTCCTGATCCAGCAGTGCCATCTCTCCGACAAACTTACCTTTTGAGAGAACAGCCAATTCCTTGTCGCCTTTGTGAATTTTTACGGCGCCGTCTATGATAATGAACATGGAGTCGCCGACATCACCTTCGTCAAAGATAGTTTGTTCTGAGCCATATTCTATCTCCTCGGCAATTTGGGCAACATGTGAAACCTCCTCTCCAGAGATGTCACGGAAAAGATCAACACCTTTCATAAAAATAGTTTTTTCCAGAGTAGAGTACATAGATGCCTCCTTAAGTATGAATTCTTCGGTTGGGAAGTCCTTCATTGTTTTGAGTGGAGAACTGTCTTTAGCCCACTGGGCAGAACAGACCTCGCGAATAGTTTGATCCCTTGGTATCTTGGTCCAGTCCAACTCTTCATTATTTGTATTGCTGTTTAGCGAATAGTCCAGTGCGATGGCCGATGTCCAGGGATTTCCTGAATAGAGCCAATTGGCAACTGCTTCAGTGGCATCTGCTTGCTTGCTGACAAACTGATTGCCCCTGTCCACTTTCTCGCTCAGATCAGAGTCGTCAAACAGGGGTATGATGAATTCCCGGATCTCAATTGACAGCAGGTTGTCGAGAATTTCCAGTACGTTGGATTGGGCACCGCTCTCGCCGGCCGTCAGAGCGTGCATATAAGTTTCAATGGGGCTATCGGGAAAAGGCAAAAGTGCCAGTTTTAGAATTAAACCTTTACGTTTGGTGACAGTTGTTGAAAGGAAATCTCTAATCAGGTACCCCTTTTCGTCATCTTCGAACATCTGGAAAAGTGTCAGGGCAGAGTAAGTCTCTTCAGCCATTTCTTTTAGAAGTGCGTCACTCTTGTGAATTATTTCTTCAGGTAAAGGTGACTGTCGTGCCAGTTTAAGCAGACTGTCTACAACTTCTTTCGTGAGATCGAGTTTGTCACTTGATCCTTGTTCAATAATTTTTTCCAAATCAGCGTGATCCCTGTAATCACTCAACGTACGAACAGCTCCTATCAATAGTGTTGCAGATGTTTCCTCATCATTCAGCACATCCCCCAGTTTTTCTGCGACGGTTGACTCATCAAAGAATTTCAGGGCCCGTCTGGCTGCCGGCAGGGTGTGTGGGTCGTCCAGATTTCTGACAAGTGGAGATATGAGAGACTCATCACTTCTTTCTTCCGCCAGTTGAGCGGCTCTGCTTCTCACATCCGGTGAATCATCATTCAACAGTTTAGCAAGACCCTCATCTGATAAAATACCCGAGATATGACCAACAGAAGAGAGAGCGGCCAATTGAGTAGACTTATCTTCATCGAAAAGCATCTGGTTGATTGTCTCATTAGCTTGGGTTGAAGAAGAATCTTCCATGAGAATCAGACTTGCCGCCGCGGCAGCTTTTCTTTCTCTACTACTTTTCGAAAGTAGTTCAACTAGTTGTCCCGCTGTGGATGTATTTCGACGGATGCCGCAGCTGATCATGGCGCGAGCGGCAAGGCTCTCATCCTCGTGATCGATGAGTGGAGTTATCACCTCATCAGGAATGATATCGGGATGCTTACTGGTCATAACAAGAATCTTGCCTTTCAACACAGGTGAGCCACTCTCGAATAATTCAAGAATGTCTGATTTCCACGGTGCCAGAGGGAGGTTTTTCATGGTATCGAGGGCGAACAGTTTCTGGTGGTCATCGCCTTCGGTCAACGTTTTCCGTATGGTTTCAACAATAACAGGATCTGTAACATCTATCTCAAGCTCTTCAAAATCGAGTCGTCTTTTTTCGATGGCTTTTCTCAGTTCCGCCACGTAACCGGTTTTCAGCTTGAAATTTGCCACCAGCCAGACCGCAAGCATTACTACCGAGGGTATGGAGAGTAACCTGATATCATCAACAAAAAACGATAAACCGATGATAAGCAGACCGGCGATGCCAGCTGCTCCATTCTTTACTGTCCCGTCTATAAAAGGTTTAGCTTTACTCTTTTCCTGAGGGGAAACGGGCAACCAGAGAAGCTGACTGGATGTATCGTGTAGAGTAAATCTGAAGATCTGGTCCCCTGCTTTTGCAAGTACACCTGAAATAACAACCGGTGCAAGAAATACCATCCCGTTACCCAGTAAAAGAACGGCAGGAAGAAACATGAGTCCCCAAAGAACACCGAATTTGGAGAGGAACCTCCCCGTCACAAAGAATTGCATAAAAATGGAAACAAATCCGATGGCACCGTATAAGGTTCCGAAAAGAGCCGCCATTTCCGATTCATCCAAATTGTCACTGACGATGATCTTCATCTGATAGTCAACCAGGGCGCCTACCACGGCCGCAAATGCTATGGTTAACGTCATCACTTTCAGATATGGCGATGCCAGCATGCCTCCTTTAGTTTTTGTCTCTTTTTTTGGTTTCGCACTTTTGGATGGTGCAGATGATTCTGTTTCTATAAAACGGCCGCCGAAAATTGCAGCCACAATGGCAAAGCCGATGAACACAGAGGTGGAAGGCAACAGGAAGTTTGTTCCAAATGCATCAACAAGACTTCCCATGGAAAAACCGAGTATAGTATTGGCAATAGCGGCGCCACTGGCAATGAGACTGAACAGCCGTTTGGCCTCTCTGGCTGTGAAAGCAGAACCGGTCAGCATCCAGAACTGGATCATCATTACGGTGCCTATTACTTCAAACCAGATGTAGAGAACTGGATAAATCCATTCAGCCAATAAAAGTTGAATAACTATGAATGAGGTGGCGCCGATCCCAAATGTTCCTATAATCTGCGGAACGACGGGAATTTTGGCGGATAACTTGGTCATGATGGCGATGGTAATTCCTATCATGACGGCTGTGATTATCATCATGTGAGGTAGATAGGCAGGATCGAAACGACTCAGGAAGAAGGTGTCCCGGGCGGTCCTGCCGAACATGAATGAACCGATGACAAAGAAAAAGCAAAGGAAGAAAGGTAGCACTTTCTTTCCTTCGCCGGGTTTCATCTGAAACAGTTTATTCAGAAAGTTCATGTGAGAACCTGATTTGGCTTGCCCGCAAACAACTTAGATATTGAGAACATGATTACTCAAGTTACTAAAGGAGGCCTTTACTCTCAAGTGAATGGAAGAGAACTATTTCTTATTTTTCAGAGCCTCGTTCATTTCGCGCTTCCACCAGGCGACCTCCTGTGGCATTAATCCCCGTTCTTTACCAGACTGACTACTTTTCCGAGCTCTCTTTTTCTTGCTGGTTGCGTACAATTCATAAAATTGTTCAGGCGATAAGTAGCGGCATCCATTGGCAGTGATCAAGCGCTTCAGTCCACCATCATTCGTGACCACGATATTACTTTTCGCCAGTTGTGCTTTTTCAGCAATTACACTGTCAGCATCCCGTTTGCTTCCGCTAAAGACTACCTTGAGACTGCCATGGCCTTTCGGTATTTCAAATGGTGGATTGCCATCGAAAACGAGGACTATCTTAACATTCCGACTGTCGCAGTAAGCAGCGCAGTCACTAATGACCCTCTGCAGGCAGGAAGGGTAATCTCGATCCAGAATTTCCAGATAGGTTGGAATGGAATGGATGGTATTGTGCCCGTCAATGATATAGTGTATCATGATGAACGGGACATGATCAGGTAGAGAATTATTATGAGCACCAAGAATATGACGAGACGCACCATCCAACCCGTTTGCGTGCGAAAGTAGGAGGGAATTGTGTCATCCAGGTCATCTATTTGTTGCTCAGTACGCCGGCTCAATAGATATTTTGATCCAAACACAATCATCCCAAACAGCAGGAGAAAGATACCGAGGCGCATTAGTGGATCCATCAGTCGGAATCAATTTCGTCCGGTGTGAGTGTCTTCATGGAGAAGGCGTGAATTGACCCGCCCATGAGATCGCCAAGGGCGTGGTAGACCAACCTGTGCCGCTTCAGCAGCGGGAGACCGTGAAAATCAGCTGAAACGATGAGTGCTGTAAAGTGACCACCCCCGGATGAGTTGCCGCTGTGACCAGCATGCATTTCGGAATCATCACGAATCTCGAAGTGAGAGACATCAAGATTGGTCCGTATTTGTTTCTCAATCTGATCCAGCATTCCACTACAAGTCTAAAAGGGAAAACAGAAGATTGCAACCGGTCTCGTTATGAAATGGTTGTTGACAGAAAGTTTCTCACTTACCTTCTAACCTTGTCTGAAATTGGAGATATCAGCTATGTCATTTAAACCGTTACAGTTTAAACCGTTGCCAGAGGATGAATTGATCACTCGTTCTGCCACTTTTCGGGAACAGTTGGCCACTCGGCGCAGTATCCGCCATTTTTCAACCAGGGAAGTTCCCATGGAAGTGATCGAAAATGTGATTATGACAGCTTCGTCGGCTCCTTCCGGTGCCAACCAGCAACCGTGGACATTTGTGGTTGTGAAGGACCCCAAAGTGAAGGGTGAGATCAGGGTCGCGGCTGAGAAAGAAGAGAAAGCGTTCTACGAACATCGTGCGACCGATGAGTGGCTTGCCGATCTGGAACCCCTTGGAACGGGTTGGCAAAAACCGTTCCTTGAAGATGCACCCTTTCTCATAGTAGTGTTCAAGAAGATTTATGGTATGGACGGGGATCAACAATTCAAACATTATTATGTTAATGAGTCTGTGGGTATTGCCAGCGGTTTCCTGTTGACTGCAATTCACCAAACAGGGCTTGTGGCGCTTACACATACACCGAGTCCCATGGGTTTTCTTGCGAAAATCCTAAATAGACCAGAAAATGAGAAAGCCTTTCTTCTCGTCCCTGTGGGATACCCGGCGGAAGATGCAGAGGTGCCTGATTTAGCTAAAAAAACATTTGAAAAAGTGGCGGAGGTATTCTGATGAATAAATCCAGAGATATTGTGATATTCGTTTTGATAGTTGCTGGCTTAGCTTTTTTGTTTACCCGGGATAAAGGTAACTCTGTCCCTTTCAGGAAGAGTTCCGTCAAGCAGGCTGAGAAATTATCCGGTCTGCAGTTTGAATCAACTGAGAGGAAACTGATGATGGAGGATCTATCCGGCAACCTTGAGAACTATGAAAGCATTCGTAATCTAAAGATTCCAAATTCAGTTCAACCCTCAATTCAATTTAATCCGACACCCATTGGAGTTCAGTTTGACAATATCAAACGAACAATCCGGTGGAGTCCGATCGAGGAAGTTTCACGGCCGGGCAATCTTGAAGAATTGGCATTTGCGTCTGTGGCGGAATTGGCCGAGCTGATCCGGACTCGTCAGGTAACCTCAACCGAGTTGACGAAAATGTACCTCAGTCGTTTGAAAGAACACGGGCCCACACTGGAATGCGTTGTAACCCTGACAGAGAACCTTGCCCTGAAACAAGCTGCCCGTGCCGATGTCGAGATCGCCGCAGGCAAATACCGAGGGCCACTCCACGGAATTCCCTACGGCGCGAAAGATCTTCTTGCGGTGAAAGGGTATAAGACAACGTGGGGCGCAATGCCCTACCAGGATCAGATGATTGATGAAAATGCGACAGTTGTAAAGAAACTTGAGGAAGCAGGAGCAATTCTTGTGGCAAAATTGACGCTGGGCGCGCTGGCTTGGGGAGATGTCTGGTTCGGCGGGAAGACAAAGAATCCGTGGAATCTTGAAGAAGGATCCAGCGGGTCCTCCGCCGGTTCAGGTTCTGCAACCGCGGCAGGTCTGGTGTCCTTTGCCATTGGTACGGAAACGTGGGGTTCTATTGTTTCACCGTCAACACGGTGTGGTGTGACCGGCCTGAGACCAACATTTGGCAGGGTTAGCCGAGCAGGGGCCATGGCTCTCAGCTGGTCTATGGATAAGATCGGCCCCATGTGCCGAACTGTGGAAGACTGTGCAATGGTATTCAACGCAATTTATGGACCGGACGGACAAGATCAGTCGGTAGCGGATATTCCTTTCAACTACCGACCGAGAGTGGATTTCAGTAATCTGCGCGTCGGTTACTTCAAGTCAGCATTTGATGAAGACTATCCCACAAAGGAAAATGATGCGAAGGTCTTGAATGTGCTAAGGGAGCTGGGAGCAAATCTGATTCCGTTTGACCTGCCCGATTTTCCTGTTGAGGATCTTTCTTTCATTTTAAGTGCCGAAGCAGCATCAGCATTTGATGAACTTACTTTGTCAGGTGAGGATGACCTTATGGTGAGGCAGGAACGCCAGGCGTGGCCAAATGTTTTCAGGGCATCCCGGTTCATTCCTGCTGTGGAGTATATTCAGGCAAACCGGGCGAGACATATGCTGCAGCAGGAAATGGCTGAGAAAATGAAAAAAGTGGATCTTTATGTAACACCTTCTTTTGGTGGTAATAATTCTTTGCTCACCAATCTCACAGGACATCCTTGCGTGGTAGTGCCTAACGGATTCAAGGAGAACGGGAGCCCAACCAGCATCAGTTTCATCGGTCAGCTTTACGACGAAGGGACAATCCTGGCTGTGGCCAAAGCATATCAGGATGCTACTGATTGGCACAAACAACATCCATCAATGTATATTCCTTAACTTAATAAAGCGTTCGCAAGAGGAAAAAATGGTAGCCGGAACACATGAGTATGTTGGAGATCCCAGGAATGAGAATGTCCTGATATATATAAATGGGGAGATTGTTCCCCGGCCCGAGGCGAAGATTTCAGTCTTTGACAGTGGTTTTTTACTGGGTGACGGTGTCTGGGAAGGAATCCGCCTCCACTACGGAAAGCTGGCTTTTCTGGATGCTCACCTGGATCGACTCTACAGCGGAGCGAAGGATTTGGCCATAGATATTGGTGTGAGCAGAGACGAAATGACCGAACTCATCCAAAAAACTCTGGATGCCAACGGTATGAATGATCACGTCCACATCCGTCTTATCGTTTCTCGTGGTCTTAAGAAAACACCCTACCAGCACCCCAATGCGAACGTGGGCAGATCTACTATCGTCATCATCCCGGAGTACAAGATTGCTAGCAAGGAAGTTTTGCAAAAAGGCCTCAGGCTCGGTACTGTTTCCGTTCGGCGGGGGACTGCTGACACTCAGGATCCTCGTCTAAACACACTGAGCAAACTCAACTGCATCGCCGCCTGTATAGAGGCCGACCGCCTCGGCTACGATGAAGGGTTAATGCTGGATGTGAACGGCCACGTCTCCACATGCAATTCTACCAACTTTTTCATCGCCCGTGATGGTGAGGTTTGGACATCTCAGGGAGAATATTGTCTTCCGGGTGTCACTCGAGGGAACATTATCAGGCTATGCGAGGAGAACGATATTCCAGTATTCCAGAAAGATTTTTCCGTAGAGGAAGTTCACAGTGCCCATGAGGCTTTTGTAACAGGGACCTTCGCTGGTGTGATCCCTGTGACTGAAGTGGATGGGCATGAGCTTTCTGATGGGAAGCGTGGACCTATGACCGGACGTCTGCAAAAGCTCTATATTGAATTGATTAAACGGGAATGTAAAAGTGACTGACAATATTATTCGGATTGCCATGTGGTCCGGTCCCAGAAATATTTCAACTACCCTTATGCGTTCCTGGGAAAGTCGTGGTGACACTTTCGTCACTGATGAGCCGTTCTATGCTTACTATCTTTCAGCTACCGGTCGGGATCATCCAGGGAAAGAGGAGGTGATTGCATCGCAGGAGACTGATTGGCGCCTTGTTGCGGACTGGCTCACGGACTCTCCACAAAATGAATATTCAGTCTGGTATCAGAAGCATATGGCCCAGCATTTTCTGCCGGAGATGGAGAAAGAATGGACCTCTGGTCTTATCAACTGTTTTCTCATCAGGGAACCGAGAGAAGTGCTCCTTTCATACACAGCTAAAAGAGGGAATGTATCATTGCCTGAAATCGGCTACTGTCAGCAGTTGGAACTGTTTGAATACGAGAAAGAAATAACAGGGAAAATTCCGCCAGTTCTGGACTCACGAGACGTGCTGGATCACCCGAAGCGGATGCTGAGTTTGTTCTGTGAAAGGGTGGGTGTGGATTTTTCTGAACGGATGCTCTCCTGGCCAGCGGGGAGGCGAGAAACGGACGGAGTTTGGGCAAAGCATTGGTACGACCGAGTTGAGAAGTCTATCGGCTACCTGCCTTATAAAAAGAAAACTGTTGATTTGCCTGATGAACTCTTACCGCTCTGTAAAGAAGCGACAGAATACTACGAAGTGCTAAAGGCGAACCGACTTAAACTGGATTGAGAATGTCTGGTTATTGATTGATCTATCAATAGTGCTGGGAAGTACGAAAATGAAGTCGTTGAAAGTTTCAGTGACAGTACTCATTACATTCCTAGATTACTATTTGTGAGTTTAATAGCGACCGAATTCGCGGTCGTGAAATCAGGACGCTGCTATTGAAATAATTCCTACCGGGAGGATAAGATCAAAGGCAACGGGGGATGTCGCTTCTAAAATCAGAAATTTTGACTACATTCCGAGGAGCCGTTCCGTATTTCCTCCCAATATACTGGCTTTGTCCTCCTTGGAGACGTTCAGCGCCTCAATACTTTTGAGCATCTTTTCGATGCTGCCAATCTGGTGTGGGTAGTCGCTACCGGCCACCAGGTGATGGACACCAGCGAAACTGATGGCAAACTCCAGTGCCTTCACATCAAAATTGACGGTATCGTAATAGAAGTTTTCCTTCAGGTATTCAGTGGGCGGTCTTGAGATGTTCTCCCTGCATTGATCGTAAGCTTCGTAACCACGGTCTAATCTCTCCGCAAAGTACGGGATTGCACCCCCGAGATGTCCCAACACCCACCGTATGTTCGGGAATCGTTCTACCACACCACTGAAGATCAGGCTGGCTGTGGCCAATGTGGTATCAGTCAGGAATCCGACCAGCGGCATGAGCATGTACTGTTCCATGGCTTCGACACCCACGGGATAGGTAGGGTGGAGGAAGAATACGCTCTTTAGGTCGTTCGCGATCTCATAGATGGGCCAGAATCGACTGTCGCTTAAGGGTACTCCGTTTGCGTTACTGAACAGTGTAATTCCTTTAAGACCCAGTTCAACAACGGCCCGTTCAAACTCATGGGCGCACACTTCTGGCTTGTTCAACGGAAGTGTTCCCAGTGTGGCAAAGCGATCGGGATCATCGGTCTGGATCTGGGCATAACTGTTGTTGACTATCTTGCATAGCTCTACTGAGCGGTCCGGCGCCTCAATGAGGGTGCCAGGCGCGGTGAATGATATCACCTGCATATCGACACTAACCTTATCGAGGACCTCTTTCCGGAAATCCATATTTCTGTGCCCAGGCACCAGAACGTTGTAATCCCCGGGTGAATGGAACACGGGGTTGTTGTCGGCGTCATAGGTAATGGTGTAAGCACTGGGACCGGCTTCCACCGCTTCAATGTAAGCTGTGGGATAGACGTGGTTATGGAAATCGATGATTGGCATTTTTTAATTCCTTTTCTGTTTTGATTTGCTCCAGAAATAATATACCGGTAATCCTGTCAAGACGAGTGATAGGCCAACTACACTTTCGGCGGGGTCCGAAACAACTTGATTCAGGACGATGAGAAATGAAAAAAAGGCAAACAGCAAGGGGACTACAGGGTAGCCCCAGATATGATATTCACGGCTGAGATCAGAGCGGCGCCGTAGCAATATCAATCCGATAGCCATTAGCCCGAAGAATATCCATTCGGTGTAGATCACGCGGGTGAAAAGCTCACGATAAGTCCCTGTCCATACCAGCACACTGCTCCAGACAGCTTGGATCATGAGGCCCTTGGCGGGCGTGAGATACTTAGGATGAATGTTGCCCATCCATCCAAACAACATATCATCCTGTGCCATGGAATAGTAGACGCGAGGTCCGGCAAGGATAATCCCACTGAGAGCGCCGAAGGTAGAGAAGACGACGAGTCCTGACATGAAAGCACCTCCTCCGAAACCTAGGAGCTTGTCAGCCGCATCAGCGGCGATTCGTGTGGAGGCAGCCACCGTTTCCAGTGGTAATAAGTAGAGATACACACCGTTCATGGCCACGTAGCAGAAAGTAACGATAATGATACCGAGAATCAGGGAGCGCGGTATGGTTTTTCGCGGTTCAACAGTTTCCTCAGAATTGTAGGTTACCATGTGCCATCCGCCGAAGGTGAACAGTCCGGCGATCATGGCGAGAAGGAAATTCTCCAATGTGACGCCCGTGTCTGGAAGGTTGCCTACGGCAAAATGTTGTGGAAGATCAGATCCCAGGATAAAGCCAGCAATAATGATCAGGACGATAGCGAGGATCTTCACAACGGTGATCCCCGTCTGCAGCATACTGCCAGGCTTTACCCCGAAGTAATTCACCAGGGACAGTATCAAAACAATACTTATTGCGACCCCTTTAATTTTCCCATCGGACATGGGAATGAAATACGCAACATACCGCGAACAGATGACGGCCACCGCCGCAATGATCCCCGAGTGCATTACCCAAAACATGGCCCAGCCCCATAAAAAGCCGAAAACCGGGGAGAAGGCTTCTTTCAGATAAATGTAGACCCCCCCTGATTGGGAGAAGGTAGAAGCTAATTCCGCGCATACTAGGGCGCCGAATAATGTAAGAATACCCGATGCCAGCCAGACGAGTAGGATACCGGTCACTGATGGTACCAGATTGGTAACTGACGAAGGTTGGACAAAGATGGCTGATCCGATAATCGTCCCCACAACCATTGCGGTAGCATGTGGCAGACGGATGGCCCGCCGCAGTTGTGGTCTTTTGCTTTTGGTCATTTTCGGTGAGGATGCTTCCCAACGCCCATGACCGCCTGATTCTTTGGGCCCCGAATTTAATTTTACCCTGTCATTCATCACCGGTGTACCAGAAAAAACTGGCAAGCCTAGTTTGTCGTTTAGGAAGGAGTGGCTCGGGCCGGAATCGAACCAGCGACACATGGATTTTCAGTCCACTCAAAACCCAAGACAAATAAACCAGATCCTCCTCGACAAAACGAGGAAGACCCATCTGACTCTTTAAGCTGATACGCATATGATACGCATGAAAAGGTACTAATTAGTACCTTTTCAGTGTAAAGAACAAATGTATTTAATTGCTTAAGGGGTACCCCGGGGGGGGGCGAGTTCCGTTGAACGGTACCCGGTATATATATGATATGGGGTGATTTTTTCTGATCAGGCGGCGGGTACTACCTATTCTGAACCCATCTGTCCACCCAGGAGCGTTTAAACAGGTTCTTGCCTGTACCC
>MDUS01000380.1_pt1 | contig 14534 bp, 11 predicted proteins | sample 811251 | NCBI WGS metagenome assembly MDUS01 (sample SAMN02905560, study PRJNA254808) | marine metagenome | biome: ocean; feature: oxygen minimum zone; material: water; isolation source: 300 m water sample from station 6 | place: Mexico: oxygen minimum zone off the coast of Manzanillo ... | reverse complement strand
AGGGCGGAGTGCACGGCCCGGCCCACGCCGGTGCCGTGGCGTCCGGCTTCGCCCTGGCGTGCCCGCTCGGACTCTTCGTCTACTGCCGGCGATGCCTCGACGGCGATGGTTGTGGCAGCCACGGTGCGTCGGCGGGCACCCTGGGACCTCACCCTCTCGGCATCGGCGCGCCACTCGGTCGGGGTGGGCATTGGGGCGGTTTCGGGTGTGGCCGGCATCGGCAGATCGCTCATGGTCGGCCTGAGGTGGGCCACGGTGTCGGTCGGGCTGGTGCCCGTGGCCGCTCCGTGGAGAACCTCGGCCGATGTCACGTTGACCGGATGCTCCGGGTCTGACTTTGGTGTGCTGCGGTGAAGCGAGACGATCAGGTGGTCACGTGCGCGGGTGGCACCCACGTAGAGCAGGCGTAGCCGTTCCAGGTGCTCGAGCCGGAGCGCCGACTCGGAGTGTGCCCGGTGTGCCGAGTTGGTGAGGTCCTTCTTGAAGGCCACGGCAATTGCTGCCCGTTCGACAGGGTTGGTGCCTGCGCCAACGGCACCCGGGAACGCAATCGTGTGGTTGCCGGTCGGCCGCTTCGCTCCGAGGTCTGCAAGTACACAGATCGGGAATTCGAGGCCCTTTGCAGCATGCGTAGTGAGGATGCGCACGGCATCGTCGTCTGGCTCCGGTGGAACCACCTCGTCGACGCGAACGTCGTCGGCTGTGTGCAGCCTGCACCATGCCAGAAAGGACCGCAGGTCGCCTCCGCGGGCCTCGCCGTACAGACGGGCCGTGTCGAGGAAGGTGCGTATCCGTCGCCATGAGTCGCGTGGTCGGTGGCTGCAGAGTGCGAGCTCCATTGCCCTGCGGTCACGAACAACCTGTTCGACCAGGTTGGCGGCACCGGTCCACGGACGTCGGGCGTGCATGTCTGCCATCCAGGTCATGCCTTCGACTACCGCGTGGTCTGACGGCAACCCCGATGTTCCCGGTTGCTGGTGGTCCCATTTGCCGCCGCCCAGGTGGAATGCCAGGAGGTCGTCGTCGCCGCAGCCGAAGAGGGGTGATCGCAGGGCCGTGACGAGGGCCAGTTCGTCGGTCGGGTCGTCTATCGCCTGTAGCGCCATGAGGATGTCGCGAACCTCGTTGGCCGCCCACGGGTTGGTGCCGGCTTCAATGCGGTGGGGTACCCGGGCCTCGGCGAGCGCCGCCGCCAGGTCGGCCACCGGCTTTCGGCTGCGCACCAGGATTGCGATGTCGCCGGGGGTGCAGGGGTACCAGCCCTCGATGGGTGGTCCGCCGTGCGGGTCCGGTTCGGCCCGCCAGACGGTCCAGCCCTCGGCCAGCGCTGTGGTTACCGCAGCGACCACATCGGTGGTGTCGTCGAGTTGGAGTTGGGCTGCAGCTCGCTTGTGGTCCGAGTCGAAGCCGAGAAGCGTGACAGCGGGACCTACCGTTGCCGCGGGTCGAGTCGAGGTGAGCGGCGCGTACTCGGGTTGGGCGTGGGGTTCTTCTGCGATGAGGCGTGAGAACACACCGTTCACCCAGTCCAGGATTGGGCCTGTGGTCCGGAAGTTCTGTTCCAGCCGGACACCCTCTTTGCCGAATGCCTGCTGGGCATCGAGGTAGAGGGCTATGTCGGCCCGGCGGAAGCCGTAGATGGACTGCTTGGGGTCGCCGACGAAGAAGAGGGACCCCGGAGGAGGTCGGAGTTGGCGCCAGTCGTCGGTCAAGGTGTCGGGGTCGGCGATGAGCGCAGTCAGCTCGATCTGGATCGGGTCGGTGTCCTGGAACTCGTCGAGCAGGAGGTGGCGGTAGCGGTCATGGAGGGCGGCACGCACGCCCGGGCCGGTCGCCTTGTTGGTGAGCGAGCGACGTGCCAACACGAGCAGGTCGTGGAAGCTGAGCTGTCCCTGTCGCTGACGCCTGGAAGCCGCAGTGACCGCAGCGGCACCCACTACCGAGACGATCCTGTCGATTACCTGGTCGGTCAGATGGGTCACCTCTGCATCGAGGAGGGCACGGGCGTCCTGCATCTGTTCTCGGACGTCGTCGATGGGGACGGCGCCTGTCCAGTGCTTCTGGTTGCCGAGCCTGGTGCTGTTGGACACCACCTTGCGATCTCCCAGGATCCGGATCGCCGAAAGGGGGTCGTCGGCCACCGCTGCCAGTTCGTCGGCGTAGGCCTCGACCAGTTCCAGTTGGATGGCCATCTTGTCGTTGGCCTCGATGCAGTGGTCGCCGAGGTCGACGAGGGGTCGAAGGGAATCGACGATGGCGGGGACGTCGATCGGTATGGGGTCGGGGGCTTCAACCAGGCGTTCCTCGACCTGGTCCCAGTTCTCGTCGAAACGAACGACCATCCGGCGGATGTGATCGAGCGAGATGCCCAACTCCAGCCCTGCCAGCATCGTGAACGCCAGGTTCTGGTCGCCCAGCAGCGTGTGAACGAGGGAGTCCCAGCGCTCATCGAAGTCGACGAGCGACGAGACCTCGTCCATTACCTCGACTGCGGGGGGTAGGCCGGCCTCGATCGGGTGCTCGATGAGTATCCGCTGGGCGAAGGCGTGCAGGGTGCACAGGGCGGCACCGTCGAGTTCGATCAGGGCTGCGGCAGCCACCCCGGTATGGGTGCCTTCGTCGGCCAGGTGCTCCAGCCGGCGCCGCACCCGGTCGCGCAGTTCGGTGGCTGCCCGGTCGGTGAACGTGATGGCTGCGATGTGTTCCATGGACACCCCGCTTGCGACCAGTTCCACGATCCGGTTCACGAGGGCGCTGGTCTTTCCGGTTCCGGCTCCGGCCTCGACGAACAGGGTGGTCCCCAGGTCGGTGCCGATGCGGTTGCGTGCCACCTGGTCGGAGGTCTTAGGCATCGTCGTCTTCCAGGCTGACCACGATGGTGGCGACCTCGTCGAGGTCGCCAATGAGGCGGCGGTAGGGCTCAAGCGCGGGGTCGATGCGCTTGTCCTGCCAGGAGGCGGCGACGGGGTCGGTGCCCATTCCGTCGGGGTTGCAGTAGTCGCAGCCGATGCCGTATCTCGGGCTCTTGGGTGGACGGGCGGGGAACAGGCCTTGTTCGATGCCGTTGATGATGGTCGTGAGCACGGTGTCGAAGCGTGCCAGCACCGCCTCGGTAAGGGGGTGTCCGATGTGGACTCCGGTATCGGTGACGAACCAGTACTGGCCGTGCACCTCGGTGTCGGGTGTGGCAATGGCGGCCCTGGCTGCCAGGCCGTAGATGGGTAACTGCAGGTACTGGCCGTGGTCGTCGGGGGTGGCCTCGGAGATCTTCTTGTAGGGGCCCATGCCGCCGGTCTTGTAGTCGATTACGTGGATGGCGCCGTCGGTTCCGCGGTCGACCCGGTCGATGCGGCCACGGAACCTGAGGCTCCGGCCGTCTGGCAGGACGTGAACCAGCGGATCCGTGCCGTCTAGCCCGAACGACATCTCGACTGCAGCCGGGGTGGTGTGGTTCTGGGCCCGCCAGGCGTGGTCGTCGACGAGGAAGGACTCGAGGTGACGGCGCAGTCGCTCGGAGTCGCGCCGCCACAGGAGGGCGTGCCCGGTGAGGCCTCTGGCCTCGGCAAGGGCCAACTCCTCGTTGCAGATCTCTGCCAGCCGTTGCCGCTGTGCCCGGCTCCAGGCTGCGTCAGGTGCAGGGAGGCTGTTGTTGTCAAGGTTTTCGCCGATGAATCGGTCGAGTACCTGGTGGGCCAGGGTGCCGCGGTCGATCGCGGTGATGCCCTCGTCGTCCTGTGGTTCGTGGGCCAAACCGCCGCTCCGGCCAGGTTGCCGTCGAAGCGGGTGAGCACGGGTTGCTGGCGCCCACGAACCAGGTCGATGCCGCGGTTGAGGACTGGGTCGGCGGTTCGACGCTCGGAGGTGTCGACTGGTAGGCCCCGGTGCCGTTCGCGCAGGAGCTCGGCGAGGGCGTACTCCTGTTCGTCGGCGGGGGAGGTGAGGCGTTCGAGGGAGCCCACGAACGACGGTGACGTGGAGAACCAGGGCTGGTCCAGGCTCTCCAGTTCAGTGGGCGAAGGCCGAAAACCCAGCTCGGCCTCTGCCTGGTCGAGCAGCCAGCGTGACGGCACCCACTCGTTCTTTCGGCCCAGGTCTCCCCGGGGGAACACGAGGACGCGCCTGTGTTGTGCGGCAGCGAGTGCCGCCAGCACGCGGTGGTGTAGGTCGGCCATGCGGTCGGTTCGAACCGTGAGCGCTCCGCCGGTCAGGAGACGGGACGAGTCGGGAAGCAGTGGGTCGTCGCGCCGCCGGGATGGTGTGGTGCCCTCGGCCAGACCCACAATGACGATGTTGTCGAGGTCGATGCCTGTGAGGACTCCGAACCCACCGACCAGCACACCGTCGCCGAAGCGGCCCTCGCGTTCGAGGTCGTGGTCAAGGCCGTCGACTACGGCTCGGCGAAAGGCTCCCGCTCCGGGTCGTGGCTCGATGGTGGCAAGCCTTGCGAGGCCGGTGAGGAGGTCTCGCACCCTGGTGTGGGCCTCGACCTCGTGGTCGGGCCAGTCGGTGCGGTCGGCGGCCGAACCCAGGTAGCGGTCGAGTAGGCCCGTGGCCCAGTTGGCCAGCCCGGGCCAGTCGGACGGTGTCGGGTCGGTGTTCACGTTGGCGATCAGTTCTTCGACGAAACCGAGGAGGTCATGGGCCTGTCTGATCTTCTTGTCGACAGCGTCGATGCGGCCGGGTTCGGCGCCCTGTGAGGCGAGGTCGTCCCGGCGTTGTTCCTGGTCGGACATCACCTGCCCGAGGCGTGAGCGCCACTGGTCTGGTCCGGCGACCACGCCTGCGTTGCGGGCCACCCGCTCCCATGCGGCGGCCGGTACGGCTGTTCCGTCGGCACTGACGACCGCGCCAGAGGAGATGAGCGCCATGACGGCTGCCCGTGAGAAGTCGTTGTCGTCGAGGTCGAGCAGTGCGAGCAGGATCCGGCCGGAGAGTGATTCGTCGAGACGGCGGCCGGCCGCGCCGTTGAACGGCACGTCGGCTGAGCGCAGGTGCTGGTGGAGGAGTCTGGCGTAGCGCTCGCCGCCGGGATGGACGATGGCCATCCGGGTGAACGGTGTTCCGGTGGCGGCTGCGGCCACGACCTCGCGGACGGCCACTCGGGCCTCCTCATCGGGGTCGGCCACCGAGTGGACGGCGAGATCTGAAGCCACTGGCCCGGGCGGGTCCGATGGCGGGTTGCCACCAAGACGTTCGACCAGATGATTGAGAGGCTGGTCGGCCGCATCGTCGCCCGTGCGGGCGGCGATGACCGTCAGAGGCCTGGTGTCGGAGAGGGCGGCCAGCAGTGCCAGACCCGAGGCGGGGGTTCGGCCCGGGATGTGCAGTATCAGGGTACCCAGTTCATCGAGCAGGGGGTCTTCGTGTCCGATTGAGGCTGCTGCCCGGTGCAGGTCGACCTCGTCGATGAACCGTTCGGCAAGGCGGTCGCGGATGAGGCGGTGGAGCCTGACCACCTCGTGTGCCTGAGCACCGGTTGCGGCCACGGTGTCGAGGGTGGGGTCGTCCAGTTCCCTCATCTCGCGGTGTACCCGCACGAGCGCCCGCTCGGTGGCCGGGTGGTGTGCAACGGGGCGGAGCAGGTCGGCGGAGTCGGCGAGGGTGGTGCGCACGGCGGCGCCAACAACGGGGTCGGAGACGCGGCGCCGCTGGTCACTGGCCAGGGCCGTGCCGGCCAGCAACCTGGCCAGGCCGAGCAGGGTCTCAAAGCGTACGGCGGCAAGCCCGACGGCTCCGGCGACGCCCGGGCCTGTTGCCAGCGAGCGGCGTGCGGCAACGCCCACCAGGTTGGACGGCACGACCACGGTCACCGGTGCCAGCGGGTCGCCGCCCTTGGCTGTCGCTATGGCGTCGCTGAGAGCGGCGGTGGCCTCAGGGCCGTATGAGGTGAAGGTGAAGTTGGCAGCCACTGTCAGACGAGAGTATGTACGCCATGTGACACCTCGCAATTACGCCTGGAACCCTGTTTCCGATCAGTCACGCAGGACGGCCGGCCGGTACTGTCCAACCACATGAGCGACGTGGGGACTGAAGTACCAGACGATCCAAGGCCCGAGTACCCGGGTCGCTGGGCGCAGGACGCTCCGGACCGGCCGGCAATCGTCATGCACGGTTCAGGGAAGACCATGACCTTCGCCGAACTGGATGCCGAGGCCAACCGCATCGCCAACCTGTTCCGCGGCCTGGGTCTGGAACCGGGCGACCATATGGCGTTTTGTCTGGAGAACCGCATTGAGTTCCTGGCACTTGCCTGGGGGGCCCACTACGCGGGTCTCTACTACACAGCGATCTCGTCGCGCCTGACTGCCGATGAGATCGCCTACATCGTCGACGACTGTGGTGCCAGGGTCTTTGTCACGTCGCCGTACAAGGCTGACGCTGTCGCCGAGGTCACGGCTGCAACGCCGAACGTTGAGGCGAGGTTCAGCATCGGTGGTCCGCTCGCCGACCATGCCTGTTTCGAGGATGCCGTTGCCAGCCATTCGGCCGAACCGTTCCCCGGTGCTGTCGAGGGTCAGGACATGCTCTACTCGTCTGGTACCACCGGCCGACCCAAGGGCATCAGGTCCCCGATGTCGGGTTCACCGTTGGGCGGAATCAACCCGATCACGATGATGGCGAAGATCCTGTTCGCTGCCGAGGAGGGCTCCGTGTACCTCTCTCCGGCACCGCTCTACCACTCCGCTCCGCTGCGTTTCTGCCTCGGCTACCAGCGGCTGGGTTGCACGATCGTGGTGATGGAGAAGTTCGACGCCGAGGAGGCACTCGCTGCCATCGAGGCCCACAGCGTGCACACCAGCCAGTGGGTTCCGACCATGTTCGTGCGGATGCTCAAGCTCGCCGAGGAGGTGCGGTCCCGCTACGACACCTCATCGCTGGTGACCGCAATCCACGCGGCTGCGCCGTGCCCGGTCAAGGTGAAGCACTCGATGATCGAATGGTGGGGGCCGGTGCTGCACGAGTACTACGCGGGCACCGAGGGAAACGGCCTCACCTACACGAACTCACTCGACTGGCTGGAACACCCTGGATCTGTCGGTAGGGCGATCCTGGGCGAGCTGGTCATCGTCGACGATGACGGCAGGGAGTTGTCGGTGGGTGAGGAGGGGGACGTCTACTTTCGCAGCGACTCCCAGTTCGAGTACCACAACGACCCCGAGAAGACCGCCGGTTCGAGGCTCGGAGAGAACCTCAGCACGCTGGGCGACGTGGGTCGTGTCGACGAGGACGGCTTTCTCTACCTGACGGACCGCAGGGCCTACATGATCATCTCGGGAGGGGTGAACATCTATCCCCAGGAGGCCGAGAACATTCTGACGATGCATCCGGCGGTGTTAGACGTGGCCGTGTTCGGTGTGCCCAACGACGAGTTCGGTGAGGAGGTCAAGGCCGTGGTCCAACCTGCCGACGGTGCCGACCCCGGCCCCGACCTCGAGCGGGAGTTGATCGCCTACTGCCGGTCGCAGTTGGCCGATGTCAAGTGCCCCCACAGCATCGACTTCCGCGACGAGATGCCCCGGCACCCGACGGGCAAGCTCTACAAGCGCCTGTTGAAGGACGAGTACTGGCAGGGCCACCAGGCCCGCATCTGAGCCCGACAGCGCGTCGGGCCGGGTTCAGCCGGCTTCGGAGTGGGTCACGGGCTGTTCACCCATCCACTCGCGGAGCGTGTTCTTGAGTTTGGTCTGCTGGATGAACAGGTCGTGTTCGGCGTCGGCCTCGCCTGCGGCCTGGGGGGCCTTGAGGTAGAACGACAGCCACTCCTGTACGCCTGACTGGCCGGCCCGGGAGGCGAGGTCCAGGAACAGGGCCAGGTCCAGGACGATGGGTGCGGCCAGAATGGAGTCGCGGCACAGGAAGTCGACCTTGATCTGCATCGGGTAGCCGAGCCACCCGAAGATGTCGATGGCGTCCCAGCCCTCCTTGTTGTCGCCGCGGGGCGGGTAGTAGTTGATGCGCACGACGTGGTCGATGTTGCCGTAGAGGTCGGGGTACGACTCTGGCTGGAGGATGGTGTCGAGCACCCCCAGCTTGGACACCTCCTTGGTCTTGAAGTTCTCCGGGTCGTCGAGCACCTCGCCGTCGCGGTTCCCCAGGATGTTCGTGGAGTACCAGCCGCGAAGGCCCAGCATGCGGGCCTTGAAGCCGGGGGCCAGGAGCGTCTTCATGAGGGTCTGGCCGGTCTTGAAGTCCTTGCCTGCGATCGGTACGCCGCGGGTGGCTGCCAGCTCGAGCATGCAGGGCAGGTCGACTGACAGGTTGGGTGCGCCGTTGGCGAACGGAACCTCGCTGGAGAGTGCTGCGTAGGCGTAGATCTGGCTGGGGGAGATGTTGTCGTCGTTGTCCCTGAGGCCCTGTTCGAAGGCGGCGACGCTCTGGTGAACGTCGCTGGCCTCCTGGTAGGCCTCGGTGGATCCGCACCAGACCATTACGAGGCGGTCGCACTGGTTCTCGGTGCGGAAGCGTTCGATGTCGTCCATGAGCGCCTGGGCCTGTTCCAACTTTGGCGTCATGGTCTTGACGCGGGTGCCCTCGAGCTTCTTGACCCATCGCTGGTCGAACACAGCGTCCATGGCCACGATGCCCTCGAGTTCAGAGGAGATGGGTGCGAGGTCTCGTTCTTCGAGTACGCCGCAGGTGCGTGCGGCTTCGAGCACGTTGGCTGAGATGGGGTCCCAGCCGCCGAAGACCAGGTCGTCCAGTTCTGCGAGGGGCACGAACTCGCGGATGAGGGGGTTGCGGTCCTCGTCGCGGGCGCCGAGGCGGATGTGGGCCATCTGGCTGACTGATCCGATGGGCGGGGCCAGGCCCCTGCGGGCTGAGATGACGCCGGCGATGAAGGTGGATGAGACGGCGCCGAGCCCGGGGGTGAGTATTCCGAGGCGGCCGGTCGCCGGGGTGATGGTGGTGGGTTCTGTCATGGAGGGAAGCATAAGTAGATAGAAATGAATCAGGTGTTAGATTCAGAGATACTGAAATAATAGACAGGATCCCGCAATGTTGGAAACCGGGCTGCAGAGCCTCCCCAACCTCACCGTGCAGCAGTTGGAGTACCTGGTTGCAGCGACGGACCACCCCACCCGTGCAGCGGCAGCAGCCACCCTCGGTGTCACACCATCGGCCCTCACCCAGGGCCTCGCCGAACTCGAGCGCCGGGTCGGCCTGCCCCTCTTCGAAAGGCACGGTCGCCACACCGAGTTGAGGCATCAGGCGACCGAGGTCCTCACCCACGCCCGCAGGGTCGTCGCCGAGACCCGCGACCTTGCCCGCTGGGCAGCGGCCCAGCGCTCCGGATCCGCCGGTGTGGTCAGGCTCGGAACCATCGATGCGGTCGCAGTCCAGCATCGGGCCGAGGCCATCCGGGCGTTCCACAGCAATCACCCCGAGGTTGACCTGCACCTCACGGTGGCCCCGTCCGGCAGCCTCCTGGAGGGACTGGTCGGTGGAGATCTGGACCTCATCGTCTGCGTCGAACCGGTGAGAGCTTCCGAGGGTGTGGCGTTCACACACTGCTTCGACGAGCCCCTGCACGTCTACGCCCCCGAAGGCGAGCTCCGTCGTCCCCCACCCCAGTGGGGCCCGTGGGTCACCTTCCCTTCTGATTCACACACCCGGGCGGTTATCGCATCCGGCCTGGCGAACGCAGGAGCACCGTTCGACGTCGTTGCCGAGTCGAATCAGCCCGAGGTTCTCCGTGAGATGGTGCGCCTCGGCCTGGGCTGGACGGTGCTGCCGCCGGTGGCTGGCACGACAGCCGGTAGTGGAATGGCTGCCGCCAGGTCGGAGCCGGTGGCCCACCGCCATCTCGTGGTCGGTCGACGCGAAGGGTCGCCGCCCGATCCGGCAGCGGACGCCCTGGCTGTCGTCCTCATCGGGCCCGGAGCCGGCAGGTGACCGGCATCGCGGTCCGGTCATGGCCGGTAGCCTCTCGGCCAATCAGCCCGGCAACGGGTACGGACAATCCTGGCCCCGACCGGGCCACCTGAGCACAGGCGGTACGACATGACCTGGCCACCCTCACGGGACAACGAGCTGTTCGGTTACATCGACCGGGAACTCGAACGCCAGAACACCACACTTCAGCTGATTGCGTCCGAGAACTTCGCCTCGCCGGCTGTTCTCGAGGCGAGCGGTTCGGTGCTCACTAACAAGTACGCCGAGGGCTACCCGGGCAAGCGCTACTACGGTGGCAACGTCCACGTCGACCAGGTCGAGGACCTGGCCCGCGAGCGGGCCAAGGCCCTGTTCGGCGCCGACCACGCAAACGTCCAGCCCCACTCGGGAGCCAACGCCAACATGGCCGTTTACCAGGCTCTGCTCGAGCCCGGAGACACCGTTCTGGGGCTGAGCCTCGACCATGGTGGCCACCTCACCCACGGCTCCCCTGTGAATGCCAGCGGCATCCTCTACAACTTTGTGTCCTACGGCGTCACGAAGAGTGACGAGCGCATCGACTACGACGAGTTGCGCGACAGGGCCCGCGAGCACCGACCCAGGCTGATCGTGGCGGGTGCCACTGCCTACCCGCGGGTCATCGAACCGGCACCGTTCCGCGAGATCGCCGACGAGGTCGGCGCGATGCTCATGTTCGATGCCGCCCACATCGCCGGGCTCATTGCCGGTGGCGTGCATCCCAGTCCGGTGCCCTACTGCGACATCGTCACCTTCACCACCCACAAGACCCTGCGGGGTCCCAGGGGTGGCTGCATCCTCTCGACATCCGAACACGCCAGGGCAATCGACAAGGCCGTCTTTCCCGGTTCCCAGGGTGGCCCGCTCGAACACCACATCGCCGCCAAGGCCGTGGCGTTCCGCGAGGCGTCCGATCCGTCGTTTGCCGACTACGCACGCCAGATCGTGGCCAACGCATCGGCCCTCGCCGCCGCCCTTGCCCAGCACGGCTTTCGCATGGTCTCGGGTGGCACCGACAACCATCTGCTGCTCGTCGACCTGCGCACCTTCGATGAGGAACTCACCGGTGCCGTGGCCCAGACGGTACTCGACCGGGCGGGAATCACGTTGAACAAGAATACCGTGCCCGATGACCCGCGTTCGCCGTTCGTGACCAGTGGCGTCCGCATCGGCACACCGTCAACCACGACCCAGGGGATGGGTGAACCCGAGATGGCCGTCATCGCCGACCTGATTGCCCGTACCCTCAGCAGCGTTGACGACGATGCCGCTGTCGACGCCGTGCGGGCCGAGGTGGTCGAACTGTGTGGTCGGTTCACGCCGTACGGGGGCTGATGGGCCGATGAGCGTGACGGGGTCCGAGCTCCTGCCCGGGGGACTCGCCTTCGCCCTGGTGGGTGGCGCCGCAGCGGTTGCCACCGCGGCAGCCACGCCGGTGGCTCGCCGCCTCGCCACCCGATCGGGTGTCCTCGTGGCACCCGACGACCGCAACGTCCACGAGTCGCCGACGGCCACGCTGGGTGGCACGGCGATGCTGTTCGGCCTGTTCGTCGGTGCCGCCACTGCCTGGCTGCTCGGTGACTTCGCATCCGTGTTCGCTGCACCGTCCGAAATGATCGGTGTGCTGGTTGCAGCTGCGGTGATCTGCGCAGTCGGGGTGGTTGACGACATCTCGCCACTGTCGGTCCCGGCCAAGGTGGCCGGCATGGTCGTGGCCGGGGTGGTCCTCAGCGTCGTCGGGGTGTCGCTGGTCGTGCTGCGAATTCCCTTCTTCGAGACTGTGATCCTCTCGTCGAACATGTCGGCCCTGTTGACCGTTGTGTGGGTGGTGCTCATCGCCAACGCCGTCAACCTGATCGACGGCCTCGACGGCCTGGCGGGCGGGATCGTGGCCATCGCCGCCGCCACCTTCCTCTTCTACGCCATCCGCCTGGGCGATGCGGGCGTGTTGACCGCGAGCAGTCCGGGTGCGCTGATCGCTGTCCTGGTGGTCGGCATCTGCGTGGGCTTCCTTCCCCACAACGTGCATCCGGCACGCATCTTCATGGGCGACGGCGGCGCGCTGCTGCTGGGTCTGCTCATGGCGGCCTCGACGATGTCGGTGGGGGGAAGTACCGACGCGGTGTTCAGCGGCCAGGCATTCTTCTTCTTCGCCCCCGTCTTCATTCCGCTGTTCATCCTGGGCGTCCCCCTGTTCGACATGGCGTTCGCCATCGTGCGCCGCGCCGCGACCCGCGGCATCCGGGTGACCCACGCCGACAAGGACCACCTCCACCACCGATTGCTCCGCCTGGGCTACGGCCACCGGCGGGCCGTCTGGATCCTGTGGGCGTGGACCGCACTGCTGTCGGGGTTCGTGCTGTGGCCCACCTACACCGGGTCCGGCGACGCCATCGTCCCCATCGGGATAGCGGCGGTGTGTCTGCTCCTCTTCACCGTGTTCCACCCGAGGCTGAGAGATTCGGTCCTGACCGGGTCGCCCGATGATCACTCAGATGGGGTGGGTTGAATCGGTCAACCGTCACACGCCTGCCGGGTTGTCGCTCCCCACATTGGTGATTAGATTCACAAGCGCTCCAGACGGCCGTCGTCGCGGGGGCAACGATGGTGACCGGAGACGCTCCGGTCGGAGGGATCTGCGGATGCAACAGGTCGGAACGCGCGAGTTGGAGCAGGGCTTCGGCGATGCTCTCGCAGCTGCCTTCGAATTGGCGGTCACACCGGCGATCTTCGGCTTCCTGGGTTGGCTTGTCGATCGCCAACTGAACCTCTTCCCGGTCTTCACGATCTCCTTCACACTGGTTACGGCCGGGTACGCCACCTGGAAGCTGTACCGCAGCTACAGCGACCGGATGGACCGTGCGGCAGTCGAGCGTCGTGCCGCATGGCGGGCGGGCGCCTGAGCATGTCCGGCACCTCCGCCCTCGTGGCCGACCACACACAGGTCACACCCGAGCGTGACATCGCCCGTGACCTGGCCAGGCGGGCCCTGTGGGTTGCACCGGCATTCGTCTTGGTCGGTGCCGTCGGCTGGGGAGTCACCGGGGCCGCTTCTGCCGCGATCGCCCTAGTTCTGGTGGTCGCCAACTTCCTGATCGGCGCCGCCATCATCACCCGAGCGGTGAGCATCTCGCTGAATGCCCTCTACGGAGCGGTCCTGTTCGGCTACCTCATCCGCCTCGGTGTGCTGGGCGTTATCGCGGTGGTGCTCAAGGGCAGCGGCGACTGGTTCGCCGCCGTGCCGTTCGCCATCACCCTCCTGGTCACCCACCTGGGCCTCCTTGCCTGGGAGACCAGGCACGTCTCTGCGTCGCTGGCCTTTCCCGGCCTGGCGCCCCAACCGGTCCAACAGGTCACTCCCGAGGAGAACCACGCCAAGTGAACGTGCTAGCGCTCGAATTTCCACCTGTCAGCCATCTCTTCGAGTGGCCCGACATCTTCTTTTCCGGAACGGCGTACGCCGTCAACAAGACGGCGCTCATCTATCTGGCTGCCGTGGTCATCACCGGTGTCATATTCACCCTAGCCGGCAGGCCCAAGGCATCCCTCGTGCCAGCCGGAATCCAGCACGTCGCCGAATCCGGCATCGACTTCATCGAGGATTCGGTGGTCATGCAGACCATTGGGCCCGAGGGCCGCAAGTTCATGCCGTTCCTCACCACGATGTTCTTCTTCATCATGTTCTCGAACATCTTCGAGGTGATCCCGGGCGTCCAGTTCCCGGCGAACAGCCGCATGGCCGTACCGATCACCCTGGCCATAGTGGTCTGGGTCATCTACAACTTCGTCGGAATCAGGTCCCAGGGCCTCGGCGGCTACCTCAAGAACTCCCTCTTCCCTCCGGGCGTACCCGTTGCGCTGTACCTGATCGTGACCCCCATCGAGCTTGTCTCGACGTTCGTGGTGAGGCCCTTCTCGTTGGCAATCCGGCTCTGGGCCAACATGGTCGCAGGTCACCTTCTGCTGGTCACCTTCGCCGTGCTCACCACCGCCCTGTGGGGTGCCTTTCCCCCGACGGCGATCGCCCCCTTCGGCATGCTCGTCCTCATGACCGGGTTCGAGATTCTGGTCTCGGTCCTGCAGGCCTTCATCTTCACGATTCTCACCGCCGTCTACATCGGCGGCTCGATGCACCCGGCCCACTGATCCGCAGTTGGCCTTCAGGCTCTATCCACAAGTTCAATAACCAAGAGGGTCGGACACTCCGGCTCGACAACACATCAAACACAGGAGAAACCAAGTGCTGAACGTTTTGGCGCAGACGGCAGCCGGTGAAATGGTCGAGGGCCTCAAGGCCATCGGCGCCGGCCTCGGTTACGGCCTCGCGGCCATCGGCCCGGGTATCGGTATCGGAACAGTGGTCGGTAATGCCATCTCCGCGATGGCCCGCCAGCCCGAGTCCGCCGGTATGGCGCGTACGACCATGTTCCTCGGCATCGCCTTCACCGAGGCGCTGGCCCTGATCGGTTTCGTCGTCTTCATCCTGTTGCTGCCCTAGGCAGTCGGCGGATACGGAACAGACGAGCAACTGAGACAATCGACTGAGAGAGAGTTGAACCCATGAGCCAACGACGGAACCGCCTGGCAGCGGCGCCGCTGATCGCCGTGCTGGGCCTTGTTGC
>MDUS01000195.1_pt1 | contig 14721 bp, 14 predicted proteins | sample 811251 | NCBI WGS metagenome assembly MDUS01 (sample SAMN02905560, study PRJNA254808) | marine metagenome | biome: ocean; feature: oxygen minimum zone; material: water; isolation source: 300 m water sample from station 6 | place: Mexico: oxygen minimum zone off the coast of Manzanillo ... | reverse complement strand
ACACGGCGCAGGGACGCAAACGAATCGGCATCACCCGTGCCCACCTGGAAGAAGACGCCGGCAAATCGCTGCACGAGGATTTCCACGGCATGACGGGAGTAGATCTCAACCGCGCGGGCACACCGCTACTCGAGATCGTCTCGGAGCCCGATATGCGCGCCCCCGCCGAGGCAGTCGCCTACCTCAGGAAACTGCACTCGCTGGTGCGTTACCTCGAGATCTGCGACGGCAACATGGAAGAAGGTTCATTCCGCTGTGACGCCAACATCTCAGTAAGGCCCATGGGACAGACGCAGCTGGGCATCCGCACAGAACTCAAGAACATCAATTCTTTTCGCTTTGTCGAACGCGCACTGGAGTTCGAGATCGCGCGCCAAATCGAGGTGCTGGAGGACGGCGGCACGGTGGCCCAGGAAACCCGCCTGTACGACCCGGCCACCGACGAGACCCGGCCGATGCGAAGCAAGGAAGAGGCCCACGACTACCGTTACTTTCCCGACCCCGATCTGCCGCCACTGGTAATCACTGCGGCTGACCTGGAACAGGCCCGAGAGTCGTTGCCCGAGTTGCCCGACACACGCCGGCAACGTTTTGTCACTGAGTATGAATTGAGCGAAACGGACGCCGCCCAGTTGACGGCAGAGAAAGACACTGCCGATTACTTTGAACAGGCGCTCGCCGCCAACGCTTGTGACCACCGCCTGATGGCGAACTGGGTTACCGGTGAGCTGGCGTCGTGGCTCAACCGCACCGACACCCCGATAAGTGAGAGTAAAGTCTCACCCAGCATGCTGGGTGAGTTGGTCAGATGCATCCAGGATCAGACTGTGTCGGGCAAGACGGCTAAGGCGGTGTTTGAAGCCATGTGGCATGGTGATGGCACTGCCGGGGAAATCATCGAGGCCCGTGGTCTCAAGCAGATTCTCGACACCGAGATCATAGAACAGGCCGTGGTCGAGGTGATCGCAGACTTTCCTGCGCAGGTGGCCCAGGTGCGAGCTGGTGAAGAGAAAGTGCTGAGCTTTTTGGTTGGGCAGGTGATGAAGGCAACCTCTGGCAAGGCTAACCCCCGGGCGGTCAACGAGATCCTCAGACAAAAACTCTGCTCCTGAGTGGGATCATCACCCGACGTGGTTGAGTCGCACCACCAAGGAGGCGCAAGCCAGAAAATACCACTCATCTGTGTTGGTGAGGATATAAGGCCCCAGGCTCGATTATGCGGTAAGGTACTGTAACAACCGCTATGACCTAGCTACCAGGATCATGACTGCAGACCAGCCACTTTGCGCCATCACACTTGCTGTGATTGTCGTCATCATGGCCGCCTGCGGCGGTGACAGTAGCAGTGGCATGTGTAACAATATCGTGGCGGACACGGCGCTGCTGCGCGGAATGGCTCCCCAGCGGGCTGCGGGTGTCCAATCCTGGCGTCAGCAGACTACCCCGCGCCCCACTATGAGGTAAGGCACCACAGCAACCACGAATACGGCTTACCTACCAGGATTATGACAGCACGCCAACCAGTCTACGCTACCATGCTTGTTTTCGCCGCCTGCCTCCTGGCGGCTTGTGGCAGCGAAAGCACTGGCGGTGTCTACAATCAGGTCTTCAACGTATCTGGACATTGGTCGGGTACGATTTACGGCAAGTGTTTCAGCGGTGGTAGTGACCCGGTGAGCATGACATTGTCTGACGGTGGCGGTGACGTCACCGGCACCATGACAGTGGGTGGTCACACTTCCGTCTCTAGCAGCACGCTGAGCGGTACCGCGGTGCAGGCTCCGGAAAAGACCACCGGCGATAACCCGCTGACGGCCGACCAGGAAAACAGCAACCGGGGCACGCTCAATTTATCGCTCGACTCCCCTCTAATGACCGGTGGGGTGGCGTCGGTTGAGGTACTTCTCGGCGGCAGCGGTTATACCTCAGCACCTACTGTTCACTTTCTGTCTACGGGCCATGGCGGCGAGGGAGCCAAAGGCATAGCTGTAATCGGAGGGGACACAGAAGATGCGGCCGAAGCAGGTGCTGGTGGGGTGGCGTCGGTCACCGTGGATAACGCCGGCAGCGGTTATACCTCAGCACCTACTGTTGAACTCCTATCCACGGGCCATGGCGGCAAAGGGGCCAAAGCCACAGCTGTAATCGATGCAGCTGGCGAGGTGGTTGGCTTTGTTGTTACTGACCCCGGGTCTGGCTATGTGACCGCGCCCCAAGTGATGTTGTCAGGCGGTGGTGGTTCCGGGGCGACGGCCACAGCAACCCTCTTCGGACCAGAAGAAGATGCAGCAGGAGGCACGGTAACCGCTGTTATTGTTACTGACCCCGGCTCCGGCTATGTGACCGCTCCCACAGTGACGTTCTCGGGCGGCGGCGGTTCCGGGGCGACGGCCACGGCAACCCTCGATACCGCTGAGGATAGGAACCCCATAACTATCACGGTGGCCGGCACCTCAAGCAAACTCAGTGGTCATTACATCGGCCTGTGGAACTTCCATAGCACTCATATAGCTGCTTGCGGAGCCAATCCGTCGGGCGCGATCTGCTTATCCCGTGCCGGGCTGTGCCCGCCCCCATGAGCGGCGACCGCACCTGAACCCAGGCACCCGTATGATTGCCCGGGGCCACATCTAAGGCGATGCGGCTCTTTCAGCCGGTCACCTGGTCACGCACATAGACGGGCATAGCGGCCTGCCACGCGCCGGTAGTGCCCGAGTCCAGCAAACGCCGAGCGATCACGGCCACCTGGCGGGCCCGGGGGAAACACTCTGGAAGCCACTGCGCCGCGACCCCGCCGGCGAGTACCTCGGCGTAGCGGTCCCAGCCGCTGCCGACTCCGATCTCACCCACCGCCAGGACCGGCACAGCCTCGGGTCCACTCACCCGGGGCAACTCGCACCAGCGCCATAGTGCCGCTTCGTTCGGGTCGCGCGCCAGTCGAGCCCAGTACACCTGGCCCATGCGTGCGTCGATCGCGGCACAAACGGCGGCAACAGTATCCACCGTATCCACAACACCCTCTGCCAGCGCCATCAGGGACGACACGCCAACCAGCGGCAGTTCGAGCCCCAGAGCTATGCCCTGGGCTACGCCCGCACCGATGCGGATACCGGTGAAGGAACCAGGGCCTGCATCGAAAGCAACTGCATCCAGGTCTGCGCGCTGTGAAGCGGTCTCGGCCAGCACCGACTCGACCATGGTCAACAGCAGCCGCGAATGCCCCTGGGGCTCTATCTGGTAGCGCTCTACGAGCGACTCGCCAGCCAGGCAGGCGGCCGAACAGCCCTCGGTCGCCGTATCGAGCGCCAGCAGCCTCACGATGTGAGTGCCACCCGGGCAACCATCACAGCCGCGCCAGGCAGCGGGCCAGCGCCTCCTGCCAGTCGGGCAATTCAATGCCATAGCCCTGTTTGAGGCGCGCACAGGACAGCACTGAGTAGGCCGGTCGTGGCGCAGGGGTGGGATACTCGGCAGTAGTGATCGGCACCACTGCGATATCGTCATGCCCCGTGAGTTCAAAGAGCTTTGCAGCAAACCCGTGCCAGCTGGTCACGCCACCGTTGGTTGCGTGAAAGATACCGAAACCATCCTCGCGGCCAGCGGCCAGCGCATCAACGATTCCTACGGTGGCCTGGGCAAGATCCCAGGCATAGGTAGGTGAACCAACCTGGTCCGCCACTACCCGGAGGGGCTTGCCGGCAGCCGCCAGGCGCAGCATGGTCTTGACGAAGTTCTGACCTAGGTGCGAGTACAACCAGGCCGTGCGCAGGATAATGTGGCGGTCGCTGGCCGCCTGCACAGCCTGCTCCCCGGCGAGTTTGCTCATTCCGTAAACGCTCTGCGGCGCAACTGGTGCCTCTTCCGTGTACGGCTCCGTGGCACCGCCGTCAAATACATAGTCGGTGGAGTAGTGGATGATTGTTGCATCGATCTCGGCGCAGGCCGCGGCCATCGCCGCCGGTGCCTGGGCATTGATCGCGTGTGCGAGTTCCGGCTCGGCCTGTGCCTTGTCCACCGCGGTATAGGCCGCTGCATTGATGACAACGTCCGGCTGCTGGCTACGCACTTGGGCAACTGCGCTGGCGGGTTCTGCAAGATCGATCTCGGGTTGGTCGAGAAACTGTACCGGGTAGCGCCCCGCCAGTAATTCGGCCAGCGCCGAACCCACCTGCCCCACGCGGCCAAAAACTAGAATCTTCATCAAGCCAACTCTCAGACCGTAAACTCCGGCAGTTCGGCAAGCCGCGGTGCGGCGGTGTCCTTGGCAGAGAGTATCGGGTCGGCGATCGGCCAGTCGATGCCGATCTGCGGGTCGTTCCACAGCACGCACGCGTCAGCGGCCGGCTGGTACAGGGCCGTGCACTTATAAGCCATCTCGGAAACCTCGCTCAAGACGCAAAAGCCGTGGGCGTAGCCCGGCGGCACGTAAAGTTGCTTGTGGTTCACGGCTGAGAGCGTAATACCAAACCACTGGCCAAAAGTTGCCGACTGCTGGTGGATATCCACTACCACATCGAAGATCTCGCCAGCCAGCACCCGCACCAGTTTGCCCTGCCAGCCAGGGTACTGGTAGTGCAGACCGCGCAATACGCCGCGGCTGGAGCGCGAGTGATTATCCTGCACGAACACAGTGGGTAATCCAGCCTGTGCAAAATCGTCGGCGTTGAACGACTCCATGAAAAAACCGCGCTGGTCCTCGAACACGCGCGGCTCGACGATCACCACACCAGCCAGTGGAGTTTCGGTGACGGTAATCAAGGTAAGGGTCTCAGGTGCGGTAGGGTCGATGGCTCACCGGGCGGCAAGGATAAACGAATTCCGGCCAGGCTGTTGGAGAGGAGATCTTTCCCGGTATGAGCGTACAAGAACCTGCTGGTTCCGGGTGCACTTAGGAGACGATATCGTTGAAGAAAATTTTAAGCCGGTTGGTCCAGGAATTTTCCCGCGGACAATGTCGTTCGCCGCCTTCTTTGAGCAAACGGTCGAAGTCCCTGAGCAGGTCCTTCTGCTTGCGGTTGAGGTTGACCGGGGTTTCCAGTTTGATCTTGCAATAGAGATCGCCGACAGCGTTCGAGCGCACGTTGCGCACGCCCTTGCCACGCAGTCGGAACACCCGTTCCGACTGACTCTCCGGCGGAATCTTGAGATGCGCACGCCCATCCAGCGTCGGAATATCGATCTCACCGCCCAGTGCTGCCATGGCCATACTCACTGGCGTTTCGCAGTAGAGATTGTCACCGTCGCGAGAGAATATCTCGTGCGGCTTGATGTGGATCTGCACATAGAGGTCGCCAGCAGCGCCGGCAGCGGCCTCACCCTCACCGGCGAGGCGAATCTGGTCGCCCTCATCGACTCCAGCCGGCACCTTGACCTGCAGGGTCTTGGTCTTGCGCACTCGCCCCTGGCCACTGCAGTCAACGCAGGGGGAGCCAATCACGCTACCCCGGCCCTGGCAATCGGGGCAAGTCTGCTGGATGGAGAAAAAGCCCTGCTGCATGCGCACCTGACCCCGACCGTCGCAGGTACCGCAGGTATTCGGCGAGGTGCCAGGCTTGGCTCCAGAGCCGCTACAGGTGTCACAGCGCACATGGCTGGGCACGCGAATCCTGGTTTCGGTCCCGCGCACCGCGTCTTCCAGTGACAACTCCAAGGTGTAGCGCAGATCCGAACCTCGGCCTGGCCCCCGCCGGCGTCCACCAGCACCACCACCAAAGATATCGCCGAAAATGTCGCCGAAAATGTCGCCGAAACCCGCCGCGCCGGTGCCACCCATGCCCGCAGCGGGATCTACGCCCGCATGCCCAAACTGGTCGTAGGCTGAGCGCTTCTGGGCATCAGCCAACACCTCGTAGGCCTCTTTGGCCTCTTTGAAGTGTTTCTCCGCCGCCTCATCATCAGGATTACGGTCCGGGTGATACTTCATAGCAAGGCGCCGGTACGCCTTTTTCAACTCTGCCTCGGAAGCATTGCGGCTTGCCCCCAGCACCTCGTAATAATCCCGTTTTTCCATCGCTCGTTTAAATCTTTCAGTTACCTCTCACGACACACAAAAAGCCGGTATCGTACGACCGGCTTTGCGCTCCGCCTTTTTCCTCCGGCCACCCCGTTGCCGGAATGCCTGGTTTTCAGCAGCCTAGGTGTCTTTGTTGTCCTTTACCTCTTCAAATTCTGCATCCACCACGTCGTCCCCCCCACTGGCACCGTCCACAGTGCCTTCGGCAGAACCGCTGTCATCGCCGGCGGTAGCCGTATCAGCTTGCTCCTGGTACATGCGCTCAGCCAGTTTGTGGCTCGCCTCCATCAGGGCATTGGTCTTGCCGGTGATCTCCTCCGCGTCGTCACCTTTGACCGCTTCCTCAAGTTCAGAAATAGCGCTTTCGATGCGCTCTTTCTCTTCCGCCTCGACCTTGTCCTCGGCCTCGGTCAGGGTCTTTCGCACAGTATGCACCATAGCTTCAGCGTGGTTGCGGGCATCGATCAATTCACGCGCCTTACGATCTTCTTCGGCATGCGTTTCGGCGTCCTCAACCATGCGCTCGATTTCGTCATCCGACAGACCCGAACCCGCCTTGATGACAATCTTATTTTCCTTGCCGGTGGCCTTATCCTTGGCCGAGACGTGCAAGATACCGTTGGCGTCGATATCGAAAGTGACCTCAATCTGCGGTACCCCGCGTGGCGCCGGTGGAATGTTAGCCAGATCAAAACGGCCGAGCGATTTATTGTGCTGGGCCATTTCCCGCTCGCCCTGCAGTACGTGCACGGTCACCGCAGTCTGATTATCATCGGCGGTGGAAAAAACCTGGTTGGCCTTGGTCGGGATGGTCGTGTTTTTTTCGATCAGCTTGGTCAACACCCCGCCAAGAGTCTCTATACCGAGCGACAATGGGGTGACGTCGAGCAGTAGCACGTCCTTGACCTCACCACCGAGCACACCGCCCTGAATGGCAGCACCGACTGCAACCGCCTCGTCGGGGTTGATGTCACGGCGAAGCTCACGGCCAAAGAAGTCCTTGACCGCCTCCTGCACCTTGGGCATCCGGGTCTGGCCGCCCACCAACAGCACGTCGTCGATGTCGGCAGCCTTAAGACCTGCGTCTTTTAGTGCGATCCGGCACGGCTCGATTGACCGGGCAATGAGTTCGTCAACCATTGACTCGAGTTTGGCCCGAGACAGCTTCATGCTGAGATGCTTTGGCCCACTCTGGTCTGCGGTGATATATGGCAGATTGATCTCAGTCTGGGTACTCGAGGACAACTCAATCTTGGCCTTCTCGGCTCCTTCTTTCAGGCGCTGCATGGCGAGCGGATCCCCTCGCAGGTCCATACCCTGGTCCTTCTTGAATTCGTCGGCAAGGTAATCGATCAAACGCCGATCGAAGTCCTCGCCCCCGAGGAAGGTATCGCCATTGGTCGAGAGCACCTCGAACTGGTGCTCACCATCAACGTCGGCGATCTCGATGATAGAGATGTCGAAAGTGCCGCCACCGAGGTCATATACCGCGATTTTACGGTCGCCGTGCTTTTTTTCGAGGCCATAGGCGAGCGCCGCTGCGGTGGGCTCATTGATGATGCGCTTGACCTCGAGTCCGGCGATACGGCCGGCGTCTTTGGTAGCCTGTCGTTGTGAATCATTGAAGTAGGCCGGTACCGTAATCACCGCCTCAGTGACCTCGCTGCCGAGGTAATCTTCCGCGGTTTTTTTCATCTTCTGCAGTACCCGCGCGGAGACCTCCGGCGGCGCCATCTGCTTGTCGCCAATTTCCACCCAGGCGTCACCGTTCTTGGCTTTGACGATCTTGTAAGGCATCAGATCGATGTCACGCTGGACCACATCCTCCTGGAACTTGCGGCCAATCAAGCGCTTGGATGCAAATACGGTGTGGTGGGGGTTGGTTACTGCCTGGCGCTTAGCCGACTGGCCCACCAGCACCTCACCGTCCTCGGTAAATGCCACTACCGAGGGCGTAGTCCGGTCGCCTTCACTATTTTCCAATACCTTGGGCTTGCCACCTTCCATAATTGCGACGCAGGAGTTGGTGGTGCCAAGATCTATGCCTATGATGCTTGCCATACTAGTGTCCTCAGGAACGCTCTACTGAATTATTTCGCTACTGCAGAGAAATTGGGGTTCAGCGGGGCCAGTTTCAACCGCTGGCTGGGGTTTTTGCCACGATCACCATGGCTGGACGCAGCAACCGGTCGTGCAGGCGGTAGCCCTTCTGCACCACCCGGCAAATATGGTTGGGGGCGATATCCGCCGATTCCTCCAAACTCATAGCCTGGTGCGACTCAGGATCCAGCTTGTCGCCAGGCTGCGGATCAACTTCGAAGATGGTGAACTTCTCAAATACCGTATCGAACTGCTTGAGAGTCAGGTCGAGCCCCTCGACAATCCGCGTAACAAGGTCCTCGGCCGCTCCTTCAAGATTCACCGCCCGGGCGAGATCCAGACTGTCGCGCACGTTCAGCAACTCGGTCGCAAAACTCTCCAGGGCGAACTTGCGGGCGCTGGCCACCTCGCCCTGTGCACGCTTGCGGATGTTGTCGGCCTCGGCCCGGGCCCGCAGAAAACCATCCCGCATCTCCTCGACCTGTTGGCGCAGCGTCTCGAGTTCGCCAAGCGGCTCGGGGGCTGCAGCCCGATCCACGCTGCCTTCTCCAGCAGCGGCCTCGCTGGCGCTCGATTGGGCTTCACCCGGTGCCTCTGACACCTGCTCCCCAGCTGTGCCAGCACCGCTCGGGGTGTCGGCTGTATCAATCGGGCGGCTCTTGTCCTTGGCGGTAGTTTGATCGGTTGAAGTCATAACGAAGCAAATTCTCCTCTGCTGAGGGCGCCATACCGGCAATACACGGAAAACGAGATAGAAATGGGGTTTATGGCAGGGATTTCAACCCGCGCAGCGACCAGCAGCGAGCCGAACTCATTCAGTGCATCGCTTTGAGAGCGTTGCCGAGAACCCGGGCGGTAATGTCCACCACTGGAATGACCTCTTCATAGGACATGCGCGTGGGCCCAACCACTCCCAGCACACCGATACAGCGCCCGTCCGCCTCGTAGGGTGCAGTTACGATACTGCACTCGGTCAGGGCGCTGTAACCCGACTCCTCGCCGATGAAGATGCTCACGCCACTGGCGCGCATACTCTTATCCAGCAGTTGCAGCAGGTCCTGCTTGGTCTTGAAGGCGTCAAAAATACCACGCAGTTTCTCCAGTTGATCAAAATCAGGAATACTCAACAGATTGGTCTCACCGCTGACGACTACGCCCACTTCTGCCTGCTCCTCACCCAGCAGTTGACCCGCCATCTCCACTGCAGTGCGCATGATCCGGTTCATGGCATCACTGTCACGGTGCATCTCCAGCAACAGGGTGTGACGCACATCGTTCAGAGAGCGCCCAGCGAACTGGGCATTGAAGAAATTAGCTGCCTCAACCAGTTCGCCGGGAGAGTATTTGTGGCCCATAAACAGGACCCGGTTCTGAACTCGTCCGTCCTCGGTCACGAGGATCGCAAGAATCCGGTCCTCGGCCAGTTGTAGGAATTCGATCTGGCGCAACATGGCATGATCGGCACCAGGCAAGAGCACGACCCCAGCAAAACGGGTGATGTCCGACAGCAGGTCCGAGGCAGCCCCGATGAGTTCGTCAGGATCCTTCATCGAGCCCAAACTCTCACTGATCTCACGGACGCTTTCATCGTCGGGCGGCCGCATCTTGAGTAGCGTGTTGACGAACACGCGGTAGCCCAGTTGTGTGGGCACACGCCCGGCCGAAGTATGCGGCGAGTGGATCAACCCTAAATCCTCGAGGTCGGACATCACGTTACGGATGGTCGCGGCACTAAGGTCCATGCCTGATTCGCGAGACAGGGTGCGCGACCCAACCGGCTCGCCGTCGCTGACATAACGGCGGACCAGCAGCCGCAATAGGGTCTCGGCCCGCTCGTTGAGTTGAATGCCCTGAATATTCATCATCGTACCAGTCAGGTATTTTGACGGGTTTACTTGTCGGTACAATCGGCCCTGATACACTGCCCGTGGGCTGCCTGATAATCATACCACCGCTCGAAGCGGACGCAATCGCCATCCCGGGGGGGGTACGACGGCCGGTCACGACCATGACAGGAAAATCATCATGATCTTCAAATCAGCGGGTTTATTTGGCCGCTACCAAGACTCCGAGGTGAGGGTCACCCTTACCGCCGTGCGGGCGCACCTCGAGCAGAGGGGCTTGGCGGTGTACCTAGGGGATACCACCGCTGAAACTATCAAGGGACTGCGAATCGAGGATTCCGGGCGTCCGCTGCGCGAGACCATCGACCTCGGTGTGGTGGTAGGTGGTGACGGCACCATGCTGCACGTGGCCCGTTCACTCGCCCACCACGAGTTGCCGATGATCGGAATTAACCTCGGCCGGCTGGGCTTTCTCACTGACATACCGGCCGGGCGCATGCTGGAGGACTTGGACGAGATATTGCGTGGCGACTGCCAGATAGAAGAGCGCATGATGTTGCACGCCACTATCACGCGCCATGGCGACACGCTACTCGATAGCATCGCCCTGAACGATATCGTACTGGCGAAAGGTGCAACCGGACGCATGATCGAGTTCGATACCCGGGTCAACGGTGAGGCTGTCGGTCGCACCCGCGGCGACGGCGTAATTCTGTCCACGCCTACCGGTTCCACTGCCTATGCACTCTCCGCGGGCGGGCCCATATTGCACCCCTTGCTGCCGGCCATGCTATTTGCACCGATCTGCCCGCACACACTAGGTCAACGACCCATCGTGCTCGACGCGAGCAGCACGGTAGAGATCGAATTGCTCGACCTTGCCGGCGAAGACGGTAATATCTTCATCGACGGACTCCACCAGTTTTCGGTCGGCGGCAACGAGGTTCTACACATCAGCAGAGCCAGCACCGTCACCCGGATGATTCGTATTAACAGCCATAGCCACTACAACGCCCTGCACTCCAAGCTTGGCTGGGGTTGAGCCCCTGCGCCAATGATCAACTGGCTTGAAGTGCACAACTTCGTCGTCGTCAAACAGATCGGGATGACATTCGACCGGGGGTTGACCGTGGTCACCGGCGAAACCGGCGCTGGCAAGTCGATCATCGTCGATGCGCTGGCGCTGCTGCTGGGTGATCGCGCATCGAGCGACCTTATCCGCCCTGGCTGCGAGCAGTGCGAGATCCAGGCCGGCTTCGACCTCGCCATCAACCCCGCCACTCGACAATGGCTGACCGAACAGGAACTTACCGGGGACGAGAGCGACTGTACCCTGCGCCGGCTGATCTATCGAGATAAGCCCTCGCGTGGCTTTATCAACGGCCGCCCAGTACCGATTCAGTCACTGCGTGAGATCGGCGAGCGCCTGGTGGATATTCACGGCCAGCAAGACCACCACCTGCTGCTGAAAAAAGAGAACCAGCGGGTAATCCTCGATGCCTATGCCGGTATCTCGGCGGAGGTGGCAACCCTCAGTGGCATCCACACGCAACTGGCTGAGGCAGCGAGTGCGCTCGAGAAGCTGCGCTCGCGTGCTGCCGAGCTGCGCGAACGTGAGGACTTCCTGCGCCATCAGGTAGACGAGCTCACACGCCTCGCGCCGGATCCCGACGAACTGGCCGCGCTCAGTGAAAGCCACGGCCGGTTGGCACACACCCGCGAACTTGCCGAGGGCGCCTGGCAAACCCTGCAGGAACTTGAAGAGGCCGAGGAGTCGGCGGTCGCGACAATCCTCGCCCACGCCGGAGTACGCCTTGGTGGGTTGGCCACTTTTGACTCACGTCTGCAAGGCGCCCGGGAACAACTCGAGCAGATCGCGGTGCAATTAGCCGAGACGGTGGCGGACCTCAGGCGCTGGCAGGCCGACTACGAGCTTGACCCTGCCGAGTTTGAACGCCAAGACCGGCGCCTCGGCGCACTGCACGACGCAGCGCGCAAGTACCGGGTGACACCGGTCGAGCTCCGCGACCTGCTGGTGCGGCTGCAGGGTGATCTCGCGGCAATAGCAGGGGGCGATGAGCAAAGCGCCGCCTTGGCGACCCGTATTGAGCAATTGGAGAAGGACTACGACACCCTCGCCGAACGTATCACTCAGGCACGGCAACAGGCCGCACCCAAACTTGTGACTGCCGTAAACGGGCAATTGCCGGCACTGGGCCTTGCAGGCGCGATATTTCACGTGGCCTTGGCACCTGCCGCTGGTGGCAACCGCGCCCGCCACGGAGCAGAAGTTGTGCAGTTCCGTATCCGCACCGCCGCCGACATGGACGAGGCATCGCTCGAACGCGCTGCCTCAGGCGGTGAGCTCTCGCGCATCAGCCTGGCCGTGCAGCTCGCCACCGCACAGACAGATCATCCAGTGCCGAGTTGCGTGTATGACGAGGTCGATGTGGGCATCGGCGGACGGGTAGCAGAAATCGTCGGTAGCAAATTGCGTGAGCTGGGTGGGACCCGCCAAGTGTTGTGTATTACCCACTTACCGCAGGTGGCCGTACAGGGCGATGCCCACCTCAAGGTAACACGGCTCGCAGGCACCGTGACCGAAGTGCAAGTCGAGGCACTGGGCGCAAAGGAGCGCCCGGGAGAGATTGCGCGCATGCTGGGCGGGGTGGAGATCACTGCCAAGACCCGGGCTCACGCGGACGACATGCTCAAGCGGGCGAACTCATGAGCGCTCAGGTGCGCGCGGCCACCACTGCCGACGTCCCGACCATCTTCGAATTGCTGCGTGATTACGCAATCAAGGGTCGCTTGTTGCCGCGTTCGACCGACGAGATTTGTGCGCACCTGCACGGCTTCGTAGTAGCCGAGCACCTTGGCAAAGTCCGCGGTTGCGGCTCATTGGAAGTCTTCACCGAAGAACTCGGTGAGGTCCGTAGCCTGGCCGTGCACCCGACTACGCTTGGCACCGGCTATGGCCGGGCCATGGTGGAATATCTCCAGAACGAAGCACACGGGCTCGGACTTCAGCGGTTAATGGCGCTGACATATGTGCCGGGGTTCTTCCATAAGCTGGGATTCCGGATCGTGGCCATGGAAAGCCTGCCGGAGAAGGTCTTCAGCGTATGCGTGACTTGCCCCAGATTCGACCACTGTGACGAGATAGCCATGCAAAAAGTGCTGGTGCCAGCTTGAACCGACACACCCAACCCCGGTCGTTTATTATCACCTCCCCCTACACCTGAACGGATTGCGTGTCCAAAGTGAAAGCCTCCATCACCCTGTTACTCAGCGTAACCCTGGTCCTGGCAACAGTGGGTTGCATGCGCACCTACCGCATCGACATCCAGCAGGGTAATGTGGTCAGTCGCGAACAGCTGAACAAAGTGGTGCCTGGAATGAAGCGCAACGAGGTCCGCTTCGTTCTTGGTACCCCGCTCATCGAAGACCCTTTCCACACTGACCGCTGGGACTACTTCTACAGCTACCAGGCTGGTAGCGGGGAGCCGGCCCAAATGCGGCGGCTAAGCATACTGTTTGTGGACGACCAGGTGCACGAGATCATCCAGGGTGATGCCAGTGCATTGCCAACAACGAGCACCACACCAACCCCGAACAAACCTGGCTTTTTCTTGCGGCTGTGGCACAAAATTACCCCGGGTGGCGACTAAAGGTCTTTTTTTGCCCGACTCGCTCGCGGCGGGCCTCCCCGGGATTGATGCGTAGCGGCCGGTAGATTTCAACCCGATCGCCGCTCGAGAGTACCGTATCCAGCGTGATGCGCCGGGAGAAAATGCCCACTGGCGCAGATTCGAGGTTGATGACGGGAAACGCCTGGAGCACACCCGAGGCTTCGATGGCCGCCCGCACAGTGCTACCTTCGGGCAGGCAGACCCGCTCCAGGAACTGCCGGTCGGGCAGCGCGTATGTGACCTCCACCTCAAGCAAACGCGCGCTCCCCGTAGAGTGCCTTGGCACGACCAGCAAAAGCGTCCACCAGATCAGCGCAAATCCGGCTGAAGATCGGGGTCAAGGCCTTCTCGGCGATGCGTCCCGCCAGGATAAACTGAACACTGAGTTCGATCCGGCAGGCACAATCATCCAGCGGCACAAACTGCCAGTCGCCAATCAGTGTCTTAAAAGACGGCCCCTCGCAGAGCTTCATGTGAATCGAACGTCCCGGCACCAGGCGATTGCGCGTGGTGAAGGCCGTGTTCAGGCCCTTGAAGGCAATGCTGATCCGGGCAACGGATACTTCGTCCTCCTGCTCGAGAGTCTCAGACTCATTACACCAGGGCAGAAACTCGTGGTAGCGATCCACGTCGTTTACCAGCGCGTACATCTCTAGGGCGCTGTAGGGTACGATGAGAGATCGGTTGACGGTATGCAAGAGCCGCTGTTGCCAGGGTTGGGCTATAGTTGGATTATAGTCGCCTCGCCCTTGCAGATCCTGATGCGGCGTCCCGTTCCAGGTGTACGGCATCTCGACCCTATGGCCAAAACCAAAGCCAAAGCCAAAGCCAAACCCGACAACAGCATTGCCCGCAACAAGAAGGCCTGGCACGACTTTTTCATAGAAGAGGAGTTCGAAGCAGGTCTCGCACTAGAGGGTTGGGAAGTCAAGAGCCTGCGTGAGGGTCGGGCACAGCTGAAAGAGAGCTACGTGATCATCCGCGAGGGTGAACTCTTTCTCTTTGGCGCCCACTTCTCACCGCTGGCCGCGGCCTCCAGCCATGTCACCACCGATCCCACCCGTATGCGCAA
>MDUS01000211.1_pt1 | contig 14731 bp, 18 predicted proteins | sample 811251 | NCBI WGS metagenome assembly MDUS01 (sample SAMN02905560, study PRJNA254808) | marine metagenome | biome: ocean; feature: oxygen minimum zone; material: water; isolation source: 300 m water sample from station 6 | place: Mexico: oxygen minimum zone off the coast of Manzanillo ... | reverse complement strand
TAAACGTTTTTGCCAGCGGATTCGGCTGAAATCCACGCGTTGAAACAGATTCTCCTCGAGAGCGCCGTCACTTTTAGCAAAAATAGCTTTTGTTTTTCGTGCCTGTAATGTCCACATGAGCCACATGAGCAAGAGCGGAACATAAAGAAATAGAATGAATGGAAATCGAAAATGGATCACGTCCGTCTCCGAAAGACCGATCTGTCCAGCGTTTCATAGCATAATCCCAGCATCATGGCGGGAATGAGCAGCCAGCCAAAAAGTTCCTTGTATTGGGTGTATTCCTTCACCTGGATTTCTGTTTTCTCCAATTCATCAATTTCATCATAAATATTCATCAGCATATTCTCATCGGTGGCTCGGAAATATTTCCCGCCGGGTACCGTCCACTTCCCTATCCGCAATGCGAACTTCTTTAAGCAAATTTTGCAATACATCTTTGTCCACTGTCAACGGACATTGAATAAACGATTCCCCGGCAAAGACCAAGAGCCCGATGCGATCTTCTACCCTGTTTTGAATAAAAGTCTTTGCAGTACGTTTGACAGCTTCTAAACGATTGGGATTAAAGTCCTCGGCCAGCATGGAACTGGAAATATCCAACACCATGACCATATCCACAACTTGCACATTTTTTTCTTGAATACTTTCAACTATTCGTGGGCGTGCAAGTGCTAATATTATGAGCGTTACGGTAATGACCTTAAGAATATTAATAAATAATATTTTGGTATTTCCACGCTTGCGAAATGCATCTGGAATCAACTGCAATGACGAAACACGCATGGTGCCTTCATATGTTTGTCCTTGTCGTTTTTGCCAAAGGAAATAAGCAGGGATAATGAGTAATCCCAGCAGAACCCACGGATGTTCAAAAAATATCATATATTCCTATTACGCGTACCATTATAGCATTCTATACGCAAATAGTTTAGATTTGTTTCTAATCGTGAAAAACGGACGGATGCCCGTCGTAAATTTTTAGTTACTGCTCTAGCTTTCGTCTTCGACAGAAGAAGCGGCATCTTCGATTTCCCGCTTCACTTCATCGGCGCCGGCTTTGAATTCCTTCGAAGCTTTACCCAATGAACGAGCCAATTCCGGCAGTTTCTTGGCGCCGAAAAGCAGTAAAACAACTAGAAGAATGAGAAGTAATTCCCAATAACCAAAGGCTGCGTGTATTAATGTGTATTCCATAAAATTCTCCGCTTTTTAATAAATAGTGTGTATGAAAGTTACAACGCTCATCGGAAATATCGCAGGAAGTAGTATGCGCCGGCAATTCCGATAATGCTGGTGAAATTTATTTTAAGAGTGAGACCAAATTTGAAGGTAAACATGATTAGATCCATTACAATGACGCCACTTTCATTGCCAACTAATCCGGCAAGATCAAAAGTAACACTCGTTAAAAAGAAGTCTTTGACAACACCTTCCGGCAGTATCCAGCCCAGCAATTCTCCTGTGAGCGTTCCGGCCATGGCCCCGACAAACAATGTGAGAGCAATGAGTGCGAGTGAACGTTTAATCATTATTAGTTAAAGCTTCTTCTTCAAATCGATCGTGGTCGATCATCCATTTCACTGTGCTCCAGAGAACATAAAATGCCATAAGTGGAAATAGTATAATTCCTCTCCATAAAATAGCACTTGTTATTAACAGCACCACACCAATCAACTGCAATGTGTTTGATCTACCCTTTTTGAATGATAAGAGCGGAAATTTTGAAAAACGCACAGGACTGATCATCATAAATCCCAATGTTACTGTCATGGTCAAGGCAATTCTGGGATCGCCCATATCGCCAAACATCTGATGATTGAACAACATATAACTGACAATCAAAATTGCATTGACGGGTGTAGGTAAACCGGTGAAAAATGATTTCGGATCATCATCCTGGATAATATTGAATCGTGCCAGTCGAATAGTTCCAAACAACAAAGGAGTGAATGCGATTAAACCGCCGAATAAAGGAGGAAGACCATCGACGTAAACTGTGTAGATCAATAAGGATGGAGCGGCACAAAAAGAGACTGTATCAGCAAACGAATCGAATTCGACGCCAAACTTGGAAGGAATACCCAGCATGCGAGCCAGTTTTCCATCAGCCACATCGCATAATCCGGCAAACAGAATCAGCCAGCCGCCGCGAATGGGATCGCCTTTGATCATCATTACAATGCCCATGAACCCCAAAAACATATTCATCACCGTAATGAGATTGGGAATAAATCGACGCTTTTTACCTTTTTGTTTCATATTCATGCAGAAATTAGACCAACAATAGTCTTGCCTCCTGTTACTTTGTCGCCAACCTTCACATTGACTATAGAATTGAAAGGTACAATAAGATCTGTACGTGAGCCAAACATAATAAAACCAAACCGTTCACCCGGCTTTACCTCTGAACCCACTTTCGCATAACAATGAATCCTTCGGGCAATGAGTCCGGCGATTTGCTTGATTTTGATCTTCATATTGCCGCGAGATAATACAACAATTGTCTGTTCATTCACATCACTGGCACTATGATTAAAAGCTGCCTTGAATTTGCCTTTTTTATAATCAACACTTTCTACGATTCCGTTTACTGGCATTTTATTGGAATGGACATTGAAAACGTTCAAAAATATTGAAATCTGTTTTGCATTCCCCACAGCATCATCTTCTATATCATCAATCAATACAACTTTGCCATCAGCGGGAGCTATGAGGAGATTTTCACCTTCCGGGGTTGTACGTTGCGGATCACGAAAAAAATTGAGACTAAAAATGAATAAAACACCGAAAACATAATAACTCACTTTAAGCGCTGCATTTTCGTATCCATATCCCGATATACCGCAAATGAACGTCAGAACCATAAGCCCAATCAGAATTTTTCTTCCTTCCGGGGCCAACATTATTTCACGCTTGCTAATATTAAATATTTAGTCAACGTTTTACCATCTCGATAAATTTTCAATTTAATCTTATTCCCCGACCGTAAATCGCTTTCTTTTATGATCTTCAAAATTTCACGAGAACTTCGAATTTTCTGACCATTAACATCCGTAATAATATCACCTACTTTAACTCCAGCCTTTTGAGCATTGCTGCTTTTTTCTACTTCCACAACAATGACACCCTGTCTGAGTGGAACATCAAGATATTCCGCAACCTCTTCCGTTAATCGTTCCACAGATAATCCTGTGGAAAAACTACGATCCACTTTCCCGGACACTTTTAATTCTTCTGCAATATCTTTTGCCAAATTGATGGGAATGGCAAATCCAATTCCGATGGACCCTTCAGCAAATTGAGAAGCCGTATATATGAATGTATTAATTCCAATGACTTCCCCAAGGCTATTTACCAACGGTCCACCGCTGTTTCCCCGATTGATGGCTGCATCCGTCTGGATCATATCTTTATATATTTTTCCTGATTGAAATCCAAAATCCATATCCATTGCGCTGATAATTCCGGCTGTAGCTGTGGGCTGCTTGCTAATATCAAATAGTCCAAATGGATTCCCCAGAGCAATTGCCCATTCACCTATGATTAAGTCATCGGAGTCGCCCAAAGTTGCGTAAGGAAAATTGCGTCCCCTCAATTTTAATAGAGCTAAGTCCGTTATGAAATCTGTACCGATAATTTCCGCTTCATATTCTTCTCCGCCGGGGAGAGTTACCATGACTTCTGTGGCATTTTCAATTACATGGAAATTAGTCATAACATACCCATCTGGGCTGATGACAACACCGGATCCTGAACTGCGGACTTCCTTTTTTCGACTACGCTCCGGGAAGAAAAAATCAAAGAACGGATCTCTACCTCTGCTGAAAGAATTATAAACATCCCGCAACTGCACAACACTAATGGATGCAACGGCCGGTTCTACAGATTCAATGGCTCGTGTAATAGCCGTGTGCCGTGATTCATCGACGCCCCACTGGCCAGTCAGAAACGATATAGCAAAAAGTAGACTAGAAATTATCCGCGCCATCATATTCCACTTTTTCTAAAAAAAGCCCTTGGGCCGGAGCTCTGTAAACCTGTACATCCTCTTGAGGATTTTTTAACAATGTTTTAAATTCTGAATTAGACATTTTATTTTGTGTTACATTTACCATTGTTCCAACGAGGTAGCGCACCATATGATGCAAAAAACGGTTTGCCGCCACTCTGTAATTTACAATTCCACCTTCATTTGACCATTCAGATAATGCGATAGTGCTTACTCTATTTTCAACCTCTGGATTAAATTTTGAGAACGAGGTAAAATCATGTTTACCCATAATCAATTGAGCCAATTCATTTAATTGGTTCAAATCCAATTCACCGGTTTCCCATACTTTATTGCGGTCCATAATATAATCATCCGTCCGGCAACGATATACGTACTGACGTTTGACAGCAGAAAATCGTGCATGAAAATCATCCGGTACAACAGAACATTCTTGAATGCGGATGTCATTAGGTAGATTTCCGTTCAATGCAGGCATTATGTCACATGTAGCCATATCAGTATCCCAATCAAAATGGGCGATTTGTCGTAAGGCATGAACACCGCTGTCCGTCCGGCCTGAACCAATAACATTGATCTTTTCACCTTTACTTAATATTGACAAAGTACCTTCCAATTCTCCCTGAACAGACCGATCTGACTTTTGTACTTGCCAGCCATGATATGCAGAACCGTCGTATTGAAGTTGAATTTTAAATCTGGGCAAAGTTGTGAAGTGTAATAAAAATAAATGATATAATCAGTAATGTGCTAAAATGTCCAAATGTAAATGGAATTGGCCGAGCGACACCTCGAGGAATTTGCTGTCCGTACCCGCGCAATGTCATGGCGTTGGCGATGTCATCTGCTTTGTGTAAATGAATCATAATCATTCCCGGTAGTTGTCTGGCTGTTTCCTTCCAACGCCGGATCCTACCATTAGCAACATTCAATCCCAGTGCTTTATGAATCCCCTGCCAATGGCTCCAGTCACGTTGCAAAGAGGGATAAAAACGAAGTGTCATTTCCATAAACAAAAACCAGTCTTCCACTTTTCGCCACGGTTTGTTGAACTGCACCCAAATGCTCCGAAAAGCCTGAAAAACAGAACCTGAACCAGAACCAAATGTATAGGCATTCATTATGGCTATGACCAATAAAAATTTCATCATGGCAGAGCCAATTTCTGTTAAGATTTGCCAATAAGTAGATTGACTCATAATGATGGAAATAAGAAAATAAAATCCAATCATGATGGGGAGAAAATAGAAAAATGATTTTAATGAACGTATGATAATGGAAATTGCTACTTTTTCCAACCATAATAGACTCATGAATAAACCAAAATATCCCAACCAATGAAATAATGTGGGGCTGAATAATACAGCTGTTGAAAAAGATAAATACAGCCAAAGCCTAATGATCGGCTGCTTAAAAAGAATGTTCATTACTTAAAACTGAATCGTAAGGGATAATCCGGAACGGCCACTAGTTGGATGAATCATGGGCGTTACAGAAACAACTTCAATTTGGGAAATTCGCTGCAAGTAAAGAGCATCAATTGCAGAAACAATATGATTGATCACGATACTGCCGGCAATGAATTTTGCTCCCAATGCCCAAGTATCGCTGGCTACCCTGTAATCACGATATTTTTCACGTTTAGAGTCCGATGACCATTCCCAACTCCATTCGCTCTCGGACGGATAAAGAGCGTCAAACTCCCGAAAGCGCAAATGTTCTTCATTATGAGCGATCATCGATTCATAATTGCCCACGTCCAACCAAAACTGCCTTTCCTTGCTTTTGGTGTTAACTCCGGCATAATCAGCTGCATATGCCTGAAATAAGTCAGAATAATTATGACTGACAATCAACGCTCCCGCGAAAAATGTCCACAATGCTGTTTCTGAAAGAGAGAAAATTCGGCCTCTTTCCGGTTTGTTCAGACTATATTCACCCCAGCCGGGAAGTAAGAATGATTTTACAACCGGGCTCAAACCATTGTTGCTTTGACCAAAAGCAATGCAACAAATAAGTGAAATTATTATTACTTTTTTCTTGTCCATTCAAAAATAATCAAACTTAATCCAAAGAAAATACACAGCAATGCAAATACATCACCACCAGGATAATGTCTTTTATCAGACATAAATGTTAATGCTCCAAAAATGATTCCTTGCTCATAAAATGCAAGTTTTTGTTCTGCTTTCCCTGATGGAGCTATGATGCCTGAAATACCTGTATTTGCACTGCGCACTACCGGTACCCTATTTTCCACCGCTCGTAGTTGAGCTTCTGCAAAATGCTGATACGCGCCGGGCGAATCACCTGACCAAGCATCGTTGGTCTGGATAGTCAAAAATTCTGCACCTGAATCAACGAAATTTTTGGCGATCCTGGGAAAACTTGATTCGTAGCAAATCATATTGCCAAAGCGTTTATTATGCGCATTAAATATGGTGTATTCCGTTCCATGTTCAAAGTTCCCCTGACCAAAATTCAATTTATCTAATTGAGGAAATTTATATGACAAAGGTATGTATTCTGCAAAAGGTACCAAATGGAGTTTATGATACATATTATATGATCCGTCTTCATTTAGCAGAATAGATCCATTATAATAATGTTTCCCTTTTTCATCGACGACTCTATCTACAGTACCGGCCAATAAGGGAATATCATTCCTCATGACGTGCGATTGAATATCAGTTCGAATTGATGAAGTCCGTAAATAAACCGGCAATGCTGATTCCGGCCATAAAACAAAATCCGGTTTCAATGACATCGCTTTTACGGTTAAGGAATCCATCAGTGAAATTAATTCTACTCGGAAAGACCGATCCCATTTTTGCACAGGATTCACATTGGGCTGAATTACAGCCACTGAAAATTGAGATTGAGTGGAATTATTTTCTATCTTATTAAGACGCCATATACCAAGGATAAAAACCAACATCCATAATCCAATCGCTCCATAAATAAATTGTTTACGTTCCTGTGTCGTTAAAGCCAAATAAAGTAAACCATTTAGTAAACAGATAAAAAATGTAATTCCGGCGGTTCCGGTTATATCCGCCGTTTGAATCAAGGGTAAAATTGAAACTTGGGTCAATGCTAAATCACCCCAAGGAAAACCCATGGACCCGAAGCTGCGAATCATTTCCATAGCAATCCAAACAAACGGGAATATCATTAAACCCATTTTGAATCGGTGCTGAAAAAATGAAACAGCAACACCGGCTAATACCCAGAATACTCCTAAGTAAAATACAGTACCCGCCAATGATAAAAATGCAATTATAACAGTCGTTCCTTGGTTTATGCCCATCCAGTAAAAAGCAATTGTATGGGCAGTAATGGCAGCTAAATATGACATGGCTGCGCTGGTAATAACACTTCGAGTCAACCAAATATGTAATAAGGGAATAAAGCCAATATATATAATGACTGTAGCTGGTATTGGCAAATATGCAACACCCACCAATACTCCCGTAATTATTGCCAAAACCCAATCAGGATAATTGTTCAGCTTCATCTATTTTGGCTATCTAAAAATTGTTGGAGAATGATTGCTGCTGCAGTTTGATCAATTAAGCCTTTATGATGCCCTGTTTTTATACCTTGTTCAATCAATGCTTTTTCAGCACTGACGGATGTTAAACGCTCATCAATCAATTCAACTTTCATCTTTTTATCAATTAATAATTCAACAAATCGATTTACATTTTCAGTTTGAGTTGTCACTTGTCCTTTCATACCCTTTGGCAAACCAACAACGACAATTTCAACATCTTTTTCTTTTATTATGGATTGAATGTTAGTAACAAGTTCTGGATTATTTGGAATGGTATCGTAAGGTGAAGCAATCATTTGCATGGGATCCGACAATGCAAGCCCAACACGTTTTTCTCCATAATCAATACCAAGAATACGGTGCATACTATTTTATAAATAAGTTACTATATGGAATGGCCGGTTCGTTCTATAAAATCTACACCGGTTACTTTTGTCATTTTTCTAACAAGCCGATCTAATTGCCGCACGTTATTCACTTGCAGAATTAAAAATAGTGTTACAATAGCATCTTTAACTTTAGAGTCTACACTCACAATGTTTAGATCTGAATTGTTTATGCAATCAGTCAGGTCATTCAAAATACCTTTGCGGTCTTCTCCGATTATTTTTATTCGCACATTGAACAGATCTTTTTTGTCTACATCCCATTCTACTGGAATTAGTCTATCGGATTCCTTATTTAATAATGGTAAACTTTTGCAATCTGACTTATGAACTGTTATTCCACGGCCCCTGGTTACAAAACCAATCATCTCATCGCCGGGGATTGGATTACAGCATTTACCAAAGGTAACCATTAGATTAGAAATTCCCTGAAGTTTTATACCTTTTGATTTTGAACGAGCAAAATCAAAAAAGCTTTTTTCAGCTTCACCTGTATCTTGATCCAAGACTTCTTCTTGTTCTGGATTAATTTTTTGTAATATTTCACGAATGGTTAAATCACCTTTTCCAATTACTTCCAATAATTGTTCAGTTTTATTAAATCCAAATTTTTGGTGAGAACCTGCAATTTCTTCGTATTTATTTTTTATTTTCATTCGACGCAGTGTCTTTGTTAAAATTTCCTTACCTAAATTAACACTCTCTTCAAATTGTTGCTTGACCAACGCTTTTTTAACATGCGTCCTTGCTTTGGTTGTCACAACAAAATTTAACCAGCCATAACTGGGTTTTTGTGTTTTACTCGTAATTATTTCAATAACATCACCATTCTGTAGTTGGGTATTTAATGGTACAATCCTCTGGTTTACTTTTGCTCCAAGGCAATGAAGTCCAATTTCGGTATGAACATGAAAGGCAAAATCTATTGGTGTTGCGTCTATTGGGAGTTGCTGTAAATCTCCATTAGGAGTAAAAACAAAAATTTCATCTCTGAAAAGATCAATCTTCAACAAATTCATGAACTCCTTTGGATCGGATGATTCAGATTGCAAAATATCCACTAGTTCTCGCAGCCATTTTACGTGCGTATCTACACCTTTCAACTTGGTGCTGCCTTCCTTGTATTGCCAGTGAGCTGCTACACCAATTTCTGCTGTTGCTTCCATTTCATGTGTACGAATTTGTATTTCCATTAATTTTCCATCCGGTCCTACAATTGTTGTATGAATAGATTGATAAGCATTCGATTTCGGAGACGCAATAAAATCTTTAAACCGCTCTTGGACCGGTGTAAACTGATTATGAATTATTCCTAGAGATAAATAACAATCTTCAATTTTTTCCACAATTATACGAATGGCTAAATGATCATAGATTTCATCGAACTTTTTATCTCTTTTTACCATCTTGCCATAAATAGATGAATAGGATTTAACCCGACCATATATTCGTGCTTTAATGTCTAATTTATTTAATTCTTTTTGGAGTGGATCAGACAATAGTTTTATAAATTTCTCACGATCCTTGCGACTGGATTTAATCTTTGAATTCAGGTCTTTATATTCTTTAGGTTTAAGTGTTTTAAATACCAGGTCTTCCAAGTGAGATTTCACATTAGCCATACCCAATCGATGTGCTAAAGGAACAAAGACATCTCGTGTTTCCACTGCAATACGATGCTGCTTCATCCTCGGTAAATGTTCAATTGTCTGCATATTATGAAGACGGTCAGCAAATTTGATAATTATCACTCTTAAATCTTTTGCGACAGATAAGAGCATTTTCATGAAATTACCAGCCTGTTTTTCTGCTCGTGTAGTAAATTTTATGCCGCCTAGCTTCGTAACCCCATCGACCAAATTTGTAATATCTTCACCGAATTTTTCTCTGATATCTGCCAGTGATGCACCGGTATCTTCTACTGAATCGTGGAGTAATCCACCAATGACTGTAATATGATCCATTTTCCATTCAGCCAGCAATTTTGCAACTTCCACACAATGGTTAAAATAGGGTTCGCCTGATTTTCGTTTTTGGCCTTCGTGGTGGGAGATTCCAAAATCATATGCTTCCCAAAGAAGGTGTTTTATTTCTTCATTTTCTTTATCGACAGATACATTGACCTGATTGAACAATTCCATAAATTGTTTTGGAAATTCACCCACAAGCTGTGGAACAAACCGTGTTAATGGATTTTGCATTAGAAGGGTACTTCCGCCCCCATTTCATCGCCTACAGGTGCATAATTTTCAAAACGGGCAAAACGGTCGATAAATGCTGCGTCCAATGTTCCTGTAGGTCCGTTACGATGTTTCGCCACAATTATTTGTGCCTTACCCCTATCCTCATCTTCTTGGGAATAAATCCATTGACGATAGAGGAAAATCACCAAGTCAGCATCCTGTTCAATGGCACCACTTTCCCGTAGGTCAGATAATTGTGGGCGGTGTTCAGATCGTTGCTCAACGGCACGGGATAATTGTGAAAGTGCAATGACAGGAATATCTAATTCTTTGGCTAATGCTTTCAACGAACGGGAAATAGTGGAAATTTCCTGCTGCCTGCTTTCCACTCCTTTAGGACCTTGCATGAGTTGTAAATAATCTACAATAAGTAAATCAATATTATGCTCTGCTTTCAAACGTCGGGCCTTAGCACGTAATTCCAAAATACTGATGGCAGGTGTATCATCCAAATGAATAGATGCCTCAGCCAACGTTCCAACGGATACGCTCAAATTCTGCCATTGAGTCTTTGGTAATTTCCCTGTCCGGACTAAATGGCTATCTACCCTGGCCTCGGCACATAATAAGCGCAAAGCTAATTGGTGATTGGCCATTTCCAAACTAAATATGCCAACCGAATGATCATGATCCACAGCAGCGTTGCGAGCCATGGATAGAGCCAAAGCTGTTTTTCCCATAGCGGGACGGCCGGCTATAATAATCAATTCACTAGGTTGAAATCCGGATGTCAGCTCATCTAAATCCACTAAACCGGAAGCGATTCCAGTTACATCACCGGAGCGAGAATGAATCTGATCGAGCTTTTCAAATGCTTCGTGGAGGATTGGATCAATATGCTGGAATCCACCACGTAATCGACGTTGTGAGATTGAAAAGATTGATTGCTCGGCTTGGTCTAATAATTCATCTACCCCTTGCGAATCATCATAGGCATCTTTGGAAAGACTATGGGAGATCATAATCAATTGCCTGAGCATTGCTTTTTCTAAAACAATTTTAGCGTAATTCTCAACATTGGCTACTGAAGGGACAGATTCCACAAGTCCTGTGACATAATACGCACCGCCGACGCTTTCCAGTTGCTTATTTTTTTTGAGTTGATTTACAATCGAAACTGTATCGATTTCCTGACCCTCGTTAAACAGTTGTGCCATACTGCTAAATATTTTACTGTGAGCTTCTTTATAAAATTGATCGGCCGTAAGCCATTGCAGTGATTTACTTACTGCTTCCTTGCTGGCCAGCATCGCTCCCAGAACGGCTTGTTCTGCTTCAGGCGATTGTGGTTGCACATTTAACGGTTGTTTTAATTCATCAGTCATTTATTTACTCTATTCCAAAAAATCTTTTATGGTTTTGAAATCTTCCCACGTAGGTCGTTTCAAATCCTGGTTACGTAACAATGCCGCCGGATGATACGTCACCATCAAAGGCGTTCCGTGATAGTCATGAAATGTATTTCTCAGACTTTTCAACGATTTGTCCACATTCAAAAGTGTCTGTCCGGCGACTCGCCCTAAAGCTACAATGAGCTTTGGTTTTATCAAATGAATTTGATGAAGTAAATAAGGTTCACATTGATCTACTTCAGTTCGCAATGGATCACGATTATTTGGTGGGCGGCATTTCATTACATTGCAGATAAAAACATCTTTTTGGCGGTTTCGATCGATGGCAGCCAGAATTTTATCCAAAAGTTTTCCTGCTCGGCCCACAAACGGTTCCCCTATTTCATCTTCTGTTGCACCGGGAGCTTCTCCTACAAGAAGTAGGCTTGCATTAGGATCACCTACTCCAAAAACAAATTTATTTCGTGATTCTCCTAAAGGACATTTTTGACATGAACAAATTTCTTTTTCAAATGCAGAAAGTTCAGGATTAAAACCTTCATCTAATAATGGTGATGAAGATTGCGGTTGGATAGTGAGGTAAAGTTCATCCCCGAACAATTCTTTTGTCTGACGCAGGTAGCGACTTACATCATCTGTTCGAGGAGACATTGTTAATTAGTTTTTATAGGAAAAATCTGTGTTTGGGCGAAAAGTTGTACAGATGCAAAGCGCAATAAGTTCTGAAACCGGAGTAGACTATAGTACATAAGGATTGCAGAACTTTGTGTCAACGTAACAGATGGGTGAGCTTTTGTTCAAATACTAATTATCTTCTTCTGATACCATCTGCCATTTTAAATCACCCTCTACAAATTCATCAATAGCTTGCGTCGTAGACTTGGTTTCTTCTTCATAATTTTCCTTCGGTTCAGGTGGAAGTTCATCTAATACGCCCATATCAAATTCTTCAGCATCTTTGATGGCTTGTTCCATGAAACGATTCTGATTAATCTGCCGTGCCCGTTTAGACATAACGACAACTGATTCGTAAATATCTTCTGATTGTTTTTCCATTTCACGAACGGATAGTGGTTTAACTGCCATGCAGTACTCCTTCATTTTGTTTGTTAATGATTGAAATGATCTCTTCGGTTGCCCGCTGAATATCATCATTGATTACAGTAAAATCAAATTTTTCCTTATACTTTATTTCAATTTCTAATCGTTCCAAGCGTTTGGTAATTCGTTCTTCAGAATCGGTTCCCCGTTTAATCAATCTGGATCGGAGATGTTCCAAACTGGGTGGTAACACAAAAATGGTCATCGTTTGATCGGGATAAAGATCTTTAATAGACATGGAACCTTTAACATCCACTTCAAATAACAGTATTTCACTCGATGTTATTGCATAATTGATTGATTCTTTAAGTGTTCCATACATACAGCCATGGACGTTTTCAGTTTCTGCAAATTCACCTTTTTCCATACGCTCTATAAATTCTTTATCTGAAATAAAGTAATAATCTACACCATCTACTTCATAATCTCTCTGGTCTCGAGTCGTACAGGATACAGAAAAATTCATTTCTGTCTGTTGCTGCAATGCGCGGCATAGTGTTGTTTTTCCAGCGCCTGATGGAGCTGATATGGTGATTAAATTTCTCATAATACGTTTTGAATCTGCTCACGAATTTTTTCCAACTGATTTTTGAAATCCACAACAATATTAATCATGTCCCCAGTTCCGCTTTTTGAGCCGACAGTATTAATCTCTCTGCTTAATTCCTGCAATAAAAAGGAGAGCCTTTTACCCGTAGGTTCTTCCAATTCAAGAAATGTTTTAAACTGATTAATATGACTTCTAATACGAACCAATTCTTCCGAAATATCTGAACGATCTACTAAAATAGCAATTTCTTGTGTCATTCTTTGTTCATCAATATTTACTTTATCCATAAGTTCAGAAATTCGTTTTTGGAGCTTGTTTTTTTGATGGATAACTACACCTTCTATCATGTTTTCAATTCTGTCTAAATGATGCTCAAGGGAATCAATACGTTTCTTGGTATCATCATGAATAACTTGTCCTTCTTTTGTACGCATAGATTGTACTTGTTCCAAGGCACTATTCAATGCACTCATAATCGTTTTTTCATGATGCGTGTTATCACCACCATTTAAAAATAAATCTTCAAATGAGAGCAAACTGCTCATATCCAATGATCGTCCATATTCCCGTTGAATGTCATGAAGAACATTTTCAACCGCTTCGAAGCGCTGGCGATTGAATGACAGCGATCCTTTATTTACATCGCGGTTTTTTTCGATGGTTATATGTACGGTACCGCGAACCAATGTTTTATTGATCTTATCGCGGACTGCAGCCTCAATTTCTGGAGCGAGGGTTAATCCTCTTATCTTTGTTTCCAGGAAGCGTGCATTATAGGTACGGACCATAACATTTAGTGCTTGATCCCCTTTACCGGATGCACCTCTCCCAAATCCTGTCATACTTGTTAACATATCTAATATTTTTTTTATTCTGAAAAAGCTAGGAAATTTACGGGAATTATACTATCTCTCACAATCAGAGAATAGTATTTAATTGATGATCAATCATTCGAATCAGGTCTTTTACGTAGAGACTTTTTTTCTGATCTAATTTTCTTTTCTTTGATACGCTTTTCATGGGCTCGTTTCGGTGTGTGAGTTTTAATCCGTTTTTTCTTTTTTTTATTTCGTTCTTCCAGTTTTACTCGCAATCTATTTAACGCAATTTCTTTGTTCCGATGCTGACTCCGTTCATCTTGACAAACCACCACGATTCCTGTTGGTATATGGGTGAGGCGAACTGCACTTTCAGTCTTATTTACATGTTGACCTCCCTTACCACTTGCGCGAAATGTATCAACTCTACATTCTTTGATTAATTCAGTATTGTTTCCAGGTATAATAATCATCTATTTCTTAATTCATTATTTTTTCATTCAATTTGATACGTATTGAATACATGAACTTCTAATACAAAAAATTTATTTTTAATCTAATAAAATTGTTTATAAAAGCTTCCCCACTTTACTTACCAACCATTTCGGATCAAAACTAAATGAAATCAAATGAGAATCGCCTAACATGGCAGATTGAGTTGATGATGTAAAAGCATAATGAATAGCTGCCTGCCCCCAATCCAAACCTAAACC
>MDUS01000193.1_pt1 | contig 14799 bp, 9 predicted proteins | sample 811251 | NCBI WGS metagenome assembly MDUS01 (sample SAMN02905560, study PRJNA254808) | marine metagenome | biome: ocean; feature: oxygen minimum zone; material: water; isolation source: 300 m water sample from station 6 | place: Mexico: oxygen minimum zone off the coast of Manzanillo ... | reverse complement strand
GCGGCCTATCCATTGGGCGCTTTCCAGGTCGTGAAAAAAAAACGGCCCGAAGGCCGTTTCAAAAACAGGAGTCATACTTGTTTTCCCCCAGATACTCAGGTATCCGGGGAAAATGTGGAGTGGGTACAACTCCCGGAGGGCATCTCTTGTTTTATTTCAGAATGTGTCTGTTAAACCTCTCATTTACAGCTGGTATGCGGCTCCTTTATGAGCCCCTGTTATAGTTAAAATAAATATAACAAATGTAATTATGATGTGTCTATATATTATTTTATTGCCTACTGGTTATGCTCACCTCGATTGCAATCAATAGACTCAGGCGCTGGCGAATACCGGATGGTCGATTAAGGAAATCTTGCCACCGCCGGATTCAGTCTTCCTCAACCGGTGGCGCCCGTAATGGCACACCACATTGGAGGCCTAAGGCAACTCATTGAACAGGATAAACTGAGGGGTATGAATTTGCTGTTGGCAGATGCGAGGGCTTGAGCGTGCCCCTCATCTACACCATCCCGGATGTGCTGCATCGGGGAGTTCCTTAATGACATCCTCCATTGCCCGCCTACCGAGGGAGATCGCTTCATCCACCTGGTCCTCACTTGTGACTGTTGACAGCGCAATGAGTCCACGCGGGGCCATAAAAAGACCATGGTTAAGTGCTGCCAGGTGAAACCGGGTAATGATGGGCAGATCATCTCGTTGATGGTAAGCACCGCCAGGATTTGCCGAAAAAAAGAGATTCATCACTGAACCCACACGGTTCACTGTTAGTGGCAGCCCCACCTCCTCAGCCGCCGTTAACAGTCCGGCCTCAAGCGTCTGGGCCGCCTGTTCCATTTTATCTATTCGTGCTGCTGTCAAGCCTTCCACGGAAGCACTTCCGGCTACCATGGTCACTGGGTTGGCATTGAATGTGCCGGTATGAAATATCTTCAGGTTCAAAGGATCGAATAGCTCAAATAGCGCCTCTGGTCCTCCTACCGCACCCACGGGAAATCCCCCCCCTATAAATTTGCCGAAAAGCGTGAGATCAGGTTTTATCCCTACCACAGACTGATAACCCCCAAAAGCCAGACGCAGGGTCAGAACCTCATCAAGAATAAAGAGCGCTCCCGCCTGGTGCGTCGCACTCTTCACCCCCTCAAGGAAGGAGCGACTACCGGGGACAACGCCCGAAGCTCCCATTACCGGCTCAAGAAAAACGGCTGCAATTTCACTCCCATGACGCTTCAAAATTGCCTCAAAGGTACTCAGGTCGCCATATTCTGCAACCAGGGTCATTGGCCCATCCCGGCCTGTAAAACCGGCTTCAAACTCCATGATAGAGCCGTGGTATCCCCCTCTCGCCATCAGAATCTTATTCCGGCCGGTATGAGCACGAGCAATCATCAGCGCCAAATTGCCCGCTTCTGACCCCGAGTTGGTGAACCGCACCTGATCAATCGATTCCACACGGTTGACCAGCAGCTGGGCAAGGGTAAGCTGACTCTCACAACTGGCAGACCAGCAGGTCCCCTTTGGAAGCTGTTCCTTAACCGCTCTTATGATCGGTGGATAGGCGTGGCCATGAACAAGGGCTGTATAGTTGTTGACCAGATCAAGATATCGATGGCCATCGATATCCCAGATATAGCTCCCCTCTCCTTGGGCAATTGTCAACGGAAAGGGTGCCCATAGACCGGCCTGTCGTGAGCTTCCTCCAGGCAGCCAGTGTTTGGCTTGTTCAAAAGCAAGCCTGCTTTTTTCTGAGCGCTCGATATAGCGCTCTTCAATAGATCTGTCTTTTGTCACTGATGTCATCAATCCTGTCCTACTCTTCTCTCCCACCCGAGCTGTCAATATCCATCAATGGGCCGACCACCTCTTCAACACGTTGCAGGAAATCACCAGAGCGTAGCCGGCTTGTCAGCGCTTCAAGATAATCGATAATAACCGTATCATAATCAAGATAAGGAATGGTCTCCCGGGTCGCCTCATAGAGCGCTCTGGAGGCGGGCCCCAATCGATCCACCCCTCTGATATCAGCTGCCTGCGCGCCACAAAGCAACTCAAAGGAGAGCACGTAGTTGGTATTTTGAATGACCTTCCTGGCCTTGCGCCCGGCTATTAACCCAAAGCTCACCACATCCTGAAAATCGGCTGTAGAGGGTATGGATTGAACCGAAGCGGGAATACAGAGCGTTCTGTTCTCGGCCACAACACTCGAAGTCATGAACTGGCCCGGCATAAGCCCCATCCGTAAGCCAGTATCTTCAGCGCAGAGAAAGGGTGGAAGCCCCACACTATTGCTACTGTCCATAAAGCGGTCAATCCGGCGGTCACTGATCACACTCATCGTCGTCATCACCGTGGCCACTGTATCCATTGCAAGGGAGAGGGATTGACCCTGGAAGTGACCATTATGGATAAAGGTATCAAATTCAGTGAAGATCAGAGGGTTGTCATTACTGCTGTTGAGCTCACGAATCACTGTTTCACGGGCAAAATTGACGCCGTCTCTGCACGGCCCTGCCAACTGAGGGGTGCAACGAAGAGAGTAGGCATCCTCAACAGGGATATCTGCAGCCTGTACTCCCATGTTTTTTTTCAGCAGCCCCTGAAGATCAAGAGAGACCTCCTGCTCATCAAGGACCATCTCGCTCCCCCGCAGGAGTTTGCTCAAATTATAGGCTGTTGCATACTGTCCAGGGTGGTACTTCTGTCGATGGACCCGAAGATCAAAGGGGTTACTCCGCCCAAGAAGCGTTTCGATTGAGAGGGCTGCAATGGCATCAGCCTGTTTTATGGTGAGCATGGCATCAAACACATTCTCACTGGCAAGCCCAGCCATGCATGAGGTGCCGTTAATCATCGACAGCCCCTCTTTGGCGTTCAGCTTCATTAACGGTATTCCCGCAGCCTTCATCGCCTCTGCTCCAGCCATCACCTCTCCCTGGAAACGGGCTTTCCAATCACCAATAGCGACACAAGCAATACAGCCGAGCGGCCCCAAATCACCACTGGAGCCAAGCGATCCCTGTTCAGGGATGAGAGGGAGCACCCCCTTGTTGATCATCTCGAGGTAGATCGACAAATTTTCCGGCTTGATCCCAGAATATCCCCGGCACAGGGAGTTAACCCGGGTGATCATGGTGATTCTGACAATCTGATCAGGGAGGTAACTCCCCACATTTGTCGTTACACTACGGATCAGATTTTGTTGAAACTCACGGTCTTTCTCCCGGGGAAGAAGATAGTTAACAAAACCCCCACAGCTTGTATTTACGCCATAGATGACCTGCTCCTCCCTGGCCCACTTCTCTACCAGTGCCCGGCAATCGCCAATTTTCTTCCAGTTGCTCTCTCTTATAGAGATGGCGATTTGAGGATTACGACCCGCAACAATTAGGTCTTCGATTGAGAGCTCTTCTCCATTCAGCTCCAGTGTGCCATTGACTGCCATAACTCACTTCCCAGAGGTTTAATCTTGAGTGGCTTAGATGCAAAACCACATCAATAAATAGTAGAGGCCGAAACAGAACCTGATCTTTTTCAGTTAATTAAACTCTCTTTACTCGGGCACATAATTTCTTAATTTATTGTTAATTGACTTAATTAAGGCATTTTATTTCATTATTTCTGTATTTTTTAGTATTATATTTTTATTGCATCTATTTCAGGATATTGATCGTGATCAATCCTCTAGACCGTCTCGAACGTCGAATCCTTCGCCTCCTTCAGGAAAACGGTCGCCTCTCTAACCGCGAGCTGGCTGAGCAAATTGGACTCTCCCCCTCACCCTGCTGGCGCAGACTTAAGGGGCTTGAGGAAGAGGGCTACATCCAACAGTACACCGCCCTACTGGATAGAGAGAAGCTGGGGTTCAGTGCAACCGGCTTTGCCCATGTCTCACTTGAAAACCACCATCAAGCAACAGTGGCTGCCTTTGATAAGGCGATTGAACAGTGGCCCGAAGTGATGGAGTGTTACATGACCAGCGGTAATTACGACTACATGCTTAAGATTGTCGCCGTTGACATGACGGCATTTGAACGCTTTCTCTCAACCCGGCTGCTGTTGCTTCCCGCTATTCGCACTGTGAATACTTCATTTGTCCTGCGTCCAAAAAAATACACCACCGCCCTTCCGCTGGATTAAGAAGTGGAGCTATTGAGAGCGGGACTCTCAGCTAAAAAGGGGCCCAAAGCACCGATTCCCGGGGGCTGTCCACCTTGCCGCAGACGAAGGTTACTCATCAATAAGGAGAAGTTCTTTCTCAGGAGGTTCTGAGTAGACCTTGTCCACAATCTCCGATCGTCTTTCAAGAACGGCCTGCTGGTTGATGTACCCCTTATCGGTAATCTCATTGGCATCAATGGATGGCGGCTCAGTGAGCAAGAGTACCCGTTTGATTCTCATACTCGAGCCACTCTTGCGGTTGTGTGCGCGTAAGCCCTCAATGACGCGGTCTCTAACACTCTCCTCACCAAACAGCTCTGTTTCACCCAGATCGGTATTGCCGACGAACTGGCGACAGGCGGCGACATTGAGCCAAACCATCAGGCCCAGATAGTCACGATTGCTGCCGACGACAACCGCATCCTGGATAATCGGTGAAGCAGCGGCAATCACTGTAGTTCTAAGCGCACCAACGGTCACCCAGGTACCGGTTGAGAGTTTAAAGTTTTCTGCAACCCTGCCATCAAACTCAATTCCATCACCGGGGTTATCCGGGTTGATCAACTTCCCGGCATCTCCAATCAGGTAGTAGCCCTCACTATCAAACATGGCATCAGTCAGATCGGGACGACGGTAGTAACCTGGGGTTATATTTGGCCCCTTTACCCTTAATTCCATCTTTGACTCTACCGGAACCATCTTGAGCGACACCCCCGGCACCGGAACACCAATATTGCCGGCATGGTCAAGGGGAAAGTGGGCCGAAGTGGCAAGCGGTGCCGTCTCTGTAGATCCCCAGGCCGAGGTTAGCACTGTTGTTCTCCCCCTGGATTTGATGCTGACAGCCTGAAGGCGGTCCCACAAATCCTGTGGCAGTGCGGCGGCGGCATAAAAGATCAGCTGCAGCTGCTCAAAGAAACGATCCCGCAACTGAACATCCTGCTCAAGGTGGGGCAACATCATGTTGTAACCCGCGGGGACATTAAAATAGAGGGTGGGAGCGATCTCTTTGAGGTTTTTAATGCTCTTGTCAATCAGGCCTGGAGCAGGCTTGCCATCATCAATATAGAGTGTTCCGCCATTTCGTAAAATCATATTGAAATTGTGATTTCCACCAAACGTATGATTCCAGGGAAGCCAGTCAACCAGGACAGGGGGTTGATGCTCTAAAAAGGGCCAGGTCAGAGAGAGGCTTTTCTGGTTTGAACAGAGCATTCCATGAGTATTGATCACCCCTTTTGGCATCCCCGTGGATCCAGAAGTAAACAAAATCTTGGCAATCGAATCAGCAGTAACGGATGCAAACGCCCGCTCTACCTCATCAGTCGATACGGTCTTGACAAGGTGGTTAAAATGGGTTGCTCCTCCACCGGATATGGGCCCACTGGTGACGAGCTCGATACCCTCAAGAGGGAGCTGATCCAGTGCCTTTGAAAACACCCCTTGATCGGCAACATAGATAAGACCGGGTGTTACCAGCTCAAATAGTGCGGATAATTTATTAAAATCCTGGCTCATCAATGAGTAGGCAGGTGAGAGTGGTACAACAGGAATCCCAATCTGCATTGACCCCAATGCCAACAGAGCATGGTCTATGCTGTTTCCTGAAAGCACCATCACGGGTCTTTGGGCAGAGAGCCCTCTGTCAATCAAAGACTGGGAGAGGGCATCAGCGGACAGGGCCGCCTCAGCGTAGGAGATTCGACGCCATTCGTCATCCTGGTTTCGTTCAGCGAGAAAAAGATGGCCCGGTTTTTTTGTCGCCCAATATCTGAGCATTTCGCCCAGATGGGTCTCATAATCTCCCAGCGGTTGGGCCGAGTCGATAATGATCGAGCCGTCATCTGCAAAAGTAGCTCGTATATTGGGTGGGGCAAAGAGGGGCCTTCCCTCCTCCGCGCTCTCCATCTTTTCTCTCCTCTATTCGCCCCTCCGGGGCACGTTCTTTTGGTTCATGATCAGGCTCAACCCGAATCAATGGCAGATATGGTAGCCCTGACTGGGAATATTATAAATACCATAAAAAGAGAGGGGCAACCTATCGGACAGCGTCGACGAGGGGCCCGGGTGCTGTCAATCCCCGGGAGGTTGCCCGAGCAGCGCTCTCGCTGAATTCCCTGACAGCATCAACAAGTACAGCGACATTTTCCGGGTCAGCGGACTGGTGAATGCCATGCCCAAGATTAAAGACATGGCCAGGCCCAGAGCCATAACTCTCAAGCACCGCTTTAACCTCCTGTCGGACACGATCCGGCGAGGAGAGCAGAATAGCTGGATCCATGTTTCCCTGGAGTGCAACCCGATCTCCAACCCGACGACGTGCTTCAGAGAGGCTGGTAGTCCAGTCAATTCCCAACGCATCACAACCACTATCCGCCATCGCCTCCAGCCATTGCCCCCCATTTTTGGTGAATAGAATAATGGGCACTCTGCGACCCTCTGCTTCCCGAGTGACATTAGCGACGATTTTATTCATATAACTCAATGAAAACTCACTGTAGTCGCGTGGAGAGAGAACGCCACCCCAGGTGTCAAATACCATCAGTGCCTGAGCACCTGCAGCAACCTGACCATTGAGATAGTCAACCACAACGTCTGCCAGGAGACTCAACAGACGATGGGCATCATCAGGACAATCGAAAATCATCGATTTTATCCGGTTGAAATCCCGTGTTGATCCCCCCTCGACCGCATAGGTCGCCAGTGTCCAGGGACTCCCGGAAAAACCAATCAGGGGCACCCTGCCATCCAATGCCGTACGTATGGTACGAACAGCATCCATAACGTATCCAAGCTCATCCTCCGGATCGGGTATATTGAGCGCTTCAATATCAGCCCTGCACCTTACGGGTTTATCAAAAAGCGGTCCCTCACCTTCGGCGAAGTGCAATTCCATTCCCATGGCATCGGGGACAGTCAGAATGTCAGAGAAGAGAATTGCAGCATCAAGATTAAACCGATCAAGGGGTTGCAATGTTACTTCACACGCAAGCTCTGGTGTCTTGCACAGGGACATAAAGTCACCCGCTCTGGTTCGTGTTGTTTTGTACTCCCTGAGGTAGCGTCCGGCCTGTCGCATGATCCACACCGGCGTTCTTTCCGTCGGCAGGCGCAACAGCGCTCTTAAAAAAAGATCGTTATCAAGCGTACCCATTCATCCCCTGTTTTCATCGTTCGACTGCATTTGCAATTTGTTCCTGAATCCCGGCAGCCATCACAGCCGGCTGATCCGCATCCCTGATGGGTCTCCCCACCACAATATAATCGGCCCCACTGGTAAATGCCTTTTCCACAGTGACAACTCGTTTCTGGTCATCCCTGTTTTCAACTGGACGAATTCCGGGGGTTACAATGATCACCTTGCGGCCTAACGCACTACGCAGTTGTTCTGCCTCCAGGCCTGAAGCAACAACTCCCACACAACCATTCTCAACTGCTCGGCGAGCACGCGAAATGACCAACTGCTCAACATCACAATTAAATCCCAGGTCATCCAGGTCTCCCCTGTCAATACTGGTCAAGACAGTAACCGCCAGCACTCCAAGATCTTCACTGGCACTGCCCGCTGCACGCATCATTGCATCATTTCCATGTACCGTAGCAAAGGTGATGCCCCGGCCATTGAGACGTCGAATCGCCCTCGCTACCGTCTCAGGTACATCAAAAAACTTAAGGTCGACAAATACCCTCTTCTCTCGAGCCTTCAACCAATCAATAAATTCAAAATAACCACCCGCCATGAATAACTCCAATCCTATTTTATAGAATTGACAGCTCTCCCCAAGGTTTTCAACCAGTGCCCTGGCCTCTTCTACAGAGGGAAGATCAAGGGCAACAATCAGTCTTTGGTCGTCGGGGATTGAGTGGTTCAAGGTTATTTGCATGCTCGTGGAAAACAGTGATATTAGCATAAGGAAAGGTTCTGTCGGGCCAGCGATAGGTTCATAATCTGACCTTGATCAAAACCCAGACCTTGCTTAAGGGGAGGAGAGTTGTAGTGGAAAACATTGTCCTTGGGATGGGATGCTTCTGGGGTGCTGAGAAGAGAATGGCTTCTATCGCAGGAGTCAAGAAGGTCGAAGTCGGCTACTCTGGCGGCCATTATGATCACCCCACCTATGAAAAAGTCCTCGCTTTCGAACGGGATATCCAAAACCAGCGTCACGGTGATAATAATCATGCCGAAGTAGTCAGGGTTGCCTTTGAGCCTGAAGAGATCTCTGTTGAGTCCGTTTTAAAACATTTCTGGGTAGCTCACAACCCAACCCAGGGGGATCGCCAGGGTAATGACATTGGAAGCAACTATCGGAGTGTGGTCTTCTATCAATCAAAATGGCAGCAAAGTTGTGCCGTAAAGACCAGGGACCTCTACCAACTCGCCTTAACTGCAGCGGGGTTTGGTGCCATTACTACTGAAATCGCACCACTTGATGGCTTCTTTACTGCCGAGAGCTATCACCAGCACTATCTGGAGAAGAACCCGGGTGGCTACTGCGGCCTTGGCGGAACAGGCGTCTCTTTTCCTGATCTGGAGCCGGAGTGATCTCTGAAGTGCAGAGAAGCATGAAAGATTTTGAACTCCTGGTCTTTACCGCGCCAGGGAATGAGAGCTGCAGGTTATTGGCCGAAGAGATATTAGATCAATGGAACCCAGAGTTTGGCGTGCTCATCCATCCTGATGCCCGCCTTATGACCGCACCCTCACTTGCCAAGCCGGTGATCGACTACCCCACATCAGTATTCTCTTCCAAAAAAGAGGAGTGCGGACGCTATAGAGGATTCAAGGAGGGAGATCGGTTTGATTATTTGAGGTGGATTGCAGGGTTTATTCTTTCCAAACCGGCATTTAACATTGCCTACTCCCAAGACACAGAGCCCCGCTTTAGCAGCCCCCTCCTTGAAGATCACTCTGCCGGCCTCTACAAAGACCCAATTACAGGTTCTCCCCTCTTCTTAAGCCATTGGAAATTTGAAAGTGGCTCTGGCTGGCCCAGCTTTGTTGATGCTGTTGAGGGGGCACTCAGCTTCCATCAAGACAACAGCCTGGGTATGCGCAGAGTTGAAGTGCGCAGTACAAGCTCAGGGATACACCTTGGACATCTTTTTGATGATGGCCCTCCACCGACAGGACGGCGATTCTGCATCAATGGAGCTGTACTCGGATTTCTCCCTGAGGAGAGTGGTGATTCTGAGAATTTCTAGGAATCAATATAGCGGATGATGCTCTTTGCGGCCTCACGACCGTCAAAGACAGCAGTCACCACAAGATCGGAACCTCGAACCATATCACCCCCTGCAAACACCTCGGGACGACTGGTCTGGAAGGGAAGAGCGCCACCCTCTGCCACCCGAACACGACCAGAGTCATCAACTTCAACACCGGCCTCAGTGAACCAGGGTGAGGGGTCCGGACGAAAGCCAAAAGCGACCACAACCCGATCCGCAGGAATAATCTCACCACTGCCAGGAATGGGTTCAGGGTATCGTCGACCCTGCTCATCGGCTTCACCAAGGTGCGTCTCTACCACCTTTACCCCTTCAACCTTGCTTTCACCGACAATCGCAGTAGGCTGTCGATTCCACAAAAAGACCCCTCCCTCTTCCTTGGCATTCCAGACTTCTCGCCGGGAACCCGGCATATTCTCTTCATCCCGGCGATAGGCACAGGTGACACTCACTGCTCCTTGACGGATTGAGGTTCGAACGCAGTCCATAGCGGTATCACCACCTCCGAGAACCACAACTCGCTGATCTTTCATATTGAGGAAGTCCTCTTCACCCTGACTCCACTCCATCTCCTGATTTATATTTGAGACCAGAAAGGGAAGTGCTTCAAAAACACCCGGCAGATCTTCTCCGGGAAAACCGCCTCTCATGTAAGCGTAGGTGCCCGTCCCCAGGAAGAGGGCATCATAGTCATCAGCCAGGGTTTCCAGGGTGATGGTGGATCCAATCTCGGTATTGAGCCTGAACTCAACCCCCATCTCTTCCATCAGTTTTCGACGCCTCATCACCACCTCTTTCTCAAGCTTAAAAGGGGGAATTCCAAAGGTTAACAGCCCGCCAATCTCCGGATTACGATCAAAAACAACTGGTTTTATTCCATTCCTTATCAGGATATCGGCACACCCAAGTCCTGCAGGGCCTGCACCAACGATAGCAACCCGATGGGCTCTTTTGGGCAGATCCTTCTGTGATGGCTTCCAGCCCTGGGCCAGGGCCTCATCAGTAATATATTTTTCAATGGCACCGATAGTCACCGCCCCAAATCCATCGTTGAGGGTACACGCCCCCTCACACAGCCTGTCTTGTGGGCAGATTCTTCCACAAATCTCGGGAAGGGAGTTGGTGCGGTGTGACAGCTCCGCGGCTTCAAAAAGACGTCCTTCATTAACCAGCTTCAGCCAGTTTGGAATCAGATTGTGTACCGGACATTCCCATTCACAGTAGGGGTTACCACAACTTAAGCAACGCTCTGCCTGGGCCTTTGCGGTCTCTTCCTTAAAGTGCCCATAGATCTCTTTAAAACCCTCTACACGCTCAAGTGCAGGAACCTTATCCGGATCCTGACGGGGAAGTTCAATAAATTGAAAGTTGCGACTCATTTCGGTTGTCCGCCTGTCTCTGATCAGGCTGCTTCTTTAAACAGGTTATCCAACAGTGTCTCCAGATCAACCACCTTGGGCTTAACCAACCAGAACTTGCCCACATAATCGAGGAAGTTCTCACAGACGTTCTGTCCCCATTCACTCTGAGTCTCTTCAACAAAACTCGAGATTCGACTAAGGAGATAGTTGACATGGGGCTCCATTGATTCAGGGATCAAACGATGTACTTCAATCAGTTCTCTGTTGAAACTGTCAGTAAATCGATCTTCACAGTCGAGGACAAAGGCAAACCCTCCTGTCATGCCCGCACCAAAATTGAGCCCTGTCTGTCCAAGTACAGTGACCACCCCACCGGTCATATACTCACATCCATGATCTCCACAACCTTCAATAACCGCTGAAGCTCCAGAGTTACGAACAGCAAAACGCTCCCCGGCACGTCCGGCAGCATACAGCTCTCCACCCGTTGCGCCGTAGAGGCAGGTATTTCCTATAATTGTCGATTCGTTGCTCTTGAAGCTACTCCCTGGTGGGGGAGTAATGGTGATCTTTCCTCCTGCCATTCCCTTGCCGACATAGTCGTTGGCATCTCCAGTAAGACGAAGGTGAAGACCACCTGCATTCCAAACCCCAAAACTCTGACCTGCAGTACCCTGCAGGTTGACAACCACCGGGCTCTCTTCCATCCCCTGGTCCCCATGGCGTTTTGCAATTTCTCCCGACAATCTGGCACCAATAGAACGATGAATATTTCTAATTGAAAAGTGAAATTCACCACCACTTGATGATTCAATTGCAGGCAATATCTCTGCCACCATCTTCTCAGCAAGCTCACCCTGATCCCAGGGGGTATTGCGAGATTCGGTGCAATATTGAGGAGACGTTTCTGATACCCCGCCATCAGAGAGTACCGGAGAGAGATCAAGATGCTGTTGACGGAGGGTTTTCCCCTCGATCTGTTTGAGTAGATCAGTGCGACCAATTAAATCATCAATTCTCCTGACCCCCAGTGAGGCAAGAATTTCTCGAACTTCCCTGGCGATAAAACTGAAATACCGTGCTACCCGCAGAGCGCTCCCATGAAAGTGATTCTCCCGCAAGCGCTTGTCCTGGGTAGCCACCCCCGTCGCACAGTTATTCAGATGACAGATCCGCAGGTATTTACATCCCAGGGCAACCATGGGCATGGTGCCAAAACCAAAGCTCTCAGCACCGAGTATTGCTGCCTTGATCACATCAAGCCCGGTTTTCAGCCCTCCATCTGCCTGGAGTCTGACTCGATTTCGGAGGTTGTTTGCTCTTAAGGTCTGGTGGGTCTCGGTAAGCCCGAGTTCCCAGGGGCTGCCGCAATACTTTACTGAAGTCAGTGGGCTTGCTCCGGTGCCTCCATCGTAACCAGAAATAGTAATAAGATCCGCATAGGCCTTAGTTACTCCGGCAGCAATGGTCCCTATCCCCGCCTCAGCAACCAGTTTTACGGAAACCAGTGCATCCGGGTTGACTTGCTTAAGGTCAAAAATGAGTTGAGCCAGATCTTCAATTGAGTAGATATCATGATGTGGAGGTGGCGAAATCAAGGGGACGCCAGGAGAAGCGAATCGCAATCTTGCGATAAGTTTATCAACCTTATGTCCTGGGAGCTGGCCACCTTCGCCCGGCTTTGCTCCCTGTGCAATCTTGATCTGGAGCACTTCAGCATTAACCAGGTAAGCCGGGGTCACACCAAAACGTCCTGATGCAATCTGCTTGATTTTTGACATTCGGTTGGTACCGTAGCGCTCCGGGTCCTCTCCTCCCTCCCCTGAGTTCGACCTCCCCCCGAGACTGTTCATCGCTTCAGCCAAGGCCTCGTGGGCCTCGGGGGAGAGTGCCCCCAACGACATCCCCGCACTGTCAAACCGTTTCAGAATACTCTCTTCAGATTCAACTTCCTCTACAGGAATTGAACCCTCACCCTCATTCAGGCTAAGCAGATCTCTCAACACCATCGCCGGGCGTTGATTGACGATCCGGGAAAAAGCCTTGTACTCCTGGTAGTCACCACTCATTACTGCCTTTTGGATCGTCCGAATCACATCGGGATGGTAGGCATGATATTCGCCCCCATGGACAAACTTCAGAAGCCCCCCGGGCCCTACCTCTTCTTTTGGGTTCCAGGCATCACCGACAAGTTGGCGCTGGTCTGATTCAATATGTGTATAGGTCATACCCTGAATACGACAGACTGTTCCGTTGAAGCATTGATCAACAACCTCCCTTGAGAGGCCAACAGCCTCGAACAATTGAGCTCCCCGATAACTGGCTATGGTTGATATCCCCATCTTGGAGATAATTTTGTAGAGCCCTTTATTGATCCCTTTGCGATATGCGCGCAACGCCTCTCCAAGGCTGCTCTTTGCCAGCTCCCCATTGTCAGCCATCGAAGAGATGGTGGCATAAGCGAGATAGGGCATAACGGCGGTTGCACCATATCCAACCAACACTGCAAAATGATGTGGATCTCTGGCTGTCCCGGTCTCAACAACGATATTGGCATCACAACGAAGGCCGGCAGCAATCAGGCTATGGTGGACTGCTCCGGTAGCCAGCAGGGCGTGGACTGGCATTGTCTCTTGACCAATATTACGATCTGAAAGTATCAGAATGGTCTTCCCGCCTCGGACCGCTTCAACTGCCTGATTACAGATCGTATTCAGAGCCTCTTCCAGAGAAACGTGTAGAGGAACGTTGAGCTCTATCAACTCACTCAGGTAACGGTCATCATCCAACCCTAAGAGAGTGAAATACTTATAGGCAGAGAGTACCGGTGAGTCGATGACGATTCGTGAAGCATGGCCTTCCATCTCATCATAGAGGTTTTGTTCTCTTCCAAAACAGGTCTCCAAAGACATGACAATCTGCTCACGGAGAGGATCAATAGGCGGATTTGTAACCTGGGCAAACTGTTGGCGAAAAGAGTCATAAAGAGAACGAATCCGTGTGGAAAGAACGGGGAGCGGGGTGTCATCACCCATTGAACCTACTGCTTCCTGGCCGACCTCTGCAAGAACACGGAGGACAAGGTCTTTCTCTTCCAGGGTCACCTGATAGAGTTTCTCATAGACCTTCAGTACTTCTGGTTCCATTCGGGATTCATCAACACCTTCATTGCCAAATGTGGAACGCAGACGAACCATCTGTTCTCTCATCCACTGCTTATATGGGTGCTTTGTGGCAAGTTGTTTCTGAATGGTCTCTGGATATAAGAGCTCTCCATTAACAGTATCAATGGCGATCATCTGCCCCGGCTTAAGTCGCCCCTTGAAGAGCACCTCTTCTGGCTGATAGTCATAAACACCCACTTCTGAAGCCAATGTGATATGACGGTCCCTGGTGATCACATAACGCGCCGGGCGAAGTCCATTTCTATCCAATACACATCCCGCATAACGACCGTCGGTGAGGACAATTCCTGCCGGGCCATCCCAGGGTTCCATATGCATTGAGTTGTAGCGGTAAAAAGCGCGAACATCAGAATCCATGCTCTCGACATTCTGCCACGCCGGTGGAATCATAATCTGCATCGCATGGAAAATATCCATCCCCCCGGCAAGGAATGCTTCGAGCATATTATCCAAGCTTGAAGAATCTGAGCCGGATTGGTTTACCAGGGGACGAATACTCTCCATATCTTCAATCAATGGAGAATTAAGCTTATAACTCCTCGCCTCTGACCAGTTTCGATTACCCTGAATGGTGTTGATTTCGCCATTGTGGGCGAGATATCTGAAGGGTTGTGCTAACCGCCACTGGGGCATGGTGTTTGTAGAGAACCGCTGGTGAAAGACGCAGATGGATGATTCCAGGCGATCATCATTGAGATCAAGATAAAAGAGGGGAAGATTAGCGGGCATCATCAAGCCTTTATAGAGCAAGACCCGGCTTGATAGGCTGCAGATATAGAAGGTGGCATCGTCCTGCTCCAATCTATTCTCAGCACGTCTCCTGGCTTGATAGAGCTTGCATTCAAAATCCGAACTGTCCCTGACGTTCT
>MDUS01000243.1_pt1 | contig 15068 bp, 13 predicted proteins | sample 811251 | NCBI WGS metagenome assembly MDUS01 (sample SAMN02905560, study PRJNA254808) | marine metagenome | biome: ocean; feature: oxygen minimum zone; material: water; isolation source: 300 m water sample from station 6 | place: Mexico: oxygen minimum zone off the coast of Manzanillo ... | reverse complement strand
GTCAGCTTTTTAGCATCATAAGGTTTCCAGCCTGTGGCAACAACAACAGAAGCTACCTCAAACTCAATTTCCTTAGTCTGCATCTCCAACTCAATCGCACCGTATTTACAGGCATCTACGCATTTAGAGCAGCCGGCTTCGCATGCGGGCCGGTCAATTACATATCTCGGAGGATATGCCATTTTATTGGGTAGGTAAACCGCTTTTGTTTTGTCCATTCCTGCATTGAAATCATTGCTGCGCTCTGCAGGACAAACTTCGGTACAGTGGTCGCAGGCTACACATTTCTCATTTACAAAAGTCGGATCTTTGCGGACTTTAACTTTGAAATTACCCGTGTCTCCTGTTACAGAAAGCACTGCTGAATTTGTGTGTACCTGAACATGCGGATTCGCACGCAAGCGTTTGTAATTTATTTCCAAACCGCATGTGGGTGGACATAATTTAGGGAAGTACTGATGGAATCTGGAAACACGGCCTCCGAGTGTAGGACTCCTTTCAACAAGAATTACATCATGTCCAACCTCCGATGCTTCGAGGGCGGTTGTCACCCCGCTGATTCCTCCACCGATTACTAAAATTTTGCCTTGTTCACTCATTACATTTGCCTCTGACTCAATTCTATTTTTTAATTCTCTGGGATATGGAACCGGACAACCGGTGCTGAAAACAACGTTATGTTATCGGTAGGAGTATTTTTGGGGAACTCAAAAGCAATCTCCGGATGGAAATTCAAATATGAAGTAGCCATCCGGAGAATTTAGTTAAGGTACCAGCTGGTGATAATCCCTTTTGAAAACTTTCCATTCACCCGTAGCCTTGTCGTAGGTAGAATTTACGAAACATTTCCAGTTTTCATCATCAATTGCCAGGAAGTCTCCACGGTAATAATAACCAGGATAGCGAGTTTCTTCACGGAAGTGAATGTGACGTGCATGTGCCTCTCCTGCGAGAATCCGGTGGAAATTTTCCCATGCTCTCAATAGTTCATGGAGGTTTTCTGCAGCCATGTGTCGCGAATCCTCTTTTACCATAACAAGATAATTGAAACCTTCCTCTAACATGGTTTTACTGGTCATATACCATGTGCCAACCCCACCGACATATTCATCCATCACTTTCTGCAGGCGCTGCTGCATCATTGCAGGACGAATGTAATTTGGGTTAATGTTTGGATCAGTTGTATAACCACTGTATTTACCGTATGTTTCCATCGGCATATAAATTTCCTTGGCCAACTCTTCAGGATCTTCAGCATAAGCTACTTCCTCACCTTTTGTATCAAGGAAATAGGAAGTCATGAATTTACCGGCAATTCTGCCTTCTGCATGTGATCCGGAGGAAAATTTGTGTCCGGAGGCACCAACACCGTCACCGGCAGTAAATAGGCCGTTGATTGTAGTCATGCGGTTGTAGCCCCAAGAGTATTCTTCAGGTCCGAAATCTTCGGGACCGCTGGTCCACAAACCTGCACAACCTGCGTGCGATCCAAGCAAGTATGGTTCTGAAGGCATCAACTCTGAAGGAACTTTATCCGGTTCCATATTATTAGCAGCCCATACTCCAGCCTGTGCGATTGTCATGTCCAGAAAATCTTCCCATGCTTCTGATTCAAGATGCTTGATTTCTTTCTTGGACATTGTTTCAGAAAGTTCCTGCATGGCAACATCAGTATGAATCTTGATCGGACCTTTACCGGCCTTCATATCGATCATCATCATATGGTTTCGCATACAAGTTCCGAGAGAATCTACATATTTCCCATATAGTTTTCGGCTTTCTTCAAGATTGGTCGCACAGTAATCTTCTCCGAGCGCATTCGTTGCTTTAGCTTTGAAAAGTAAGAACCACGCACCAACAGGACCATAACCGTCTTTGAAACGTGCAGGGACGAAACGGTTTTCCATCATCGTCATCTCTGCTCCTGACTCTGCAGCCATGGCGTAGTTTGAACCTGAGTTCCAGACCGGGAACCAGGCTCGCCCCTGTCCTTCAGCAGTGGAACGTGTTTTAAAAACGTTCACCGCACCGCCTGTTCCGAGCATCGCAGTTTTGCATTTGAAAACATAAATCTTATGTTCACGTACACTGAATCCTACTGCTCCGGCAATTTTTTTCGGATCATCTTTATCAAGTAACAGCTTAACGATAAAGACACGTTCAAAGTGGTTTTGGTCAACACCAGTTGCTTTGCGGTTGTTTTCTAAAGCAAGCTTTGCTGCTTCGGCTACAATGACTTTATATGATTCTCCGTTAATCATGATTTGCCAGCGTCCGGAACGTACCGGGGCGCCACCGTCACGTAAAGAAGGAATTTCGTCACGTTGTGCCTGAGCACCGTCAAGAGACTTGCCTTCGTCGTCTTTCTTCCAGATTGGCAGTCCCCAATCTTCAAAAAGGTGTACTGAATCGTCAACAACCCTTCCAAGGTCAAATGTCAAATCTTCACGTGTTATTCCCATTAAGTCATTTCGTACGTAACGTACGTAGTCTTCTGGGCTATTATCTCCCAGATAGGTATTGATTGCGGAAAGCCCCATTGCGACAGCACCACTTCTGTCAGTCGCGGCTTTGTCAACCATGGTAACTCGTATACCTTCAGGCGTGGCCCAGCGGTCTGCTTCATAGGCAGCACCACAGCAGGACATACCTCCACCGATCAAGAGAATATCAGTTTCATGCAGCACTATTTCTGGTTTTTCACAAAATTCCCAATTATTTACTTTTGGTTCCATTTTCTATTCTCGTTTTTTATTATCTACATATCATGAAGGTGTTGGTAAACTGGAGCCACTTGCATGATGAGTGTAAAAACCTGGATCTTTGATCCGTGAAATGTCTGCACTGGCCTCTCCGACTCCGGAACGGATATCCACGTTTCCGGCTTCAACAGTACGAACGGGAAACTTGAAACGTTTCAAATTACCGTTGCGAAATTTGACTGTCCACATGATGCTGTCAGAGCCCAGCATTGGAATTACTTCACCGCCTAACGGAGCAAAATCTGCATAACAACGAATACTAATCGCCTGTTGCGGACAGATTTTAACACAGTTGTAACATTCCCAACACTGAACGGGTTCCTGGTTAACCCCTTTCATTTTGACTTCGTTGGTATCCTTGTCTACGACTTCCTTTAAGGCCATCAAATCATGGGGACAAATATACATGCACGCGGTTTTGTCCTGTCCTTGACAACCGTCACATTTTTCTGTGATTACAAAACTTGGCATCAGCCCTCCTTAAATAATTACGTTTTTATGGATCACCACTTCAAGATTATAGCGGCGTGCTGCACTCTTGTGCCCATTCTTTAGTTAGTTAAAATACAAAATGTGAAATGTATTATACTTCTTCATGCTTCAATTGAAAAGTAATAAAATATTTAATTATTCAGATAATTGAACAAATTATTCCCATGCCATCCGTAAACATTCTTCACTAATTAAATGAGACTGAGAGTCTCATTTAATTAGCCCTCTAGCAGGTATATTAATACTTTTGAATTATAGTTCAAGCCCTAAATTCAATTTTTTATATATACTTAGATTGAGATATATTTGGAGGATTAGCAGACCGGGTTAAACGCGAGTCGTAACCCGGATATAAATTTTAAAAATCAAAATGCACAAAATTGCTTTTACGTTGTTGTATTGATTTTCCTGGTTACGGTTTATGCCTAACCCGGCCGAGATGTATTTAAGATAACAAATTTATGTTAGAAGTTCGTTCTTTTAAACAAGTGGAACAAAAGAAAAAAGGCCGTGAGAGCTAGTTTTAAATTGATCCGGAGACGTTTTGCTTAGTTTAAGCATTTCGCAACCGTGAGTGGGGCCAATCGGGGCAACGATGAAGCCCCCTACGGCGAGTTGATCCTTCAAATTATGGGGGACTTGGTCTGCTGCGGCGGTAATTATGATTCGATCAAAGGTCGCGAGTTTTTCATAACCCTGTTTGCCGTCACCTTCAATAACCACGACCTCTTCAAGGGCAGCACTGCGCAGGTTCTTCCGAGCCAGTTCCACAAGTTCTTTGTGCCGCTCCACTGTCACAACCATGCCAGTCGGCTTAACCAGTTTGGCTAAGAGTGCCGCGTTGTACCCACTGCCGGAACCGATTTCGAGAACGCGCTGACCGGGAAGAACGTCCAGCAACTGGAGCATCATGATGACTGTTGTCGGTTGGGATATAGTTTGTCCGGAACCGATCGGGAGAGGATGATCGGCATAGGATTGGTCACGATAGGAAGGCTCAACGAAAAGTTCCCGCCGTACCTCAAGAAACGCTTTCAGTACAGAATCATCTGCAATGATTCCGCTGTTTTTCCAGTCTTTGTAAAGCCGCTGTTTCTGTTGTAGGAGAAAGGTGAATTCCTTATTAGCAAGCTTTTGAATGGGTAATTCCATTTCCAAACCGAATCACAATTGTTTCCGGAAAGCTAAATCCTCTGTCGGTCTTTTAGCAGCAATTTCGCAAACAGAGAATACGTCGCGGATTTAGGTTCCGGATTGCTTCTGCTATACCACAGGGTTTCCTACAAAGGTGTTACGCAGAAATTTACGGGTGAGGTCAAGAGGAATTATGGTGGCGGCAAAGAGCAGTACGTAACCCCATTCTTCCAAGGTCAAACCTACAGTGCGTAAAACTTCTCCGCCAACATATGTAAAAGTTGTCTGCAGGAAGAAAATTAAGATGACGACTATAATGAAACTTCTGTTTTCAGTGATGTGTTCAAATAAATTTAGTCCTTCTGTACGGGCATTAAATTTATTGAAGTTATTCATGAAAACAAAGAAGCCGAAGAAAGCAGTCAGTAAGACAAGATTTACCTCAGAATCCGGACAGCGTTCCTCTCCGCAGACAAATAATTCGGAAACAAAATCGGAGGTGAGAAAAAACAAACTGAGGAATGCCATGTAAAATCCGTCAATCAAAATTGCGGACCACATGTCACCAGTGATGAGTGACTCACCTTTGGGAATCGGTTTTTCGTGCATGTAACGCATAAGCGCCGCTTCTCCGGAGAAGGCAAAAGCTGCCAGAGTGTCCATCACAATGTTGACCCATAAAAGCTGAGTCATGGTCAGCGGTAAATCCGTGCCAAAAAACGGTCCCAGGAATGCTACCAAAATGGCCGCAACATTGACCGTCAATTGGAAAATCAAAAATTTTCTGATTGATTTTAAGAGGGTCCGCCCGTAGCGTACCGCATTTGTCAGCGAGATAAAATTATTGTCAAGAATAACAATATCGCTGGATTCCTTGGTCATGTCTGTACCATTTCCCATCGAAAAACCAACATCCGCGTTTTTCACAGCCGGCGCGTCATTTACTCCGTCTCCGGTCATACCAACCACCCAGCCCATGGATTTTGCCAGTTTTACCAAACGGCTTTTATCAGTAGGCAAGGCACGCGCGACAACCCGCAATTCCGGAAGAATTTTTATGATCTCTTCATCCGACATTTCAGCAAGTTCGGTGGAAGTCAGTAAGAGCGAATTATTATTTTCAAGGATACCAACCTCTTTGGCAATAGCTTCAGCAGTATCTTTTGCATCACCGGTTATCATCACCACCTGAATTCCCGCTTGCCGTGCGGTTTTCACCGCCGGCTGCGACTCCTCACGCATTTCATCACGCAATCCAAAAACTCCAACCAAAGTCATTTGTTTGGGAAGCTCATTCTCTTGCCCTAAAGCCTGCTCTGAAACAGCCAGCCCGATAAGGCGCATCGCACGTGCGGAAAGCCCCTGCATCTCTTCGATTACTTTTGCGGAATCTAGTTCTGCTTTGTTTCCGTCCGCATCTAAATAATGTGTACAGCCGGCAAGTACTATTTCCCCCGCACCTTTTACGAGGGTCAAATTTTGTGAACCTACAACCTGGCTCGCAGAAAATTTATTTGCACTGTTAAAAGGTATATTTACTTTTAATTTAACATCATCCTGCTTGACTAAATCTGCGCCGAGGAAACGCAATAAAGCGTGTCCTGTTGGATTAGCACCAACGATTTTCGGGTTTTCTGGATCTCCAGCATCAATCGAAGCCGGAGTGTTGTTTCGCAGGGCAAATGATACGGTCTCACGCAATTTTTCAGGAATTTCTTTGTAAGAAGTGAAATGCTCACCATTGCCCCCAAGCAGTTCTGAAACCGTTAATTTGCCTTGAGTCAGCGTTCCCGTTTTATCGGTAAAAAGAACGGTCAAGCTTCCCGAAGTCTCAATTCCGAGCAGTTTGCGCACCAGCACTTTTGCATTTAGCAGTTTGCGCATATTCATTGAGAGTACGACCGCAATCATCATGGGCAGACCTTCCGGAACAGCAACTACAATAATGATGATGGATAATATAATGGCAGTCACCAGATGATAAATAATTTCACCAGAGGGTTTACTGAAATAAATTTCCCAACCGCCTGCTTCAAGAAAAATATGATTAAACATAAAAGAAAATGCGATCATTAATGCGCCAATGTAGCCAAAACGGCTGATTTGCTGGCCGAGATACGCCAGTTTTTCCTGCAGGGGAGAGGGGCGTGTTTCCGCGGAAGTTAACTCTTTGAGTGTCGCGCCGTACTTGGTTTTGTCTCCAACCTGCAAAACCTTCATAACAGCTTCACCATCTTCCACCAGGGCGGCACGTGACATTGCTGATTTTTCATCATCATCAGCTGTTTTCTTTACAGTTTCAGACTCACCTGTGAGTGCTGATTCATTCAACTCGAGGTCACCCTCGAGCAAGAATCCATCCGCCGGTACAGTATCTCCGGGCTGTAAAAGTGCCAAGTCATTGACAACCAAATCATCGATAAATATTTCAGTGAGAGTTTTGTTACGAAAAACTTTCACTTTCACTTTTGAGGCTTCCTCAAGTAAACGTTGAAATTCATTCTCGTTACTGTATTCAGACCAGGTCGCTATCAGAGTTGCAGCTACAACAGCAATCGCGATTCCGAGACCTTCATACCACGGTGCAAATCCCAAGGCTGCCAAAAAAACTGTAACAGCCAGTGCAACTAATAAAATGACGATAATCGGATCTTTTAAATTAGCCAGTAACTTTGCATAAAAACCCTCGGATTTCTGCGTTGTCACTACATTTGCACCGTTAGTTTGACGTGATTCAGAAACCTCTTGATCGCTCAGACCTGGGAAACTAAATTTCATTGATTGACTCTCTTGGAAAAGATTGGGAAGATAACATACTGTTTTTTAAATGCTTCATGAGGGAATAGTACTGTGGCAAGATAATGCTGTTTCAAGAAAAATATGTAAATCACGATCTCTGTTGGTGTGAGGTTCTTGAACGGAGATGAAACCAGTATTACAGGTCTCTTGTATGCTTAAGTTTGACACATCTGTTTGATAAATGCAAAAAACGTTCAGTAGAGAGGTAGCTTCAGTATGAAAAGCGGATTTACCATGGTTGAGGTGATGCTTGCAAACACAATATTAGTCATTCTTGTGGCAGGATTTGCCAATGTCACAGAGAAGACTCTTGAACAAATACAGCTCAGAGAACAAAAAACTGAACTTGCTGCACAACTGGATAACTGGACTCTGTCAAAACTAAACGCTACATTAATCCCTGGCAGTTACCAGGAAAGTGTGACTTTGACTGGAGAGAATGCTGAACTGCATTGGCAGGTAACCCTGGTTGAACCAAAGCTTAACGCTATTTTTTTCCAGCTAAAAAGCAGTGACGCAGTTCCAAAAGTATTCGCAGAATGGCGGACTGCGCAGAGAAAACCATGATCAAAAAACGTCCGGTGTGCTACTTACGGAATTCCGGATATACCCTGATTGAGCTGATGCTCGTGTTGGCAATCGCCTCTGTTGTGTTGCTTGCGGCACAACGCCCCCTGCTGGAAATTAACCGAATTGCATTTCAGGAGCAGCAAAAAATTGCATTGCAGGGAGATTTTCAACGTTTCCTGTTACTGCTGAAATCAGAGTTGATTCAAGCCGGTTATGCGCTTGGTTCCGGAAATGAAAACGCAGTCGTAATCTCACCATACTCAGTGGTCTTAAAAGCAGACCGTAACCGTGACGGAGACCTTGCTGATACTCGGGAAACAATTACCTATCGTTATGACCCGGAAACAAAAGTGCTCTTCCGGAAATCAGGCAATGCTGCTTATCAAACACTGATTGAATCCATTGCCGCACTTAAATTTGAACAGACTCAAACTCCACCTCAAACTTGCATAAAGGTGACTGTTCAAGTAATAATTGATGCTGCTGAGCAGCAAACAGTTTTATGCCAGTTAGGCTGGTGAACTTTAAAATATAAAAAAGGCTAATATGAAATATTTACATACTATGATACGTGTACAAAACCTTGAAAGCGCACTTGATTTTTTCATCAATAAGCTTGGAATGATGGAAGTTAGACGCAAGGAAGTTCCGGAAGGAAAATTCACCCTGGTTTTTCTGGCAGCAACTGAAGATGAGCCTCCGCTCGAATTGACTTATAACTGGGAGCAGAGTGAACCTTACAGCCGTGGTGAAAATTTTGGGCATGTGGCTTATGGAGTTGAGAATATTTATGAGTTTTGCGAGAAATTACAAAATGATGGAGTAACCATTTTGCGTCCGCCTAAGGATGGTAAAATGGCCTTTATCCGCAGTCCGGATCAAATATCAGTTGAACTGCTTCAGATCGGAGAACCTCTACCAATCCAGGATCCCTGGGCATCCATGAAAAATCAGGGTACATGGTAGAGCATGAAGAAGGTAATTGAAAAACTTATTACAGAGAAATTAATTAATCCAGTTTTACATTCAACGGCTCCTGTTTCAGAGGTTAGTCTGGGAGTTGCGGTGGGTGTATTTTTAGGATTAACGCCAACAGTTGGTGTACAGATGTATCTGGTAGCTCTGGTTTGGAGTATTTATCGTTACATTTTCAGCAGGCATTTTAATTTGCCGGTAGGTGTGGCCATGGTCTGGATTTCAAATCCGCTGACGATGGTGCCTCTTTACTATATATTTTTGCTGACCGGCTATTGGCTGCTTGAAACGCAAAACGGCCTTTCTTATGAACTGTTTAGAGAATATCTCATCCACATTTCATCAACAGAGGGAACATGGGAGATGATTGTAGCTGGTGCGCGTTTCCTCTTGATCGACCTTGGCTGGCCGATGATAATCGGCAGTATTGTTTATGCAGTACCAGGTTTCATCATCAGTTATTTCATGACGGAGCGAATTGTGACTTCGCACCGTAAAAGCAAAGCTAGTCTGGCAGGCATGAGTTACGATGACTGGCGTACACAAAAAGAGACACAACACTAAGCACAGTATGTCATCGACTGCTTTCAAATTTACTGAAATCCCAATTCCGCAGGAAATTGTAAATTCCGGAGATTATATTTCTGCAGAAAATATTTTAGCGAATGAGAAAGTTCCTGAGAGAATCCTCGCTGAGCGTTTTTACCGACTGGGAAACAGCTTCTACTCTGCAGCACAGAATCAGGCCGCGGAAATGGCCTGGCAAAAATCAGTTTTGCTTGCTGATCAACCTCCTAAAGTGAGCGCTCCTGCGGAGTGTTTTTCAGCTAATCCACTTAAAATTCGTTGGCAGACGATTGGCTCAACCGTACTTGTTATTATTTCTTTGTATGTGCTGGTCTTCACTTCTTTTCAGCGTGAACCGGAACTTTTCCAATTTTCTACCAGCAATTCAGCTTCCGGAGAATATTCTTTTTGGGATGAGTGGTGGGATACCGGCAGACCGATTTCGCGGTCAGTAAGCCGGCGTTTTGGACCAGAAGAATTGTGGCCCATGCTGCAGAGAAGTTTGCAAAAGCTGTTCGGCAGCAAAAGTGAAGAACTGAGTGATGACGTTCGTGAAAAATTAAGACGCTGGCTGCAGCTTTCTGAGAGTCCAACCTTCAGAGAAGGCCCCACCGATTACTATGCTTTGACCGCCAGAGGTTTGTTTGAGGCACGTGAATTTGAATCAGCACTTTCAACCTTGAACGACGGATTGCACTATGCGGAAACACCGGCACAACTGGAAAAAATTTATCAGGATTTAGGCACAGTTTATTATTACAAAGGTTACAAACTCCAGCGTAATGGTTTGGCACAATATGATCTTAACGCTGTCCGCAACTCAGTTGAGTCTTACGAAATTGCGTTACGTTATGGAGAAGATCCTTATTTATACGGCAATTTAGGCTGGGGATATTACCTGCTTGGTGATTACTCTTCATCGATATCAAACAGCCGTCGAGCATTAGCTCTCAAAGCGGGGTTAAACTATGCGCGCATGAATTTGGCAATTGTTCACCTGAGAAAAGGTGATTATGAATTGGCCTTTGCCACCTATGCCTCACTGCTGCAAAACAATCCTCAACTTGACGAATATGAGGGTGGTATCCGTGACTTGCAGGAGTTGCAACTGGAATTTCCGGATGTCTATCCTTTTACAAATTTTGTGATTGGACAATTATTCTGGCAGCAAGGACGTCACAAAGAGGCTCAGGCTGCATGGCAAAAATTTCTTAAGCAGAACTTTCCGCAAAGTTTGTGGAAAGACAGAGCGCGTTCATTGTTAAATAAAATGGAACTTGAATAAAGTCTTACACTTGAGGATTTAGTAAACAGTCTGAAAAACACAAAGTCATTTCGATTGCATTTCTTGTCATCTCGAACGTAGTAAGAGATCTTAATTATTAGTGCAGCAGTTTGTGCAAGATTTCTCGCTTCGCTCGAAATGAGACAGTATTTAGAATTTTACAGGTTTATCAAATTGATGACCTTAACTTTAAACCATAATAAAAATTACGAACAAAAAACGTGCAAAATAATATCGTAGTCGCACCTCAACTGGCGGAACAGGGAAAACAGAAAATTGAATGGGTCAAACGGAACATGCCCATACTACAGCAAATTGAAGATGATTTTCGTGAACAGCAGTTTTTCAGAGGTTTGCGGGTTTTAGTCTGTATTCACCTTGAAGCCAAAACAGCGTACTTGGCGCAGGTTTTTGCAGCAGGTGGAGCGGAAGTAGCGGTTACCGGAAGCAATCCGCATTCAACCAAAGATGATGTCGTGGCTGCGTTGGCGGAAGACGGGCTGCACGTTTATGCACGTTACGGAGCGACACCGGAAGAGATGCAACAATACATGAACTATGCACTCGATTTGCGTCCAAATATTGTGATTGACGACGGCGGAGATTTAGTCGAATTGCTGCATAATGAGCGTCAGCAATTACTTCCGGAAGTCTGGGGTGCCTGCGAAGAAACGACCACTGGTGTTCTACGTGCCAAAGCCAGAGCAAAAGCAGGAGTCCTGGAGTTTCCAGTAATTTTAATCAATGACGCCCGCTGCAAATATCTTTTCGATAATTTTCACGGTACAGGGCAATCGGTTTGGGACGGTGTTATGCGTACCACAAATTTGGTGATCAGCGGAAAAACAGTGGTAATCATTGGTTACGGCTGGTGCGGAAAAGGCTGTGCTGAGCGTGCCAAAGGCTTAGGTGCAAATGTGATTGTTTGTGAAGTTGATCCAATTAAAGCCGCCGATGCGCTGATGCATGGACTGCGTGTCATGCCTTTGCAAGCTGCGGTCATACAAGCCGACATCTTGCTGACAGTTACAGGCGGGAAACACGTTATCCGCCGTGAACATTATTCACGGATGAAGGACGGTGTGATCCTGGCCAATGCCGGACATTTCAAAGTCGAATTCGATTTGGAGGCCTTGCAAAATCTTGCGGTGGAGCAAAAAGAAATGCGTCACAACATTAGCGGTTTCCGTATGGCTGACGGCCGCTGGCTGAATTTGCTGGGTGGCGGAGACTTGGTGAATATCGCCTGCGCCGATGGTCATCCCGCGGAAATCATGGACACCAGTTTTGCGCTGCAGGCGCTCTCCGGAAAATACGTTGTGCAAAATCGTGCTGCGTTACGCAAAGACGTGTATCGCGTTCCGGATGAAATTGATGAGGAAGTCGCGCGACTCAAACTGAAAGGTTCCGGAGTTTCCATCGATGAACTACTTCCGCAACAAAAAGCATATCTAGAAAACTGGGAGGAATAAACCAGCTTTCAAACCAGTTGACCCAAGAGCGAAACTGCTGAGACCTTCACATGCCGACGCACAGTAAAACAATCCACATTCTGTCCTTCACCCTCAAGATAAATTTGAATCCAATTGAGTTGTATACGTTCTACACCAATACTTATCTGGAACGGGATTTTCGGTCTATTTTCCAGGTTAAGAAATTGGTGCTTTTCGAGTATTTTTTGAAACTCTGTGCTGGAAGAAATGGTCAGGTGCTCAATTATAGTGAGCTTGCAAGTGATTTCGGAATTGACCAGAAAACCGCCAAACAGTCGCCCTCAATTCTGGAAGTATCTTATCTCATCAAGCGTTTACCCCCATACTACAAAAACCCCAATAAAAGAGCGATCAAAGCTTCCAAGCTTTATTCCTAATATAGCGGGCTGGTCTGCTATTTGCTCGTAATTCCTTCGGCAGAACAATTAAAACAGCATCCACTCGCAGGAGCAATTTTTGAATCGTACGTTCTTAGTGAACCATGGAGACACAGATACAATAAGATTCAGCAAGGCGAACTGTACTATTTTCGAGATAGCCGAGGACGGGAGGTTGATTTGGTTTTTGAAGAGGATGGTGAACTTTCACAGCTTGAAATAAAGATGGGTAAAACTATTATGTCAAAAACTTTTTCTGCCCTTAATTACCTACCGACTTTGATTGGAATCAGCCAAAGTTGGCTAGTTTATGGTGGCGATGATAATTATCAAAGAAGTGGATATCCTGTGTTATCATGGAGAGAAGTTGCAAACAATTAAGGAGACACAATACACATAACACCTTTTAAAGCATGATGAAATTACTAATCAAAAATGCGCTCATCCTGACAGTTAATCAAAATAATGAAGTGCTGGAAAACGCAACTATTGCTGTTGAAGATGGACGCCTGCTTGCATTAGGCAAGGTTCCGGAAAATTTTCTACCCGACAAAGTGATTGACGCCACCGGTCAAATTGCGCTGCCCGGGCTGATTAACGCGCACACCCATATTCCAATGTCCCTTTTCCGGAATTATGCTGATGATTTACCGTTCTGGCAGTGGCTGTTGGAAAAGATAAAACACGCGGAAGATCATCTCAGTGCTGAACATGTCTATTGGGGAGCAAAACTTGGTGTTATGGAGCTGATACAATCCGGTGTTACCTGTTTTTCGGATATGTATTTTTACATGTAAAGCAGATGGACGGATCAAGGCTTTTTTTGGTCCGCATTCAATGTACTTATGTGGTCCGGAATATCTTCGAGAAACTACCGAAGAGGCCCTGAAACGTAAAACCGGAATCCACATTCACCTTTCCGAAAGTCGGCAGGAAGTTGCGGATTGTTTAGAAAAATATGGAAAATCGCCGGTTCAGCATTTGGCAGATTTGGGAATGTTTGCATGCAGAACCGCAGCCGCGCATTGCGTTCACGTTTCTGCAAATGATATTGAACTTTTGCGGATGCACAATGTGAGTGTGCTCAATAATCCGACAAGTAATATGAAACTGGCCAACGGCTTTGCTCCGATTGACGCACTATTGAAAAACGGAGTGAATGTGGCACTCGGCACAGACGGTTCGGCCAGCAACAACAATGTTAATATGTTTGAAGAAATGCACCTCGCCGCGCTCGTCAATAAAGCCGTTACCGAAGACGCAGAATCAGTTCCGGCACAGCAAGTTTTAAGGATGGCGACGATCAATGGCGCAAAAGCGCTGGGACTGGAAAATGAAATCGGTTCACTTGAGGTCGGAAAGCGGGCAGATTTGATTTTGCTGGACGCGAACAAACCTCATTTTTATCCACGTCATAACCCTGTTTCTTCAATTGCCTATTCGGCACAGGCTGCGGATGTGAGTACTGTTCTGGTTAACGGCAAAGTCCTGATGGAGAATTATGAAGTAAAAACAATCGACGCGGACGAATCCATGCGAGAAGGAGAACGTATGGCTTTTGATTTGGTCCGCAGAGCATCTCAATAAAAAAGACGCATTCAGGAGTAAACCTTAACTCATAAGAAAAACTGTCCTTGACTTGGGCCCCCCTTAATAAATTCTAAATTAAGGGTAGATGCGGCTATATTGAGTATGCTAGTATTATGTTTTTGCGAATATAGGGAATTAGGAGGTAAATAAAAAACACCTATTTCGTGTCATAAGCTTACAAAAACAGGCGATAATTTAGGAAAATCAGCAAAATGAATATTCGATTATCTTATTTATTATATTACCTTTATTTGCTGCAACTCCTCCCTTTTTACCTACTCCGAAAGGCTTTGAGTTTGAATTTTTCAGCGTTCGAGTCTCTCCACCCGCACTGCAATATCAACGATTTGCAATTATTTACATTTAAGAAAACTGCAAAATTGTACCACCTATGAGACATCTACTCGTCATTATATGCCTCCTTATTCTGACTTTCCCTTTGCTTGCAAAGGAGACAGGTGTTTTATATTTGAAAAAAGTTAACGGTAAATTGGGATGGTTTGAGAGTGGTGATGATAAAAAGCATTGGAAATATGAAGGAGAAATTCGAAATGGATTAGCACATGGTCTAGGAACACTCACTTGGACAGATGGAAACAAGTATGAAGGGGAATTCAAGCATGGGAAACTAAGTGGTCAAGGAACACTCATTTTAACTAGTGGGAATAAGTATGAAGGGGAATTCAAGCATGGGAAACTAAGTGGTCAAGGAACATACACTTGGTCTGATGGAGACAAGTATGAAGGAGAATTCAAGGAAGGGAAAAAACATGGTCAAGGGAAATACATTAAACCTGAGGTAAGGAAGTTTGTAGGAGGATACAAGAAAGGATTAAAATATGGTCTAGGAACAGTCACTTATGGAAAAGGGAAATGGGAAGGAGACAAATATGTGGGGGAATTCAAGGAAGGGAAAAAACATGGCCAGGGGAAATATACTTATTCTAACGGAGACAAGTATGAAGGAGAATACGAGAATGGTTTAAAAAATGGTCAAGGAACAATCACTTATGGTAAAGGGGAA
>MDUS01000804.1_pt1 | contig 17011 bp, 16 predicted proteins | sample 811251 | NCBI WGS metagenome assembly MDUS01 (sample SAMN02905560, study PRJNA254808) | marine metagenome | biome: ocean; feature: oxygen minimum zone; material: water; isolation source: 300 m water sample from station 6 | place: Mexico: oxygen minimum zone off the coast of Manzanillo ... | reverse complement strand
TTGAAGAAAAAATTCCAGCAGCTCCGGGAAGCAGGGATAGTGCTGATGATCGGCACTGACAGCGGCGTCCCCATGCTCTTCCATAGCCAGTCCACCTGGAATGAACTGGACATTTGGGTGAACCACTTTGGCGTTCCAGCCATGGAAGCCATCCGGGCGGCTACCTATTGGCCCGCCAAGTTCATGGAACAGGAAGATAATTCAGGTACCATCGCCGTCGGTAAATATGCAGATATCATCGCTGTCCGGGGCGATGTGCTGAGGCACATCAGTCATCTACAAAACGTTGATATGGTGATCAAGCACGGGGTGAGGTATAAATAAAAAACCCCTCGGAAACAGGGTTTATCAGAAATTTATCTAGGTGCAAGGTATTCCTTGACACCATATGCTCCTTCCAGAACCCTAAATCTGAAACAGACAGGTCAATTTCAGTACTTGTGCTTGCTGGATTAAATCATTCCCCCCGCCGCTCAAATCGTAGCGCTGATTCAAAACGATAAAAAGATCGCTCCCCGGTGTATGAATCCAGTTGATACGCCAGTAGATCTGAAGCTGTTCTGAAAAATTATCGTACTGTATCAGGGCCTTACCGAACCATTCTCTGTTTAGTGCCATTTCAGCCGTTACGGCATAAATAGCTGCGGTAAACTCTCCTTCTTCCGGCATATCAATAATGTTGCGATTCACCGATCCGTATAAAGTAAGATGGTTTGAAAACAGTTTACCAATTGAACTGACCAGGCTGGTCTGATCTCCCCCAAAATAATTACCTTGCGTAAAGCGGAGCTCAGCCCAAAGTCCTCGACTTTGGTTGGACCGCGCGGAAAATTCAAACTTTTGGTCCTCATATTCACCGTTTGGAATCTCGATTCCATTCTTCAGATAAAAAGGATCTGCCAATCGTTCAATATTTTGGATAACCTTAATACCGATCCGGTCCTTGGACTCCAGGTGTGCTTCTATCCCACCACTTAATACGCCAGTCTCTTTGACACCACTGTGGTTCCTTACGTCGCGGGCATAAATGCTAAACTTCCATTGACGAATCAATTCATCACCATCGCCCACCCTGGGTGTGAAACCGGCCATTATCCCAGTGCCGATCATATCATCTCGCTGGACAAAACCGAGTCCCGGCCGAAAATCTCTACCTACATGATGCTGACCCGTGGACAAATAATATCGATCATTCTGTAAATCTACACGAATCATGGAGGCGGAGGACGGTTTTCCCAGGTCGGAATCATTTACTTCACTGTACCAGGCTGAGATACTGCTGCTTCCCCAAAAGCGCATTTGCCCATCGATGCCAAATACTGAATTTGTACCTCCACTACTGGATAAATCTGTAATAATTGCACCTACTGTTGTACGGTCCCGTACATCAGAGCGCAAGCGGATTGCACTGTATGCAGTGGCCGGCAATCCATTCTCAGCCCTAGTATGAATATTTAGCGCACCGACGGACGTTTTACCAACCTGTCCATAAAGTCTGGAACCCCCCAGCACGTCCTGATTCAAGCCGATGCGGCGACTGAAAAACATTTCCGTCTGGCGGGGATTGCCGAATGCAAACAATTTTGCTCGGGTAAGAAAAAATTCTCGTTTTTCCGGATAGAACAGATTGAATCGGGTTAGATTTATCTGGGCATTATCCGCTTCAACCTGAGAAAAATCTGTATTATAAGTCAGGTTGAGAGTAAGGTTGGATTTCAAGCCATAGTATAAATCCAAGCCGGCGTCTTCGATACTTTCGCTACTGTTTCCATCTTCAGTTTCTTGTTTTTGGGCTCCTCCAATTCCATAAGGTTTTATCTGAATATTCTTACCACGCTTGATATTTTCTAGGCCTGTCAAGTTTGCGTATTGAGAAACTTGAAAAATGCCCGAATTATAATTAAGGGGAATATGAGGCCAGATGACGCTCTCATTTTTTCGGTTGATTTGACGCATAATGGCAATGCCCATTGTCAAATCTTCTTTGTCGGGAAACCGCAGGGTCGTCCAGGGAATAGCAAGTTCCATGATCCATCCAATATCAGTAATCCTGCCTTCACTAATGTAAACACCGTCCCAAGCCCATTCATCCAGACTTGGTTTATTCTCATCGGTAATCAGGGCATCATCCTGTGTACCCAGAGGATTCATTTCAAAGAAGTAGGCATTGCGCCGGTCATGGTAGGTGTCCAGGCCGATCCAAACAAAATCATCCCGGTGTATCCATCCCCCGCGGCTCAGAATGGAGGATCTGATAAGTTCCGGGTTCTTATCGTGAAAGGTGAGTCCCATGTAGAGGTATTTACTATCGTAAGCTATTCGCATTTCCGATTTTTCACTGGGCGTATCCCCATCATGAGGCAAGCGCTGGACAAATTCAGTAATGGGTTGAATGGTCTGCCAGATGGGTTCATCCAGAACACCGTCTACAGTGATTGGGCTATCAGTCCAATGGGCTGTAACAGTAGGCCGATCTGAAGCAGACAAGATGCAAACCGCCAAAAAAACCACCGAAAACAAACGGCTGTTCATGGTTTGCTTGGGAATGCGCGTTAATTCCATATTCCGGAACGTGCTATTTCCACCACAATTGTATAAGCTCTTGTCACTTTTTTATCCTAACTACCCTCCCTTCTATTTCAAGCTTGAGAAGCATAACGTGGTTTACTTTCATACAAACTATTCCCATAATCAGTGAATAACAACGTTGCAAAATGCCTATGAATATAACCTATACAAAACTGTACGGGATTAGCTATTATAGACTAAAACCCCTTAATTCGAAGGGTTTTTTGTTTGATAAAAGAAGCCTATTATTATTTATATGAACAACACACCAAAATCGTTGCGTCCCCAATTTCTCCTGGATCCTGATATTGTTTTTTTAAATCACGGTTCCTTCGGTGCCTGTCCAAAACCGATCTTTGATGAATACCAGGAATGGCAAAGAAAGCTGGAAACCCGCCCCGTCAAATTTCAGACGGAAGAAGTATTTACCAACATAGAAAATTCTCGAAAAGCCTTAGGTAAATACATCAACTGTGACAAAGATGATCTGGTTTATTTCCCAAACCCCACCCATGCGGTCAGTAATCTAATTCCTGGTTTAATCTTGAATGAGAGGGATGAAGTACTCACCACTGATCAAGAATATGGTGCCTGCGATCGCGCGTGGGTTTATTATGCTCAAAAATCGGGTTTCAAATATATCAAAAGTGAAATTCCCTTACCCATTACGTCAGTTGAAGAATTCTGCCAGCGGTTTTGGTCTAAAGCTACACCGCAGACCAAATATGTTTATTTAAGCCACATCACCAGTTCTACTGCTTTAATCCTCCCTATAGATAAGATTGTCAAAGAAGCGAAAGTACGGGGGATTAAAACCATTATTGATGGGGCCCACGTCCCGGGACATATTCCTTTAGACATTAAAGCAATGGACCCCGATTATTATACCGGTGCTTGCCATAAATGGCTATGCTGCCCGAAAGGTGTTTCGTTTCTTTATGTCAGGAAAGAACTTCAGGATGGAATGCAGCCGTTAGTCTTTAGCTGGGGCTGGGGAGAAGAATACGACGAATTTAAGGCATCGACCCAGTTGCATAGTGAAAGCCGCTTTGTGAATATTTTCCAGTGGCAGGGCACCCAGGATATGAGTGCCTTTCTTACCGTTCCGGCATCCATTGAATTCCAAGATCAATACGATTGGGATTCAGTCAGATCACGTTGCGGGGAAATGGTATTGGATGCACGCAACCGGATCACCGAATTGACAGAACTGCCGCAACTTTGTCCCGATGATTGGCTGGGGCAGATGGCCACCATCCTATTCCCCATGGATGACACTGTAGCTTTTAAAGAACAATTATATAATGATCATCAAATTGAGATACCCACCATGGCCCATGAGGGACATACAGCCTTCCGGATATCGATTCAGGGATACAATTCAGAAGCGGATGTGGATCATCTTATCCGAACGTTAAAAAACCTTATTTAATCCCCTCTATAAAGTGGGATGGCTCGCTGAATGCAGAGCTGAATGTATAATAATACAGTATTTATTCTTCCTTGTAAAAACACCCTTTTCCTATAATGGCCAAGGTTGGCGCCATTACCAAATTTATTAGGGAGATAAATTGCCAGTGCCAGTATTCTCCATAAGATACACCCAAGGTTGCCGTCAGGAAAATGGTCGTAGCATGCCAAGGGATCAGACTCTCAAACATGGTACCGTAGTCTTCGATAGACCGGGATAAAACCTTACGTGAAACAGCTGATTTATCGTAACGCTTTCCGAAAGCATCCCCAATGATGAAACTGGTAGCGGACTGATTGGAGGTGATGGCGTTGGTGAACGCAGTGGCGAAAAGAGAAGATACAATTAGTGATGCTTTAGATTTGATAAAGGTGAAAACCCGGTCCACAATTTTTGGCATTGCATCAACAAGGTCAATCGTGCCGATAAATACAAATACCATGATGGAAAATATGATAGCTTCATTTAGCTCATACAGGCCTCCACGGGTGAACAACACTTTGATATTTCCCGGTATTTCTACCACCCAATAAGCCATCTCTGAATCGAATCCTCTATGGATGGTTGTCATGATATCACCCAATGAATATGGTTGGAATATACCTGCCAAAAGACAGGCCGATAGAGAAGAAATCAGCAAGGTTGGCAGGGTAGCCATTTTTCGTATGGAGCCGATCAAAACGATGATAGCCGGAACCAATAGGAAAATGTTAAAATTGAACATAGCTGCGATCGCTTCCAAGGTAGGTGCGATTTGACTGGTGTCCAATTCACTTCCGGTGGGAGGATGAGTAAATCCAAGGATAAAATATATCCCTGAAGCCAAGATGGCCGATGGCATAGTAGTATACATCATGGAGCGGATATGGTCGTAAAGATCTACTTCGGTGGCCATAGCTGCGATGTTGGTGGTATCTGAGAGGGGCGAAAGTTTGTCCCCAAAAAACGCCCCACCTACGATGGCACCGGCTGTAATTCCCAAATTAGCTTCGATTACACCAGCAACACCGATGATGACCACACCGATGGTACCTATTGATCCCCAAGATGTCCCCGTCAGCATGGAAAAAATGATGGGGATAAGAAAGGCCAGCAAATAAATGTAGGCGGGATTGATTAACCGGATTCCGTAGTAGATCAGCATGGGGATGGTGCCGCTGATAATCCAGGTACCGATTATGATACCGATGGCAAACAAAATCAGGATGGCCGGGAATCCCTTCGCCAGTTTTTGATTGAATAGTTTGACTATTCGAGTGGTACCCCGGACAGGATTCGAACCTGTGGCCTACGGATTAGAAGTCCGTTGCTCTATCCGGCTGAGCTACCGGGGCTGACGCCGAATTTACCCCCGCTCAAAGATGGCAACAATTAAAGGGTGAATAGGGAGGTTTACGCCGGTACCGGCTCCCGAATGCTGTTAAAAGTCTCCCCCATTAGGGCAAGACCCTTTTTCAGAAGCTCTGGCGGTGTGCCGTAGCCGATGCGAACATGTTGCTCTACCCCAAACCATTTCCCTGGCATGATGAGAACACTTTTCTCATCTCGGATCTTTTCGATCAGTTCAATGGAAGGAATGTCCAGGTGATACTTGGGAAAGGCAATGGCCGCCGCTTCCGGCGGTGTAAATGAAAACAGGCCGTCCTGGCTCTCTATCCATTCCGTGAGTATGGCAAGGTTGGTATTAAGAAACTGGTGTGTCCCGGCCAGAAGTTCCTTCCTCCTTTCCGATTGGAGCACCTTGCTTGCCACAGTGTCGCTCACGAGCCCCAGTGAAATGGTAGTATAATCATGAAGCTTCCACAGTTCCCAAATGGTGTCGGGATCGGTGACGGACCACCCTAGCCTAAGCCCCGGGAGACGGTATGCTTTTGAAAGTCCTGAGTTAACAATATCCTTTTTCCGCCCTGAGTAGACAGTGGGCGATTCCACGCCAGACAGTTCGGCACCCCGGTACACCTCATCGGAAAGTAGATAAAGATCGTGCTCCTCGGCAATACGTTGCACTTCCACCATAGACTCTGCAGACATGATAGCGCCTGTAGGATTGTTGGGGGTGCAGACAGCAATCATTTTTGTCTTGGGCGTCACAAGTGAATTCAGTTCATCCAGATCCATCTGCCATTTCAGTTCCGGTCTCAGTTGGATCTCTTTCACTCCCACGCCAATGCTACTGGCCAACGTTCCGATCTGAAGGTAGTTGGGTACCATATAGATCAGTTCATCCCCCGGCTCCAGAAGTGTCATGGTGCAAAGAAAGTTGGCCTCAGCGGAGCCGTTGGTGATGAGAACATGATCGGGCGTAGAGCCAGGGTACATGGTCGCCACCGTTTCTCGGAGGAGGACTGTACCGTTAGCCTCGGTGTAATAGAGTTCCATACCGGAAATCTCTTCCAATTCCTCCAGCGTTAAAACATCTTTAAGCGCCAGCGGATGGACACCACTTTCGGACAGGTTGTAATCTACCGCGTTTTCCCAGACGGACATGTTTCGCTCCAACTCAAATGTTTTGAATTTCATCTTATTCTCCTTTCACGGTGTCAATTATCCAAAGACTTATAAACTACAGTTGCAATTTGGATGTCCTGCACAGCCACCCCAGTGAGATCAGCAACGGTAATCTGCTCAGGGGAAGTCCGCCCCGGTGCTTTGCCACTGATTACGTTGCCCAACTCCACCAAATCTACTTCTGAAACAGATCCTTCCCGGAGACACCAGGCAATCTCTCCCCGCTCCCGGCACTGGGGAATACTGTCCGCCACCACAAGATTCGCGCTGGCCAGAATAGCACCATCCAGCTCCCTCTTTTCGTGAGTATCGGATCCCATGGCAGTAATGTGTGTACCGGGAGAAATGTCATTAGCGCTAAGCAACGGTTCCGTGGCCGGCGTTGTTGTAACGATGAGATTGCTCCGCTGAGCCACTTCCGTTGGTGAATCACAAACGGTAACAGTGTAACCTTTGGACGTCATATCACTTTCATAAAGTGCCACCTTTTCAGGTGTTCTCCCCCACACCGCCACTTCCTTGCAGGCGACTACACCGTCCAGATGTTCCACCTGAAGTCTCGCCTGAACACCTGTACCAATAACGCCGATAGCTCTCACATCTTCCGGTGCAAGCAGCTTGGCCGAAATGACCCCAGCCACCGCTGTCCGGATATCGGTGAGATACGCCTCATCGTGCAGCACGCAGACCGACTCTCCTGTCTGTTGTCTGAACAGCAACATCATACCGCTACCGCCGGGAAGCCCCAGTTTTTCGTTTTCATAAAAGCCTGAGGCAATTTTTATGCAGTAATATTCGTCTCCCTGGATGTAACCGTATTTGATATGAACATCGCCGGGCGGATTCTTGAACACCAGTTCCCCAACCGGCGGTACTACGGAGCGTCCATCAGAGTAGGCCACGAACCCTTCTTCAATAAGAGGCATAAGGTCCACCCCTTCCAGAGCTGACTTGATCTGATCCAGAGAGTATGTTTTCACAATAGTTCCTCCATTGTCTCCTTACTTATGTTTGCACCGCACAACACAATTGCTACCTGTTTACCGGGCCACCGGTCTTTCTGTTTAAGAAACCCGGCAATAGCCACAGCAGCGGACCCTTCGATCATCATATTGTGGTTTTTCATGTATGCCCCAAACGTGTCGGCTATCTCACGCTCCGTGATGAGAACATAATCGTCCACAAGTTTTTGGCAAAGCTCAAAAGTGATAGCCCCTTCCTCCACACCACCGGCAGTGCCGTCTGACAGGGTAGGCTTAGATTCCAGGTCCAGGATTTTCCCTGCTTCCACGGACTTGTGCATGACAGGTGAATTCTCAGGAGAGCATGCCACTACAGATACTTTCCTCTCTCCCTTCACTGCACCGGCCATTCCAGAGATGAGTCCACCACGCAATCGTCCCCCGCCACCCGAACCTCTGCACCAAACTGCTCAATGGTTTTCAGTTTTGTTGGAGAGGCGTTTTTCGGCACAAAGATGACGCCGGGTGTATCCAGAAGTGACATGGCCCGAGCCACAGCAGCACCGTGATTTCCCGTGGAGGCAGCCACCACACCAGCGGACCGTTCAGCATCTGAGAGAGAAAGCAGTTTGTTTATCGCACCTCGGTACTTGAAGGAGCCGGTGTGCTGAAGGTTTTCACACTTGAACCAGACGTCAGCACCTGTCTCCTCACTGAGCCAGAGAGAATGTTCAACCGGCGTTTCCAGAACGTAATTTTTGATTCGTTGTGCAGCGACGAAGGCGGACTGTTGAACATTCATCATCTGTAAATACCCGTTGAAAAGCCGGACGAGATAACGGAAAATACGAGGGCGTCCAGCCACATCAAATTGTTTTGAAATGACGAGGGAGACAGACAGATGATAGATTCAACCATTGAAGGGAGGATCAAAGTCCTCCGTATGAACCACGGTCCCGCTAACGCCATGGATCTGCCGTTTCTTACTGCCGTGGCTGATGCCTGCATTCCGGATAACAGCTTTGACGGTGCGGTTCTAACAGGCAACGGCCGCTTTTTCAGCGCCGGCCTGAATATCGTGAACCTCATGGAAGGAGACGATGACAATGCCTGGAAGATTATCGAAACTTTGGGCCGTGCCATCTTGAACATTATGACTTTTCCAGGTCCCGTTGTGGCCGCTGTAGATGGTCACGCTGTAGCCGGCGGATGCCTCCTGGCCCTATCGTGTGATCACCGTATTGGTGTGCCAGGTGACTACAAAATGGGAATGAATGAACTGGCTCTGGGCCTCGATCTCCCCTCCTTTGCCCTGGCGGCTGTCCGGAGATGTGTCCCGGTCCACCGTCAGTTTGAAGTGACCTCCCTCAGCCGGTTCTACTCACCGGAAGAAGCGATTCCGCTCGGTATGCTAAACGAGATCAGTAATGAGGCTGAAAAAGAGGCCCTGAAAATGTCAACTTCGCTGGCGGACTCCCTCGCCCCCTTTCAACGATTGAAAAAACATCTCAATGCACCGGCGCTGGAACTGTATGAAAAAGAGGGTGACTCCATAGACCAATTTATCCGTCAGTGGAAAACGCCGGAAAGCCAGGCCAAGATCAAAGCGGCCGTAGAAAAAATGAAAAAGTCGTGAACTACTGGCTGTTCAGCTTCTGACAGCCATAACCGCTGTCCCGTAAGCCAGGATCTCTGAAGTGTTGGACATTACCATGGAAGTGGTAAACCGTATGTCTGTAATGGCATTAGCTCCTATCTCTTCGGCCCGTTCAAGCATGCGCTGCTGGGCTTCTTCCCTCGATTCGGCCATCATTTCCGTATATTCTGTTATCTCACCTCCTATGACGGTCCGGAGAGAAGCAACAATATCTTTCCCAACGTGCCTGGCACGGATGGTGCTCCCCTTCACTAAACCCTTGGTTTCAGTGATAGTATAACCCGGTATATTGGAAGATGTTGTGAGTATCATGATCTAACTCCTTTAAAAGTTTCTTTTTTTGAATCGTTCACCCTGTCCTTGATAACACTCCCCAGCAATAACAGACCGCCCAGAACGATAAGGGCTACGGCAATCCTCATCTTGCTTGGAATAAAAACTATGACTTTCAGCAGTTCATAAATTATATAAAAAACAATAATAGCACTCCCCGCAAGCACCATAAAAATACCTGATGTTCTCATTTTGCTTCTCCCGATTTCTGATATGGAATAAGTATCTCTTTCAGCAACTTATTGATCTCTTCCGGACTCAATGGAATGGCCACCCCGTCCAGATCAACAGTAGTGTGCTGCCCCCGCATCACCATCATGCGCACTTCCCGCTGGAGGGCCAGTGCCGATTCCCGGTCCAGTTTCATGGTGCCCAGGTCGATGCCTGATATCTCAATCCCTTCCTCTGCCAGAGGGGCCAATATTTTTTCGAGGACCGCTTTCTGATTTGTTATGGTTTTATTAGCTTTCAAAACTGCCGACCGAACCCAAAAAGAAATTAATTCACTGGCACAGGACATCATCGTACATTTTACAATATTCGACTGAGGACCAACCCATGAAGATCTGGACATTTGAAGGTGGATTCGACAACAATTTCACCTACCTTTTTTCTGATGGTGTCTCTCCTGACGCCGCCATCGTCGATGCTTCAGTACCTCTAAACAGTCTTAAGTCCACCATTGAAAAAAACAGTCTCACTCCATCAAAACTTTTGTTGACACATACTCATTTTGACCACACGCACACGCAAGACAGTACCTGCTTTCATGTACAAGATGCTCTCTTCAGCGGTGACACTATTTTCGTTGGTCGAACCGGTCGAACCATCGGCGCCGGCAGTGACACCCGGCAGCTTTACCGCTCCATTTCCGGAAAGCTGCTAACCCTTTCCGGCAACACTACCATCTACTCCGGACACGATTACGGCCCTGTACAGAAGATTTCCATGAAAGAAAATATTGAAATGAGCCCACTCCTTCAGGCGACGGATGAAGATGATTTCGTCAGGAAGATGGAAGAATATGAACGATCACGTTAGTCATAAACCTAACTAAGGAGAGATAAGATGAAACGTTACGCATGGGGACTCCTCACCGGCGCTCTGCTGATTGCTTGCTTTATGGTGGTAACAGCCACGGCAAGTCCTCAGGATGACTCCATCAAGGTCTACCTGGGACAGTTGGAGCAGTTCCTCCGGGATGAGATGTCCAGAAGTACCACTGCAGGTCGGTTTCAGCTGCAGTCTTTCAATATCGACCGGACCCACTGGCACTACATGATGGACACAGCCACAGGGAAACTCTACAGAATGGAACTCGGCCGCACGCCCGATAGGAGCCAGTGGACACTCATGGCCCAGGGGCTGATTGAAGAACCGCCTCCGGCCGAAGCCGAAACGGAAAAAGTCGAGAATTAGTGGCGGGGCGAATGCGGAAGAACGGCTCATGCTCGTTGAGCCGGAACTTTCGGTCGAGCATGAAGTTCGATTCCAACATGGGATGGATATGTTCAACACCGGTCACAACTGGGAAATACTTTCCAGAGGCATCATATCACAGCGGAACTTCACTGTGCCGCACTGAAAAAAGGAAGTTGATTAATGCAACTGTTTAGACTATTCAAAAGAAGCGGAATTTTACTACTGTTCCTTTTTTCTTTTTCCTGCTCCCGGTCGCCTGTTGACCTCCAGGAGGTCACCGCTAATGACATACTCATTGCAGTGGCGGAACACAAGGGAGAAAAGGCTGTCCTTGTGAACTACTGGGCCACCTGGTGCGCCCCGTGCGTGGAGGAGTTTCCCATGATCGTGGAACTGTCCAAAGAATATGCCCATGAGGCCGTTGTGCTGTTTGTCTCAGCCGACTGGCTGGATGAAAAAGAGAGAGCACTGGAATTTCTTGAGAAACAGGAAGTAAAGGGTCTCTCTTTTATAAAAAATCAGACCGATAATGAATTTATTGACGGCATCCACAGGGAATGGTCCGGGGCCCTCCCTTTTACCATCGTATACGGTAAGAATTCGGGAAATGTTGTAGATTACTGGGAGGCAAAAAAGTCTGAACAAAGATTTATTGAAGCACTTGAAAAAGCAATTAACGAAGGAGTAAAATCATGAGAAAATTCTTGATATGGATAGTCCCATTGATGCTGATGACCGCTGCTGTGGCGGGCGAGCTGGAGATTGGCTCCGATATTCCAATGGCAGATGTAAAGATGGTTGACGTGAGCGGTAAAAAAGTGAGCCTGAATGATGCCGTAGGTGAGAATGGACTGTTGGTTGTTTTCTCCTGCAACACTTGCCCCTGGGTAGACGCCTGGGAGGACCGGTATATTTCGGTATCAAAGCTGTCCCAGAAAAAAGGTGTGGGCATGATCGCCATCAACCCCAACCAGGGAAGCCGGAAAAAAGGCGACGGTATGGAGGACATGCAGACCCGAGCTAAAAAAGCAAAGTACGATTTCTACTACACCCTGGACAAGGGGTCGAAACTGGCTTCCGCTTTTGGTGCCTCCAAGACACCTCACATTTATCTTTTCAACAATAAAGGTACACTGGTCTACCGCGGCGCCATAGACGACAATGCGAGAAAGCCCAAGAAGGTAGAAAAAGCGTATCTCATGGATGCCATTGATGCCATGGTGGCCGGTGAGAAGATTGGAACGGCTTCTACCAAGGCCCTCGGTTGCGGCATTAAGTACGCCAACAATAAATAGAGAAGATATAACTTAGTCACTTTTCCGGGGTGTGGCGCAGCCCGGTAGCGCACCTGCTTTGGGAGCAGGGGGTCGTAGGTTCAAATCCTATCACCCCGACATTGAATGAGCCCGTCGGCAACGACGGGTTCTTCGTTTATACCCGTCAGTAACTTTTTCAAAGCTCACCCCATTGGTAACTTCGGAAAGCTCAGACAGCGTTAGACTGATGATTACCTTATGGCACAACAGAAATGGCACAACGTGGCACAACAGATGGCACAACGCACCCAAAAACAACATTATGCTTTTCAACCAAAAAACCCAACCGCAACCTGAATCCGATGGGGGTACCTGCAATGAATAAGACCGACACCCATTCTGATATAATTTTTAGGTATTTATGTCGGGCTCATAACTCGATGGGCGTGTATTTGATTCTAAGAGGGATTTTACTATTAGAGAAAGCCATTTAATGAGAAAAGATAATTTCAGAAACATTGCGATAATTGCTCATGTGGATCACGGAAAGACTACTCTTGTAGACGCAATGTTAAAGCAAAGTGGAACTTTCAAGGCACACCATGACATCCCCGAGAGAATAATGGATTCAATGGACCTTGAAAAAGAACGTGGTATAACTATAATAGCAAAAAACACCTCATTATTTTTTAATGGAGTAAAGATTAATATTCTAGACACCCCAGGTCATGCAGATTTTGGGGGCGAAGTAGAAAGAAGTTTAAACCTTGTTGATGGAGCCCTCTTACTAGTTGATGCAAGTGAAGGGCCACTACCTCAGACAAGGTTTGTACTCAAGAAAGCCTTTGAAAAATCTTTACCAATAATATTAGTAATCAATAAGATTGATAGAAGTGATGCTAGAATTAATGAAGTGATTAATGAAGTGTATGATTTATTTATTGATCTGGATGCCTCTGATGATCAAATAGAATTTTCAATTATTTATACCAATGCTAAAGAGGGCATTGCGCATAATGAAGTTGGAAGTGAATCAGTTAATCTTATTCCCTTATTTAATTGCATCCTTGAAAATATTCAAGGTCCTATAGCATCAGATGAAGAAAAACCTCAGTTTTTAATTACGAGTCTTGATTATGATTCCTATGTTGGTCAGATTGCTGTTGGAAGATTAAATAATGGTAAGCTTTCCATGAATAAACTCTATTCACTCTCTACAATCGATGATTGTATACCGAATCAAAAATTTTCAGCTCTATATACATATGAAGGCCTAAATAAAATACAGATTGATGAGGTAGAAGCGGGAGATATAATAGCCTTTGCTGGAATAGATAATATTTCAATTGGGGATACTATTTCGGACAATGAGAGCCCGGATCCATTGCCTCGGATTAAAGTAGATCGGCCAACGGTTTCAATGTTTTTTTACGTTAATGACAGTCCTTTTGCCGGTCAAGATGGAAAGTATTTGACGACTAGGCATTTATCTGAAAGACTTCATAAAGAAACACTTAAAAATGTGGCACTTCAGGTTATTCCCACGAATAAAAAAGATGTCTTTGAGATCCAAGGTCGAGGTGAACTTCAGATGGCTATTTTAATTGAGACAATGAGGAGAGAGGGTTACGAGTTCATGGTTTCAAAACCTGGTGTAATTACGAAAGAAGAGGATGGAAAGACTCTTGAGCCGATGGAAAAAGTCATTTTAGATATTCAAGAAGACAAAATTGGTGTTCTTACGGAAAAATTGTCGGCACGTAAGGGAAGAATGACAAACCTTCAAAACCACGGAACAGGGCGTGTTAATCTTGAATTTTCTATTCCCTCAAGAGGTCTGATAGGCTTTAGGTCTCAATTCATGACGGACACACATGGTTCGGGAATAATGAATAAGTTATTTGATGGCTATGCACCTTGGTTTGGCCCAATTCCTCAAAGGAATACAGGATCCTTGGTTTCAGATCGAAAAGGTAAGGTTACAACATACGCCTGTATTGGTATGGTGGATCGGGGAGAATTATTCATAAACGTAGGTACAGATGTGTATGATGGCATGATTATTGGAGAGAGAAATAGAGATGGCGATCTTAATGTTAATATTACGAGAGAGAAAAAACTTACAAATATGCGCGCTGCTGGTTCGGACAATACTGTAACCCTTAGACCACCCAATCTATTATCACTCGATCAATGTATTGAGTTTATCGCTGAAGATGAGCTTGTTGAAGTTACTCCTAATGTCATTAGAATGAGGAAAATGGAATTAGATCAGAATAAACGAGCTAAAAGAAAGAAGATATAAAAGAACCTAATACTGTAGAAAATGACTTCCCTACATACGCAAAACCAGCGAAAAACGATAATGTAGTACCAGAACCATCTGAAATGGAGTCTCTCGTCGGTAAATAGACGGTCAGTACCCTGCTTTGGGAGCAGGGGGTCGTAGGTTCAAATCCTATCACCCCGACTTTGAATGAGCCCGTCGGCAACGACGGGTTCTTCGTTTCTACCCGTCAGTAATTGATTGAAGCTCCCTCTGTTTGTAGTTTCGGAAAGCTGAGACAGCTTTAGACAGATGTTTACCTTATGGTATAGTTGAAATGGTATAGTAATGGTATAGTGAATGGTATAGTAACTCCGATTGCAACATTATGCTTCTCAACCTAAAAACTCAACCGCAACCCGAAAACGAACGGGGTACCCTGCTATGTACAAGACCGACACCCATTCTGATATAATTTTTTGAAACTGGGATAAGCCATATATTCGATCAACGGAATTTGACAGGAGTAGATAACAGATGAAACACGTAACAGCAATTATCATGTTGATCACTGGTCTCGGGCTTGCCCAGGACCAACCGATCCCATCCTCTAAAGAAGACCGGGAGCCGGTGCAATATTCAAAGGAGATGCGGGGCACTTTCAACGGGAAGAAAATGCCCTATCTGGCGTCCCATTACGAGACGATTCTATACGAAAAGAACGACTACGAAAAACCGTTGGCGTCGATCTTCGTCACCGAATATCGGTCTGTGAAAAATGACCCTTCCCGACCGGTCATCTTTATTTTCAACGGCGGCCCCGGTTCGGCATCCCTTTGGCTCCATATGGGGGTGATGGGGCCGAAAGTGGTCAAGGTCCCATCTGACGCTACCGACGACGGGTCGCCCCCTTACAAGCTTGTGGACAATCCCCTATCTCCACTGGACGTAGCCGATCTGGTCTGCATCGATCCCGTCGGGACGGGCTACAGTCTCGCTATGGGGGAGCACGAGAACAAGGAGTTCTGGGGGGTTCAGCAAGACGCCCAGAGTGTTTCACAATTTGTTCGAAGGTGGATCCAGGATAATAACCGGTGGAATTCACCCAAGTACATCCTTGGGGAAAGCTACGGCGGCATACGGGGGCCGCAGATGCTGGCAGAACTCCGTAATGGCGAACTAACCAATATTGAGATCAACGGCCTGATCCTAGTCTCTCCCGCTACCGATCTTCAGCATATCCGTTTTACTCCGGGGAACAATTCGCCCTATGTCAGATACCTTCCCACATATGCCGCTACAGCCTATTACCACGGCAAGATTCGTACTCGGCAAACCCTGCTCGAGTTCTACGAGGAAGCGAAACAGTTCAGTATTAATGAACTGGGTCCGGCTCTCCTGAAAGGGACACGAATTTCGGAGCGAGAAAAAGATGAAGTGGCCGAAAGAATTGCCTATTTTTCCGGCCTTTCAAAACAGTTTGTCCTCAATTCCAACCTTCGGGTGAACGCCTCCAGTTTTCGCAAGGAACTACTCCGGGATGAAGGATTTTCGGTGGGCCGGCTTGATTCAAGATACAAGGGCCATGATTACATGGCGGCGGGTCAGTATCCTGATACGGATATTTCCAGTGAAGGCTTTTCCGCCGCCTATGTGTCGGCGCTCCATGCGTGGCTGGCAGAGATCGGCGTGGATGTGAAACGGCTCTACCGCAGTGGCGACAACGAACTGGGGAAGAACTGGGACTGGGTTTCAACACAGGGCGGGTGGCCGCGCTATGTGAATGTGGCGCCCCATATCGGCAGGGCCATGCGGGAGAACATCGATTTCAAGGTCTATCTTGCCTGCGGGATCTATGACCTTGCAACACCCTGCTTCACTGCCACCAATACGATCCATGAAAACGGGATTGATGTGGACCGGGTGAAATTTATCGAACTTGAGGGAGGCCACATGATGTACAACCATCAGCCATCCTTTGACATCTTCCTGACAGAACTGAGGGAATTTGTAAAGTAGGAACATTGTATTCTGGACCTCCTGATTGACTTTACCGCTATCTCTCCTTAGTTTGCCTCCAGAGAGGTAGTTTCTCCATTATGCTTCCCCATAGGAGTCATTAATGAAACAGCGTTCAATGATCATTGTTAATATTCTTCTTATCCTTTCATTGTCTTCTTTTGCTTCATCACAGGAACGAATTCATTGGAATGTTTTAGATAGAATACGTGAAGAAGGTTTCGATCGTTCTAAAGTGGACGAATACATTTGGACATTAACTGAACTCCATGGCCCCAGATGGACTGCTTCCCCCAATATGCGCGTTGCTCAGGATTGGGTAAAAACTATAATAGATCAAATGGAATTGGAAAATACAGCGCTGGAGCCTTGGGGAGGAAAATATGTGAGTTGGGATCTGGAATACGCTTCTATTCACATGCTGGAACCAGATTATCAGATGGTGATTGGCTATCCCATGGCCTTGACCCGTGGTACAAATAGAAAAATTACCCGGGAAGCTATGATCGTTAATATCCAACAAAAGTCAGATCTGGATAAATATAAGGG
>MDUS01000125.1_pt1 | contig 19324 bp, 13 predicted proteins | sample 811251 | NCBI WGS metagenome assembly MDUS01 (sample SAMN02905560, study PRJNA254808) | marine metagenome | biome: ocean; feature: oxygen minimum zone; material: water; isolation source: 300 m water sample from station 6 | place: Mexico: oxygen minimum zone off the coast of Manzanillo ... | reverse complement strand
GATGATATTTAGTAACATGGAAATGCAGAGCCGAATTGAGCGCTTACAGGCAATTATGGCTGCGCAGAACATCGACGTAGTCATCGTTTCATCCTATCACGGCAATCTTTACTACGCCGGATTCTGGATGCTGCCTATGGGTCGTTTCAACTTCACTGTGGTACCCGCTCAGGGGTCGGTCGCGATCGTTGCGCCCATCATGGAGTGTGACCGCGTTCCCACCTACAGTTGGATAACAGACGCACATTTCTACAGTGACGCAGGCACTTCGCTGGCAGGGCTGGTGCAAACTACCAAGAAATTGCTGATAGAACGCGGCTTTGCACTCGACAGGATTGGCGTTGAGAAGGATGTGATGCCAGTTGGTGTGCTCGAAACGCTCCAGGCCAGCCTCCCTGGATCTGATTTCACGGATGTTTCGACAACCCTGATGGAGCAACGGCTGGTTAAATCAACAGAGGAAGTGGATCTGTTGCGCACCAATGGCCAGATCTCTGATGTCGGGACCGAAGCGCTCATGGCTGCCGTGGCAGAGGGAAGAACGGAGCTGGAGATTTCCAACCAATCCCTGCTGGCGACCGACCGGGCGCTAACAGAACGATTTCCGGATCTTGAAAGTTTCGGCACCATCATTACCTGCGCATCCGGACCGAGAAGTGTCATCCCACACGCCGTATCTACCGGTAAGAGGCTTGAACGTGGGGAGATCGTGAACTTCAACATACTGTCACAGGTGAATGGCTATTACATTTCACAGGAGCGTACCCTGTCCATTGGACCGCTACGTGAAGACGCCAGGAAACCCTTCGAGACTATCATCGAAGCACACGCGCGCGGCATAGCGGCGGTGAAACCCGGCGTCAAGTGTGGTGATGTTGCCCGAGTCTGTATCGATGTTCTTGAACGGGCCGGGTACGATCAGTATCAGTTGCACGGCCCTGGCCATTCATGCGGGATTATGGGTGCATTCTGGGGTCGAGAGGAGAAAGGCGAAATCAGGCCCTATAACGACAACATGCTTGAACCAGGCATGGTGGTGACTATTGAACCAGCAGTGTACCTTCCTGGGGTGGGAGGCTTCAGGCACTGTGATGTACTTGCTGTCACCGCAGACGGTCACGAACTATTGACCCATTACGACAGGGGTCTGCTGGAGGTCCGCTGAGCCTCCCGGGCGCTTGGTAGCTGCAGTTGAGTCTTATTTAGCGAGCAAAGGAGAGAAAGATGTTCGTTCGTAGATTATCCGAGGTGATTGGAACTGAACGCGACGTTGATTGGGGCAGCGGGCAAAGCCGACGGCTGTTGATCGAAAAGGATAATATGGGATTTGCCTTTTTGGATACGATTGTCAATGCCGATACCGATGTCTTACTGCAATATCGGAACCACTTGGAGTCCGTTTATTGCATTGAGGGCGAGGGGGAAATCATTGACCAGGTTAAAGACGAGAGTCACACAATCGTGCCCGGTACACTTTACGTGCTGGACAAGCATGACTTGCATCGTTTGCGCGCATTCACAACACTGCGACTTATTTGTGTCTTTTGCCCGCCGATCGAGGGTACCGAGCGTCACGATATGACAAGTGACAGTGGCTCAGCTTATTAGTTTCGCGGGAAAACCAGCGACATCAGGAAAGTCTTTGGTGCTATCTATTCCAGCCCTCTCTTAACGCATTACATACAGGACTTGATATATTCCGTGCCGATTTTATTAGCGTTCCCGGTGGGCAGGCATGCCCACGTGATCACCCCGGAAGAGTTTACGGTTGATCTTAACTGGAACCGTTTTCCAGCAATCAGAGCGCTTACGCCATTGGCTTCCGTATCGAAAGTGATATTAACGCGGCCGTTATCTCCTACGGCAATTCTCGTAATATAATCGCCGCCGAAATCATCCCTTCGGGGGATGCCAAGCAGGTCATGCTTGGCAGCCACACTCCCAGAGGGCCAGTCACCAGCCTCCTGGTGATATAAAACCAGTGCACTTTTTACCGGCGCAATCAGGGCAAAGGCTTCTGCAACTTGGGTACGTGCGATATATTTGTTGTATTGGGGAATGGCTATAGCAGCGAGAATACCAATGATCGCTACTACGATCATCAGTTCAATAAGCGTAAATCCTTTTTGTCTCATTAATGTTCCTCCTATCTATGCCTGGTTGTTAGTTGCAAAACCTTCTTTGTAAACCGTTAGCCGGAGCCCTAAAAACATGCTGGCGATACTCTTTGTGCACAGGGTCTGGCGACTTATTGAAAACATACCCGGTTACGACCGCTTTCCTTTGCTTTATACAACGCCTGATCTGCCCGGCTGAGCGCCTCCCCCGGCTGTTCTCCTGACCGGCAAGTAGTTACGCCAATACTTGCGGCTAAAGCAATCTCCTGCCCGTTAAAGTTAAGCGGTTTTTCTGTGATCGACTGGCGAATCGTTTCGGCCAACTGCTGGATCGGGGGCTCTTCGGGAGAGTCGCCCACATTATCCTGGATAAGAAATACCACGAACTCTTCTCCACCGAACCGACCTAATCGAGCATTCGCCGTTAGTTGCTGGCGAATTTTGCGGACCACGTGCAATATTCCTGCATCACCAGCCACATGGCCATAGTTATCATTGACCTGCTTGAAATAATCGATATCCAGCATTGCAACTCCGCAGCACTGGCCTGGTTGAAGATAATCCAGCCCATCACAGAACGCGTCATACCAGGTACGACGGTTAAGGCACTCGGTCAGTGGGTCGTGCTCTGCAAGCCAGGTTGCCCGCTCCAATGCTGTATTTTTTTCCTGCTCTTCTGTATTTACCCGGTTAAGAACCGCGTTATAAAAAGTTGCAATGTGGTGGGCTTCGGTCTGGGTATCAACCGTTACAGGTCTTGAAAAATTACCGGTACTGGCCTGATAACTCATCTGTCGGATGAGGTCGAGCGTGGACGTCTGCGCATCATGTTCAACAATATTGAGACCCACGATCTCGGCCTGTGAACTGACCCGGTAACCCACGAATCTCCCGCTGACATAGAAAAACAGCATTGCCAGTGGAAAAACATATAGGGCTACCACGGCAACCCCCAGAAGCTGCACACCCAAAAACGAGAACATATCAAGGCCATCAGGTGGTGAAACGAAAAAAGCTACCGCGACGGTACCCCATATGCCAGCACCCAGGTGGACCGGAATCGCCCCCACCGCATCGTCAAACTTGAATCGCTCAAGCAAATTGCCGGTGTAGATGACTACTATCCCTCCGACAAAGCCGATAACCGCAGCCATCCATGGCAGTACCGCATCACAATTTGCGGTGACCGCCACAAGCCCGCCAAGACTGCCGTTGAGAATATCCAACGCACGTGGCTTACCGTAGCGTATCCGAGTCAGGACCAGGGTCGAAACAATCCCGAAGACCCCACCGACGATAGTATTGGTGAGAATAATCGGCACCCGATCCGATGCCGCCAAGGTACTACCGCCATTGAATCCGAGCCAACCAAACCAAAGCAGAAATACTCCTAACGAAGTCAGTGTAACGCTGTTCGGCTCTATACCCTTGTCATCGTCGAATCGGCCAATCCTGGGCCCGATATGAATGATCGCGGCCAGCGCAACCCATCCCCCGACAGAATGAACCACCGTGGAGCCGGCAAAATCATGGAAGCCCATATCGGCAAGCCAGGCCTCGGAGCCCCCTGAAAAAAAGAGCCCTCCCCAAACCCAATGTCCCACTACCGGGTATACCAGCAACACCATGAAAATAGCGACAAAACAGTACCCATAAAATGACATGCGTTCTGCTACGGCGCCTGAAAGAATCGTTGTAGCCGTCGCACAGAACATCGCCTGAAAAATGAACACCAGGTAGGTATAGGGATCTGACGAACTTATCAAGGAGAACGGCTCGCCTATCCAGCCGCCCAGAGAAGGTCCAAACATCATACTAAAACCCACCAGAGCGAAACCGACCACGCTGATAGCGAAGTCCACGGTATTTTTGATTACGACATTGATGGTGTTCTTCGCCCGGATCAGGCCCGCCTCCAGGCAACTGAATCCCGCCTGCATGAATAGCACCATGCATGAGCAGATCAGGATCCAGACCATGTCAATCTGATTCATATTGATCATCCGGTGTGAATCCGGTGGGTGGGACGAGAACAGTGCATTGTTTGGATGTTGACCCTTCTTGTGAGTAGCAACAGGAGCTTGCAGCGGGCTAGCCGGCCACGACTACCCGGTTTCGCCCTGCATGTTTGGCCTCGTAGCAGGCAACATCGGCACGATGGTAAAGATCATCGAGCTTCTCACCGGCGACCATTTCTGCAACGCCAAACGATGCCGTCACTCTTAACGGCTTAGCCCCGGTATCGACCTCTGCCTTCTCCAGAGTCAACCGCAACCGCTCCGCCACACTGTGTGTTTCCTCGAGACTGCTCGTTAAGAGCAGGATTCCAAATTCCTCTCCACCGAGCCTGCCGACAATATCGGGCTCACGCTCACCCACTGTGCGGATCGACCCTTGCAGGAGCCGGCCGACAAGTTCCAGCACCTGGTCACCGATGCCATGCCCATAGCCGTCATTGACCTTCTTGAAATGGTCCAGATCAATCTGTATGAAATAGAGTCCTTGGTCATATTTATTCAGGAGTGTTTCTCCCCTGGCAAAAAACGTCCTGCGGTTCAGGATGCCTGTCAGACCATCGGTATTGGCGAGACGCACCAGTTCAGACTGGTACTCCCGGATACGGCCCAACAATCCGTTGAGAGCATCGGTCAATTCACCGATTTCGTCGCGGGTCAGTCTCTTGATCAACTCCTGCTTGCTCAGATCCTGGGAGATATCGCGCAGGCTTTTGATCAGAAACCCTACTGGGTGCCCCACCACACGGTGAAAAACTATGCCGCTGCCAACTAGAAATATCAGCAGAAATATTGCCATCGCCAGAACACCGACCTGGACCTCTCGTGCAACCTCTTCATTTACCCACTGATGGCTTACATAAATGCGCAGGTCACCCCCACCCGCAAGCACATCCTGGTAGTCCAGCGAATATTTTTCTTCCTTAATTACGCTGCATGGCAGCGGCGGCCAGCGGTACGACGTCCCGATTCCAGTGGTCATCTCGACACACAGTAGGAAGGGAAACATGGCAAACATCCCCAGGGCGTCTTGCACTTCCTGGTCGCCAGTAGCGGTGGCCGCATCCAGGGCACCCGCCGCCCCAACCACTGCTGTGGCCAACTGTGCCGACGCTACCCCCTCGTAATAACCCTGACGATAGTTCTTGTAGGTTAACAGGCCCCCGACTCCCAGTATCACCGCCATAATGGCGAACAGGAGCACAAACTTGAGAAATATCCCAAGCTTCATTACGGGACTAACTACTGATCAAGAATTTTTGCGAAGGGCGGTGTCGTGCCTGAACTACATTCCCATCATTTTTTTCACAGACGAACGGTTGTTCATGATGACTTCGACAATCTTGTAACCTTCGCCTACTGGCACGGTGAGAAAATCTGCGGTAATCCGATCACCTTTCTCGGTTATCACCTCAGAGCAGACGAAAATGGAACCATCCTTGTAGGGCACGATCATCGGATGCACATTGGCACTGTACCCTGCAACCAGTTCATTAACTTGACGATCAACAAAATAGAATTTACCCGAAGTGTCCGCGCGCTCCTTCATCCACTTCGCCAGCGTCAACTGGGTTTTGGCTTTGATTTCTGCCGAAACTTCCTTCCCAGCCAGTGCTCCTGTCGGCACTACCAGAATCAGGGCGATTACAACACTTGCCACCCCAAAAACACGAACAACAATTCTTCGAATCTCCAAAAAGATATGCATAACTCTCTCCATTTATTTTGCACTCTAAACTGACTCATGGTGTTTCGTAGAGTTGAGGATTTTTTTGGGAGATTACCTCTTCAAATCTCCCGACGGGCTGGAATTCGGACTAACCAATTGCTATCTCGAAACCAGCGTCGCCCTCACGCCACCTAGAATCAGGCATGCTTTTAATTAGACAAACAGCGGGCTACATAATCTATCGCGTCCCTCGTTACAAATTCCCCACACGGACACGGATAGATTGCAACAATAACCTATGCCGCCAGCAACGTTCAACCATATAAAATGCGTGTTATTTTTACTTTTTTCGTTACCAGGCATTTAAGGGGGCATGGCTGCCCTCAGTTGCATGTGTCCAGGAAAAATCAGGCGCCCCAGAAAATCCGGGAACTAGCGACTGCAAACCGCCAGCACCTGCTTCAAGTCAGTCAGGCCCTGTAAGCATTTCGCTGCCCCATCCTGCAGCAAAGTGCGCATTCCGGACTTCTCGGCGAGTAAGCGCAACTCAGCGGTGGTGGCCTTCTTCTGAATCGCTTCTCGAATCTCATCGTTATTGATCAGTAACTCATGTAAGGCCAGCCGTCCACGGTATCCTGTGTCATCACATTCAGCACAGCCCCCGGCATGGAATAGCTTCAGCGGACCCGGGCCACCCAACCGTGACAACACGCCATCGCCCAGGTAACCGCTGAGCTCCTCTTTTTCAATCTCACTCGCTTCATACTCTTCTTTACATTGATCACACAGTCGCCTGCAAAGGCGCTGTGCCAGGACCGCAAGCAGTGCGTCAGAAAACGAAAACGGCTCCAAACCCATGTCGACAAGGCGGGTAATGGTTTCCGGCGCGTTATTAGTATGCAGTGTCGAGAAGACCAGATGACCAGTCAACGATGCCTCGATCGCCATGTGGGCAGTTTCCTCGTCGCGCATCTCACCGACCATTATCACGTCCGGATCGGCCCGTAGAAAGGAGCGCATGGCTGAGGCGAAAGACAGGCCGATCTGCGGATTAACCTGCATCTGGCGGAGACCCGCCTGAGTAATCTCCACTGGATCCTCAATGGTCCAGACCTTTTTTTTCTGCGCATTTACCTTTCCGAGCATCGCGTGCAACGTGGTCGTCTTACCAGAACCGGTTGGCCCAACTGCTAACACCATGCCGTAGGGACTTTCGACCAGATTCTGGATCGCCCGAAGATAATCGGGGCTGAGATTCATGTTTCCAAGCGGCTGCGCTCCTGAGCCGGCCAGTATGCGCAGCACCACATCTTCGTTCTCACCGGCGGTTGGCAGGGTCACAACCCGCAGCTCGATCTCGCTCTCGCCCAGTTTGAAACGGATTTTGCCATCCTGCGGCATCCGCCGTTCCGCAATATTCATTCGCGCCATGATCTTGAGTCGCGCCACCAGTTGCTCGCGGTACTCGGCAGGAACCCGTCGATATTCGCGGCATTCACCGTCTACGCGAAAACGAACCAGCAATTCCTGGCGATCCCCGTTAGGCTCAATATGTATGTCGGAGGCACGATCTCGAATTGCATCGAGAATGATCTTATTGGCAAGGCGTACCGCAGCTGCATCCTCGCCTGCAGCCGCCTCACGGTCGACCTCCCGGCCCAGGGAGCGCAAAAAGTCCTCAAAATCTTCCTTGCTCTCCGCCACCGAGACAGAGCGGTCAACAAAACGTTTGATCTGGGTTGGAGTTGATACAACCTCGACTAACCGCTTGCGACAGGAGAAACGAACACTATCGATAGCCTCCATGGCCAGAGGGTCACCGAAGGCCACCGTTACTGACTCGGTGTCACAAGCAATGGGGAGTATGTTTTGCTCGCGCATCAGCCGTGCTGGCAGCTCTTTGAGTGCGGTTTCAGAGATCTTGATCTGATTCAGATCTACGAAAGGAAGGTCAAGCCTTTTCGCCAGTGTCTTGACAATAGTGACCTCGTCTACCAGTCGCATATCTACCAGCACTTCGCCAAGGCGCTTACCCTTGCTTTGCTTCTGCGCCGCCAAGGCTGATTCAACCTGGGCCTCGCTGATAATGCCCTCTTTGACCAGCACCTCGCCAAGACGCAAGCGGCGACGCACATCGACGGTGCTTGGATTTGAGATATCGTTATTTGAATTGGTCGGAATACTCTGTGGGTTCATGAGTCGTCCCCTTATGGTCAGCGTATGCAGCGTACCGGGAAAACACCGGCCGTTTTGTGTTCAAGAAGTGATGCCGCTAGCACAATTATAGTCACAGCTTTTCATACCCAAAAGAGTCCATCACTTCGGCCATATGAGCTTCAAACAAGGCCTGCCATTCACACCTTGGCTTTTCTTCCAACTCGCGGCTGTAAATGCCGCACTCTACCGTATCCAGAGCAGGCAATCCGTGCTCCTTCGCGTTCAGCAGGCAGATCTGGCCCTCTTGAAATAACTTTTCTTCAGCAAGTGATTCCAAAGGTAAAGCCGTTACCCCGATATTTGACGCCAGGGCATTGATAATTCCCCGCAACGCCGGAGACTGATAAACGATCTGCCATTGACGGTCCACCAGTTTGAGTGCATCGATCATCCGCTTGCGAAACGGTGATCCTTCCGGATGAGCCAACAGGGGTACCGACCCATCTTTATCCAATGACACATCGGAGCCGGCAATCCATACGGGGCTGTCATACCAGATCTGTACAGGATCGATATCGATCGGACCGGAAGTAACTGCCAGCACGACATCCAGTTCACCCAACGCCAAAGCCTCTATCAGCCGGTCACTAACATCGCACTGAATCTCCAGCTGCATATCCGGGTGCTCTTTCTGGAACTGCAATGCAGCGCGCTGCAACTGGTTAATTGCGGCAAACGTTGGTAAGCCAACGCGTAATATAGGCCTTTGCCTGCTGGACTGGTCGTGCCCCCTCTCCAGGGTATCGTGATTGGACAGGTAGACACCAAACTCATCCTCTGGCAACGGCCTGCTGTAGAAATACCCCTGAGCCAACTGACAGCCAATGCCGCTCAGTACGTCGGCCTGTTCCGATGTCTCTACTCCTTCGGCCACGATAGTCAGTCCCAATGAGCGAGCGAGTTGGGTAACCGCACGAACGATGGCCCAGTTGTGCTTTTCGGTACCACGCACGAAAGCCTGGTCGATCTTCAACGTATCAAATGGCAGTTTCGTCAGGTAGGCCAGACTCGAGTACCCGGTACCGAAATCATCAATCGCGAGCTTGATGCCAAGTTCTTTGAGCTGTCCAAGAATATTCCGCGTCACGTCCAGATCATCGGCAACGATCGATTCGGTGACCTCAAGTTCAAGATATTCCGCCTTCAGTCCTGTTGCCTCCAGCACTGATCGTACCTCGTCGACAAAGCCTTCCTGGCGAAACTGAACCACTGAAACATTGACTGACATTACCATCGGTGGATGCCCGATCTCCTGCCATCGTTTCGCCCGTACACAGGCCTCATACAGCACCCAACTACCAATCGGTACAATCAGTCCGGTCTCTTCGGCAACGGGAATAAAATCCAGCGGTGAGATAATGCCCTGCTGTGGATGATTCCACCTGATAAGCGCCTCGCAACCGTGCAGGCGGCCTCTGTGCAGCTCTATCTGGGGCTGGTAATTGAGAACGAACTGCTTTTCTTCAACAGCCACGCGCAGATCGTTTTCCAGGCTGATACGGTCACTCGAAAACTGACGCCTAGTCGACTTCCAATCAAAAAACCGGAATGTATCTCCACCCTGTGTGGCCGCATACTGCATTGCCAGCCGTGACTTGTGAGTCAGATCTACAAGGTCTGTGCCATTTTGCGGAAAAAGTACAATTCCACCACTTAAGGTAAAACTTACCTTCTGCCTCTTGCCTTCACTTGACCTAAAGTAAAAAGGAGGCTTCATCACCCCTTTCAACGCTTTTACAACTATATTTGCAATCGAGGCTCCGTCATCCCCCTCATCTACCAGTACAAACTCGTTCCCGCCGGCCCTCCCAAGAAGTGCGTGATTGCTGACAATGCCCCGAATACGTTGTGCGATCTGCCTTAAAAGCTGGTCACCAATGTCCTGACCGAATACCTCGTTAATCATCCCAAACCGGTCTACCTGCATTCGCAATCCCATAGCCTGATTGCCTGATTCAGAGATGCCCGGAAAAACTTTTGCAACGTTTCTCATCAGGGACTCGAGCGTTGGCAGTCCGGTAACAGGGTCCGTACTTTTTATTTTCTCAACGGCTTTACGCTCCTTGGTAACATCGCTGTGTACCAAAACGACGCCGCGTCTCAGGGGATTCGATCGTATCTCAATGATTCGGCCATCGCGTAATGATAAATCACGTTTTTTTTCTTCTCGTAAAGAAAGTACATCTATGACTTTTTGCACTTGTTCTTCGATAATACCGTCTCCATAGGCACCACTCTCTGCGAGGAAGCGGGCTAGCAACACCGCAGGAGTGCCCTGTCGGGTCAACTCTTCTGGAAAACCATATAATTCTGCATGAACCCGATTAGCATGGATGAGTTTCAGTTCATCATCATATACAGCCACACCAACACCAATATGGTCCATCGCCTCAAGGTGCAGAACAGACTCTAGCTCCTTTATTTCTTGATCTTTTTGCTCCCCATCCATCCGCTCTTTTGTGACATCCGTATAAACGGTGATAAATCCGCCTATACCTTCGTCAATGGGTGTACCAAAAACATGGATGACAGTGCCATCCTTACGGATTCGCTCAAACTCGTGTGGCTCAAACTTTCTGACCAATGCCAGCCTCTCGCTCACCTGAGTCTCGATATCCCCGTCTCCATATTCTCCGCGTCTGGCGTTGAACCGCAGCATCTCATCAAAGGGTGTACCTGGAATAGAAAATGAGTCCGGGAATTCCAACAAGTCAAGAAACGTCTGGTTGGCACTAAGCAACTTAAGATCCCGATCAAAAACTGAGATTCCTTGATTAATAAAATCAAGAGACTTCAGGGAGAGTAAACTCTCAAGAAGGGAAATCTGCTGTTCTTTTTCCCGAATTTCTCTTAAATCTCGGATGCTGGCGACAATAACCTGCTGCTCATCTTCGGTAGTTTCCGACATACTGATGCCAATCGGAATTAAAGTTCCATCTTTATGCTTGCCATCGATCTCGATAAGTTCATCCGCTGTCTGAGCAATGGGGCTTTCATGATCAAACAGCACTTTTAGTGCTTTACCAATCAACTCATTTTTTTCATAACCGAACATCGACACGGCCACCTGATTTGCCGACCGGATAATCTGCTCAGAGTCAAAAGTCACCACTCCGTCTACAACAACACTCTTAACGCTCTGGATCACCTTTAGACGTTCCTCAGCAAGCGCCATACCCACCTGGCGCGCGACCGAGCCTGGGGGTTATTGAATATTCCGGTGTTCATCTCGCTGCATAACTGTCTGGGTGCGGTGAGCGAGGACAAAAATAGCGATAAATACTAATGTAAGTCAAATTAGTCACTTTCAGTGACTTTTTCAAGTAATCCAGATCAACTTGGAGAATTTTTCAGAAGTCAGCTTACTGGAATTTTGCAGGCAAAAATTATTTTTTTATTTTATTTCAATATCTTATTTATGTTATCGAAAGAAAAATAGAAAGTATGGGAGTTCTCGCCACAAATCTGCCGCCACCGGGGTGACAACTTTGAAAACTTGCCAAAAATAGTTGCAGACCGACCTGGCCCAGTTTAAGACACAACGCAATTACGACCCGCTGACTTGGCGCGGTAAAGGCACTCATCTGCCATTCGCACTAGATCGCCTGGTGTGGCTTCTGCCGTGGCAGCAGCGGTCGCGGCGCCGATACTCACGGTCACTCGGGTCGCACCATCTGGAGTCCCTGCGTGTTCGAGCTGTTCGTCATCGATCGCCCGGCGTAGCCGTTCGCCGATGGCTTGCGCCGCCTCCAGATCGGTATCGGGTAACAACAACACAAACTCCTCTCCACCGTAACGAGCAACGAGATCCTCATATTCTTCAGCATTACTGCGAAGAATAGATGCCACCCGTTTCAGGCAGGCGTCCCCGGCAAGATGCCCATAAGTATCGTTGTACGCTTTAAAAAAATCGATATCGATAAGTAGCAGCGAACAGCATCCGCTGCCTTTTTCTATAAGCCGACGCCACTCCTGCTCGGCACGGGCCTGGAATTCGCGCCGATTTGCAATCTGTGTCAGACCGTCAAACTTGGCGTGCTGTTCCATGGATATGGTTTTGCGTCGCTCTGCAACCAATTTGTCAAAACGTGCAGTTAGCACACCGACGCTCCTATCCAGCGGCAGGTACTCTGCCGCGCCAGTTTGCAAGGCGCGCATCTCGGCTTCATCGGATCCTTTCTTGGAAGCCACGATTCGGGTTATCCCCTGTGAAACAGCGATATCAGAAAGCAAAGTAAAATCCGATTCCGTAACAAATTCGTGCTCTATCAGGAGAAAATCCACAGACTCTTTCTCAGTCAGTATCTCTCGGCACTGCGCAGTATCTGAAAAATGCAATACTTCACAGGAATTGCGAATGATCTTGACCAATGGCCAAAGGTTCTCAACTGAGCCGAAAACCAACGTGATAGGTCTGGGCTGAAAAACACAAACGTCGTCGTTGGTATAAAAGCTGCGGCTACCGCTCAGAAAATGATACAACCCTTCCTCGGTAGGCAGACCCAACAACAGGTTGCCGTTTGATCGATGCTTGATGATCGGTATACGCCGGTCAAATTGCCCGTTAGTCTCCCACTCTTTTTGCCACTCCTCGAATTTTACGGCCCTTGGTCCCAGCATCTGCCAGAATTGCCATACCGGAAGGTTAGCAATAGGGTCTTTGTTACTCTCATTTCTTGCGGAATGATTCTTAGCCTGGCTCTCGCTGGTATCTGTTCCCAGCTCTTTCAGTATGTCAGACAAACCTGCTTTATCGATCACACCCTGAAGCGTTGCGGCGTCCGCGATATCCTCACCGTCCACCCACAACGCCCGGTAAAGTGCAACCCGCACTGCCGTCTGGCGCTCTGTCGACAAGCCGTCAAACGCCTGCATCAGCCGGGTTGCCATTTCACTCCCGGGGCGGGTTCGCGGCAGGTTAACCGGCACATCAGGCGCCCGGTGATGAATCGAGAAAACTTCATTGGCTAACAGACTTTGATCCTCCATCGAAAATTTTGACGGGGACAACTCAGGCGCATGAACTATCAGCCGCCATTCGATACGGTCCAGCAGGTCCCAGGTCAGCAGGCGCTCGTGCAGCGCGAAACAAAAGGGGCAATTCAGATCACCATAGGCAATGAACTCCCCCGGGCCCATGGCCTGAAGATCCTGAATCGAGTTTGTGGCTGGATCGCTCATCACGCTGTTACCTTGATCGTTATGCTCCACCCTTTTGGTTAACTATCCGCATTGCGAGTCTTTCGCCGTCGTTCAAGTCCGGCTGCTGCAGGTGGTAGTTGCTTGGCATCCTCGGGCAAGCCATCGACGATCGACGCCATGATCACCCACGAGCGAATTGGTTCACGAAAATGACGCGGCAATGCGGACCAGGCACGGGCAAGCGCCAACGCTTCTGCAGGCAAATCATCAGCAGATTCCCATTGCTCTGCTGTGTGCCGCGGCCCGGTACCGCTGGCCAACCAGTCCGGGTTTACATTGAGCCACTGGGCAATTCGTTCAAGGCGATGGCGCCGGGGAAAGGCATGGCCCTCGAGGTATTTTCGGGCCGTAGTCAGGCTCTTTGCCTGAGCTTCGCGGCGCAGCGGCTCAATCTCGACCGGGAGACGCGACCAACTCCCCTCGCGCGCGCCGTGACCTGCATCGCGCATCGCATCAATCAGCCGCTGTGCAAAACCCTGGTAGGGTGCTGCGCCTTTTCGATCCATGGCGTATCGGCCCCGGTTAGCCCCGTTGGGCGTACGCTCGGAAGCCGCGTTTCTCCGATTGCTCCTTTCAAGAGACTACTATATCACTTTTGGTGATATTTCTTTTCACTATATTCAAGGTACACCCTGGTGTCGGATTGGTCATGCTGGCACGGCCACCGCGTAACGATCAAGGTTGTGTTCAAACTCGTGCAGGCGCTTCCAAATCGAGCGCAGTTCGGTGATGGTGGTCCAGTTGTGCAAAAAGAGCGAGAAGCCACCGTGTACCCGGGAAAATGCGTTGGACACCTGTACCATGACGCCCAGGGTAAGCGCTCCGGTAAAAAGGCCAGGGCCCATGGCCAAATAGGGCACGATCATCATGAACTGGTCGTAGGTAGTCGACCAGGCATCGAAATAGCCGTAGTGCAGATACAGCCGGTGGTAATTGCGCCGAATGCCGGCAAAAAAGCCCTGCAACGTCTGTGGATCGGCATGGTTAGCTTTGTCATCTTCACCCAGCACCAGATCCTTCCTGAAAGCCGCCTCTACCCTCTGGTTGTTGTACTCAAGGCCCGGCAACTTCCAGCCAACAAACCAGGAGATAACCAACCCGCCCAGGGAGATCACCAGTGCACCCCATACGAGTGACCCTTCGATATCGCGCAGTACCGGCACGTCGACCTTGTCCGACAGACTATAGAGCACCGGTATAAAGGCAATCAGGGTCATCAGCGCGCGTACGATCTGCAGGCCCAGCGACTCGACGATGCGGGCGAAGCGGTTGCAGTCTTCCTGGATACGCTGAGAGGCACCTTCAATCTCGTGCTCGACCGAGCGCCAGCGGGGGATGTAATCGAAGGTTATCGCCTCGCGCCAACGCAGGCCGTAGATGCGGGTGAACCAGCCAGTGAAAATAGCAAGGAGTACGTAAGGAAAGGCGATCACGGCAAACGATGGGCTGCCTTCAAAACCGGCAGTAATATAGTTCAGCGAAATCAGTTGCTCAAAAAACAGGCTAATGCCCTCGGCCGAGTTGTCCTGGTAACTGGCAGCATTTTGCAGCAGGTCGTAGAAGCGGCCGTACCACTCGTTGATGGCCACCGTCATCTGCACTTGTAACCACAACGAGGAAAACAGCAGTGTCCCGCCACCATAAGCCCACGGTGCCCATCTGCTTGAGTAGAAGAAAGCCTTGATCATTGCATCGTCTCCGTCTATCCATGAACGATCCCACCAGCGACAGCGTGACCGCTAACAAAAGAATTATTTCCTGATCATAATAAGTTCAAGTCCCGGGACAAGCCGCCATTGCCGATTCAAACGCCTACCGATCGCTCCCGGGCACGGCGGCGACTCTCGGTGAAGATCATGATCATGCCGCCGGCGGCAATCAATCCTATGCCGGCAAGCGCAAGGGTGTTGGGGAAATCCCCGAACACCAGGTATCCCCACAGCAGCACCAGCGGCAAGTTGCTGTACTCGAACGGGGCGAGGAAAGAGGCTTGCGCACTGCGGTATGCCGCCGATAACGACAGGGCGATGACCGCAGAGACAAGTCCTATCATGACGATCAAGCCCAAGTCGTCGACCGCCGGCCAGCGCCAGGCCCGCAACAGGAATTCGAGATTCGGATTGCCGGTGCCCGCGAAGCGCCCGTCGCCAACAAAAATGCCCATCAACAGGCTCGTTACAAAAAACGAACCCTGGGCAGATACCGCAAGCAAGGCGGCGCTTTCGGTACGACCCAGTGAGCGCGTTAGCGTGGTAAAGCCCGCATAACCAAAGGCAGCAGCCAGCGGCCACAAGTAAGCAGATTCCAGGTTAGCCCCGAATGGCTGGACCACCAACACCATACCCGCGAGTCCGACCAGCACCGCTACCCAGCGCCCTACCCCAAAGCGCTCGCCCAGCAGCCAGAACGACAGCAGCGTGATGATGACCGGTGCCGAAAAGATCACGGCCGAGCTCTCGGCCATTGGCAGCGAGGCCAACCCGGTAAAGTACGTCATGTTAGCGACGACCAGCATCAGACCACGCAGGGCATGCATGCCCGGCCGGCTGGTACGCAGAGCGGTGATGCCACGGCGCAACAGCACCGGCATCAAGAGGATCAGGCTGATCGCGGCGCGGATGCAAACCAGTTGGTGTAGCGCGTAGTCCCCGCTCAGCATCTTGATCATGGTGTCACCGATCGAGATGCCGAGCATACCCAGCAGCAGGTAACTGATCGCCCTGAGATGCATGTTTCTCCTTGGCCCCGTCAGGACGGGGCAACCTCAAAACAACTGATGGTATCCGCGAGCGTGGTAGCAGCGCCAGGCGCCGGATATAACCCTCAGCCGACGGTCAAGACACCCGCACCCTGGAAACGCCCGTGACGCAGGTCATCGAGCGCTTGGTTGGCCTGGGCCAGCGGATACTCGGTGACGTGGGTCCGCATTGGCACCCGGCCGGCGAGGTCGAGAAACTCGATACCGTCACGGCGGGTGAGGTTGGCGACCGAGCGCACCACGCGCTCACCCGGATCAGGACCTGGCCCGGGCCGGGCTCCGGACACGCCAGTTGCTGCGCGGCGAGTGGTTCGCCGCTATGCTCGAGTTGCATGGCCCGCATGGCCGTCACCCGTGTGCCTGCCACCTAGAAACTGTAGCGGGCCTGGAGAAAAACCCGGTCGTTGTCACCGATCCCGCGCGTCATCAGGCTGTCGCCGCCGCGATAGAGCACCACCCCACCGCTCAGGGTAAAGGCGTCTGCAATGTCGTACTGGACCTGGCCGCGGGTGAAGCCACCACTACCGCCATAACCGCTGTACAACACGGTCCAGTGCAGGGTGTCGTGCAACTGGTCCAGGCTCAGGCGAATCACGCTCTGCCAGCTGTCTTTGTCATAACCAGCCTGGCCATGCCGGACGCTGTAGTCGAGCAGCGACTGCCAGGCCAACTCCAGCGCTATTACGACATCTGCCACACCGCTGTACTCGATAACGCCCACCAGATGGCGCCGGTCCGAGGCCAACTGGCTGGTTTGCCTGGCACCACGTACCTGGGCCAACTCCCCTTTGAGCAGCCAATTACCGCTGGCGAAATCAAGGGCAACACCGGCCAACTGGATGCGGGCATGGGCCAGCGAGGTTGGCAGCAGGTTCTGCCCCTGCAGCGTCAACACCGGATAAGGCATGTTGTCGACCAGGTCGGCCCAGTAGAACCCCAGGTCCCAGCCACTGAACGTGCCCTCGACCGCGGCCGCCCACTCGCTGTTGCCGCCCCCGTGATCGGGCACCTCATCGATGAGTGGCATCGGAAACGGATAGAAATCAGAGCCGTAAGCCGGGAACTCGTTGACCCGTATCTCCGGAATCGCCAGGGCACTGATGCGCCAGGTGCGGTCCGGATAGTAGTCGAGTCGCGCCATGGTGAGCGGCAGACGCAGGTCGTCGATATCCGCCATTCCCGGCTCGCGCAGGTCGAGCGGGCTGACCAGATTAAAGGCAAACCGCAAACTGGCGGCACCCGCCAGGTGCCAGTGGGAAGGTTCGCTGACTTGCTCAGGCGGCGGCACTGGTGTGCTGCCTGGCTTCTCATCGTCGAAACCTTCCAGCAGGTCGTCCAGCAGCACCCCATCCGTGGCCAGGCCGGCCGGGGGGGCGGCCAATAATAACAGCGCAACTATCAGGCACCAGACGCTACAGGCGTACATGGCCAAGCTCAGGCTTACAGCCCCTGCTCCAGGCGGCGGACTGTAAACAAACCCTCATCCAGGTCCTGGCCAAAACCCATCTGCTTAAAACGCAGGATGGTCCGGTGCAGCGTGGCTTTGCCCTGCTTGGTGGTCATGGTCATGTACCGGGCCACCCAGATGCCGTCCACCTGTTCAATGTGGGACGAAGCATCCAGGTACTTCATCCGGCCACCACCCTCCTTCATCCAGTGAATAGCCCGCAGCACCAGGAAGGTAGCCTGGTCCACGAACAACAGCGACCGGGTATAGCCCGACTGATCGATCTCCTGAGGGCTCGTGGGAACCGCCTGGATCAGCCACGCCTTGCGCTCAGCCACCGTTATCTCCTTGAGCAGTTCGTAGGTATAAAGGTCCAGGTCCTTGCGGGTCATGTCGGCGTAGTTGAAATCCGAGCCCATGAAACTGCCCGACTTATCGGCCGCGGCGATACGCCGGGTCTTGGCCAGGGCTGGCAAGTACAACCACTGGTCGTCGTCTGCCCCGGGGTCGTCGTAGTCGTAGGTGAGAAAACCGGTGCCGCGCACGTCCGCCGGTTCCATGAAAAACATCAAGCGATACCTGTCGTCACCCTGATCTTTGCTGAAGGTTCGGAGCGTGCGGCGGCGCTCGTTACCCTTCTTATCGAACAGGATCATCTCCATGGTCGCGGTGCCATAATCACCGTCGTCCCGGGCATCGACCCGCTGCATGATCTCACGGGCATTGAGGGCGCTCGCGGCCGGAGCAAACAACAGGCCCGCGACGGCGGTCATGACAAGAGTCAAACTAAAAAAGCCTCGCTTCATTCCAGTTACTCCGGGAGAGGTAGTTGGTAGCCCGGTTCAGGTCGTGATGCGACGCTTGTGCAGCTGGTGCATCAGGGCCGGGGCAAGCAGGAAGTTTGCCACCAGAGCAATCACGATAGCACTGCCAGTGAGCGAGCCGAACAGGATGAGGTTATTCATATCCGCCAGGGTGTAAGTATAAAAGCCGGTTGCCAGAACCATGGTGGTAACGGCCATCGCCCGGCCGGTACTGAGCAGAGTTTCGCGCACCGCCTGGCGGACGTCACCGGACAGATGGTAGTAGCGCCGGTAGTTGTGCATGAAATGCACGGTATCGTCCACTGCCAGGCCCAAGGCGATGCTGCCTACCAGCATATTGAACATGTCCAGCTGTATTCCGGCCCAACCCAGGTAACCCATAACCAGCACGATCGGGAGCAGGTTGGGCATCATGCTGACCAGGCCGATCCTAAGATCGCCGATCAGCAGAATCATCATCAAGGTGATGACCAGGGCCGCGATCACGTAACTCTGCTGCATCGATTGGATGGACGCTCTGAGAATACGACCAAAAAGCGCTGCCAGGCCGGTAACCTGGATACTGGCAACGTCCTCAAAGGCAGCGTTGAAGTGCTTCTCTAGGTAGGCTGTCAGGCGGGCATAGGCGATGGTATCAGCCCACGGTACCTTAACTGTGACCCGGGTTTTCTGGAATCTCGAATCAACCACATCTTCCAGATCGTCCGATCCGGAGTTCTCGAACAGTAAGAACTCCTGGGCAATCAGTTCACGGTCCTGGGGAATTGCGTAAGCTTCGCTCTGATTGTTGTTAAGCGCCTGGTTGATTTCCTTGAGCATGTCCGACAGGGAGAAAATCTTGCCGACGAAAAGATCCGGGTCCTGGTAGCCGTAGAGCTCGGTGGCCAGCCGGTCCAGTTTTTTCATCACAGCCGGCTCGTACAGCCCGTTCTCCTGGCCGGTATCGACCACGACTTCTGCCACGCCGCCGCCCTTTAGTTGCTGGTCGATAAACATTGTATTCTGGTATATCGGCTCGTCGTCCGGGAACCACTCCAGCGGGTTGTGGCCGAACTGAACCATTGCGGCACCACTG
>MDUS01000057.1_pt1 | contig 23717 bp, 24 predicted proteins | sample 811251 | NCBI WGS metagenome assembly MDUS01 (sample SAMN02905560, study PRJNA254808) | marine metagenome | biome: ocean; feature: oxygen minimum zone; material: water; isolation source: 300 m water sample from station 6 | place: Mexico: oxygen minimum zone off the coast of Manzanillo ... | reverse complement strand
GTTCGATCTTCCCATCTGCCAGCAGGTCGGAGAAGTTGTCGTTCAGTCCCTCCAACTCCTCGTCGCCTATCTGGCGTTGCAGCCGCAGCACCAGCCGCTTCCCCACGTACCGCATCGAGTGGTAGGTGCTGTAGAAGTCACAGATGTGGTCAGCCGCCGCGACCGGATCGTCGGTAGCGAAGACGAGTGACAGGTCGGCCTGTGAGATGAGGCCACCTTCCACGAGTTCCTTCTCGACGAACTCGGCCCAGTAGTCCCAGTAGGTGCTCTCCGGGGGATCGAGCAACACGACGGGCGCAATGGGCGACTTGCCGGTCTGCATGAGGGTGAGAAGTTCGAAGGCCTCGTCCATGGTTCCGAACCCACCCGGCAGCAGCGCATAGCCGTGCGATTCCTTCATGAACATGACCTTGCGGGTGAAGAAGTAGCGAAAGTTGATCAGCTTGGGGTCATCGGTGATGAATTCGTTGGCCTCGGACTCGAAAGGAAGCTGGATGTTCACTCCGAATGAGCGGTCGGATCCTGCACCTTCCATTCCGGCTGCCATGATCCCGGGCCCGGCCCCGGTGATGACCATCCAGCCACGCTCCGCTATCGCCTCTCCGAAGGCAGCGGCCGTCCGGTACGCAGGGTCACCTTCTCGGATCCGTGCCGATCCGAAGATGGTGGCCTTCCTGATGCCCCGGTAGGGAGCGAAGACGGCAAAGGAGTGGCGGAGTTCCTTCAGGGCTGAGTTGACGAGCTTCAACTCGCCCCTGTCGGCGTCCTCACAGCCGAGGCGAACCGACGAAACCAGGAGTTCGGCAATCAGGTCAAGATCGTCGGGACGACCGGTCGCAGCCGCCAACTCCTCCACGGCAGCGTCGAGGCCGGGGTCCCCGGTGCGGTAGCGACGAAGGTTTCCGGGGGCTTGCGGAGGGTCGGCTGTCATGCGCTGGTTACAGGAATCGGGATCCGGCCGTCCTCGGGGGCCGTCACGTGCAGCCTCGTACCGCCCTGAACGCGGTCGTAGAGGGTCGTGCGCTGCTCCAAGGACCTGCCAAGGGGTTCGACCAGGGCCCGCATCTGTGGTTCGGTCATCATCTGGCCGTGCTCCGCTCCAGCGGCCCGTGAGATGTTCTCGTCCACGAGCGTGCCACCGAGGTCGTTGACCCCGGCCTGAAGCAACTGTCGGACACCGTCGTTGCCGATCTTCACCCAGGAGGCCTGGACGTTCGGTATCAGATCGCCATATGCGATGCGTGCAACGGCATGGACAAGGAGGGTTTCGCGAAAAGTGGGGCCCCGCCGGGCCCCGTGCTGCAGGTAGATGGGCGCTGCCATGTGCACGAACGGCAACCCTACGAACTCGGTAAAGCCCCCGGTCTCCCTCTGGAGGTCTCGACAAAGCAACAGGTGTCGAACCCAGTGACCGGGTTGTTCAACTGCCCCGAACATCATCGTCACGTTCGATGCCAGACCCACGCTGTGCGCCGTCCTGTGAGCTTCCAACCACTCATCGGTCGAGATCTTGTCAGGACACAGGACCTCGCGGACCTCGTCGTCGAGGATCTCTGCGGCGGTTCCCGGTAGCGATCTCAGCCCGGCGTCCATCAGGCGCCTCAGGTAGTCGGCCAGTGGTTCGCCAAGACGGTGAGCTCCCTCGATCACCTCAAGGGCCGTGAACCCGTGGACGTGGATGTCCGGTACGGCTTCGCAGACCGCACGGGTCACGCCCACGTAGTAGTCGCCGTCAAAGTCAGGGTGGATTCCGCCCTGGAGACAGACCTCGGTGGCCCCCATGCGGGCGCCATCGGCTGCCCTGTCGGCGATCTCCGAAATCTCCAGGCGGTACGGAGTGCCCCGCAGGTCAAGCGACATCGGCCCCTTCGAGAAGCCACAGAATCGACACTTGTAGGTGCAGATGTTCGTGTAGTTGATGTTCCGGTTCGCCACGAAGGTGACCGCATCGCCGTTGATCCTGCGGCGCAGGTCGTCGGCTACCTCGGCCACTGCAGCCACCTCGCCACCCCTCGCAGAAAACAGGGTTATCAACTCATCGTGTCCAGGCTCCTGGCCGTCCATGACACCGTCGAGCACCTCTGCGATCGGCCCACGCCTGAGCGGTGAGCCCGACACGAGGGGTGCCGGGAGGTTGGAGGCTCCGGAATACCAGGCGGTCGAGGTGGAGCTGAGACGGCGAGGCGTCGGGCCGTCGCCGTCGGCGATCTCCTCGAAGACCTCGGGGAAGACGGACCCGGGATCGTCGCGTGCAAGCGACTCGGAGTCACTCCTGTCGAGCACGGCGAAGCGGAGGTGCTCATGCAGCCACTGACCGGGGTCTGAGGCGAACTCGGGATAGATGGTCAGGCGGGGGGCGAGGACGTGGCCGTGCTCCTCGGCCACCTGTTTGAGTAACTCAAGGCCCGGCCAGGGACGCTCAGGGTTCACATGATCAGCGGTGAGCGGAGACACGCCACCCCAGTCGTCGATGCCTGCTGAGATCAGGTCGCCGAAGTCGTCAGAAAGGTTGGGTGGTGCCTGCAGGTGGATCTCGGGAGGCAACACAAGCCTGGCCAGTGCAATCGTGTCTAGGTATTCGCTGCGGTCGCAGGGCTTCCAGTCATGCATGGCGGTGCCGGGCTTGGGAAGGAAGTTCTGGACGATCACCTCCTGAACGTGGCCGTGGCGCCCGTGGGAGTCAGCTATGGCGTTAAGCGTCCGGATGCGAGAAAGTCGGTCCTCGCCGATGCCTACCAGGAGTCCCGTCGTGAAGGGAATCGAGAGGCGCCCAGCAGCCTCGAGGGTCTCAAGACGTCGCTCGGGTTCCTTGTCGGGACAGGCCCTGTGGCATGCGAGGTCGGGGTCGAGAGATTCAAGCAGCATGCCCTGAGAGGCGGAAACCCTCCGGAGGGTCGACAGGTCCCCAGGTCCCAGCGCTCCGGCATTCGCATGTGGCAGTAGACCGGTCTCGTCCAGGACCATCCCGGCCATCTCGGTCAGGTACTCAACAGTGGAGGAGAAGCCATGTCTGGACAGCCAGGCAGCCGCTACCGGATAGCGGGACTCGGGGCACTCGCCAAGCGTGAAAAGGGCCTCGTGGCAGCCCATTGAGGCGCCGGTTCTGGCGATCTCGAGAACCTGTTCAGGTTCGAGGTAGGGAGACTCCAGGCGCGCCGGCGGGCGGGCGAAGGTGCAGTAGCCGCAGCGGTCCCTGCAGAGCATCGTCAGAGGAATGAACACCTTGGGGCTGAAGGTGATTCGGTTGCCGTGGTGTCGGTCGCGCACCTCGCGTGCCGCAGTCCTGAGCTCCTCGCCGTGAAGGTCCAGGCTGTCGGGTGCAAGCGGCGGGGATGTTGCTGATTCCACTTCGGTAAACTAGCAGTCGCTCAGGCCTCTCGGTCGATCGGCTGGTGGTCCTTTCAGAGGATGGAAGCCTTGTCCGCCAGGCTGACCAGAAGCTCGTCGAAGGACCGGATGAAGGCATCGACCCCCTCTACCTCAAGCTGGTCGGAAACATCGTCGAGGTTGATGCCGACGCTGGTCAATGCCGCGAGGACGTCTCTGGCCGCTGCAGGATCGGCATCGATGGTGCGGGCGACGGTACCGTGCTCCTCAAAGGCCTCGAGCGTCGCATCGGGGATCGTGTTGACCGTGTCGGGGCCGATGAGAGCGTCGACATAGAGGGTGTCGGGGTAGTCGGGGTTCTTGGTGGAGGTGGACGCCCACAGAGGTCGCTGAACCCGCGCCCCCCGCTCTACGAGGGCCTCCCAGCGGGGGCCGCTGAAGGTGTTCCGGAAGAGGTCGTAGGCGACACACCCCTGAGCAACGGCCCCCCTGCCCCGCATGGCTAGCGCCGAAGGAGTGCCGATCGCCTCGAGGCGACGGTCAACTTCGGTCTCGGTGCGGCTGATGAAGAACGATGCCACCGAGGCCACGCCGGAGAGGTCGCCCGGGCAGGCCTCGAGCCCGGCGATGTAGGCCTCCATGACCTGCTCGTAACGCTCCAGGGAGAAGATCAGGGTCACGTTGACACTGCGTCCCTCTGAGATCATCTGGCGAATCGACGGCATTCCCTCGACGGTGGCAGGGATCTTCACCAGGAGGTTCGGCCTCGCGATCCGTGCGTTCAGGTCCCTGGCAGCCGCCGTCGTGCCCTTGGTGTCCGTGGCCAGAGACGGGTCGACCTCGACCGAGACGTAGCCGTCAATGCCAGCGGACTCTTCGTAGACAGGTGCCAGGAGATCGAGGGCCGCTGTTATGTCGCTCGTTACGAGCTCCCAGTAGCTCTCTTCAATGGACCGACCGGCGGCCTTCAACTCTGCCAGCTGCCCGTCGTAGGCGTCGGTGTCGGACATGGCCTTCTGGAAGATCGACGGGTTCGATGTGATCCCCCGGACGCCCCGGTCAACCCATGCCTGCAACTCACCCGACGTCAGCCAGCCGCGCCTGAGGTTGTCGAGCCACGGGCTCTGTTGCTGTTCCCTGTACAGGTCGTGAAGTCTGGTCATCGTTTCCTCCCGTGCGGAATGGCAGGGTCAGCCGCCGAGTAGCCCAAGGGCCGCATCTGCGACGGCCTCCGGGGTGATCCCGAGCCTGGCCATGACCTCGTCTCCCGGAGCAGATGCCCCGAACCTGTCGATGCCTACAGCCCTGTCAGCCCACCGGGACCAGCCGAAGGTGACACCGGCCTCCACCGAGACAGCAGGGAGCGATGGAGGCAGCACGTCGTCGCGGTAGGAATCGGACTGAGCGGAGAACAGGTCGGTGCTTGGCATGGACACGACCCTCACAGCGAGGCCGCCGGCGGTGAGGGTCGCTGCAGCGTCGAGGGCGACGCTGACCTCGCTGCCCGTTCCGATGATCACAACGTCTGGGGGAGTGTCGGGCTCTGCGAGCACGTACCCACCCCTGGCAACCTTGGCGTGGTCGTCGGTGCCGACGAGAACGGGAACGTCCTGCCTGGTGAGGAGCATCGCCACCGGTCCGTCGCTGTTCACGGTGTAGCGCCATGCGGCAGCCGTTTCATTCGCGTCTGCGGGCCGGAACACGGTGAGGTCGGGAATGGCCCTCAGCGAAGCCGCATGCTCAACGGGCTGGTGGGTGGGACCATCCTCGCCAACCCCTACCGAATCGTGCGTCCAGATGAATACCGTTCGTGCGCCGCTCAGAGCGGCGAGCCTGACGGCGCCGCGCATGTAGTCGCTGAAGACAAGGAACGTACCGCAGACGGGTAGAGCCCCGCCGTGGAGGGCGAGGCCGTTGCAGATGGCACCCATTGCGTGCTCGCGGACACCGAAGAAGATCTGCCGGCCCTCGGGGCAGTCGGCCCCCTGGACACCGTGGCCACTGATGGTCGTGCCGGTGTTGCCTGTCAGGTCGGCACCACCTCCGATCAGGCCCGGTACGACGTCCAGCAGGGCCTCGAGGCAGGCATTGCCGGCTTTACGGGTGGCCACGCCGGAACCGACTTCCCATGTGGGGAGGCTGGCCTCCCAGCCCTCGAGCCCACCGGCCGCCTGGCAGACATCCCATTCGTTGAGGTCGACGTCGGCAGAATCGAGGCGGGAACACCATGCCTTGCGCTCAGCGGCTCCGCGGCTTCCGGCAGTGGCGTAGAAGCTGCCCACCTCAGAGGAAACCCAGAAGGACTCGTCTGCTGGAAGCCCCAGGTGTCGCCGTGTCTCAGCGATGCCCTCGTCCTTGAGGGAGTAGCCGTGTACCGCAGATGTGTCCACATCGGGAGACGGGTTGCCGATGTGGCTTCGGATCACGACCAGGGACGGGCGGCCGGTTTCGTCCATGGCGTGCCGTATAGCGGACTCCATTGCGTCAAGGTCCTCGGCCGCCTCACCCAGATCGATCACATGCCATCCGTAGGCGGCGAATCGGGCCGGTGCGTTATCTGACAGAGCCCACTCGGTCGGGCCATCAATTGTGATGTGGTTGTCGTCGTAGACGGCGATCAGGTGGTCGAGGCCGAGGTGGCCGGCGAGCGAGGCTGCCTCGTGGCTAATCCCCTCGGCGAGGTCGCCGTCGCCGCAGACAACGAACGTGTGGTGGTTGCACAGGTCAGATCCGAAGCGGGCCCTCAGGTTGCGCTCTGCTATCGCCATTCCAACGGCGTTGGCGAGGCCCTGGCCGAGAGGTCCGGTGGTGACCTCGACCCCGGCGGTGTGGCCGACCTCTGGGTGTCCGGGGGTGGCCGAACCCCACTGCCTGAAGTTGCGGAGATCATCGAGGCTGAGGCCGTGTCCGGTCAGGTGGAGCATCGAATAGAGCAGCATCGAGGCGTGCCCAGCCGAGAGGATGAAGCGGTCCCGGTCGATCCAGAGAGGGTCTGAGGCGTCATAGGTCATGATCCGGGTCCAGAGCACGTGGGCCAGGGGAGCGAGTGCCATGGCCGTTCCCTGGTGGCCCGATCGAGCTGCGTGCGGCCCGTCCATCGACAGGCCCTTGACTACGGCAACCGCCTGGCGCTCCAACTCGGCATCGGTCATGTTTGTCATCACAGCCCCTGCTCGACGTAAGCGCGGCGCCACCATATCCGTCCGTCAATCGGCTTTCAGGCACCAACGACAATCAGAATTTTCTGAAGGCCATGTGTTGCCTGGAGTCACCTCACCGAGATGACGATGCCCCGAACAACAGACCGGAGGCAGTGAAGCCGTGGACGTGGTGGGCGGTACCCACTGGTCCCATTTCGCCGGCACAGAACATGCCACCGACTGCAGTGGTGCCGAGACAGTCGCAGAAAAGTTCAGCGTCATGGGAAGGTTGGGAGAAGAAGCCCCTCCCGCGCCCGGCGCAAGTGAACAACAGGGCGCTCTCCGCTCGGAGCGGTTGCAGCATCTCAGCCAGTTCGTTGCTTGCCGAGTCTGGGTCCCTGACATGGAACTGGGCGGTTTCGCCGATGGTCGGCAGGCCTGCAAGAGCTATGCCTCCCGATGACCTGTCTGCACCGACCACGTTTCGGATGAGGAAGTCGCCAGAGCCCAGTACCCCGGCGTGCTCATCTACGGCGAGACCGATCTGTAGACCCTGTCCAACGAGATGACGATCGGCCTCGGAAGCTGAGGCCAGGAGTTCGTCGAGCCGCTGCACTGCGGGTTTCCCACCGAGGCCGAGGATGAGCGTCCGTGAGGAGTCGGTGATGGTGAACGGGTCACCGATGGGGCGACAACCCTGGGACACCAGGGGACGAATAGCGAGGCCCTCGGGCAGGATGGCCATTACCGACCCACTTGAGGTGGTCTCATTGTCGGCGACCAGGCGGTTGCCGCCGGGAGCACGTGCAAATGAGGCGAGGCCACCCACTAGGTGAACCCCCGGTGGGACTGAGGCCAGCGTCGTCTGGGCATTGAAGGTGAACGGGTCGGCGAGTGCGATCACGGAAGCACCCTCGGGTGTGGTGGCCAGATCAAGGTGACCGTCGGACACGAGGAGGTCGACGGGACCCGTGTGTCCAGCCCACAGCACAATTGCCGGCGCCTCCTCGACTTCCTGTCGGTGTGCCAGTACCGAGGCGGCCGTGGCGCCGAGGAGATGCCCGGGTTCAAGGCTCTGGCGCACGGTTCGGGCAATCTGATCCACCTCGGATGCGTGTGAACCGGACACGAACAGCACGGTGAGGCCGGGCGAGGTTCCGATTCGCTCGAGAACCTGACCGATTACCTCAGCCGCGGCGACACGGGGATCATGGTGTTCAGAAACTGCAACCGCGTAGCGCATGGAATGAACATAGGTGACCGTGCCGCAGCCGGCTCACGGGTGCGCGACCAGTTCAACGGCGGGGCTCTAGCATGACGAACCGTGATGAGGCGCATGCTGTTGCCCGTGCTGTTGTCAACGGCCCTCCTCGCAACGACATGGCAGGTGCGGGCTACTGATTCCACAGCCGACAGGCCACCGCTGCCTCCTACGACGCCCCCGACAGCGTCGCTCGTCACGCCCCTCATCTCAGTTCGGCGAATCCCGCTCTTTCTCCAGGCGCCCGAGGCCGACAGGCGGCTGGTCGCTGATCTCAGGGATGTGGCATCGGGTCTCCCCGACAATAGTTGTGTGGCGGTGACCGAGTTCGACCGCCTCATCTACGGCTTCAACGAGGTCACGCCGTTGATACCGGCCAGCACCCAGAAGTTGCTTCTCGGGCTTGCTGCGCTGGAATCCATGGGCGCTAACCAGGTCTTTACAACCCGCCTCGTTAGCCGCACACCGCCGCTGAACGGTGTGGTGGATGGAGATGTCTGGCTGGTGGGAGGCGGAGACCCTGTACTGATGACCGATGGCTATGTGAACCGCTTTGACGACGAGATGGCGTTTACGAACATGGAGCATCTGGCCGACAAGCTGGTGGACGCCGGCGTGAGCTCAATTTCCGGGGCGGTCATCGGCGACGAGAGCAGGTTCGATTCCCTCCGATACGTCGAGTCCTGGCCCGAGCGCTTCAGGCCGGGCCAACAGAACCAGGCGGGTCCCCTGAGCGCCCTCTCGGTGAACGACGGCTTTTCATGGTGGCATGCCGAGAACACTGCGAACGGTCTGAACACGCCCGCCGGCGATCCGGCGGCATTCGCAGCAGCATTCTTCGATGATCTGCTCGAGGACCGGGATGTGGCTATCAGGAGGTCGGCCCAGGCGGGGATCGCACCACTAGATGCCGTTGTCGAACTCGCGAGCATCGACTCGCCCCCCCTGGCCGACATCGTCACCCAGATGCTCGTCACATCCGATAACACGACGGCTGAGCTGCTCTTGAAGAACCTTGGAGCGATCGTGAGCCCACCCGGCTCCTCGGCGACTGGCACCGGCGTGCTCCTCACGGCGCTGAGTGCTGCCGGCCACGACCTGAGCGGGGTGGTGGTTGCCGACGGATCCGGCCTGGATCCGGCAAACAGGGTCACCTGTCGCATCCTGACGACCGTTCTCGAGGACGCCGACCATGGACCGGCCCTTGTAGCCGGCCTGGCGGTGGCCGGACGCTCAGGAACGATGAGGCGTCGGCTGGTGGGATCCTCAGCCGAGGGTCGGGCCAGAGCCAAGACCGGAACCCTCCGGGACGTCACCAGCCTTGCCGGACAGGTGGAGACCATCGAGGGCAGGGTCCTGTCGTTCGCTGTGCTGACAAACGCCGAACCGCTTCCTGACAGGGTCAAGCGCCTCCACGACCAGGTTGTCCTGAAGTTGGTGGCCTATCCATCTGGACCGGACCTGGACCTCCTAGGGCCGCTGCCTGTAGTCGGCTGAGGGTGCGGCTACACACGGGAGTAACCCGGCTGCCACCCGCTGTAGCGTTGTATCCCCATGGCACGAAAACGACCCTCAGGCGATCTACTGGACTTGTTGCGGCGCTATCTGAGGCAACAGACCGTCGACCCCCTCAGGTCCGTCGGTCGTTTTCTGCTGTTTGGAATCAGCGGCACCCTTTTCATCGGCGTGGGCCTCGTACTACTTGCCGTTGGAGGACTCAGGCTGCTCCAGGGGGCCGAGATCCTGGGTGGCTCCTGGTCATGGGTTCCATACCTTCTGGTGGCTGCAGGGCTCGGCTGCGTGGTTGTCCTGTCCTTCACACGGATTGGAGGCGGCCGTGGGCTCGACAGTTGAGCAACCGGTTACACGCCAGGACCTAGAGGACGAGCTTCGGCGGACCGTCGGTGGTGCAGGCGAGAAGGTCGAAGCCCGCAGGCGTGGCATCGTAACGGTTGTGGTTGTAGGTGGCGCTGTCGCCCTCCTGGTGGCCTACCTTCTCGGCCGGCGCATTGGCAGGGTCAGGTCGACCGTTGTGGAGATCCGACGGATCTGATGAGGTTGTCATCGCCATCGGGGCTGACCGGCCGACTCCTGCGTCGCTACCTCCTCGGAGGTGGACGCCATTGGCAGCTGGCGCTGGCGGTGGTCCTTCTGGGCCGCCTCCTACAGCGCGCAACCAAACTCGGAACTGCACCAGTTGCCTTCGAGCAGTCGCTGAAGCCAGGTGAGGGTCTTCTGGTCACTCACCTGCCGGTGTCCTCGGCGGACACTTCAGGGACCTCAGTGGCGAACGGCCGGAGAAGTGACGCCAGATGACCCGGACGCTCGAGGTCGGCGACCAGGTTCTCCTTGTCGACAACAAGAAGAGGCGCTACCTGCTGACCCTCGAGCTTGGCGGCGAGTTCCACTCCCACACAGGGGTTCTCAGCCACGACGACCTGATCGGCAGCCCTGAAGGTGCAACCCCGAGGTCCAGTCGTGGTAGTTCCTTTGTGGCATTCCGGCCGACCCTGTCCGACTACGTCCTCAAGATGCCTCGTGGTGCCCAGGTCGTCTATCCGAAGGACCTTGGTCCCCTCCTCATGCTGGCCGACATCTATCCCGGAGCGAGGGTCTTTGAGTCAGGGGTCGGCTCAGGCGCCCTCTCGATGACGATGCTGCGCTCCGGTGCAGAAATCACTGGCTACGACATCCGGGACGAGTTCGCGGAGAGGGCCCGCTCCAACGTTCAGACCATGTTGGGAGGCGAGGCGCTGGGGCGCTACCAGGTGGAGATCCGTGACGCCTACGACGGAATCGATCTCGTCGACATGGATCGCGTCGTCCTGGACCTGCCCGAACCGTGGCAGGTGGTTCCCCATGCTGCACAGGCTCTGCAGGCTGGAGGGATAATCGTCGCCTACACACCCAGCATCCTGCAGGCGGTGAGGTTCAGGGAGGCCCTCGCCGTCAATGGCTTCGAGTTCGCGGAGACAATCGAGGTGCTTAACAGGAGTTGGCACATAGAGGGCCAGGCGGTAAGACCAGACCACCGGATGGTCGGCCACACAGCCTTTCTCAGCCACGCGCGCCTTCTGGGGTAGTGATTCTCCGAACACCGGTCCTGTCTCTGGCTGTACTTGCGGGTCTGGTTCAGGCCCTCGCCGCCTCATGCGCTTACACGGTCACCGCACCGACAGTTACAGAACCTCCGGTAATCAGAACCACGACGACCGCCAGCGTGCCGCTGACCCAGGCACCGGATCCGATGCGCGACGGACCCGATAGAGGCGTTATCGACCAGACCTGGCCAGCGGTGGCCCGGGTTACCGGCCTCGGGTGCACGGCATCCCAGGTAGGCACGGGGTTCGTGGCAGGGGAGGGCCTCGTGGTCACAGTTGCACATGTCGTTGCCGGCTTGAGTGCACCTGAAGTCCACCTGTCTGACATCAGTCAGGTGGCGTCGATAGTGGCCTTCGACCCGGTATCCGACCTGGCAGTCCTCTCCGTCGACACAGGCTCCTTGCGGCCGCTGACCCTTGCCGACGGCTCGCCTGGTCAGGCCATCGCCATTCTGGCATTCGACGAGGATGGAGAGCCGGAGACGACCCGCTCGCGCGTGATCAGGCGTGTTCGAGCAGTTGGTGATGACATATACGGCGAGCCCGGCGACGGACGCGACGCCCTTGAGCTAGAGGCTTCAGTTCGGTCTGGCAACTCGGGTGCCCCGGTCGTGGACGAAGCTGGATACGCCGTGGGCGTGGTCTTCTCACGTACCCGAGGTGGCATCCAGGTGGCCTACGCAGTTCAGTCGACCGAGGTCAGAACGCTTCTGGAATCGGCGCTGCGCAACGAGGGAGAGCCGGTCGACTCCGGCGAATGTCGTCCCAGATAGGCCCAAAACGAGCGGTAGACGGTCCCTAGGCCGTCCACAGAACTGACTTATCGAGATTTGGCTCAGTCGACCTGGGACTGAGGCCGGGCAGACCCTCGACCAGTGCGTCAACGGAGCCTGCCCTGTGAGGTAGTCCGACGCTTACGCCAGACTCCCAGGTAGACCAAGGCGGCACCATAGATAAGCCAGAACCTCACCCGGTCCAGGTTCTCGGAGTAAAGGACATCGACCGTCCCCAGAATCAGAAAGACAAGCCCGAGTTTGGTGACGAAGTGCCACGCCCAGACTGCCCTGAACAACTTGCCGAAAGGGTTTCTGGCCTGCTGGATGCTGGGGTTGTTCCATTCGTCGTGCTTCATCCGGTCCTCCTCCGCTAGCCGTTTCAGAGTACGTCGAACCAGATACAGCCGCTGTCATCACTGGCATGTTCAGACGGCTATGGAGAGAGAACGGCGACAGCCACGGCCAGGCCCTCGGCATGTTGGAGGACATCTCCGAGACCGTCCATGAGATTGACGAGCAACTAGATGAAGTTGTCGAGTGGCAAGAGGAACATCAGGAGTACCACGACCGGAAGGCCCGAACGCCTCGGTAGGGGAGTAGGCATCTCTCCGAAATGCTGGCCCTAGGTCAGGCCATTCCCTATAATTCCTTATACAAGAGGGAAACAGAGCCTGCAATTGTCAGGGTTTTGACTCAATCGACCTCGATATAGATGCACTCGCCGGGGCACTCCTCGGCGGATTCGATGGTTCCCTCGAGTTGGGCTTCGGTAATGGCGGCAAGGCCCGCTGGACCACCCGGGTCACTGAAGATCTTGTCGCCTTCCTTCACGTATGCCAGGCCGTCATCGAGGAGGGCGAACACATCTGGTGCAATTTCCTCGCAGAGGCCATCGCCTGTGCAGAGATCCTGATCGATCCAGACCTTCATCCTGGTCGGGTTCCTCTCACTGTGGTCGGGCGACACCTCGTCGACCCGACATCCTTCCGTTGTGTCAGGCCGGGTACTCCAACCTCTGACCGGCCCATTGGTCGCTCGGACGTTAGCCCTCTCGCACCTGTTTCAGGTGGAGCACCCTATCCGCACCCGTATGCGCAGCAGCCACCCCGATGAGATTCAGGACAATGCCATCGGTCACGTCCGGTGCGACAGGTAGGGTCGTCTCCAGGGAGGCGACATGGCATCAACCGACGGAGACGAAACCGGTTTCTCAGCCGACGGCGTGGAGCAGGCTGTGCTCGAGGCCGAGATCACCGAACTCCGCAGGCGCATAGAGGCAGCCCCCGTCCGGATCCAGAAGCTCGAAGCCGAGGTTCGCGATGTGAAGAGGGACCTTGCTAGCGCCACGTCCCGAAATCACAACTTGAACTCAACCCTTGAGACGGCGCGTGAACGCATTTCCCTTCTGCGTGAGGAGGTCGACAAGCTCTCACAGCCACCATCTGCCTACGGAACCGTCACAGGCACCAACGACGACGGATCCGTCGACGTGCACTCAGCCGGGCGGAAGATGCGCGTCGGTGTGAACCCCGACCTTGCCGGCCTTCTCAAGACAGGCCAGGAGGTCGTCCTGAACGAGTCGATGAGCGTCATCCTGGCAAGGGCAGCTGAAAGCACCGGCGAGGTGGTGACAGTAAAGGAACTCCTCGATGACGGAACCAGGGCACTCGTGGTCGGCCGAGCCGACGACGAGAGGGTCGTTGAGTTGTCCTCCGGAGTGCGCGCCGGGTACCTACGCAGCGGCGACTCGGCCCTGCTCGATCCGAGGGCCGGCATTCTGCTTGAACGACTTCCCAGGCCCGAGGTCGAGGACCTGGTCCTCGAAGAGGTTCCCGACGTCACCTACGGGCACGTGGGCGGCCTCGCACAGCAGATCGAGATGATTGTCGACGCCGTCGAACTTCCATTCCTCCACCGAGCCATGTTTTCCGACTACAGCCTGCCCGCACCCAAGGGCATCCTCCTCTACGGTCCACCAGGCTGCGGTAAGACCCTCATCGCCAAGGCCGTTGCCAACTCACTTGCCAACAAGGTCTCTGAGGTCTCAGGAGACCGCGAGGCACGCAGCTTCTTCCTGAACATCAAGGGTCCCGAACTTCTCAACAAGTACGTCGGTGAGACCGAGCGGCAGATCCGGCTCGTGTTTCAACGCGCACGCGAGAAATCTGAGCAGGGATGGCCAGTCATCGTCTTCTTTGACGAGATGGAGTCACTGTTCCGCACCCGCGGAACGGGCATCAGTTCCGACATCGAGTCCACGATTGTTCCGCAGTTGCTGGCTGAAATCGACGGCGTCGAGACACTGCGCAACGTGATCGTCATTGGCGCATCCAACAGGGAGGATCTGATCGATCCTGCCATTTTGCGACCAGGGCGCCTTGACGTGAAGATCAAGATTGAACGCCCCGACGAGATGGCGGCGAGCCAAATATTCAGCCGTTACCTGGTCGCCGAATTACCGCTCGATGAGGACCTCGTGCAGACAGCAGGAGGAGGCGACCGAGAGAAGGCTGTCAGGTCAATGATCGACGAGGCAGTGGCAGCCATGTACGCCGACACCGAGAGCAATCGCTTTCTCGAGGTCACGTACCAGAACGGAGACAAGGAGGTGCTCTACTTCCGCGACTTCGCCTCCGGCGCAATGATCGAAAATATCGTCCGCAGGGCCAAGAAGTTGGCGATCAAGAGGGAACTCGCCGGAGGTCACCGCGGAATCCGCACCGAGGACCTCATCCGGGCGGTCCGGCAGGAGTTCAAGGAGCATGAAGACCTGCCGAACACGACCAACCCCGACGACTGGGCGAAGATTTCGGGCAAGAAGGGTGAGAGGATCGTCTACGTCCGCACCCTGATCTCAGGCCCCGACGAGGACGGCGGTGGTCGCACAATTGACGGTGTGGGAACCGGCCAGTACCTCTGATCGGCGTTTCGGCCCGCGTAGGAGCCCAACCACCTGTGACAGGGCAGTACCGCTAGGGTCCGCGCATGCCCGTTCCCAAGACGCTCGGCATCGAGACCGAGTACGGGATCGTCCACCGGGGGGTTGACGATCCAAATCCGATCAGCGCCTCGTCGCTCCTGATCAACGCCTATCTGAGCAGGCGCTCCGCACCCGGGGCTGGACCCGGATCCCCGAGGGTGGGCTGGGACTTCGTCCACGAGACTCCTCAGAACGACATTCGGGGTTTCAGCCACATCGGATCAATGGCTCCTGAGGTCGAGACACACCTCGTAAATGCCGTCCTCACAAACGGGGCGCGCTACTACGTCGATCACGCCCATCCCGAGCTGAGCACCCCCGAGTGCGCCGACGCCATGGCAGTACTGCGCCACGACCGCGCCGCAGAACTGATAATGATCGAGTCGATGGCGGCGGCAAACGATGTTCTGCCCGCCGGCGAGGAGCTGGTCGTCTACAAGAACAACTCGGACGGCAAGGGAAATAGCTATGGCTGTCACGAGAACTACCTGATGGACAGGGCCACCCCGTTCGCCAACATCGTGCAGCACGCCACCACCCACTTCGTAACCCGTCAGGTCTTCACCGGTGCCGGCAAGGTCGGAAGCGAGGCACCGTGTATGCCGGAGGGTTCCGTTGTCTTCCAGTTGACCCAACGTGCCGACTTCTTCGAAGAGGAGGTCGGCCTCGAGACCACGCTGAAGCGTCCCATCATCAACACCCGCGATGAACCACATGCTGACCCACTCCTCTACAGGCGCCTCCACGTGATCGTGGGTGATGCAAACCTCTGCGAGGTCGCAACCTTCCTGAAACTGGGGACTACAGCGATCCTGCTGGCAATGGTCGAAGATGACTTCATGGACCCCGCACTCCGGGTTGTCGATCCCGTCCGTTCCCTTCAGGCGGTATCCAGGGACACCAGCCTGAGGCAACCACTCATGCTCGGTGACGGCCGCACGGCGACCGCAGTCGACATTCAGTGGCAGATCCTGGAACAGGCCCAGAAGTACACCCTGCAACGCGGGACAGGATTCACGGGCGGGTCGGTAGCCGACCTGGTCCTACAGCGCTGGGAGGACGTCCTCGCCTCCCTCGAAGCCAGCCCGTCGGACCTGGTGGGGGTCGTGGACTGGATCACCAAGAAGCACCTCCTCGACGCCATGGCTGAGCGACACGACTTGAACCCCGGCGATGCACGCCTCGCTGCACTCGATCTCCAGTACCACGACCTCCGGCCCGAGAGGTCCCTCTTCGCGAGGGTCGGTGCTGAGACACTTGTCGACACACCGGAGGCGACAGATGCAAAGCAGCAGCCACCCGTTGACACCAGGGCCTACTTTCGGGGCCGCTGCCTGCAGAAGTGGCCTGAGGACATCGTGGCAGCCAACTGGGACTCGATGGTCTTCGACCTCGGTGAACAGGCCCTAAGGCGGGTCCCCATGATGGAACCGAGACGTGGTACCCGCGAGCACGTGGGTACGCTCCTTGACGAGTGCCAAACGGTTGCAGAACTGCTTGACAGGCTGTCCACCTGACGGCCCACTCCGGTCCACCAGCGAGGAGACGACATGGCTGAACAGGAACAGCAAAGGCCCGTCCGCGACGGGAGCGAACCGGCGGAGCCCGTAGACGTTGGCGCTGCACAGTCGGCCAGCAGGGGAAGCGACCGCCTGAAAGGTGAGCTCGATGACCTGCTCGACGAGATCGACGAGGTTCTGGAATCCAACGCCGAGGAGTTCGTGAAGAGCTATATCCAAAAGGGCGGCGAGTAGCCGACCGCCAGGCCGGGTTAGCCTTCGCAACGTGACCTTTCCCCTCTTCACCCCGTCCGAGGACCCCGGACCCAGCTTCGTGGGCCTGCTGGCCAGGCTTGGCATGGACCGCGTTGAGCCCGACCCTGGATTCGGCTCATCCAAGGGACTTGAAGGCGTGGCACACGGAACGACCGTGCTCGCCGTCCGCTTCGCCGACGGCGTGGTGATGGCGGGGGACCGGCGGGCAACCAGCGGCCACCTGATCAGCCATCGCTCAATCGAAAAGGTCTTCCCGGCCGACTCCGGATCCGGAGTGGCCATAGCCGGTGCCGCCGGCCCGGCAATGGAGATGGTTCGCCTGTTCCAGCTTCAACTGGAGCACTACGAAAAGGTCGAGGGAAACCCCCTCAGCCTCGAAGGCAAGGCCAACCAACTGGCCCTGATGCTGCGGTCGCACCTGCCGGTGGCGATGATGGGCCTTCCCGTAGTGCCCCTGTTCGCCGGTTACGACGAACAACAGGATCGGGGCCGCCTCTTCCAGTTCGACATAACCGGAGGGCGCTACGAGGAACAGGATCACGCGGCAACCGGCACCGGAAGCCTCCACGCCTCCACCGTCATGAAACTCCGCTTCAACGATGGCCTCAGCGCCGACTCGGCCCTCGACCTTGCCATTGAGGCCCTCTTTCAGGCCGCTGACGAAGACAGCGCCACTGGTGGGCCCGACATGGTCCGGGGCATCTATCCCGTACTGGCCACCATCACCTCTGCTGGCTTTGAGCGGGTTCCAGACGAAGACGTAGCCAGCCGTACGACGATGCTCCTGGACCGCCTGACCGGAAGCGACCGATGAGCAGCGACAGCGGCCGGGTCGGAGGCAGACGGCCATGACAGTCCCCATGTACGTGTCGCCCGAGCAGGTGATGAAGGACCGGGCCGACTATGCCCGAAAGGGGATCGCCCGCGGTCGGGCTGCAGTTGCCAGCACCTACAGCGACGGTGTCCTGCTGTGCGCCGAGAATCCCTCGAACACCCTCCGCAAGGTCAGCGAGATCTACGACCGGATCGGCTTCATGGGAGTCGGAAAGTACAACGAATTCGACCAGCTCAGGATTGCAGGCGTCCGGCACGCAGACCTGAAGGGCTACTCCTACAGCCGTGCCGATGTTGACGCACGCTGGTTGGCCAACCAGTACGCACAGATTCTCGGCCAGTACTTCACCCATGAGATGAAGCCCCTCGAGGTCGAGATGCTGATTGCCGAGATGGGGACTGAGCCCGGCGGTGACCGCCTGTTCCATCTGCTCTACGACGGAACCGTTATGGACACGACCACCCACGTCGTCATCGGCGGAGAGGCCGACGTGATACGGGAGAGGCTGGAGGCCTCATGGGCGTCTGGTGTCGACCTCGAAACCGCCCTGGGTGTGGCGGTGGATGCACTCGCCGGACCCGACAGGACGCTCTCTCCTGATGATCTCGAGGTGGCCGTGCTTGCCAGGGACAATGGCAGGCGGGCATTCCGGCGCCTCGAGGGTGAGGCACTCGCCGCACTCCTCGGCTGACAGCGGGCGACCTGTGGAGCGTCGCATCTATGGGATCGAGAACGAGTTCGGCGTCACCTGCACCCTCGACGGTCAACGTCGCCTAAGTCCGGACGAGGTGGCGCGATACCTCTTCCGCAGGGTGGTCGACTGGGGTCGAAGCTCAAACGTGTTCCTCGTGAACGGAGCACGCCTCTACCTCGATGTCGGCTCCCACCCGGAGTATGCGACACCCGAATGCGACTCGGTTCACGATGTCGTCACCCATGAGAAGGCCGGGGAGCGCATCCTCGAGCAACTCACAAGTTCAGCCCAGGAGCGCCTACGCGAAGAGGGAATCAACGGCGAGGTTTTCCTCTTCAAGAACAACACAGACTCGGCCGGCAACTCTTACGGTTGTCATGAGAACTACCTGACCACACGACGTGATGACGGAGCTGAATACGCCGAGACCCTCATTCCGTTCCTGGTCAGCCGTCAGATCTACACGGGTGCCGGGAAGGTTCTCCAGACGGCGCGTGGAGCCACGTACTGCATCAGCCAGCGGGCCGAGCACATCTGGGAGGGTGTCTCCAGCGCCACAACCCGATCACGGCCGATCATCAACTCGCGAGACGAACCACACGCCGACGCCGAACGTTTCAGGCGACTCCATGTGATCGTCGGTGACTCCAACATGAGCGAGTACACGACCTTCCTGAAGATGGGAGCCTGTGGGATCCTCCTTCGAATGCTGGAGGAGCCAAACGTGATCCTTCGCGACATGACCCTCGAGAACCCGATCAGGGCCATTCGCGAGATCAGTCACGACCCGACATGCAGACGAACTGTGCGCCTGGCCAATGGAAGCGAGTTGTCCGCCCTCAACATGCAGACGGAGTTCCTTGAACGTGCACTCAGGTTTGCAGAACACCGTGACATGAGTGCCGAGGAAGCCATGGTCCTCGAGATGTGGCAGCACTGCCTCGAGGGAATCGCCAACGATCCGATGGACCTCGTGGCAGAGTGTGACTGGGTCGCCAAGAGGCACCTGATCGACGGCTACATGGGACGTCACAACCTTCCCCTTTCGGATCCTGTAGTGGCCCTGGTCGATCTGCAGTACCACGACGTCGACCGTCGCAGGGGCCTCTTCTACCGCATGCAGGACAGGGGCCTCATGGAGCGGAGCACCACGGACGCCGCTGTCGAGGAAGCCATGGCAAATGCTCCCGTTACCACCCGGGCAAGGCTCCGTGGTGAGTTCATCAAACGTGCCAAGGAACGCAAACGCGACTACACCGTCGACTGGGTGCACCTGAAGTTGAATGACCAGGCACAGCGAACCGTTCTCTGCAAGGATCCGTTTAAATCCCAGGACGACCGGGTCCAGAAACTCATCGACTCACTCTGAGAGCAGGCCTGCCCCGGGCCTAGGCTGCCGGTGTGAAGAAGTTGGAGCGGATGCTCAACCTGGTAACTGCGATGCTTGCGACCGAACGGCCTCTCAGTCGACAGGAACTCCGTTATCGGGTTGGCGCCGGCGCCTACTCCGACAACGACGAAAGCTTCAGGCGGACTTTCGAGCGGGACAAGGAGGAACTGCGGTCAATGGGCCTGCCGCTGTCCCTTGAGCCGGTTCCCGGTACCGATCCACCAGTGGATGGCTACCGGATACGCCCCGGTGACTATGAGACCGACCTGCCGTCACTGACCCCCGATGAACTGGCGGCCCTGCACCTTGCATCCAACCTTGTGCGCCTCAGGGACGCCCCCAGGTCAGACCCCTTCTGGAGGCTCGGAGGGATCCTCCAAGTCGACTCACCCGATGTGGGAGCCGTAGCCGAAGTGCCGGCAGGCGAGGCCGTCAGGCAACTCATGACAGCCACGGCGGAGCGGCGTATCGTGACCTTCGAATACAACGGCCGGAACCGGACCGTGGAACCACACAGCCTTGTCTTCACGCGGGGCCGCTGGTACCTCGCTGGCCATGATCAAGGGCCCGCCGGGTCAAGGCAGTTTCGGGTAGATCGGATCGACGGTTCGGTTGTAGCCGGTGAGGCCGACGGGTTTGCAAGGCCTGGGGATCCTGTCGAGGTCAACGTCCAGCCGGCGTGGCGCTATGGGGAGGACCAGCTGCTACTGGCCCGCCTCCTTGTCCACGAGCGCCATGTCCCGTGGATGGTCGACTTCCTCGGTGAGGAGGCAGTTCTCGACCGCATGGAGGAGGGATCGGTCATCGTCGGGGAATCGGTAAGGAATCGTGCCGCCTTCCGGTCCTTTGTTCTGACCTTTCTCGACGGTGTCGAGATTCTCGGCCCTGAGGAACTCAGGAGCGACATGGTCCAGTGGCTCGAGGCACTTCGATGACCATCCTCACCGCACTTGAGCGGCTTCGGCGACTTCTGGCAGTGATCCCGTGGGTGGTTGAACGCGACGGCCCGCTCATCGATGAGATCGTCGAGAGGTTCGACTACCGCCGTTCTGAGCTGCTCGAGGACCTCGAGCACGTTCTGTTCTTCGTCGGTGTCCATCCGTTCACCCCAGACTGCCTGATCGACGTGTCCGTTGCCGAGGGACGGGTCTGGATCCGGTACGCAGACTGGTTCCGGAGGCCCATGCGCCTTGGCGCCGCCGAGACCATCGCCCTCTACGCCGCCGGCCGTTCGGTGGCAGCTATCACTGACGACGACGAGCTGGGACCGCTGGAGCGTGCGCTCACGAAGTTGGCGAGTGGCATGGCTCCGGGTGACGACAGGGCCGTGGAGGTGTGTCTTGGACCGGATTCCACCCACATGATCGACATCATCCGGGCAGCTGTCACGGATCGGGTTTCGGTCGATATCGACTACTACTCGTATGGCAGGGATGTGGCCGGAGCACGTCTCGTGGACCCCTACAGGTTCTATGCGGACAAGGGCCACTGGTACGTCACCGGCCACTGCCACGAGGCAGGCTCCCAACGGGTGTTCCGCCTCGATCGAATCAGCCGCTGCGAGCCGACCTCTCTCACGTTTGACGGTCCGGACGCAGCCGAGGAGGTCGTTGACCACATACCAACCGATGGACGCCTCCCCGAGGTGGTGGTGGAACTTGCCACAGAAGCGAGGTGGGTGGTCGAGGAATACCCCCACAGCGGAGTTGAGGAGATCTCCGGCGGCAAGGTGCGCGTGTGCCTGCCGGTGTCATCGCCACAGTGGCTGGAGCGGCTGCTGTTGCGCCTCGGACCGACTGGGGTGGTGGTCGAGGCACCCGAGGGGCTCGGCATTGAGGTCCGCTCAGCTGCTGCCAGGCGCATTCTCGCCGTGTACGGGGTTTGAGCGCCACCGCCGGGGGGCACACGGGGGCTAGGTTCGGCACCGTGGAAGGTGATTTCAGAGACGGCGGTGATGAGAAGGCGGCCGACGACGCATGGGCGGACGAACTCATCGAAAGGGCGAGGGCCAGGACCGCCGGTGACACACCAGGGCCCGTGGCCGGGCAGGCGCCACCCTCGCCTGCGGCCGGGACCTCCCAGGGCATCCCGGATACCCCGGCGGCTGTTCCCGCAGCGCCTGCAGCACCGGAAGAGCCACTGGAGCGCCGGCCACCCCTCGTGACGTTCGAGGACCTGCATGGTTCGTCTGGGGCCTTTCCCGCCCTACCAGCGGAACAGACACCCGAAGCAGTTCCGGAATTCACCCAGCAGGTACCAGCCGGGCCGCCAGCACAGAATCAACCGGATCCCATGCGCCAGGTCGATCTGGGAATACCCGGTCCTGCAATCAGCATCCGTAAGGCGGCCGTCGAGTGGGGGAGCGTCATCGTCGGAGCGCTGGTGATGGCCCTCCTCGTGAAGGCCTACCTGTTCCAGGCCTTCTACATCCCTTCGCCGTCGATGGAACCGACCCTTGGCAACGGCGACCGGATCATCGTCAACAAGCTGAGCTACAGGCTGCATCAAGTCAACAGGGGCGACGTCGTGGTCTTCGAGGCACCACCGGGCGCCGTCAACGGCGTCGAAGACCTGATCAAGCGGGTGATTGCGCTACCGGGCGAGACCATCAGTGCAGAGGCCGGACGGCTCCGAATAGATGGTGGCCTCCTGTTGGAGCCCTACCTGGTAGCCCAGGACCTGACATCCGGGTTCACCCTCCCACCCGGATGCCTGAACCCGTCCGGTACTGCCGACACCTGTCTGGTGCCACCAGGCCACGTGTTCGTTCTCGGCGACAACAGGACCAACTCCAAGGACGGTCGTTTCTTCGGGCCGATTCCAGAGGACTCGATCCTCGGAAGGGCGTTTCTGCGCGTCTGGCCTCTCGGCGACATCGGTCGCCTCTGAGGCTGCTCAGCGACCATTGCCCAGTTCTCCAACAGGTGCTCACCGGTAGGCTGACCAGATGGGCAATCTGGGAGGCAGTGAGGTTCTCGTCATCCTCCTTGTCGGGCTCCTGGTTCTGGGGCCAACGAGGTTGCCCGAGATGACCCGCCAGATCGGTCGCGTCCTGCGAGAGGTGCGGAGGATCTCGACCGGATTTCAGGATGAACTGCGGGCAGCGGTGGAGGACCCGGGACGCGAGCTGGAGGCAAGGGCCAGGGGAGATGCCCTGACTTCCGGGAAGCCGCCGCCTTCGACTGCAGGGAACCGACCAGATTCACCGACGGCGGACACGGACGACAAGGGTGAGCCAGAGCCCGGAGCCCACCCTGACCCCGAAACACCCAAAGCGACTGACATCACAGATGCCTGACAAGACCCCCGGAACGATGTCACTCGTGTCCCATCTTGAAGAGCTCAGGAAGCGGCTGCTCATAGCTGTGCTGGCCGTCGGCACGGGCGCTATCGCCTGTTGGTTCCTCTACCCCCAGATCCTCGACCTGTTGCTCCAGCCCTACTGCAGCATCCGCGGAGAAGCAGGTCCGGACGCGGTGTTCGGCAGCGGATGCGAGTTGCTTGTGACCGATCCGCTGGAGCCCTTCACGGTACGGCTCAGCGTCGCCGGCTACGGCGGCATGGCCCTGGCTATGCCCGTCCTGCTCTGGCAGGTCTGGCGCTTTGTCGTGCCCGGGCTCTACTCACGTGAGCGCCGCTGGGCAATACCCTTCATACTGTCCGGCCTGGTCCTGTTCGGAGCCGGTTGCGGCCTCGCCTACTGGAGCATACCGAGGGCACTTGAGTTCCTCGTTGACATCGGCGGTCAAGACCTGGTGAGCGTCTTCTCTCCTGCCAAGTACATCAGCTTCGTCGTCAAGATGACCATGGCGTTCGGCATCGGCTTTGAGTTCCCACTGATTCTGGTATTTCTGCAGTTGATTGGAATTCTCACCCCAGATGCGCTTCGACGTGCACGTCGTTACGCCATTGTCGGGATCGTCGCCCTGGTTGCGATCCTGACCCCCAGCGGAGACCCCATCACTCTTCTGATCCTCTCAGGGCCCATGTGGATGTTCTATGAGGTTTCGATCCTGATCGGTGCGCTGCGTGAGCGCCGTCGCAGGCGCGCCGAAGGGTGATCCACCGCTGGCCGTTCAAGCTGGACAGATTTCAAGAGGAGGCGATCGCCGCGGTCGATGCCGGGCATTCGGTTCTGGTTGCGGCACCGACATCCAGTGGAAAGACGGTGGTTGCAGAACATGCGATCGGCCGTGCAATGGAAGATGGCCTGAGGACCTTCTACACGGCACCGATCAAGGCTCTTTCCAACCAGAAGTACCGGGACCTGAGCAGGAGCCTCGGTAGCAGCCAGACCGGCCTTCTCACCGGCGACAACACCATCTCACCCCAGGCGCCGGTCGTGGTCATGACCACCGAGGTGCTGAGGAACATGCTCTACTCGGATTCAGGATTCGCAGAGGACCTGGGCTGGGTGATTCTGGATGAGGTCCACTTC
>MDUS01000120.1_pt1 | contig 39821 bp, 31 predicted proteins | sample 811251 | NCBI WGS metagenome assembly MDUS01 (sample SAMN02905560, study PRJNA254808) | marine metagenome | biome: ocean; feature: oxygen minimum zone; material: water; isolation source: 300 m water sample from station 6 | place: Mexico: oxygen minimum zone off the coast of Manzanillo ... | reverse complement strand
TTCAAAGCCAGAAAGCGTATAAAATTAAATAGTCTGGGTCGATTCCCTGCAAATCCACTTTTTTTCGCAAATTCTGTGAAGGACTGGTTAGTTCATCGTGAAATACATTGAAAGAACACCGATTAAGATATCATAATCGCTTTTGTTACAGAAAACGAATGGCCAATTCCCATAGAAAAAATCAGAAAATACTTCTCTTGAACCAGATGCCTGGCAGCAAAATTTAAAAGAAAAACCCGGAACCTGGTAATAATTTTGTTCAGGCTAGCTCAGCAGACACAGTGAAAAGATGGTTCCCTACGGCTAATCTGGACTGGCCCCACCGGAACTTACGTTTCCGAAGCCTGAACCGACTGAAATAAAACCGCTGAGCCTATTTCGTTGAAGTTTAACTTCAACGGACTCCCATATTTTCAATTGAAATTTCAGGAGTTTTACCGGCAATTAGATCTGCAGTAAGACGTGCGGTTCCGGATGACATAGTCCAGCCTAAGTGTCCGTGCCCTGTGTTGTAAAACAAATTTGAGTGACGGCCTCTTCCGAGTATAGGCGTACCTTCCGGTGTCATCGGACGTAAGCCCGACCAGAATTCCACTTTGTCGTAATTTCCTGCATTTGGAAAAAGCTTTTTTGCGTTTTTGAGGATATGTTCAAAATCTTCCGGAGTATGGCCAAGATCGTAACCGCAAAACTCGGATACAGAGCTGACCCTGAAATGGTCTCCCATAGGCGAAAATCCCAGTAAATCTTCTTCATGTAATCCTCCTGTCCGTGGAGGAGTATGCCCTTTTTCTACAGGAATTGTGATAGAGTAACCTTTCACTGGATAAACAGAAAGCCTGACTCCCAATGATTTTTGTGCAAGCAGCGGACTCCATGAGCCCAAACTTAGCACATAACGGTCTGCGCTGAAAACACCGCGGTTGGTGACAACACGTTTCACTTCAGTTCCGGTAGCATCAATCTGCTCTATCGAAACTCCGGATTCAAAAGTTCCTCCCATTGACCTGCAGACCTCCATCAACTGTTCCGTAAATATTCTGGAGTCTCCAGACTCATCGTTTGGTGAAAAGACACCACCAGCAATCTGATCCTGTGATTCCGCCAGTTCCGGAATTATTTCCAGCGCACGTTCTTTTCCTACAAATTCCAGTTCTTGTCCAGCTTCCTGCAGTATTCTTACGTGTTCTGAACCTGCAGCCAGCACTTCCGGGTTCCTGTATATATAAAACAGTCCTTTAGTATTTTGTTCATATTGAACTCCTGTGTCTGCTGCTGTTTCAGTCAATATTTTCTGCGAATATACTGCAATCTGATGTTTTGCCAGGGAATTTATTTTGGCTCTTGAATGAGTACACTGAGCAAGGAATTTCAACCCCCAGCGTAAAAATTGCGGATCGGTCTGAAATTTCATCCGGAAAACAGGATCCTGATGAAATAAGGAATTGAACCATATTTTCAGTGCTTTTGGTGAACCCCACGCAAGAGCATGTCCCGTGGCAATCAGCCCAGCGTTACCGTAACTCGCACCGCCGATTCCGGGAGGTTGACGGTCAAGCACAGTAACTTGATGACCGTCTTTAAGTAGCTGATAAGCCGTCGTAACACCTACGACTCCTCCGCCCATGATTATTATTTCCATTGAATTTTAGAATGCTCAGTTGATTAAATAATTTACTGTAAAAAATCGGAAACTCAGCTTAGTGTTTCATTTCACTGCATTCACTGTTTAACTGCTGACAGTTTGGCGTAATCCCGGAAGGAAAACCCAGAGAATTCCAGCCAGCATTATTGTTCCGCCTATTGCTTCATAGCTGCTGATGAGTGTACCAAAAACGAGAAGCTCAAACAAAAGTGTCGTGGCCGGTGAAAAAGAACTAATAATGACCGCTTTTGAAATAGTCAGGTAACGCAGAGCATAAGTATAGGAAACACGTCCCATAAAAGGTCCACAAAAAGCTGCCAGCGCAATCCATTTCCATTCACCACTTTGTAAATTCGTAACGCCGCTTCGTACTTCCGCCAGACTCCAGAGTATGACAAGCCCCACTGCTAAACGTGAAACATTCAAAACCTGCGGATTTATTTCATCTATAATTCTTTTGGCCAAAACCTGCATCGATGCAAAACTGAAGGCTGATGTTACAGCCCAGAGGAATGAGGACCAATTTTTTAAATCAAAAGTCAGGGAGTCCATTTTCATTACGATAATACCTAATACAATTACCACCACTGACATCCAGACTCTGATGCTGATGAACTCTTTCAAAAACATCCAACTGAGCAGCATCGCAATAATAATCTCAATTCTGCTTACTAAAACCAACAAGGTTGGTGAAGACTGGCTCAAAGCCTGGCAAATCGCATAATTACCCAACAGACCTGCCAGGGAAGTGGCAAGGGTGATTCCTGCAATTTTCCAGGAAAATTTATTTTGGTGACGTGCAAACCAGGCGCCAGGCAGGGAAAACAAAAATGCCCAAAGGAAAACACCCCAGATTACAGGCAGAGGTGCGACTGTATCTAAACTTAAACGGTATGGAATTGCGTAAAGCCCTCCTCCAAACATAGCGAGCAATGCGAAGCACAGCCCTTTGATTTGATCACTCACAAACTACTTTCTTAATTTAAACTTTATTTTCCTTTACAATGCATTCTCTATTTTTGGGCTTTGATAAGTCAAGAAAATTTACATCTTCATGAAAACATGGTACTATTGGCATTTCATTTTTCGCCTCTCAAACCGTCTGAATTAATCTGTTAGATGCAACTTGTCGGCATTGGTTTTGCCAGTTCAAACTGGGATACTTTAGTTAAGCAGTTACAGAAACAGGTTTCTCATCAATTGAACGGGAAGTTGTTCGTTGATTCAGTTTCAGTTGCTGAACCTGAAATTAGTCCAAAAGAACTTGAGTATGCGTCAGCAGAGTTGAAAAAACTAAAAGCGGATTGGGTTTTATTTTCTCCGGGTGCATTTGAAAATCCGCAAGTCTGTCTCAAATTACTGGAGGAGCTAAAAATTGTTTCTGAGAAAAATGTCAGTTACGTGTTGGTGCTTGACGATCTGAGTCATGATTTATCGGCGTTATTAAAACTGCAGCCAGTTCTTGAACTAGTCAACAATATGCAGTTTAGACTTTCTGCTCCGGAGATGCTGCTGACTCATCACATCCGCAGTTTTCCCAGGATTCGTTTGGACAATGACTTTCAGACAATGGACTACACAAATCATTCCGGAATCCTGGTACGTCAATCCGCAAAGGAAGTACCTCTGAATACGCTGATTCCCCTGAACAGCATTCAGAAATTTGAAACTGAAAATGGAGAACTTGCTCCGGAAATATGGCTGCAGAATTTTTTACAGAAGAGAGATAAAACTGCTCTTCCGGAACGTGTAGTAGGGATTTTACGTGAAGCAAAAGGTTGTTATCTTTTTCCGGGAATTCCTTTTAATTCAATCCAAAGGCTGAATTTCGACAATATTAAGGTTGAACATTTAATCCGCCTTGACGAATGCACTTTAAAAAATCCTCCTTTCAAACGTTTCATTGAGGACATGAACGGTGAGCACAAAAGGTGGCAGAAAGCTAATCAGCAAAATAAAAAAACAAAATCGGTCGCAATTCATGGCTCAGGGAAATACCTGATAGTAAATGCTTTACTCGAAAAACTATTCAGAGAAATCGGCCGGACAAATGTTAAACTGCAGACTAATACTGATCCCGTGCAACTACCACGGAAAGATGCCGTCTACTGGTTGAAACTGGACGAATCACCTGAGAAAAGTATTAAGTTGTGTCTGATTGACTGGTGTGCTGACTTGCATCACATTCTTGCACCGCTGGATAATTTTGTTGAGCTGAATGATCTCCAAATGACTAATAATTCAGCACCACTGCCCATACAGAAAGCGGAGTTTGAAAAAAAGCGTAATAATTTATTGGCTGAGGAAAAATCGCTCGGAACCACAATTCATCAGGCTGAGAGCAGTCAAATGCTTTACAAACAGGAACGGGATGTCCTCCAAAAAATTAATACTTTTTCTAAAATGTTGATTGAAGCACTTTCCAAAAGCATCACATGGGAAGCGGCTGCAGAAAATGCCGCGGAGGTAAAAACGTCAAGAGCGCTTTTGCTCTGTGAAGAAGAAACCCTTGCTGCAGAGCTGAATCTTAAGTTAAGCAAAGTTCAACGAAAACTCTGGATCAACCCTTTCAAGTTTCAGCAGCCGGAAGATTTAACTCAATTTAACACAAAAATGATTCTCTCTTATTTGAAACCGGAAAACCTTATTGTTACTGCCACCGCACGTGCACACCTGGAAAATCTTTGCCGACAGGCAATTGAGCAGGGAGAAAAGGCGGAAACTGTTATTAATGAGCAAAATAAAATAATTGAACACGGAATAACAGATGCTGCTCTGCTCATGAAAAATAAAAAAAATCTCGCCCTGAGCTGGCTGTATGTTTCTCTTAAACAACTTTTATATCGTGACCGTAACTTGTTTCAAACACTTCCGGAAAAAGCAGCATGAATAGTTCACCTACAATTCAAGATATCATCATGCAGCTCAACCAATACTGGCACAGTCAGGGTTGTATGCTGATGAATCCGTACGATGTTGAAACCGGTGCCGGAACCATGAATCCGATGACCACTCTGCGTGTGGTTGGTCCGGAGGAATGGAATGTAGCTTACGTCGAACCTTCGAGAAGGCCGGCTGATGGACGTTACGGTGAGAATCCAAACCGCCTTTATCAACATCATCAATATCAGGTAATTCTGAAACCTTCACCGGATAATGTGGAAGAACTTTACCTTGCATCGCTGGAGGCTTTAGGCATCGATCCGCTGCAGCACGATATTCGTTTTGTAGAAGATAATTGGGAAGCACCGACTCTTGGCGCATGGGGTCTCGGCTGGGAGATCTGGCTCGACGGTATGGAAGTCACACAATTTACATATTTTCAACAAGTCGGCGGAATTTCCTGTCAACCTGTTTCCGCGGAGTTGACTTATGGTATCGAAAGAATTGCCTCCTACTTACAGGATGTTGAAGACGTATTTGATCTTGAATACTCAAAAGGAGTCAATTACGCTTCAATTTTTCGGCAGCCGGAATTTGAACATTCAAAATACACTTTTGAAGTTGCGGACACAGAACTGATGTTCCGCTGGTTCAATGATTATGAGCAGGAGGCAGGACGTGCGTTTGCGGAAAAGCTGGTTTTTCCCGCCTACGATTATGTGCTCAAATGCTCCCACACTTTTAATCAGCTTGATGCAGCCGGTGCAATCAGTGTTTCTGCACGTGCGGCATACATCGGAAGAGTACGTAACCTTGCTCAAAATATCGTAAAACTCTTCCTTGAAGAACGCTGCAAACTCGGTTTTCCTTTGATGAATGACCGCGATGCTGCCCGGAAATGGGTGGAAGAACTTACTCCTGACAATTAATGTGATTACTGCTTTGTGAATACTTATTTACTGGAAATTGGACTTGAAGAAATGCCTGCGCAGATGATTCTGCCTGCAGTTGAACAATTGAAATCACTGGTGCAGAAAACCTGCGAAAACCACCAGTTGAGTTTTAATGAACTGCGTACCTTTTCTACCCCCAGAAGACTGGCTGTTCAAATTCAGGGACTACCGGAAAAACAGGAAGACCGCAGCATTGAGCTGAAAGGACCTCCTGCCGCTATTGCAAAAGACAAGGATAACCACTGGACTAAAGCAGCGCTGGGATTTGCCGCGAAAAACGGGGTTGAACCTGCTCAGCTGCAATTTCGGGAATATGAAGGCAAAGACTATCTTTTTGTGCAGCGTATCGAATTAGGACAGCCCGTTCCGGAACTGCTGCAGGCACAGCTGGAGCAGTGGATTTCGCAGCTGAATTTTCCTAAAAATATGCGCTGGGCTTCATACAAAATGCGCTTTATTAGACCGATACGCTGGATAGTTTCGCTCTGGAACAAGACAGTTGTACCGCTGAAACTTGAAATGGTTGAAGCCGGAAACGAAACACGTGGACACCGCTTCCTGAGTTCCGGAAAAAGCCTGCTCAAAGATGCAGCTGATTATCAAGAACAGTTGGAAAAAATGAATGTGATGCCTGATTATGAAAAGCGACGTGAATCCATAGTTTCTCAAATCAGCAAACTGGAACAGGAATTTGGGTTCGTGGTGGAACTGGATGAAAAGCTGCTGACGGAAGTCACGAATTTGCTAGAGTGGCCTACTGTGCTCCTCGGAGATTTTGAAGAAGAATTCCTGGAACTGCCGAGTGAAGTTTTGGTCACCAGCATGGCTGTGCATCAGCGATATTTTCCTGTTTTCAGTAAAAATATAAATCAAGACTCAGCCGAAAAAAAATTACTTCCACATTTTGTTACTGTACGCAATGGTAACAGCAAAGGACTCGACACAGTAAGACGTGGCAATGCTAAAGTACTGCGTGCGCGACTCAGTGACGCCCGGTTTTTCTACCTCGATGATCAGAAAAAATCACTGGAAGAGTTCCGCCAAAAAGCAGAAAATGTAGTCTTTTTTCAACAGCGTGGTACGCAGGGTCAACGTGTTCAGCGAATTTCGGACCTTAGCGTTTTTATCGCATGCAGACAGGAGCTTAATGAAATTCAGCAAAAACATGTACGCAGGATTGCTGAACTGAGTAAGTTCGATCTGGAAACACAGCTCGTTCAGGAGTTTCCGGAATTACAGGGTTTGATGGGTGAAAATTATGCAATGCTGAAAAATGAGGATGCTGTTGTCTGCCGTGGAATTCGGCAGCATTATTATCCTCGCAACGCAAAAGACTTTTTACCGGAAGACGTGGAATCCGTTCCGGCAGCACTTGCAGATAAACTTGATCTGCTGACCACTGCTTTTTCGCTGAACATGATCCCTTCCGGTGCAGCTGATCCATATGCTTTACGCAGAACTGCGCAGGGAATCACTCAGCTTATCCTTGGATTACGACTCCCACTGGACCTGCATGAACTGATTTCCGCTGCGGTTCGTCTGCTTGATGATCAACAGGATCTAGCACTGGATCGCACAAAACTGCAAAATGATTTGCTGGATTTTCTGCTTCAACGGCAACGCTGGTTCCTGCAGGAACGTGGAATACGCTACGACCTGATAGACGCAGTTCTCAAAACTTCGGCAGGATTTCAGCCCACGCAGGGAAAAACAGCAAGACCTGTTTTAGCAATTGAACAGCTCAGTTTTGCGGAGTATCTGGGCGAACATCTTGAGACAGATATGTTCAAAAGATCCGTCGAAGCAATCGTACGTGCCGCAAATATCAGCAGTAAATATGCGGGCAGAATTGCTGAAGAACTGAACGAATCGGCTTTGGAACTTAAGGAAGAGAAGGCCTTTCTGGCCGCCCTGCAACCCATTCTTAACAGTGATTCTCAAGCTCTCTGGAGTCCTGATAATTATCTGCAGCAGCTGCGTAAAATTGAACCTGTCGTAACACGTTTTTTCGAAGATGTGATGGTCATGGACGAAGATCCCGTAAAATGCGGAAACCGACTTTGGCTCTGCCAACAGCTGGCACAATGGTCGGGCAGGCACCTCGATCTGCAGTCCATTGTTTTTGCCTGAAACTTTTTCCTGACCAGCGGCAGGTGATTATTTTTTGTAGGGGCACGGCGCGCCGTGCCCACCGTTGAAACTTATCTTAATTGTTCTTTCTTTAGTGACTCAGTGCCGTAGTACCTGAGGCCATTTTATCACGCTGAATTTTTTAAATTGAAACACGCCCCGGCAATCATTATCCTTGTTATTCATTTTTTGATTTTCGCTATAGTTAATCAATTCTTGAATCCTCATCCCGATATGCTCGACCACTGGGTATGGTCACGCTATCTGAGTCTTTCTTATTTTGAGCATCCTCCGATGATTGCCTGGCTTATCCGCGGCATCACCCTGATTGGAGGAAATACTGAAACCGCTTTGGAAGTCGGCTCGCAACTGATGACAATCAGCATCATAGCTTTGACATACGCCGGCACACTTCGCTTGTACGGAGTAAAGGCTGCGTTGGTAACGCTGCTGATTTTATGCAGTATGCCTTATTTCACCCTCGGTAGTATCTTTCTGCATATTACACAGCCTTTTCTGATATTTTGGGTAGCGGCGCTTTTTCTGCTGATACGCTTTCATCAGCTGCCCAAAAATAAATGGTTACTCTGGATTGGGATTGCAGCAGGTTTTGGCGCACTTTCAAAGTACATCATGCTGCTTTTTTACATAGGACTTTTTCTGCACCTATTACTTTACCGTAAAACGCGCAAAGAAATTTTGAATCCGTGGCTTTACGCGGCAGGAATTATTTCACTCACTATTTTTGTGCCAGTGCTTTTATGGAATGCTCAACACGATTGGATTTCATTCCGCTGGCAGTTAGGTAAAGGAACTTCCGGCGCGGATTTTGGTGAAAATACTTTAGCATTTACGCTTGGACATCTGCTCTTGTTTTCTCCTTTATGGGCCCTGATGGGAGCTCTGGGAATCTGGTGGGTGAGAGATCACCTTGCTCATGCAAACCGTCCGGAATCCGTAATTACCGTGATTTCCATTTTTCCGCTGCTCTTTTTTACACTAATGAGCCTGAAGGGTACAATCGCGGATCCTCACTGGGCAAACCTGGCTTATCTGGGAATCGCTGTTTTTCTGGGTAATGAACTGCTCTGGCGTTTCCAAAAGAAAACCCTTTACGGATTACTGGCTCTAGGCATTCTAATCAATGTCGGGCTGACCGGAACAGTCGTCACTCACGCACTGAATCCATTGTTTGACTGGATGCCCTATGAGCTTAAAAATTATGATTATCTGCAGTCCAAGGGACTACCGGAATCTACCCTGAAAACTCTACGGGATAAAAGTGAACGGCACCTCAGCGCAGCTCAATACAACGCACATTTGAGCAAAATTCTGACAGAGCGTGAGGTTGAGCAATATGCGGAATTAATCCAGAAAACCGCCATGGATGTTGCTGCGGACAGGTTGACGCGTGTGCTTGACTGGGACAAAACGGGAGAGCAACTCCAGCAACTTCTGGAGCAAAAAGAGATTCCACAAATCACGTACATTGTTTCACGTGAGTATCAACTCAGCGCTGCTTTATCGTTTTATCTACCGTACCAGCCGTGGCCGCACAGTATTGAAAAACCGGAACGCAACCTCTGGAGTCCGATTACTGACGTGAAAACAGGTGGAGGCATTTTTGTCTGTGAACTGCAGGAATGTCAAGGAGGGGTTGTGGATTTTTATGAACGCTTCGAAATGCCGATGCGTTATTTAGGTGAGGTTGAAACCCGCAGGAAAACCAGAATGATCCGTAACCTGCAGGTTTATGAATTCATTCTTTAAACTGCATCTTAATAAAATCCTCGCAACATTCTTAAACAAAAATTACGAAGCATCATCGAGTTCAAGATGCAGATCGGCAGAGTCGATATCTTTAATTTGTTCAATTTTACGTCTTGCGGCAGAAGCAATTTTCTGTGCATCACGGATACGCATCTCTGCATCGAGGAGAATATTAACCTGCACCGTCAATTTTTGGTTTAGATAATGACAGTAAATATGAGTTATGCCCTGAATTTCAGGAATTTCAGCAAGCACTTTTTTGACATCATTTTCAATTTCACCCTGCGGCCGCATCAGCACGATGTCCTGCAGAAGTTCCGAACCTTCATCACCAACGTGATCATCTTCTGCGTCCACATGCACGAGGACTTCATTTACCGCAGGCAGTTTCTCTAGAATTTCTAGACGCACTCTTTCCGCCACCTGATGAGCAGCTGAAATGCTCATCATACTGTCTACTTGAATGTGCAAATCAACCAACAGATGCGGTCCCATTCTCCGTGCCCGCATCTCGTGATAATGATCAACACCTTCAATTCCGGACATAATCTTACCCAATTCACTGATGACATCTTCTTCGACAGTCTCATCCGTCAGTTCGCGGATACTTTCATAACCGATGTCAATTCCAGTTTTTATAATAAGCCCTGCCACGAGCATGCCTGCGATAGGATCCATTAATGGGATTCCTAACTGCGCACCTGCAATTCCCAAGAGTGCCGCTACAGAAGATACTGCATCCGAGCGGTGATGCCACGCGTTTGCCATTAAAACACGGCTGCCTGTCCGACGTCCTACCATCCGTGTTACATGGAAAAGCGCTTCTTTAACAATGATAGCAATTCCCGCCATCCACAATGCGATTGTTCCAGGCACCACAGGCGCATCCATTCTATTAAAAACATGACCGGCTACACCAATTCCGGTAAATAGCAGTAAAAGCGCGATAATAAAAGTACCGACGGTTTCAAATTTACCATGACCATACGGATGATTTTTATCTTTTGGAATACCGGACATACGCACCGCCCAGAGCGTGATTCCATCGGACAGCAAATCTGAAACAGAATGTCCCGCGTCTGCGATTAAAGCAGATGAATTAGCAATAATACCGATGAAACCTTTAGCCAGCGCTAAAATGAGATTGGCGGCTAAACCCAGCCAAGTGACTTTTAAGGCATGTTTTTCGGAGAGATCCCGTGCGTTCATTGCTTAATAATTATTTTTAAGTTCCCGTAAAGTTCTGAAAACTTCTTCTTCGTCAAGATTGTGCGCCGGTTCTTTGGACTTGACGCAGGCTAGTATTTCAGCGGATGTGCATCGCATAAACGGATTTGTAAGGCGTTCCTCGGCCAAAGTAGTAGGCGTGGAAAATTTTCCGGAGGAGCGGAGAGCACTGACTGCTTCCAGTTTATGCTGAATCTCTGCGTTTCCGGATTCCACACTCAAAGCAAAACGCAGGTTGGCTTCTGTATATTCATGTCCGAAATACAGTTCCGTATCATCGGCAAGCCCGCTGATTTGCACATTTAGTGAATCATGCATCTGTGCCGGCGTACCTTCAAAAAGACGTCCGCAGCCTGCCGCAAACAAGGTGTCTCCAGTAAAAGCTGTTTTGCCGAACACATAGGTAACGGCTCCCGTGGTGTGTCCGGGATTGTGTAAAAAAGTTCCGTTCTCTTCGCCGAAGCGTACCTCATCACCGCTTTTCAGGAACTCTGTCTGCCCCGGAATTCTACCTCTATCAGATTCATGACCGTAAATAAATAAATCTGCATATTTTGCATTTAGTTCCTGATTTCCATCCACGTGATCCCAATGATGATGAGTGTTAAGAATCGTTGTTAATTTCACCCCTTGTCTTTCAATTTCACTGATCACAGGAGTAGCTTCTGAGGGATCCACTACGGCTGCCTGCTGGGTTTTTGTGCAAATCAGCAGATACGCGAAATTATCCTGCAGACAGGGAATAGTTATAATTTTCATCAACTTGCCTCAAGTTTTTTGTTCAGTTTTAACAGACATCACTTTTGTCTGCAGGGTACCATCTTCCAGGCGCACCTGCAATTCTTCTCCTGTATGAATCTTTTTTACGGAGCGAAGTGATTTTCCTTTTTTATCCAGCGCAACACTGTATCCGCGATGCATCACAGAAAGCGGGCTGAGACTGTCCAGCAAATCCATCTGCTGCCGGACTGAATCACTCTGCTTTTTATGTAAAAGTCCGATAGCGCGAATTAAACGTTCCTGCAGAATTTTCAGGCTATGCCCGTGTGGAGCTAATTCACGTTCAGGACTTAGCAGAAAAAGTTTTTCTGCAATTCCGGACTTTCTGTTACGCAGATTTTCCAGTTGACGCTTTGTTCTTTCATGCAGTAGTGAATCGAGATCATCCACACGCTGAGCATATTGCTGGAGCGCAGCTGAAGGTGAAGCTAATCTCCGCAGCGCCGCTCCAAAGTTTTCTCGCAGTCGGTCCAGCATTTGTAGCAAAGATCGCTGCAGCCGCTCCTGTTTTTGACTGACAGAGAAAATTAAATCCTCTTTGTTCGGCACCGCGAGTTCCAACGCCACAGAAGGCGTCGGCGCCCGCAGGTCACTGACAAAATCAGCAATCGTGAAATCAGTTTCGTGTCCGACTGCAGAAATGACGGGTATCTCAGAGGCAAAAATCGCTCTAGCCAGTTTTTCATCATTGAAGGCCCATAAATCTTCCATTGATCCGCCACCTCTGCCGACAATCAAAACATCAAGCTGTGCTGATTTGCGTAGAGTGTTCATGTGGTTTATTCCTTCAACAAGTGTAGGTACTGCTGTCTCACCCTGCACCGCAGCCGGAAAAAACAATACTGGAATTCCAGGAAATCGACGTTCCAATACGGTCAGCATGTCGTGTATTACAGCCCCTGTTGATGAAGTAACAATTCCAATTTTTCGCGGCAAAAAAGGGATGGGGCGTTTATGTTCCGGGTCAAACAAACCTTCGACTTCAAGTTTAGTCTTCAGTTGTTCAAAAGCCAGTTGAAGTGCCCCCAGACCTTTAGGTTCCATTGAAGAAACCATGAGCTGATATTCACCGCGTAGTTGATAAACAGTGAGGTTTCCGCGCACCAAAACTTCAAGGCCGTTTTCCGGTTCAAAACGTAATCCGGCAGCAGCGTTACGGAACATCACCCCGCGGATTTGCGACTGCTCATCCTTGAGACTAAAATACCAGTGTCCGGATGCAGCTTTTTTGACGTTTGACAGCTCCGCCTCAACTGATAATGAGCGGAATTTAGCTTCGAGCAGAAGGGTAATCTGACGTGTCAGCTGGGTAACTGTGAGCGGTTTTGGCGGCTGTTTTGATGCAGGTTCCTGTGGACTTTGTGGATTTTGCGGATTTTGAGTTTCTGATTTAGCGGTGCTGTTGCCGGCTTTTTCAGGGGTATCGACTTCAAAAGGAATCTGCATGATATGTATCCGCAATATTCATTCAAGCAGGTTAAGCAGTTGTTCACGCATCACAGTTTCCGGAGCAGGTATAGCAGTCCAGAAGGTGAATGCATCACAACCCTGATACAGCAGCATGCCGGAACCATTGAGCGCTGGGATGCCAAGTTCTTGCGCCTGCCTGAGAAGTCTTGTTTTTGCAGGACTGTAAATCAGATCCAGTAGATGCTTTATTTCTACACACCGACTCAAATCTAGCGGACTTGCATCTGACTGCATGCCGACTGTGGTTGTGTTGACCAGCAGATCCAAATTTGAATTCTGAACAGTTTGCAGTGAAACAGCAGACAACTGAGTTTCTGGAAAATTTTGAGAAAATTCTGTCACTAAACTTTCCGCACGTGCGACAGTCCGGTTATGAATCAGGATCCGTGATGCACCTGCATCTGCAAGTCCCGCCAGCACAGCACGTGCTGAACCACCTGCGCCAAGCACGGCCACAGTTTTGTTTTTTGAAGAAAAATTTAAATCACCCAGAGAGCGGACAAATCCGGAAATATCTGTGTTGGTTCCGCTGAGACGACCCTCCACATTCAGGATCGTGTTCACTGCGCCAAGCTTTTGTGCAAGTGGTGCAATTTCGTCAAGGTAAGGAATTACAGCACTTTTGTGTGGAACTGTTACGTTGACTCCAGAAATATTCAACGCCCGGATTCCTTCAAGAGCCTGCTGAACCTGCTCCGGTTTTACCGGAAAGGCCAGGTAACGGACATCCATTTTCAATTCGGAGAATGCCGCATTATGCATCCGTGGAGAAAATGAATGTTCCACAGGATAACCGATTATGCCGTAAATCCTAGTTGTTCCGCTTATAATTTCCGTCATTCCAGCTCATTGAAACGTGCAGCAAACAAGTCAACAACAGCTTTTAAGGCTTCTTCCTCCCGCTCACCGTCAGCACTTACTTTAAGCGCAGTACCATTTGTTGCACCAAGCATCAGGACCTGCATGACGGATTTTGCGTCGGAGACCTGTCCTGCTTTATCGATAAGGATTTCACAAGGATATCCATTGGCCATACGCACCAATTGAGCCGCAGCACGTGCGTGCAGCCCAAGACGGTTGATGATCAAAATATCCTGACTAACCATATTTTACAATCCTGCCTGAATTCTCAGATCATTTGCTTTGTCGGTTGCTTCCCAGGTGAATTCCGGAATTTCACGTCCAAAATGTCCATAAGCCGCGGTTTTCTGGTAAATTGGCCGCAGCAGGTTTAGTTCACGAATCAGCCCTGCTGGTTTCAATTCAAAATTTTTGCGAATCAATTCGATGATTTTTGACTCTTCTATTTTATTTGTACCAAAAGTTTGGACAGAAACAGAAACCGGTTCGGCCACTCCAATCGCATATGCCAATTGAACTTCGCAACGTGCGGCTAAACCTGCGGCGACTACATTTTTTGCAACGTGACGCGCGGCGTAGGCAGCTGAACGGTCAACCTTTGAAGGATCTTTTCCGGAAAAGGCACCACCACCGTGACGTCCCATTCCGCCGTATGTATCTACAATAATTTTTCTTCCTGTCAAACCGCAGTCTCCCTGTGGCCCGCCAATCACAAAAACACCAGTTGGGTTGATATGATACTGTGTGGAATCACCTAAATATATTTCAGGAATCACATATTTAATAACATGTTTCAAGATATCTTCATGCAGTTGTTCCTGAGTCACATCCTCTGCATGCTGTGTACTGATTACTACCGCTTCTACAGATACAGGTTTACCGTCAACATAACGCACAGTTACCTGGGATTTTCCGTCAGGACGCAGGTAATTCATTGTCCCGTCTTTACGCACATGGGAAAGCCGCTCGGTCAAGCGGTGTGCTAACTGAATCGGAAGAGGCATCAGTTCCGGAGTTTCATCACAAGCGTAACCAAACATAAGTCCCTGGTCACCGGCACCCTGTTCAGTATGCGCGCCTTCGCCTTCGTTAACACCCTGAGCAATATCCGGAGACTGTTTATCCAAACTTATCAGCACCGCACAAGTATTAAAATCAAAACCCATATTCGAGTCTGTATAGCCAATTGCTTCGACTGTATCCCGTACAACTTTCTGCATGTCAACCCAGGCCTTCGTTGTCACTTCACCTGCAACGACAACCATACCTGTTGTTACCATGGTTTCACAGGCAACTCTGCTGCTTGCGTCCTGCGCAAGCATTGCGTCAAGTATTGCGTCAGAAATCTGGTCAGAAATTTTGTCCGGATGACCTTCGGTTACACTTTCGGAGGTAAATAACATTTCGCTCATATCTTTTTTCTTGAATTAAGTTAATATTCCTAAATTACATTAAAACTCAGTATTGGCGAAATATCAAGAAAAGTCTAGACAATTCGACGTATACAACTTTAGTGATTTACAATCACCTGTTCCAGTATTTCTACCCAATCATCCAATTCCCGAATTGCTTGCAGACGTTGCTCAGAGGTAATAAATTTATCAACCTGCAAAATTCTTTTTTTATTCCGCAGAATTCGGGCTTTTCTCTCAAAATTCTCATTACTGTCCCAGCGTGAAATCCAGCGGAACAACCATTTTTCAAGCGCCAAATTATCCGGAGTAGAGCGCAACAAAGATAATAATTGAGTCTGTGATTTCAGACGGTACTTCATCCTTCTCTCAATTGGATCATCGGATTCTGGATACCATTCGGTTTGCCATTGATTAATTTGTGCCAGCTGCACCGGACTGAATTCTCCAAACCAGTCTTCCATCTGCTCCAAAAAATCATCCCGGCGTTTCTGAATCCGCTCCTGCCTGTTTTCAACTTTAGTGAGCATTTCCTCATTTTCTTCCGTCATTTTGCGTTCCAGATTATTGATCTGCTCCCGGCTTATTTTTGTCATGAACAAAGCCGCATCCGGAATCAGTCTTTCAAATGTACGCCGCTGTTTTGCTTCATATCTGGAATAACCTTCGTCCAGTTCGCTCATTGTAAGCCCGTCTTTCGAGCTGTTTTGTATATCAGTTAAAAAACTTTTGTAACGCGGCAGTTCTTGCGCACGGTGCCATTCAAGGTGTATTTTCATACGTTCCTCCACCCAGTCTTCCTGTTCATCATTCAGCTCAAAATAGGAGTCCAACTCCCATGACACATATTTATCACCATAGTCATAAACAAGTTTTGTTGTATTACAAGCGCTAAAAATAAACAGTGATAGAGTGAAAAGAATTATTTTTTTCATTTTGGAGGAAATAGCTTTTTGCTTAAAATTGTTTCGAATTATCATATCACCTGATCCACTAAAAGAGAAGACCGCTCACTTTATAAATGTGGATCAATAATGGTGAATTATATGGGAGCAAATATTAACTGAAAACATTATTAAATGCTTTCCTCTGCTTAACAGGGTTGATCAATTTGTTTCAGAACACAGCGGCTGAGAAAGTATAACAGCTCATTGAATTGCCTTGCCAAAAAATGCAATACGTTCTATTTTTGGCAAGAGGATTGTGAGCACAAATTTTAAATTTCACTTAACAATAAAAAGAGGAAAAAATGAATCCATGGTTAATGACTCTGGTAATGCTGGTGGCGTGGGGTGCATTTGTTCTGCAGATCACTGTCAAACTCGGCGCACTGACAAAGATGGCACCTGAAAACCGTCTTAACGAAATCGGCCGACGATTCTGCAGGCTTTTCAAAATTGGTTTTGGCCAACAGAAACTGATCGGACGGAAACGTGAACGGAGCTCTGGAATCATGCATGCTTTCATCTTTTGGGGAGCACTGCTTATCGGTGTGAGGGAATTAACCTTAATGGGCGAAGGTTTTATCAGTGGTTTTCAGGAATATTTACCTGTGCTGGGTTCAGACTCATGGCTGGGCTATGCTTATATTTCAGTTTACAACTTCTGCGAAGTGCTGGTACTGGCCATGATTTTAATCGCACTTTACCGGCGGCTCATACCAAAACCGGAACGGCTTGAACTGAACTGGGAGGGTATCTACGTTTTGCTGTTCATTGGATCGATGATGTTAACCGATCTGCTGTTTGACGCAGCACGTCTCAATCTTGTGGAAAGTTACGGCCAGCACCTTCATTTTTTCCAGAGCGCAGCTTACGGATCAGAGTGGAATTGGGCGCCTTTCACGGTGTTGCTGGCTTCTGCCATCAACGGACTGGGCGAAGGGGCAAACGCATTTATCTATCAGTTCAGTTACTGGGGACATGTGGCGGTAATGTTCGTCTTCGTGAATCTGCTGATCCATACCAAACAGTTTCACGAAATGACCGCGCTGCCGAATGTATTTTTCGGTTCACTGGATTATCCGCATGCTCTTGCGCCTTTGGCGGATCTGGAAGATGTCCGGAAACACTTTGGGCCTGTACCACCTGCCGTGCCTGTGAAGAGGTTTGCCCGGTTTCAATCGAGCATGTACCACGAATTCTGGCTTTGAGACAAAACCAAACCATGATGGAAGAAGCTTATCCCCCAGAAATGGCTAATACTTTTAAAGGTCTTGAGCGCAATTTCAATCCGTGGGGCATTGGTTTTGACCAGAGGGCGGACTGGGCGGAAGGATTAAATTTGACCATGATGTCTGACACCAAGGCGGAAGATATTGACGTGCTGATGTGGGTCGGCTGCGCGGGTTCGTTTGACAGTCGAAACCAGAAAATCGCACGTGCCACCGCTACACTTTATCAGAAAGCAAACGTTAAATTCGCGATTCTCGGTAGCGAAGAGAAATGTACCGGAGACCTGGCTCGGCGTTCCGGAAACGAAATGCTTTTTCAAATGCTGGCCGGTGATAACGTGGAAACTTTGAATAATTACAAAATTAAAAAAATCGTCACCGCCTGTCCACACTGCTTAAACAGTATCAAGAATGAATATCCTCAGCTTGGCGGAGAGTATGAGGTTTTTCATCATTCACAGTTTATTGCCAAGTTGGTGGATGAAGGACGTTTACCGGTCGGTAGTAATCTCAAAGACACTATCACTTATCACGATCCCTGTTATCTGGGACGCTACAATAAGGAGTATGATGCACCTCGGAAAATGTTGAATAGTGCAGCGGAAAAGCCGATGCGTGAAATGGAACGTCATGGTAGTGAAAGTTTCTGTTGCGGAGCCGGCGGTGCCCGCATGTGGATGGAGGAGACAATCGGTACACGCATAAACGAAAACCGTACCGAAGAAGCAATCCAAACTGGAGCTTCCACAGTCGCCACCGGCTGCCCGTTCTGCATGACCATGATCAGTGACGGAATCGCCGCGAAAGGCAAAACTGACTCGATGCAGGCTAAAGATATTTCAGAACTCGTTCTGGAAGCCGTTGAAGCGTCTTAACCGTCCGCAATCAAAGCTGGTTTGTAGACGAAAAGCTGAATTAACTTTGACAGATATTCTGCAGGGATTTCCAGCTTTCGGTGGACAGGATGGGTTCGCTCAGATATTGCGGATTTTGTGCAATAAGATCTTCCAGTCTCTTCAGTCTTGCTGACATGTTAGGATGTGTCGAAAAACTTTCCGGCAAAGACGGTGACTGTTTTTGCAGTATGCGGAACATTGCCAGCATTTCATCACTATCTACTTTCGCCTGAAACAGCAGCTGCAGTGCAAGAGCATCTGCTTCCGTTTCAAGTTCACGAGTATATTTCAGTAGTGAAAGCATCTTCACACCTTGAAAGATGGTCTCCGTCAAGGCATTTGATTCTCCTACCAGCAGCTTAAAAAGTCCGGACAATGCAGTTTGGCTCAATAAATTTTCTGTACCGTGACGCTGTAGAACATGCTGCATCTCATGAGCCACTACGCCGGACAAGGCTTCCGCAGAACGGCTTTTCTCCAGCAATCCCCGGAAAATCAATATTTTCCCGCCCGGAAACGCAAGGGCGTTAACCAAGCCTGAATCAATTATTTCCAACTGAAATTCGTAATCTGAGTCTGCAGGAGCCAGACGCGCAAGCAGTTTTTCCAAAGCCTGCCGACCTGCCGCTGTTTCACAGATTACGCGGTTAGGGAATATTTCATCAATAACATATTGACCGATCTGCTGTTCGATGGAAATCGGGACAAAACGTGTGAACAAACCTGATGCTGACGGGATGCCCCAGTAAATCAATGCAGGAAAGATAATTACTATAAGCAGGGCGAGCAGGGGCGTAAAGAAGCGGTTCCTACTCGTCAGGTTTTTGCCAAAATTTCTGCCGAATTCCGGATCACCCACAACCAGTGTTTCCGGAGGGAATTCTCCATACTCGAGCCGTACCGGTCCCTGCTGTAGGTCCTGCTGCAGCCGGAAGTCCGCCCTGTGCCAGAAACGCCCCGAGCCATCTTCGAACTTGATCCGCACACCCCGAGTGTCGCTGCTGACCGTTACATTCCGGTGAGTCGGAATGCGGCCGTCAAAGTATTGTCCCCGCCATGTTTTTGACATTTCTACATTTCCACGTCAAAGAAATCCGCCATACCCTCACCGGTCGCTCCCGCCATTTCGGCTTCAGACTGTTTGATTTGCGCGAGGTCTATTTTACCTTCCAGACTCAAGGTGCCGAGGTAAAACTTTTTGTAACGCACCACCGCCCAGGCACGTCCGATTCCTAAGGTGAGAATTACAAACAGAAACAATATCAGTGATTCCTTGAGCCATTTTCCACCGTAAAGGGTTGAATTAATCCGCGCTTCACCGTAAGCGGTGTGGTCCCAAAAATAACGCTGAAGATTTGCTTTTAACCAGAACAGATAAATGCCTAAAGTAAGTATCGTAAGAAGAATTCCTTTAAGCCAGATGCTAAATACCTCTTTTCCATTTCCGTCATAACTGAATTGTATATTTCCGAAAGTTGTCCTGTTGGTCCAGTAGTCCTGAAAACGGCTAAGATAAAAAGGATAATAAAATCCGAGGCTGAGCAGTGACAGTAACCAACCCCTTGAAACGAGGATTACAGTTTCCTTGAATGTTCCGAGAAAACGGAAACGGATTCCTCTCCAGGAAGTACGGCTCATGCGGTAACGTCTCGCACCAACCGAAGCAACCATAATCAGCAGGAAAAAGATAAGAAAATAGAGAAGTCCCGTCAATGCCAGTAACCACTCATTTAAAATAACAGAAAGAATTCCTTCATAGGCTAAATCCAAAAACACTAAAACAATCACAGCTTTGCCCAGTCCGATGAGCATTTCTACGCCTGTGCCGTGAAATTGAAAATCGCTGTCGATAATTCTGCTTGCGCCGTAATAGTAACGCAGTTGTCTGGCTTTGGCCCAGGGATAGTAAATTCCTAGAGTCGACACATTCAGCAGGAAATTTTTAAGTAAAATTCCAAAAAGTTCCGCACCATGTCCGTTAAACTCTAACTGCCATTTTCCTTCAAGCCTGGTTTCCACCTCAGAACTTGCCGCATCCGGAACAGAATCCTTTTCCAGATTTTGCGGATTTAATGCTTCCTCCCTGTTCAGCACCTCATCAAATTCACTCTGCTCTTTGTCGTCTTCAGGAATATCGGTCATTCTCTCTCTGCTTAGGGCATATAAGAAGGTAGAAGAAGTACAAGCGCAGGCACAAAAACCAGCAAAGCCAAACGAATTATATCCGCGATTAAAAATGGAATGATACCTTTAAAGATGGTGCCTGTAGGAACTTCAGGCAGAACGGAGCGGATAACAAAAACATTGAGCCCAATCGGCGGCGTAATCAAGCTGATTTCAGTGACAACAACAACAATTACGCCAAACCATATTAAATCAAAACCCAACCCTTCCACAATCGGATAAAAAATAGGTATGGTCAGTAAAATCATTGAGAGACTTTCCAGTACTGCACCCAGAATGAGATATATTCCCAAAATAGCAAACAACACTGCCAGCGAAGACCAACCCAGCGTTTCTACAAAGTTGGCCAAGTCATCCGGTAAACCTGCAATATTGACGAAATTCGAAAACATAATTGCACCGATCAGGATGAAGAAGATCATCGCAGTTGTTTGCGCGGATTCAACAAGTACGCGGTAGAGAGTAACCCAGCTCAGACGCCTGCGTCCCAGTGCAAACACAAATGCACCGCTGGCGCCGATCCCGGCTGCTTCCGTGGGTGTGAAGATGCCGAGGTAAATCCCGCCGATCACAATGATAAAGAGTACAACAATGCCCCAGATACCTTTCAGCAGGTGGAAACGTTCTAGCATCGGCACCCTTTCCGCTTTTGGGCCAAGTTTCGGATTGATGGACGTCACTACCCAGACCGTTGCCATATAGCCGAATATTCCAATAATACCGGGGATGATTCCGGCAGCAAAAAGTTTTCCGATGTCCTGTTGTGTCATAATTCCGTAAAGTACAAGAATTACACTTGGCGGAATTAAGATGCCTAGAGTTCCTCCTGCAGCAATAACACCTGTTGCCAGGGAATCCGCATAACCGTATTTTCGCATCGAAGGCATTGCGACTTTTGTCATCGTCGCCGCCGTGGCGAGGGAACTTCCGCAAACAGCGCTGAAACCTCCGCAGGCCAGTGCTGTGGCCATTGCCAGTCCACCGCGGCGGTGACCCAACCAGGCGTTTGAAGCTGCGTACAGTTCATCCGAAAGTCCCGCATGCGTTACAAAGTTGCCCATTAAAATAAACAGCGGAACCACTGAAAGTCCATAGTCGAGACCTGTTTCCATGGTTACACCGGCAACCATAGCCAGTGACGGATCCCAGCCGATCATCCCGACCAGACCGAAAAAGCCGACTATTCCCATCGCAAACGCAATCGGAACACCGACAAACATAATCACCATCAGGATGACAATGCCGCTTAACCAAATTTCGATGGAGCCTCTTTGCTGTCAGAAAATGTTGAGAAAATTTCTGTCACTGTGTTTCCTTACTACGGAAAATTCTTATGAACTGTATGGCAACAATGAGGGTGCTGACTGCCATCATCAGTGTCATAAAAAACGCGACAGGCGCAATCGGCAGCAGCAGATACGCCGTTTCATCACCCTGTTCCAGCATCTCTTCTGCCTTGATCCACATACGCCAGGCCATCACAGCCAAGATAACGGCCATGATTGCCTGCGTGATCAGACGTTGCAAATGTAGAATTATTGGAGAAAGTATACCGACAATTAAATTTACGGTAACATGCTGATTTGCGCGTGATACCAAAGGCAGCCCGGCAAAGATCAGCATGGCCATCATGATTTCCGTCAATTCAAATGCACCCGGGAGCGGGGCAGAAAAAAGGTAACGCCCCAGAACATCAAAGAAAGTGATAATCATCAACAGCATCAATACGGATGCCGCCAGGAAACCCAGAGCTTTATCAAGCCCCAGTTCCCAGCGTGTCAGCGTGACAAGCTTATGATTTTCAACTGTCTCAGACATCTCTCCCATCTCCGTTAAGCCTTAATAAGAAGCTGCTTCCGCACGGAGCATTTTCAATGCAGCCGAACCGTCGATACCTTTGGCTTTGGCACGCGCAACAACTTTCGCTTCTATATCGGAAAGTTTTTTACGCAGGTCCGCCATCATGGCACTGCTTGCTGTCTGCAGGCTCATGCCTGCAGCCTGCATGGCCGCCACACCTGCACGGTCCGCTTTATTCCAACCCTTTCCGGCAAGTTTGGCAAACTCTTCTCCGGAAACACTCATGATTGCCTGCTGATCCTGTGCACTCAACTTGTTCCAGGCTTTTTCACTCATAACGAGGAAAAAACTGGTGTTGTAGAGTCCGCCCGGAATATAGGTCGCATATTTGAGAACCTTGCTGAGCTTAAAGGATCTTATGGATTCTTTAGGAAAAAAGATTCCGTCAGCAACTCCCCGGGAGAGGATTTCATAGGATTTGGTAGCAGGCTTGAGCATGGTCACAATGTTCAGTGCTTTACCAACATCGGAAACAACTCCGCCGCCGACACGGATTTTCAAACCTTCCAAATCAGCGGGCATATTGATCGCACGTTTGGAGTTATAAATATGTCCTGGACCATGTGTCATCAAGCCCAGAAGTTTTACTCCGGAATGTTCATTTGCCGCAGCCAGATATTTCTGATGTATACGCCAGTAGGCTACCGAAAGCGCTTCCGCGTCATCTCCCAGAAAAGGCAGTTCTACCAGTTGAGTTACTACAAAACGACCAGGTGTGTAGCCGTGTACACCCCACGAAATATCGGCAATTCCGTCTTTCGCCAAATCATAAGCGGCTGGCGGCTTACCCAGTGCTTTTTTGAGAATATTGACTTTGATCCGGCCGTTGCTGGCTTTTTCCACCTTCTCGGCCCACGGAAAAATCATATCAGCGGCAATCGGGTGTTTGGGGGGAATCCAGTTTGACAGGCGCAAAGTTGTTTTTGCACTGGCAACTGAAATCATCAGCATTGAGACTGCTGACAGGCCTAAAATAGTTGTGATTATTTTCTTCATATTCCTCCAAGGATTATGGTTTCTCCCAGCTTAATAGAACAATGTCGAATCCCCGGGGAGATTTCGGGTTTTCAATTTCCCTGACGGCACGATCCACCAAGGACTTTTGCCAATCAGCCCCCAAATGTTTAGCAAATCAGCTTGAATAATTTCCTAAGCTATCATTGGTTTGAAGATCAATCCAGTTATAAAATCGTCTGGAGTACATTAAAATCTGAACGGGGTCAATTTTTTCACGAAGAATTTCAGCTTCTAATTCTTACAGGCCCCCATAAAACCCTCTTTTCAAGTACTTTCAATGGATTCACTACTTACCCCAAAGTCTAAAATAAATTAGAATTATCGTTACAGTTTTTAGTATTACCCTGCTAATTTTAGCTGTAATTCCCTTTAATCTAATATTTTCAATTGTCCAGACTTGCATTTATTGAGTTTAAATATTAGCTTGTCGTTAGAGACACAGTCTGAAAATAAAAAATTAATAAAATACTTTTTTTGCTGAGTAGGGCAACTTTTTTCGAGCTTCGGCAGACAGGAACACGTCAGTACAATCGATAATATTTATGCAGAACGACCGTAACTTTTTCCAGTGGCACTTTTACCGGAAAAGATGAAATACGGTTAATTCAGCATATTTTTTTAAACAACTTTTTTCAGGAAATATAAATGAGCAGGTCAATACAATTGCGTAAAGCTGAGATGGAAGTCACCCCTGCTGTGGGTGGAAATCTTATTATACGCAACAAGGTACCGTTGGGAAAATGTCCGGACAATCTTTGTGAATGGTTACATAGAAACGCGGACAAGTTTGGGGAGAAGGCTTTTTTACGGCAGAGAAATCCGGAAGGCGGTTGGTACAGTCTCAGCTTTGTGGAAACGCTGTCAAAGGTCAACCAAATCAGTAACTGCCTTGTAGAAATGGAACTCGATGAATCACGACCGATAGCTATACTTTCCGAAAACAGTATCAATTTCGCGCTGACGCAGTTGGCAGCAATGCAGATCGGTTTAGCAGTCACTCCAATCAGTTTTGCCTATTCCGCCATATCTCAAACAGGAGGTCACATCAAGCACATTCTGGACGTGAGCGGTGCGTCCGTGCTCGTCATGTCTGATGCAGATCTTCACATGCCCAAGCTCAAGCAACGGGAACTGGGAGATTTGCAGCTTTACGCATTTTCCAACAGCGAAAAGTATTCCGGAGTACAACCGTTTGAAAAACTATTTGCCGAAGAAGCCAAACTATCGCCTGCTGCACAAAAGTGTTTTGACGCAGTTAGTCCAGAAACGCTTGGCAAAGTTCAGTTCACTTCCGGTTCCACTAATTTACCAAAAGGGGTGAAGGTCACTCACCACATGATGGTCAGTAACCAGATAGGTATTGGACAGATGTGGCCGTTTGTCGGTGAAGATGAGGTGATCATAGACTGGCTGCCGTGGAACCACACTTTTGGTGGAAATTTTGTTAGCAACATGATGCTAATGCACGGTGGTACATTTCATATTGACAACGGAAACCCGACTCCGCTTGGGCTGGAAAAAACCATTGCAAATATTAAAGAAGTACTGCCGACCATTTATTTTAGCGTACCCCGCGGATATACTGCACTCTGCGCAAAAATGAAGGTAGATGAAGAATTGAAACAAGCTTTTTTCAAAAACCTGAAATTCATTTTCACAGCCGCAGCCGCACTTGATCAGGCTACTTTTAGCAGTTTGAAAAAAATGAGCGTGGAGGTAAGAGGTGAAGAAATACCATTCTTCGCTGGTTGGGGTACAACAGAAACTGCGCCGGACGCAACCCTCGTTTACTGGCCCATGATTGACGAGCGTGTGATTGGTTTACCAATCCCCGGAGTCGAAATAAAAATGACACCCGATCCGTCCGGTAAAACAGAATTGCGAGTGAGAGGAGCCTGCATCAGTTCCGGATATTTCAATAATCCTGAAGCAACTTCCGCTGCATTTGATGAAGACGGTTTTTACAAAACACAGGATGGAGGTAAATTTCTTGATCCTGATAATCCTGAAGCAGGACTGCTTTTTGACGGGCGTACCTCTGAGGACTTCAAACTCAATTCCGGAACATGGGTATTCAACAGTGGATTACGCAACAGCATCAACGCACTTGGGCAGCCCTTTATGCTGGAAGTCGTCGTTGCCGCACCTAATCGACCTTTTTTAGCAGGCATGGTTTTTCCGAACATTCCGGTACTGCGTAATAAATTTGAGGCAGCCGCGGTAAAGCATGCAGAGAATGAAACGTTTTTGCAAAATACTGATATAGTTAATTTTTTTCGTAATTTTTTCCAACAGCACAATTCAACTCACAAAGGCAGCAGTACGCGATTTGAACGTTTCACTCTGCTGAGTGATGCTCCACGCATTGATAAAAATGAAACTACCGATAAAGGCTACATCAACCAAATGGCGGTGCTGAAGCAGCGTGAGGATATCGTGGAAAAACTCTATGCAGAGACCCTTCCCGATGATGTGTGGGAAGTCGATAATTCCTAAAATAATCCCTGCAGGAGAAAAGTTTAAATTCACCTGACTAAAGAAAAAACCGCTCACAAGCACCTCAATCATGCGAAAGTGAGCTCCGTTTTTTATCAGGTTCTTTTATTTAACCTGCTCTTATTATTTTTTGGATTTTCATTTCAACTGCTTTAAAGGCAAAATCGTCGAATCCTTGAGTTCCTGCAGGAGGATATTTGATCTTACTCCACTGACGATCGGAAGTGCCAGTAAACGTTTCATCAAAAAATCTGAATAATCCTGCAGGCTCGGTGCGATTGCACGCATCAAATAATCCTCATCTCCTGTCACAGCCCAGCATTCTAAAATTTCCTCCCAATTTTTAATTGCCTCTGCAAATTCATCTGCGGAATCCTGTCCGTTTTTTTCCAGCGTAACGTAAACATAAGCCTGTACACCGAGGCCAATTGACTGCGGATTCAGTAATGCCGCATAACCCCTGACAACCCCTGTTTTTTCCAAATGCCGCAAACGGCGCAGGCATTGTGACGGCGAAAGGAATATCCGCTGCGCCAATTCGCTGTTAGGTAAACGCCCCTCTATTTGTAATATCTTCAAAATATTTATATCTATTTCATCCAGCATATGTGACATACTTCTCCTTTAATCATTAATTACATGCAATAATATTGCAATAATCTAGCAATTCATCATTCAATTCACAAGACACCTTCACGTTTTTTCTGTTAGAATTGTTAACAGGACTATTATTTTATAATAAATTCAACCCTGATTTTCACAAAACACCTTAACCAATGAGCATTTATGATACTTGACGGCAAAACATTGACAATTAGTCATGTCACCGAAATGGCCCGGAATCCTGAACTCAGAGTGGAATTTAATTCTGTAATTGAAGAACGCGTTAAAGCATCGAGAAAGTTGCTGGACGGTTTCGTTGAGTCCGGCAGGGTGATCTATGGGGTGACTACCGGAGTGGGTGGATTTGTGAATTGGCTCATTCCGGCAGAACTCGCGGAGCAACTGCAAAACAATATTTTACGCGGTGTTTCTTCCAACGTGGGGAACTATCTTGACGATGATTATACCCGTGCTGCTATGCTGGCACGTATCAATTCACTCGGACGAGGTGTTTCAGCAATTACATGGGAAAACTACCGTAAATATGTAGAGCTGTACAACTCCGGGATTTTACCCTGTATTCCGGAAAAAGGCTCTCTGGGCGCAAGTGGAGATCTCGGTCCCCTGGCTTATATAGCGCTTGTAGCGACAGGTCATTGGTGGGCTATGTATCAGGGACAAAAAATGTCCGGAGCGGAGGCTCTGAAAAGTGCGGGATTAACACCGATGCGTCTCGATTATAAAGAAGGCTTGGCCATGATTAACGGAACATCCGTAATGACCGGAGTCGCAGCCTGTGTTATTTCGGACGCCAAGCAGCTGCTTAAAAATTATTTGCTTATTTCAAGTATGAGCATTGAAACACTCAAGGGTAAGATTATGCCTTTCCATGCTGCTGCACATGAAAACAAACCTCATCCGGGGCAGGCCAAAGCCGCTGCCGCAATTTTCTCGACTCTCAGTGACAGCAAAATGGTGGTGCAGGATGAGGAAGTGGAAAGCTGGCTGCGTAATCTCAGCAACGGTAAACCACAGGGGATGGATCAGCAAATTGAAGACGCATATTCCATCAGAGCAACTCCGCAGATTCTGGGACCGGTGATTGATACCATCCTGAGTGCAGAAAAGACTTTAGAAATTGAACTTAATTCAACAAACGACAATCCTCTTGTTGTGGTAGAACGCGGAGATGCTTTTCATAATGCAAACTTTCATGGACAATACGTTTCAAATGCCATGGATCAACTCTCGATTGTTTTGACAACTATGTGCAATCTTGCTGACAGACGTACCGACCGTTTCCTGGATCCGTTTCACGGCAATGGTCTGCCTCCGTTTTTATGCAAAGAAAATCCGGGCCTGCGTCACGGCCTGATGGGCGGTCAATACTGTGCAACTTCTTTGACCGCGGAAAACCGCTCTTTGTGTACACCGGTTTCGATTCAAACCCTGACTTCCACCGGTGATTTTCAGGATCATGTTTCATTCGGACTCGTAGCCGCGCGGCGTACCCGTGATATTTTGAAAAACAGCTACTACGTTTTGGCATTTGAACTGATTTGTGCCTGCCAGTCGGCAGACTTCAGAGGAATCGAAAATTTAAGTTCGCCGACAGAGGCGATGTATAAAATTGTGCGTGAAAAAGTACCGTACCTCGATCATGATGAATCCTTAACTCCTTATATCGAAGCGGTGGCAGATTTACTTCATTCAAATAAATTATTAACTGCTGTTCCTGACGACAATTCTACTTTTGACTGGTAATATTCATGTTTTCCGTTGGAATGATAATTTAACCAAAGGAGGAAAATGAAAAACAATGATGCAGAAAAAACGGAACGCTCCATCCTGGATCGTTACCATCAAAAAGCTCAGGGCTCGCTGCTACGTCATCTAAAGGCGAAAAACAACTTTCCGGGCGGTGATACTCGTTCGGCAACTTACTTCAATCCGTTTCCACTGTACATGGAAAAGGGAAAAGGCTGCCGTCTGACGGATTGTGACGGCAATGTTTATCTTGATTTACTGAACAATTATTCGTCACTTATTCACGGACACGCGCAGGGCGATGTGCTGTTTAAAGCACAGCAGCAATTAAAAAGCGGTTCAGTTTTCGGTGCTCCTTCTGAAGAGCGAATCTGGCATGCCTCACATCTAAGTCAGCGAATCCCTTCGCTGGAATGGCTGCGCTACTGCAACTCCGGCACTGAAGCCACGATGTTTGCTCTGCGTACTGCGCGTGCCTTCACCGGTCGTGACAAAATTATCAAAGTAGACGGAGGGTATCACGGTACCCACGATTTCGTCGAAGTCAGTGTTCATGCAGCTTTCGAAAAAGCAGAAGTAACTGCTTCCAGACTCAACAGCCGTGGTGTTCCCGCGTGTGTACTGCAGAATGTGCTGGTTGCGCCTTTCAACAATTTAGCAGCAATGGCCTCCGTTATGGCGGAAAATGAAGGCCAGATTGCCGCTATAATTGTAGAACCAATGCTCGGTGCAGGAGGTGTGGTTCCGGCTGCAGATAATTATTTACGCGGCCTGCGTGAATTGGCAGATAAATACGGAGCTCTGTTGATTTTCGATGAAGTTATAACTTTCCGCTTAAGTTCCGGAGGAATGCAGGAAACCGAAAATGTAAAACCGGACCTAACTGCACTGGGCAAAATCATCGGCGGAGGATTTGCGGTCGGCGCATTTGGAGGACGCCGTGAAATCATGGAGGTTTTTAATCCGGAAAATTCTGATTCAATTTCACATTCCGGAACTTTCAACGGAAACCACGTAACCATGGCCGCAGGACTGGTAACACTTGAATTGTATGATTCAGCAGCAGTCACACGGCTGAACAAAATGGGTGAGCGGATGCGGAACGGTTTTTCCGGAGCATTCACCAGTAACGGAATTAAAGCTCAAGTCACCGGTATCGGCTCTGTGATCGGTGTACACTGGACTGACGAAATAATAGTCAACGGCGGTGATGTAGTCCGGGGCGCGAAAAAATCCGGAAACCTTTCGCAGCTTCTGCATTTGGAATTGCTCAACCAGGGCATTTTTTCCAGCAGCCGCGGGATGTATATCCTTTCTACTCCAATGGCTGAGGAAGACGTCGACAGTGCAGTTGATACTTTTGAACGGACACTGAAACTGCTTATACCCTGTGTAGCGAAAAAGGCTCCGCATTTATTATGAATTCCGCTGCGGTTAATACGGAATAATATCAGCAAAATCCGTAAAACTGAATTTTGCAGACTACTGAACAAAACACTTAATAATGGTAGAGAAATGATCCTTGATGGAAATTCATTGACCGTGGAAAGCATCGCCAAAATGGCGCGGAATCCGAAAATACAGGTGGAAATTTCGCCTGAAATTGAAGCACGGGTCAAAGCATCCCGGAAACTGCTGGATGAATTTGTGGAATCCGGAAGGGTGATTTACGGAGTCACTACCGGAGTTGGCGGTTTTGTAAACTGGCTCGTACCTCCGGAATATCAGGAACGTCTGCAAAACAATCTTATACGGTCAGTGGCTTCCAATGTGGGACCGCTGCTGGATGACGATTTTGTACGTGCCACAATGCTGGCCCGGATTAATTCCCTTGGACGAGGTGCATCGGCGATTGCGTTTGAAAATTTCGAAAAATACATTGCCATTTACAATGCCGGAATCCTACCCTGTATTCCGGAAAAAGGTTCATTGGGTGCAAGCGGTGATTTAGGGCCACTGGCTTTTATTGCGATGGTTGGTACAGGATTTTGGCGTGCAAAGTATAAAGGCAAAATTATACCTGCCGCAGATGCTCTCAAAAATGCCGGAATTGAACCGATGCATTTAGGTTGCAAAGAGGGACTGGCCCTGATAAACGGGACTTCAGCCATGGCAGGCATGGCCTCTTGCCTCATTGCTGATGCAAAAAAACTGATTAAAAGTGATCTGCTGATTTCCGCTTTAAGCATCGAAGCTCTGCGTGGAAAAATCATGCCTTTTCATCCTGCACCTCACAAAAACAAACCTCACCCTGGACAAATAAAAGCTGCCGCTGCACTTTACTCTACCTTGTCCGACAGTAAAATGGCAGTTGATGACGCGGAAGTGGAAGACTGGTTGAAAAATTTAGGTACAGGAAAACCTCAGGGTTTGGATCAACAAATTGAAGACGCTTATTCAATCCGTGCTACTCCGCAAATTCTTGGCCCTGTGATTGACACTACACAGTTTGTTGAGCGGACTGTGGAAATTGAGTTGAACTCAACCAATGACAATCCGCTAATTCTGGTTGAATACAGTGAGGCTTTTCATAACGCAAATTTTCACGGACAGTATGTCTCAAACGGGATGGATCAATTATCGATTGTGCTGACAACAATGTGCAACCTTGCTGACCGCCGTACCGACCGGATGCTGGATCCTGCAAATAACGCCGGTTTACCTGCATTTCTTTGCAAAGAAGACCCCGGTATGCGACTGGGTTTGATGGGTGGGCAGTTTGCCGGAACCTCCATCATGGCCGAACTTCGTTCGCTCTGTACTCCGGTTTCTATTCAGACCTTGACCTCAACCGGTGATTTTCAGGATCATGTTTCAATGGGACTGATTGCCGCACGACGTGCGCGTGACATTATGAACAATGCTGCTTACATTCTGGCTTTTGAGCTAATTTGTGGCTGTCAGGCTGCAGATCAGCGAAGCGGAAAGTCCGGCAAGGGCGGAGCAGTTGAGCTCAGTTCCGCCACTCACGGCGTATACGAAAAGGTGCGTAAACTTGTGCCTTACCTCGATTATGATATGCCTTTCACCGATCCGCTTGAATCAGTTGCGGAGTTAATAAGATCCGGTGCCTTGCTGGATTGCCTCCCGGAAAATGCCGCAGGATTTGATTGGTGAGTTAGATTGAGTTATACTCTCAACGAGTATCTTAACTGAGCCTGTCAATGTGACAACTCAGTTTAAGCAGACATCAATCTAAAAAGGAGGTGTTGTTTTGAAAAGCATAAACATAATTTTAATGCTCGGAATTCTGCTCCTTGCACCATTTGAAGTATTTTCTACTGAAAAAGTTCCAACCGTTCAATTGCGTGTATTAGCCTCACATATTGCGCATAAAATTGTTTCAGCAGCAGTTGAAAACTGCGCTCAAAGAGGTTATATGGTTTCCGCTGCAGTTGTTGACCGTAACGGCAATCTTGCGGCTTTTCTGCGAAATCCTCTCTCAGGCCCGCACACCATAAAAGTCAGTCAGCGCAAAGCATTTTCATCAGCGACATTACGTGCTAAAACCTCTGAAATGGCTTACAGAAGCGATTTAAATTTTGCACCTGATATTCTGCTGATTGTCGGAGGAGTTCCAATTCAGTTTGTCGGTAACTTCTACGGGGGAGTCGCGGTTGCAGGTGCAAAACCGGAAATTGACGAACAGTGTGCTCAGGCAGGAATTGACGCTGTTTCAGAGATAATGGAGTTTGCGGACTGAAATAAAATCAAGGGTGCATGCTGCATTAATAGATTCAGCCTTCTGTAATTTCCCGCAACTCATATTTATTTAAGGACTTTCCCCATTTGATCAAAGGCTGTGCGAAGAGGAATAATAATTTTTTTTATTCTTGATACTTTTTCATTATCTTGTATATTACAAATCAATCTGGCCATACTGACATTAAGGTATGGGAATATATGTTTAATCAGCAGCCGTTTCAATGTAGTCTGTCGCTAAACAATCTCAGGGCTGAGATTGTAGAGATAGCTTAAGTCCTGCTTAAATCTTTAAGCATAATATCACTGCTGACAAAAACACTAAATTTTTTAATCTAATGAGGAGTAGAGATGATGATGAAATCAGTAAAAATGGTTCTCGGCGCAATCCTCGCCGCTTTCATGATGACAAGCTTAAACTCCCCAGCATTTGCGGAAGAAGTTACGCTCAATGGCGCTGGTTGTTTTCCTGTTGGCCACCCTGTCTCAAAACCCTGGGAAGCTTTTATTGATGCAGTGAATGAACAGGGCAAAGGCGTGATACAGATTAAGTTGATCGGCGGAGCACCTGCTATCGGGAGTCCTTTTACACTGGTTCAAAAGATGTCGAAGGGGGCCTATGATATTGTCGGCTGTACAGAAGGATATTTTGGAAATGTACTCATAGAAGGCGCTGCGTTAAGATTCTCAGAATATCCTTATTCAGAACTGCGTAAAAACGGAGGTATTGACTATCTGCAAAAACTTTTTGTGAAAAAAAATATTCACTATCTAGCGCGTTATCATGACTTTGGCCCATTTCATTTGTGGCTCAATAAAAAGGTGGATCGACCCGACCTGCGAGGCCTGCACCTCCGCATTTCGCCGATCTATAAGGCACTGTTTACTTCGTTGGGGGCCACTGTTCAGCGTTCAAATTCAGCACAGGTTTATACTTATATGGAAAATGGAACTGTACAGGGTTACGGCTGGCCGGCGCTCGGCTGGGTGCCGTCATGGATTAAGGTTACAAAATACCGTGTAGAACCCGGTTTCTATAACAGTGGTCTGCACAACGTGATCAATCTGAAGACCTGGAAATCCCTCAATTCTGAGCAGCAAGCACTCCTTACAAAAGTCGGACTTGAGTTTGAGGCCAAGTCTGAATCTTCAACTCCTGCATTTCAGGCTACACTGAAAAAGCAGAAAGACTGGATGGCCAGCAAAGGAATGCAAACCATTAATTTCACAGGTGCTGATCGTAAAAAATGGCTAAGCACAGCCGTAAGAGAAGGCTGGGCTGAGGTGATTGAACTCAGTCCTGAGCACGGTAAGGCTTTGAAGGAACTGTTCACCAAATAATTATTTGAATATCCAGGCATATATGGGGTTACTCTCCCGATTGTAACCCCACCTGTATATTTTTCGAACTGCTAAATCCAAAGCAACTGCGCACTTCTATGAACTTATGTTTCAATACATTCAGAGTCGCCTTTGACCACTTGATCTACTTGCTGGCAGCCCTCTCCGCTATTTCGATCGCTATATTTTCAACACTGATTCCTGTCAACCTTTTTCTGGTTAAATTGCAACTGGGAAACATTTGGTGGCTTTATGAGGGAGTAGAATATTCTCTCTACATCGGTGCATTCCTCGGTGCACCGTGGGTGCTGCAGCGCGGTGCACATGTGCGTGTAGATGTACTGATAATGTCACTGTCAAAGTCTTCTGCAGCGCGTCTCGAAAGGGTGGTAGACCTGTTTGGTTCAGCAGTCTGCCTTGTTCTTTTCATTTACGGATTTCGTGCCACAATTTCAGAATTCCAGGACGGCACTGTTCCGGACAAAGTTCTTCAGATCAAAAACTGGTATATGATGGCAGTATTTACAATTTCATTTTTATTGTTGGCTGTCGAATTTTTACTCCGGGTCGTACGCTCAAAAGAGTCCATCCTTGCTGAAGAAGATGCGGCTACAGAAACAGGGATCTAAAAAATGGAGTGGTATCTCGCACTATCACTGATGCTGGGTACGGTCTGTACCACAATGTTTTTCGGACTGCCGGTAGCAATTGCTTTCTTTACTGCAAATATCCTGGGCACCTACCTTTTTATCAGTGGAGACATCGGCCTGGTGATGATGCCGATGGAATTCAACAACGCCATCAAGTTTACCTTTGCTCCAATTGCAATGTTTTTGCTGATGGGAGAAATTCTCCTGCAAACCGGAGTTGCCTTTAAAGCAATAGGTTCCATCGACAGGTTAATTTCAAGGGTTCCCGGACGTCTGGCTGTGGTTTCGATAGTAGGCGGAACTATTTTCTCTTCTCTGTCAGGTTCGACCATTGCGAATACTGCGATTCTTGGTTCGGTATTGCTGCCTGACATGATCAAACGCGGTTACAAACCAACCATTGCCATGGGGCCGATAATGGCTGTTGGCGGAATTGCCATGTTAATCCCGCCTTCTGCATTAGCGGTGCTGCTCGCAAGTCTGGCAGAGCAGTCTGTAGCACAACTGCTGATAGCCGGAATCGTGCCTGGAATTCTTATGGCATTTGGTTTTTTTGCCTACGTGATTATACGCTGCTCAATCAATCCATCCCTCGCGCCACCTTATACGCCTGATGAAAGTGCGCTTGATGAGCCGATTGTCCTGACCGTCAACACCTCAGCAAGAACCCTGCTACATTGGAGTTATGAAGGTGCGCACTGTCACCGGATCAACAGGGTGCTACCTTTTCTGATCTATATCCTGCCTCTGTTAATTATTTTCGTTGTTGTGGTAGGCAGCATTTTATTCAAAATTGCCTCTCCAGCTGAATCCGCAGCACTTGGTGTACTCGCTGCACTCGGTGCATGCTACTTTTTCAAGCTGTTCAAGAACATCATTAAAATCACCGGCATTGACGGTGCGGACTTCAGCTTGAAAGAAATCTGGAAGGCTTTGATGGAAACTATGAAGATCAACACTATGATTTTGTTTATCATAGCCGGATCCTTAGTTTTCAGCCAGGCACTGGCAAATTCAGGTGCCACGAACGGCTTGCTGAACAGGGTCATGGAAATAAACATGACACCGTTGATGGTAGTCATCATGATGCTTCTAGTGCTGCTTTTCCTTGGTGCATTTATGGACCAAGTCAGCATGCTACTGCTGACATTACCGTTCTTCCTGTTTGGATCTTCATCACTGCAGGCGGTTTTTAATATCGATGTAAATAAAAGCACTTTTCTATGGCTGAACGCTCATTTGAAAAAGAAGTGCAGATGCTCAAACTTGGTGAAGGAGATGAATTCACCGGTGAGGGTATTCTTGCGATAACCAAGGCACTGCTGGAAGGCGGAGTTGGTTATGTAGGTGGTTATCAAGGCGCGCCTATCAGTCATTTGATGGATGTTTTAGCTGATGCAGAAGAAATTCTCTCAGAACTTGACGTACGCTTTGAGGCTAATGCCTCTGAAGCAGCAGCCGCTTCAATGTTGTCTGCATCAGTACACTATCCGATACGCGGGGCTGTCACCTTCAAAGGCTCAGTTGGAGTTAATGTCGCATCTGATGCTTTGGCCAATCTTGCATCTGCAGGAGTAACGGGTGGAGCACTCATCATCATCGGTGAAGACTACGGTGAAGGTTCTTCAATCATGCAGGAACGCAGTCACGCATTTGCTATGAAATCGCAGATTTGGATGATTGAGCCGCGCCCAAATCTACTTTCCATTGTGAAATCGGTTGAACAGGGATTTTTACTTTCTGAAGCAACTAACACACCGGTTATGCTGATGCTGGGGATCAGGAGTTGTCACCTGACCGGCAGTTTTAAAACAAGGGATAATAAGCGTCCGCCTTTTACTGTTCAGCAGGCACTGTCCAAACCGCGTAAAAATATTTCACGCGTAGTTCTGCCTCCGATGTCTTATGTTCAGGAACAGGAAAAGGTAAATATACGCTGGCCTGCCGCACAAAGCTATATCCGCAAACAAAAGCTGAATGAAATCTTTGGTCCGGAAGACTCTGCGGTTGGAATAGTAATGCAGGGCGGAATATACAATAACGTTATCAGTGTTCTTCAGCGGCTTGGAATGGCAGATTTATACGGGAAACCGGACCTCGCGCTTTACGTTTTGAATGTTACTTATCCCCTCATAAATGATGAGTTCCTTGAGTTTTGCTGCAATAAAATTGCAGTACTAGTAATTGAGCAGGGCCAGCCGGACTTCATCGAGCAGACATTTGGATCAATGCTTTTTCGGGCAGAAAGCAAGACCAAACTCTACGGTAAAAACCTGCTACCCATGGCAGGTGAATATACCGGTGATGTGCTGATGAAGGGCTTAGTATCTTTTTTTGAGAAGACAGCAACGCCTTTCCAGAATCCGCAAAATGACGTTTCCTCAATCAAAGCTCATGAGTCAGCACAAGCTGACCTCTCAAAGAGCGTGCCAATCCGTCCTCCCGGATTTTGTGTCGGATGTCCGGAACGTCCTATTTTTGCCGCGATGAAACTTGTAGAACAGGATTTAGGACAACATCAGATCGCCGGTGACATAGGTTGCCATCTGTTTGCCGCTCTGCCGCCTTTTGAAATAGGCGGTTCAACCATGGGATATGGATTGGGACCGGCATCAAACGCAGCTTTTGATGGCGGCGGGACTAAACGTTCTATCTCAATTCTTGGAGACGGCGGATTCTGGCACAATGGTCTTTCTTCGAGTATCGGTAATGCTGTCTTTAACAAGTCCGACAGCGTGATTGTAATTATTGATAATTATTTTTCGGCCGCCACCGGTGGACAGGATCTACCATCTTCCCGGGCAGTAAATTCCTCGAAATCCACCAAGCATTCCATCGCAGAAGCAGTTAAAGGAATCGGCGTCAGTTGGGTACGTCAGATTGATGATACTTATCAGGTGGAACAACTGCGCAGCATACTACATGAGGCACTCACAACTGAATACAACGGTCCCAAAATTATCATTGCCTCCTCGGAATGCATGCTTAACCGCCAAAGGAGGGAAAAACCGCAGTTTGATAAGAAGCTCAGTAATAAAAAGAGAGTTGAAAAAGTACGCTTCGGCGTGGATGAAGACATCTGCACCGGTGACCATGCCTGTATCCGTCTTTCCGGCTGTCCTTCTCTTTCTCTTAAAAAATCCGACGATCCTTTGAGAGATGATCCGGTAGCAAGCATAGATCAAAACTGTGTTGGTTGTGGTAATTGCGGTGAAGTAGCTTCTGCGGCAATGCTCTGTCCATCATTTTATCGGGCGGATATTGTGTTAAATCCTTCTACTTTAGAACGCTTCTGGATACAGTTCCGGCAACGGCTGATCAATTGGCTACAGGAACTTCGACAGCGTAACCGTCTTGATTTTCAGGAAATTGCACAATGAATATTAACTCAGCTGATTTGGCTGTTACAGCTAATTTTCCAGAAGAAGTTGCTGTAATCAAGCTGGCCATAATGGCAGTTGGCGGTCAGGGTGGAGGAGTACTGACTAAATGGATTGAGCAATGTGCGCGCAGCAACGGTTATGCAGTTCAGGCTACCTCTGTAGCAGGTGTGGCGCAGCGCACCGGTGCGACAATTTACTACATCGAAATGGCTCCGGCAACAATTGATAGTCCTGTCTTTGCGCTGTTGCCTGCAGCCGGTGATGTAGATATTCTAATTGCGGCGGAAATGATGGAAGCCGGACGCGCCATTATGCGGGGGTTCGTCACACCTGACCGTACCACACTGATTGCTTCGGAACACAGGATTCTTGCTTTGTCGGAAAAATCTGTGCCTGGAGACGGTATTTCAAAAAATGAAGAAATTCTCGAATCTGCTAAAAAACACGCAAAGAGGCAAATTATTTTTGATATGGAAAAAATAGCAGTCGATGCTGGTTCCGTAATTTCAGCCAGCCTCTTCGGAGCATTGGCCGGTTCAAAAGCCCTGCCTTTTTCAAGAGAAAGTTTCGAAGCTTCAATTAAAGCTTCCGGAAGAGGAGTTGAGGCAAGTCTTGATGTTTTCTCAGCAGCTTACGACAATGTAGAAAATCCCGAAAAAATACCTTCGCATATTTTTCCACGAAAAACAGGTTCGGCTTTTAAATCTGTTGGTAATCCGTCTTTGGTTGCTGCATGGAATGTGTTGGAGGAAGAAACAGAAAAATTTCCGGAAACAGTCCGGAAGATAGCCCTCATCGGCTTGCGAAAGGTGGTGGAATATCAGGACACAAAATATGGAGATGAATACCTCAGCAGACTCACTCAGGTTATGCAGACAGATGATCCAAAGAATGAATTTCGCTTGACCTGTGAAACAGCAAAACATCTTGCAAATGCAATGAGCTACGATGATGTGATCCGTGTGGCCGATCTCAAAACACGTAAAGCTAGAAATATCCGTATTAACAAGGAGATGGGAATCAACGGAGAAGACTACCTTAAAATCACTGAATTTTTACATCCGCGGGCAGAAGAAATAGTTGGGATGTTGCCAAATAAACTGGGCTTTTTTATTGAGCAGCGTTCCGGATTAATGGCCCTGATCGAACGTGTTTTCAGCAAGAAACGTCTGGTACGTACAGACTCGCTTTTGGGTTTTATCCAACTCTACTTTTTGGGCGGTTTGCGGACTTTCCGCCGCAGGAGTTACCGTTACAAAATTGAGCAGAACCATATCGACAATTGGTTGTCTTCAGCTTTATCTCTCCTGCCAAATGACTACAATCTCGCACTGGAAGTAATCCGCGCACGCCGACTCATTAAAGGCTACGGTGATACTCATTCACGTGGTTTAACTAAATTCGATCGTGTGATTGACGGAATCAGCCTTCTCTCAGCTCACAAAGATTCTGCGTACTGGGCGCAAAAACTTCAAACGGCTGCACTAGACCATGAAGATGATATTGAGTTGAAAAAGACACTGCAGAATATTCGTTCGTTATCTTGATAATTGAGCTGCTGGTTTCTGCAACTGGAGATCTGTTTTATCGTTTTCGGACAGAATCAAAATAAGAAGCGAAGTCCTTTTGGAATAATCAGCCTTCAACAATTTTACGCAACTCATATTTCAATACTTTACCCATTGTGTTGCGTGGTAAAGCAGCAAGAAAATAAACTGCTTTTGGTTGTTTGAAGCGTGCAATTGATTTGCTCAAATAAAGCAGAACTTCACTTTCAGACAACTCAGTTTGGGTAGACTTTACTACAAATGCCGCGGGAACTTCTCCCCATTCCGGATCAGTTTTTCCTACCACGGCAACATCAAGAATGTCCGGATGCTCTCTCAAAACGACTTCAATTTCGGCAGGATAAATATTTTCACTTCCAGAAATGATAACATCGCGTTTCCGATCATTAATAAAAAGATAGCCTTCTTCGTCAAAAAATCCCACGTCTCCAGTTGAGTACCAACCATCAGTTATTACTTTGGCTGTCTCGTCTGCATTGTTCCAGTATTCCTTCATCACATTTGCTCCACGCACAAGCAACTCTCCCGCTTCCCCGGGGGCAACACTGTTTCCGCTTTCGTTCACTACCCGAACTTCACAGTGGAGTGCTGTTTTTCCGGTTGAACCAATTTTGCGGATTGCATCCTCTGCTCGTAAATAAGCCGCAATCGGACATGTTTCTGTTGAACCATAAACTTGACCTACCGGGATATTACGTTGATGAAAGCCCTCGATCAGTTCAACAGGAATCACAGAAGATCCTGTTGTTACCGAACGTAAACTGGAGCAGTCGCATTTTTCCCAGTTTGCATTCTGCAAAACAGCCTGCATTGTAACCGGAACCAGTAAAATTAATGAAGGACGCAGACCGGCAATCAATTTCAGCGTCTGCCCTGGATCAAATTTTGGGGTGAGTGTAACTGTTGCACCTGTATAAAAAGCAGGGACTGTCTGGATATTAAGCGGTCCCACATGAAAAAGAGGTAGTACTGAAAGCACATGATCCTGAGCACTTAAATCATGCATGTGTACACTGTTAAGCGCATTCCAGAAAAGCGCGTTCTGCGTCA